>Ga0214917_10001088_pt1 | contig 35502 bp, 24 predicted proteins | sample LL_1208_BB_MetaG_FD_177983 | JGI IMG/M metagenome (GOLD analysis project Ga0214917, IMG submission 177983) | Freshwater microbial communities from Lake Lanier, Atlanta, Georgia, United States - LL_1208_BB | ecosystem: Environmental > Aquatic > Freshwater > Lake | place: USA: Georgia | collected... | reverse complement strand
TTTAACCGGGTGGATACTGGATTTTTCTATTTCTGTGTTTAGATTGGTCATGTCGTGGTTAAGTAGCATTTCCTGGGCTGTTTCAGAAGGGATTTACTTACCTCCAATTTTCTTGATTTTTCTTGCAATAATTATTTTATCCTTTGCATTCGCTATCGAATACAGGAAACGAAATGGAATTATTTTTTCCTTTTGCTTATTAATCAGCCTTTTTCAATGTTCATATGTTTATATCAATCAAAAGCAAGAGGCCTATTATATCTTATCAGAAAGAGAAAACGCGGTATTTACAGTTCGTAGAAGATTCTCTTTCGAAGTATTTTCATTGAATCCTGTAGATAAAAAACGTCAGGAATTGTTGTTTTTGGGTCAATGGGCTCCACACATTCAATATCACCTTTTACCAGCTCGAATGATTTCTTTTCCATTAAAATCAAAAAACTTAGTAATGTTAAATGGAAAAAACATGAAAGATTTTATACCCTTTGGAACCCATTGGTGGGTAGTAAGCCCTTATTTTGGAAATTGGAGCGAATGGTTCTTGGAATGTCCTCCAGAAACGCTGATTTTAAATGGAAACCTACCTCCCAGGTTTAAAATATATCTCAGTAAAATGGCTGAAAAATGGAATATAGAGATAATTGATATCTATAAATCTGGTGCTTATTTTTTAAAAATTGATGAATGAAAAATAATAAATTTACTTCAGTATTATACTTTCCAATGAATGCAAGAAATGGTTATCTTTCCTTATTTCTTATTACCTGGTCCATCATGCAGGTCGCTTACTTTAAAAATTTTTTTGGAGGAAAGAGAGAAAATGAAGTAAAGTATTCTGTCTATGTTGCCGACGAAAGAAAAACCAAAATAAAGGAAATTCCAGTAAACTTCAGGTTAAATATAAATCAGGCAGACATGAATTCTTTAAAAACGCTGTCAGTCCCTGAATTTTTGGCTGAACGATGGTTGAAATATTTAGAAAAAGGAGGAAAGTTTAGAAGAATAGATGATGTCAAAAAACTTTATGGAATGTCATTGACGCTCTATCATCGCATTTCAGGTCATTTATATGTAAATACTACTGTTAAGAAAGACAAATACTTCGTAAAAGGTGAGCAATACATACGACGTTGTAAGTTAGTGGACATAAATGAGGCAGATTCTGCTGAATGGGAATCATTATATGGAATTGGCCCTTATCTTGCACAGAGAATTGTTACTTTCAGACAGTCATTATGCGGTTTCATGTCAATTTCTCAGGTGAAGGAAACCTATGGATTGAGAGATTCTGTTTTCCAAACCTTGTTACCTTGCCTGACCCTTAAGAAAACAGGAAAGCCTTGCATATCGGTAAATTATTCTACTCAAGAAGCAATGAGTAAGCACCCATATATCAGGTACAAATTGGCGAAAGCCATTTTTCTTTACAGAGAAAACAATGGTAAGTTTGAAGATTTAGAACATTTAAAAAACCTGCCGGGCATAAATGATTCCATTTATAATAAAATGGAACCATATTTAACAGTTGACCCAATTGAATAAAAATGTCTAAATTTTAACTGTTGAAGGAATTTTAGCGGGGCTCCAACCATATCGTCTTGCACCTTCTTTAACTCCTTTTTCAGCACAAATGGAAGCCAGGTAAAATTCGCCTTCCACTTGATTAATACTCTGGGTAAGATTTTCTCTGTGAAGGGCTTCGTATTGATGATAAGTAACAGGCTTTCTTTTATTAAGTTGTTGAAACAATTGAAATCTATTTGTTATTTCTCGCCATGAAGATTGAATGGTTGCTGTAAAGACTTTTGATTTAGAACCACTTCCATAAGCAAAGAATCCAATTCTTGCATCGGTTAATTCAGTATCATTTTCTAAATCAACGGCAAGGGTACTCATTAGAGACAAGAAAATAGAGGCAGTATAAAGATTTCCCATTAGAGAAGAGGCACGTTCTCCTTTTTCAATTTTCTCCATGACAAATCTTTTGTAACGCTCTGTTTTTGTAACCGCTGTTAAAAATTTAGCAAGTGCATCCTGGTAAGAAGCTTCGTCGTCAAATTGATGAATCTGAGGTTCAGTTTGTCCCATTTCCTGAATTAAAATATCAGCATCACCTCTTTTCTTGGCTTCTGCATAGAAAATTTCCGAAAACATTCTTCTTGCCTGGTATGCATAAGGCAGGTGGAATATTAATCGTCGCCAATTATCAGTAGCTGCTTCACTTGCAGATAAATTATTCTGGACAATATAATGCTGAAGGGCTTCTTTTATTCTTTCCTGATAGCAATTGTTGGAATAAGGTCCGTCAAAAACAGGGGTAGCTTTGTGAATGTGAACATTCGTTTCGTTACTATCCCAGAAACCAGACTGATCTAATTTTTGAAAAATAGCATTTTCGAGATTTTTAAAATTCAAATTTTCCCCTATACCTTTTTCTTGTATTTCCGTTAATATATGATTTTTCTGAACTGTTCTGATGGGTTTAAAAAAATCATGCACAGGTCGTGTTGCCACTCCCCAATTTTCATCGAATGCCAATAATCTGGGATTTTCTTTGATTAACAAAGCTACTGCCCCTGCTCCCTGTGTGTATTCACCAGTGGAAGCGAGTTCATATTTGGCTATATCTGAGCCAACAACAATCGCTATTCTTTCGTCACCGGATCGAACCCAGTCTAATGAATTTTGAAGAGCATCAACAGCACCTATACAGGCAAAAGTTAAATCAACTACGTCACAGTTTAAGAAACAATCATTTCCATATTTCGCTGAAAAAAAATGATTCAGCATATCTAAAGCATAAGAGGCAGTGGGTTTAGATCCATCTAAAGCACTTTCAGTTCCCAGATAAATTCTTCCAATAAGGCCTGGATGGATATTATTCTGATCAATTAATTTCCTGACTGCGTTTGCCGCCATAGTTGCTGCATCCTCATGTACGTCAGCTAAACTCATGGCGGTAAGGCCTAAACCTTTGTTTAATTTGGCATATTCAATATTTCTGGCTATTGAAAGATCTTCAATTTGCAGATAAATTTGAGGCAGATGTGCTGCCATATCATCGATGCCTACAGATGAAATACTACGTGTGTACATGCGGATTAGAATTTTAAGGAAAAGTAGTACATTTGAATTAAAACCTATAACAAAATGTTTTTTTACATGTTGGTATAAGATATTAAATAAATACCATTAATTACAATATTAAAAACATTTATTTATTACTTAAACCTATCATTATAAATGTTTTATAATGATAGGTTTTACAATCTGTAATTTTTATTTTTCTGCTGTTTTAGGTTTAACCGTTGGGTATTTAATTCCTAATTGTTCCAGATAGGAGTCGTATTTAGTCTCGTCATAATAGAATTTCTTGAGTTTCTCTCTGAATTCGTTTTGAATTTCAGTATTTAAATGAATGGCAGGTTTATCACTTTCACTAACCATAGGGATATATTTTTGTTTCATTCCCTGTTCGTTTTTAAAGTATTCCCAGGCTTTATCTATCGTTTTGGTATCAAGGAAAAGATCAAGCAATGTCATAGCCTGGACTTTAGCACCTGCCACCACTCCTTTATGAGCTATAGGTGTTGCCATTGAAACAGCGTTGGCCCAGTGATGTCCTGGCAAACCGGGTATATTGGAAGGATAAACGAGGGTAACAGTGGGTAATTTCCATGAAATATCTCCTATGTCGTCAGAACCACCACTCACAAATGACAAAGAAGGAGCTTCCAGCGTATCAAGTTTTGTAGGTAACCCTTTTACATCATCAGGAGCTTTTACCTCTTGCTGAATCCCGGCAGCTAGGGCATTATCCTCAGCAGACCAGGCTGGCAAACCTACTTTTAAAATATTTTGATACATGGTTTCCGCTATCACTTTATTAAAATGTCTTGGCCAGGCAGATCCTAATATTTTTTTGGTAACAGTGGTATTACTCATTAGGGCAGCGCCTTCTGCTATTTTATTGGCTCTCTCATATAGTTCCATGATTTTAGGATAAGTAACATGTCTTAAATAAAACCAGATGGATGCTTTAGAAGGTACCACGTTGGGTTGGTCTCCTCCATTTTGTATTACATGATGGCTTCTCTGCAAGGGATCAAGATGTTCTCTGTTATATTGCCAGCCGATACTCATCAGTTCAACAGCGTCTAGGGCGCTTCTTCCCCTCCAGGGTGCTCCGGCGGCATGGGCAGCTTCCCCTTCAAACTCGTATAAAACAGAGATTAGTCCTGTTCCTCTTGCCTGACCATGGCTTACATTTAAATTACTTCCCACATGAGTGAATAAACATAAATCAACTTCGTCAAAATAACCATCTCGGGTATAGTAAGCTTTTGTTCCTACTAATTCCTCTGCGACACCTGGCCATAAAACAAGCGTTCCTGAAATTTTTTCACGCTCCATGATTTTTTTGGTTTCAATGGCAGCCAGAATATTTAAGGGCATTCCTGAATTATGACCTTCGCCATGACCAGGTGCTCCTTCCACAATTGGGTCATGAAAAGCAACGCCAGGTTTTTGAGATGCTTTAGGAATACAGTCAAGATCAGATCCCATTGAAATAACCGGTTTTCCGCTTCCCCAGGTTGCCCACCAGGCAGTTGGCACTCCTGAAATACCGTATTTTACGGTAAAGCCATTGTCTTCCAAAATCTTAGTAAGGTATTTTGAAGTTTCTAATTCCTGAAAACCCAGTTCAGAAAAGCTAAATACTTTGTCAACCATTACCTGGGCTAGTTTGGATTGTTTTTCAACATTTGCTTGTACCTCCGCTTTCAAAGTTGCTTTTCTTTTTTCAAAAGCTTTTTCCGTCGCAGTTTGACCAATTAAGAAAAGGGGCAAAAAGGAAAATATGGAAATAAATAAGGTGGACTTGCTTATCATAATTTATTGATTAATAGATATTGAAATTATCCCTTCTCTTTTAAAAGGGGAATTTGTCTTTTTTGTGCTTCTGCATTGAGGGATTCAACCCCATTTTTAATTAGGGGTTTGAGTTGGTTTAAATAATCATCCAGTTCTTTTGCCAGCAATTCATAAACAGCGATTGCCTGATCTGTGGGAGGAAAATCCCCCAATTGCTGATCTGCCAATAAAAAGGCTAACCTGTTATTTACCTTTATCCCGTAATTTATGGCATCCTGTCTGGCAATATTCTTCGTTTGATGAATCTGATTTTCAATTCTGGTCATTTCTTTTTCTAAATCCTCCGCTTGCTGATACAAATCTTTATACAGACTTTGATTGGCAAATTTTTCTTTAATATAATTCAAATCTTTTTTAATTACTCTGATATCTATGATGGCTTGATTTGCTTCGCTTACTTTATCGCGAACCTTTAGCAGGTAACTTAGTTGTTTTTCATAATCCTCGGGGGTGTTTTTTAACCTGGGGTCAGGTAAAATGACAAATGATATGCTGGAACTATTTTCTCCGACAGTTAATGTAGCTTTATAATTTCCTGGAATTGCTTTGGGGCCTTTATTGGGGGAAGAATAAAATACCATTCCTGGAAACTCGGTAAAGCCAGGGTGTCGGAGGTCCCACACGAAACGATTTCCCCCAGGTTTTACAGGTAACCTAAGTTTTGAATCTTTACTTTTATTGCTCCATTTTTGGATACTTTTTCCATTTTCCTCAAAAATCTCAAAAGTTATATCTTTAGACAATAAAGAATTGTTTGAAATATTAAAATGGAATATAGTACCATTGGGATGATTTTCTCCCTCTTTTAAACTTATTGGAGCATTATTCTCTTGTGCTAAACGGTAAGTTGGTTTTGATTGAAATAAATGAAAATCTTTGGCAGTTATCTTGCTGTTAATTTCTTGCAATGGACTCAAATCGTCAATCATCCAGAAACTTCTTCCATGGGTTGCTGCTATGAGCGAATTATCCCTTATATGCAAATCGTGTATTGATACGATGGGTAGATTAAGTTTGAAAGGTTGCCAGTAGTTTCCATCATCAAATGAAATATACATTCCCCATTCCGTTCCAGCATATAAAAGTCCTTTTCTAACTGGATCTGCCCTTATGGCTCTGGTATAATGGGTATTTTCGATTCCTTTGGTTATGGTAGTCCATGTTTTACCGTAATCAGTTGTTTTATAAAGGTAGGGCGTATAATCACCAAATTTGTAATGTGTTGCTGCAACGTAGGCACTTCCGGGCTGGTGTGGATTCACCTCGATACAATTGAACATATTCCATTTTGGAGATCCTGGTGGAGTAACATTTTGCCATGATTTTCCACCATCCATAGTCAAATGTAATAGGCCGTCATCACTACCTGTCCAAATAACTCCTTCTTCTGATGGTGATTCCGCGATCACAAAAATATTGGCATAATACTCAACACCCGTATTATCCTGAGTAATAATCCCCCCTGAGGACTTTAATGTTTCTGGATCATTTCTGGTTAAATCAGGGCTAATCACTTCCCAGCTTTGTCCCTCGTTAGTGGTTACATGTAAATAATTAGAACCGGCATATAATTTTTTAGGATTATGAGGACTAAATATTAGTGGGAAATTCCAGTTAAATCGATATTTCATGACTTCAACTCCTGATCCTGCCGGATTAAACGGCCATACGTTAGTACTTCTTTCTTGTCCTGTTTTATGGTCGAAACGACTCATATAGCCTTTATAGGTTCCGGCATATACAATATCTGGATTAGTAGGGTCGGGGGCTAAGTGCGCACTTTCTCCACCAGCAGATATATCCCAGTCTTTTTCAGTCAGCGTTGCTCCAGTCGAACGGTGAGAAATTCTTATAGTGGAATTATCTTGCTGAGCTCCCAGAATCTTAAAGGGAAATGACTGGTCTGTGGTTACTCTGTAAAACTGTGCGGTGGGTTGATTGTGATAGGTTGTCCAGTTTACCCCACCGTCTGTTGAAATCTGGGCACCCCCATCATTAGCCACAATCATCCTTTGATTGTTTGAGGGATCAATCCATAAATCATGGTGATCGCTGTGAGGAGTATCCATTTCTTTAAATGTTTTTCCGCCATCGGTTGATTTGAGGAAAGGTACATTTAGTGCATAAATAACATCAGGGTTTTCAGTATCCGCTGTTATTCTGGAATAATACCAGGCTCTTTGCCTTAATTCTCGGTCTTCACTGGTTTTAATCCAGCTTGCACCGCCGTTATCAGATCTGAATAATCCACCATCGGCAGCCTCAATACAAGCCCATATTCTATCAGTATTTACTGGAGAAATAGCGAGCCCTGCAATTCCCCAGACACCTGAGGGTAAGCCAGGATTTTCGGATATATTACTCCAGGTATCTCCACCATCGGTGCTTTTATAAAGATGCGAACCATTTCCTCCTGAGTCCATTCTGAATCCATTTCGCTTCATTTCCCATGTACTGGCATAGAGTATTCTGGCATTTCCGGGATCCATGATGATATCGCCACATCCTGCGCGATCATTTTCATACCATATTTTTTCCCAGTTTTTACCGCCGTCTTTACTTCGATAGATACCCCTTTCGGAAGAAGATTTCCACAAATTTCCCAATACGCCTACATAAACTAAATCGGGATTGGTTGGATGTATTCTTATACGGCTTATATGTTGTGATTGTGGAAGTCCTATAAAATTCCAAGTTTTTCCTGCATCCGTCGAACGCCACATACCTCTGCCAGGTGACACATTTCCTCTCAGGGTTTGTTCCCCTTCTCCTACATATATCACATTGGGGTCACTTTCTGAAACGGCGACAGCCCCAATAGAACCACCAAAATAACCATCGGAAATACAACTCCAGGTTCCTCCTCCATCAGTTGTGCGCCAAACACCTCCGCCTACCGTACCCATGTAATAAAGATTTGGCTTTCCAGGTACGCCTGTTGCTGTGCAGGATCTTCCTCCTCTGAAAGGTCCTAATTGTCTCCATTTTACCGCATTAAAGGAGGATTCCTCAATGCCGGGCATTACAGTTAATTCTCCGGAAGAGATTTTAATTTTTTGTGCATTGATTGAGTAAAATGAAAAAAGCCAGATGGTGGGGAGAAATATTCTTAAAATCATTTTGGTATCCTTTTTATACATAAATACTAAAATTACTTTTTATTTTTTCTATTTTCATAAGGATTTTTATATTTTAAATGATATAAATAAAAAAAATGAAAAATAAATCACTTCCTTTTCCCTTTTTCCTCTTTTTCCTTCTTTTATTTCATTCCTGCGAAAAACAGCCAGATTTTGATGTAATAATTAGAAATGCAGTACTTTATGATGGGTCTGGAAATAAACCTTTTTATGGTGATTTAGCCATCAACCAAGATACAATTGCTTTTTTAGGAAATCTGAAAAACAAAAAAGGAAGAGAGGAATTTGATGCAGATGGACTTGCATTGAGCCCAGGATTTGTAAATATGCTTTCTTGGGCTACGGTGTCCTTACTGGCAGATGGAAGAGCACTCAGTGACCTGAAGCAGGGAGTCACCTTAGAAGTGATGGGTGAGGGGAACTCAATGGGACCCATGAATGAATCAATGGCAAAGGAAGAAAAGGATGGACAAGGGGACATTAAATATGAAGTTTACTGGCGTAGCTTGGGAGAGTATTTATCAGGTCTTGAAAAAAGAGGGGTGTCTCCAAACGTTGCTTCATTTGTTGGAGCTACTACGCTTAGAATTCATGAATTGGGATATGAGAATAGAAAACCTACTGCTGAGGAGTTAGAAAAAATGAAAGGTTTAGTGAGACAAGCTATGAATGAAGGCGCAATGGGTCTTTCTTCCGCCCTCATATATGCTCCAGCATTTTATGCGGATCCGGAAGAAATTTCTGCCCTTTGCGAGGCTATGTCTCCATATAATGGTTTGTACATAACCCATATGAAAAGCGAAGGAAATAGATTGGAAGAGTCTGTTCAAGGGGTCATTGATCTTGCAAAATCGGCAAATATTAAAGCTGAAATCTATCATCTTAAAGCCGCAGGGATTGAAAACTGGGGCAAGATGGACCCAGTTATAGAGATGATTCAAAAAGCCAGAAATCAAGGCGTGGATATCGCGGCCAATATGTACACTTATATTGCTGGGGCAACAGGTTTAGATGCTGCTATGCCACCCTGGGTACAGGAAGGTGGCTATGGTGAATGGGCCAAAAGATTGAAAGATCCCCTCATCCGAAGGAAAGTTTCTTCGCAAATGAAAGAAAATGCAAAGGATTGGGAAAATTTATATGCCTCGGCTGGTTCAGCAGATAAACTGTTATTGGTTGATTTCAGAAGAGATTCCCTCAGGAAATTTATCGGTAAAACACTGGCAGAGGTTGCTTCCTTAAGAGGTAAATCGCCGGAAGAGACCGCTATGGATTTGGTTATTCAGGATAGCTCCAGAGTGGGTACGGTTTACTTTTTGATGGATGAACAGAATGTTAAAAAACAAATAAAAATTCCCTGGGTAAGTTTCGGATCTGATGCGGGTGCTCCAGCAGCAGAGGGTGTTTTTCTCAAATCAAGTACACACCCCCGTGCTTATGGAAATTTTGCAAGACTCCTGGGAAAATATGTTCGCGAAGAAAAAGTAATTTCTCTGGAAGAAGCGATTCGAAAATTGTCTGCATTGCCTTGCGAGCGACTGGGAATTAAGCAAAGGGGCTTACTTAAAAAAGGATATTATGCTGACCTTGTCCTTTTTGATCCCGACAAAATAGCGGATAAAGCTGATTTTCAAAATCCACACCAATATGCGATTGGAGTCAAAAACGTATGGGTAAACGGTCAACTGGCATTAAAAAAAGGGGAACCTACTCCAAATAGACCGGGTCGTTTTATCAAAGGCCCAGGCTATCAAAAAGGATTATAAATTTTCACGTTAAAAGAATATAATTCCAGGGGACTACAAAGAAGTACTTTCCGGGAGGATTCTTAAAGGCTGAATTTTATGCCTGCTCTTAACCATTTTCCCGGCATGGGTACAGTGCCAATTTCTCTGTATTCTGTATCAAAAAAGTTAGTAATCTGTATAAAAGTATTTAAGGATTTCCCCCAATTCCTATTGGCTTGAATGTCGGTTAAAAAAGTAGGTGTTTCATTGTTTATCCTTTGGAAATATCTAAAAGCCACGGTAGCCTGTATTTTTCCCGGTAACTGAAGAGCACATAAGGCACTGCTTTGGTATTTTAAATTTTCAAATATATATCTGGATTGGTAACCTGGAATTAACTCCATATCTGCTTGCAACCAAGCATAGTTTAACTGAAAACTTTTTAATATTCCTGATTTGAATTGATATTTAAAGGTAAGTTCCGCGCCTTTTGTAATTACATTTAAATAATTTTGCGGTCTCCATTTTTCATTAGCAGATATCCTGACCCATTCGATAATCCGGGATGCATCACGTTGAAAAATGGAGGCTGAAAAGTTCCAGTTTTCTCTGATATAGCGCCCCCCTAATTCATAGGTCCATGCTGATTCAGGTAAAAGTTCAGCATTGCCAATATTGGAAGGTCCTGCATAATATAAATCGGTATATGTTGGGACCCTGAAGGATCTTGCGAGGTTGGCGAAAAGGGACAACTGCCTGTTTTGGCTGTAACTTATATCAATGCCAGGGTAAAACTTTAATCCATAATCATTCATGAAATGATTAAAAATGCCAGGGTTTATTTGAAATTTACCTAAAGAAATCCTTTCCTCTAAATATAAACCTACATGGTCACGGAAATGATTACCAAGATTATTACTTTCTATTTGTTCCCGTCTGACCTCAAATCCAATGGCACCCATTCCTAAAGCATTTAATATCTGTGCATTACCTTCCAATCCGCTAACATTAGTGGTATGTTCATTTTTATAGAAGGATGGATTCTGGCGAAGGTACAAATACATATCATGGTGATTTCTATGATAAGCATTAAAATTAATTTTTCCCCAGGATTTATCCATTTTATAAGAAACAGAAGCCATCATAGTCTGGGTTTCTTCATATTGGTCTTTTGCATTTTCATTGGCATAAAATCCATTTGCGCCAAAAGCCTTATTATTAAAACCAGCAAGTATTCTCAAACTGCCGTTTTTGGTATTTAACTGCGATTGATAAAGAATATTCTGCTGCTTATAATCAGTATTATAACGATAACCATTTCCTTGACTCAGTCCACCAGACAAAGTTTGTTTCCATTTTGAAAAAGGTAAACTCAGGGTAATATCCGCTCTTTTTAATCCGTATTCACCTAAGGATAATGTACCTGAAAGCTGTTTGTTTTCAGGTACACGGGTTATGATATTGACGGCACCTGAGAAGGCATTTGGACCATAAATTCTGGTTCCCGGACCTTTCAAAACCTCGATACGTTCAATTTGTTCTGGCTGAAGTACCAGATTTAACAGATGATGTCCCGTTTGTGGATCACTCAATTTAATGCCATTTATCAACACTAAACTTTGGTCAAAGGACCCGCCTCTGATTGATAAATCAGCTTGTACTCCTTGCGGGCCGCGCTGCCTTACATCAAGACCTGGAAGATAAGTGAGTATTTCAGCAATCTGATTTGCTGGCAACTGGCTAATATCCTCTTTAGTAAGAAGTTGTATAGACCTTGCAGACATGGAAAACGGGGTAGCGAGCCTGTCTGCCATAATCACTACTTGATTTAAAGAAATCAAAGTATCTGTTTGACCTTTAATAAATGAGGGTGTAAACGCTAATATAATCAATAATTTAGTTAATTTCATTGTTCTTATTTTAGTGTTAAAAGTAGCAAACAAAAGCATTGATTTCTTAAAAATGAAAAAATGAATGTAAGCTTTAGGTCAAATTTTCCATCCTTGCAAGGAAAAATGCAAAATGGGTCACCTTATATATTTATGGACGGACCAGCAGGTACTCAGGTTCCTGCTCAGGTGATTCAGGCTATTTCATCATATTATCTTCATAAAAATGCAAATGCTCACGGAAGATTTATTACTTCCGCTTTAACAGACAAAGTGGTTGATGATACCCGCCAGGCTATGGCTGCTTTCTTAGGGGCTAAAAATGAGCGTGAAATTTCCTTAGGTCCTAATATGACAAGTATGGCATTTTCACTCTCAAGGGCATTCTCGCGTTTATTTCAACCTGGGGATGAAGTGATTATAACCCAGCTGGATCATGAGGGTAATAGAGGTCCTTGGCTCGCACTTCGAGAAAAAGGCATAATCGTACGTGAAGTAAAACTTTTACCAGAGGGAAGACTCGATGAAGATGATTTTGAGTCAAAGATTAATGAACGGACCCGGCTAGTAGCTATGGGTTTCTCTTCAAATATCTTAGGGACGGTCAATGATATTCAGAAAATTCGCAAATTAAGTCATCAATACGGAGCCTGGCTACTGATCGATGCAGTACATGGTGCACCCCATTTTAGCTTGGATGTTAAGGCAATAGATTGCGATTTTTTGCTCTGCTCTGCGTATAAGTTTTATGGTCCTCACGTTGGTATTTTATATGCCAGAGAAGGCTTACTTGATCAATTACAACCCGACAGGTTGCGAACAGCAGGGCAAGCAGCACCTGATTCAATGGAAACCGGTACTCCTAATTTTGCTGCTTTTGCAGGGGTTACAGCCGCAATCAATTTTTTAGCATCTCAAGGTTCAGGTGAGACTATAAGAGAAAAACTGATTTGGACAATGGAAAATATTCACCAACATGAAAGAACATTGTTCATCAGACTTTATCGGGGACTTGAAGCTTTAGATTGTATTCATTTATGGGGATTGCCTCCAGATATCCCAACCAGAGCCCCAACCCTTTCTTTTAGTGTTTCAAATCAAAGTCCGGAAGTTTTCTGTTCCTTTCTGGGTGAAAATGGTGTTTTTGCCTGGAATGGACATTTTTATGCACTCAGAGCCATAGAAATTTTAGGTTTAAGGGCTAAAGATGGCGTCATTAGGATGGGGGTTTCAGCTTACACAACGGCTGAAGAAATTGATAATGTATTGGAAATAGTAAAAAAAGGGCTTTTATAACAAAATATTTGAAAAAAAGGAAACTTTTAGGGGTAATTTTTCGTATATAATAATTAATAAACGAATCAACCCATGAGACAACTTAAAATTACAAATAAAATTACTAACAGGGAAAGCCTTTCTCTTGAAAAATATCTGCAGGATATTTCAAGAATTCCTATGCTTGCAGGGGATGATGAAATTAAACTGGCACAACGTATCCGAGAAGGAGATGAGGAGGCTTTGAACCAATTGATTCGCTCGAATCTTCGCTTCGTCGTTTCTGTTTCAAAGCAATATCAAAATCAAGGTCTTTCCCTTAGTGATTTAATTAATGAGGGAAATGTAGGGCTCATGAAAGCTGCAAAGCGATTTGATGAAACCAAAGGATTTAAATTTATTTCTTATGCCGTTTGGTGGATAAGGCAATCAATCCTCCAAGCCATTGTGGATCATTCCAGAATTGTAAGACTTCCTTTAAATAAAGTAGGTACCTATAATAAAATCAATGAGGCGGTATTAAATTTTATTCAGAAATTTGAAAGAGAACCGAGCACAGATGAGCTGGCGGCTATTTTAGATATTTCTCCAAAAGATGTCTTAAATATGCAACGCAGCAATGCCCGACATATTTCAATGGATGCTCCTATTGGGCAGGAAGACAGCGAATTAACGATGTTGGAAACCCTGCCTAACTCTTCGGAAAATGAACCTGATAAAAATCTAATGGCTCAGTCTATGAAAGAAGATTTAAAAGAAGGGCTTAGTATTTTGTCGGAAAAAGAGGTGGAAGTCTTGTCAGCTTATTACGGACTCGAAGGTCAAAAACCCCTAACATTAGAGGAAATTGGAGAATATTTACAATTAACCAGAGAGCGGGTTCGCCAAATTAAAGAACGGGCTATTAGAAGATTAAGAAAATCTTATAATAGGAATGCCCTAAAGTCTTACCTTTAAAAAATGGTCATTAATTAGTATCTTCGTCCCTAAATTTTATAAATATGGGTTTATTAGCTCTATCTGCATTAATTCTGATGGGTTCAGGTTTCATTCTCATGAGGAGCAATTTGAGTGCATTAAAACCTGGAGGTAATAAGATGGAAGTGGTTTTTACCCAATTGGAACAAGCGATTCCTTACAAACAGGTTGATTTAGCTCCTTTAGGGGAGATAAATATAGAATTACTTTCCGCAAATGACTTGAAAGGGGTAGCAAAATCTAAAGTATCAGGTATTGAAACGGGTGTTATTGCGACTTTGTTCAACGAGGCGGGTATAGCTTATGCGCTTAAAAAATATGGCTCTGCCGATGTTAAAGCAATGATTGTTGCAAAAGATAAAAATCATGTTTATCGATTTTTATTTAAATCAGATGAAATAGAAATTGTCATTGATAACCAAGCTTTGGGTGTTTATTTTAAAAAAGAAAAGGAATTAAAAGGCATAAGGACGGGAGTAATATTGGCCAGTTTAATGGATCATCCCTCACAAGGTTTAAGCCTTTTCATACAGGGTAAGGAAATGGTTTTATATCCAAAAGATATATTTAAAGATGCTAAACAGATGTCTAAAAGAGCATTTGTAGTCTTAAATCAGACTATTTCTGCAGAAGAACAAGCAACCATTCTGGCAGTGACCATGATGTTATTTTGGATTGAAAAGTGGAAAATGTAATTCCTGTTTAAGATGGATTTAATAAGAAAAATTACCCTCATTATTTATAGGTTTAGAGAACGTGGTTTAGAAATTTTTCTTTTGGATGGAGAAGATACCACCGAGTTATCTCTTCCAGAGCAACAGGAATTGTTGTCCTTACCAGAGAAATTTACTGACCAGGCAACACTTATTTCAAAAGGAGAGGACAAGGAAACCTGGGCTTTGGAACTGGAAGAAGAAGATATACCTTCTTTGAAATGGCTTCTTTATGAAGATGCAAAAAATATTTCAGAGAAAATAATATCAGGAGAAAGCGGCACTTATATTAAAGTAAAAGATGCATTAAAAAAAGTTATGCCTCAACAGTACAAATGGATAAAAGAATTGAAGGATGTTTTATTGGACAGAAATTCGGTCAGAGATATCTGAATAGATAAAAATAATTTTATTAAATTCTTTTTTTTGCGAGAAGCAAACATATTTCCAGTTGTTCGGATTTACTTAAATTGCTGTTATTTAAAACAATAGCATCATTGGCACGCATTAAAGGACTATCGGTTCTGGTAGAATCAATATAATCTCTTAAAAAGAGATTTTTTCTAATTTCAGGTATGGAGATTATGGTATTTTTTGATGCTAAATCTAAATAACGACGTTGAACCCTGACTTCAATATCAGCGGTGAGGAAAATTTTTAATACTGCAGATGGAAAAACAACCGTTCCAATATCTCTTCCATCCATTATGATATTTTGATCGAGGGCCATTTTTCTTTGCTGGGCTACCATTGCAGTCCTAACTTCTGAAATTGACGCAACCTGGCTAACCTTATCAGCAATTTGCATATCTCTTATTTCTTTGCTTATATCTATGCCATTCAAGAAGGTAGCATTTCCATTGGTGGTACCTTTTAATGAAATATTTATCTGAGACAAAGCATGTAAAACGGCTTGTTGGTCATGCATGGGAACCTGCTTCTTTAAAAAGAAGTAGGTAACAGCTCTATACATAGCACCAGAGTCCACAAACAAGAAATTCAAAGATTCTGCCATTGCTTTAGCTAAAGTAGATTTACCACAGGAAGAATATCCGTCTATAGCAATGCTTGTACCCATCAGAAAAATTGGATAATAATATAAAAGAGGCTTCTTCTTTATAGAATAGCCTCTTTTATAATATAGTAATTACATGGTTTTAATATTCGTCTTCATTGAAAAGAAAGTCATCCTTCCTGGGATAATCAGGCCAGATATCCTCGATTCCTTCGTAAATTTCACCCTCATCTTCCATTTGCTGCAAGTTTTCAATCACTTCTATGGGTGCACCAGAACGAATAGCGTAATCAATTAATTCATCGCGTGTTGCAGGCCATGGGGCTTCCTCCAGGTGATAAGCGAGTTCTAATGTCCAATACATAATTTTGGGGTTTAATTCGAATGGCTAAATAAATATAACTTAAAAGTAAAGAATATGTTCGTTTCTTATTATTTTATGAACATGGCATCTCCATAACTAAATAAACGATAACCTTCTTTAAGCGCTTCTTCGTATGCATGCATCACCAGTTCATGTCCTCCAAAAGCAGCTACCATGATGAGCAAACTTGATTTTGGAAGGTGAAAATTTGAGATTAAACAATCTGTTATATTGAAATCGAAAGGAGGGAAGATAAATTTATTAGTCCATCCCGATTCCACTGTTTTAAGATAACCTTCTGCTGAAACGGCAGATTCAACGGCTCTTAATGAGGTGGTACCGATAGCACATACCTTATTCTTTACGATTTTTTCTTTATTCTTTGCAGTGTTTACCAATGCCACAGTTTCTTGGGGTACTCTGTAAAATTCGGCATCCATCTTATGCTTAGATAAATCTTCTACATCAATGGTTCTGAAGGTACCTAAACCAAGATGAAGAGTGATTGGAGCAAACTCAACCCCTTTGATTTCCATCCTTTTCATGAGTTCTTTACTGAAGTGCAGACCAGCTGTAGGCGCCGCAACAGCGCCTATATCTTTTGCAAAGATGGTCTGATACCACTCCCTGTCGCCTGCTTCGCAAGGTCGATTAATGTATTTTGGAAGTGGAGTATTCCCCAAGAAATTAAGTCCTTCCTGAAATTCATCATCAGTTCCATCAAATAGAAAACGGATCGTTCTTCCTCTTGACGTTGTATTATCTACCACTTCGGCAATTAAAATATCATTGTCGTCATCGTCACTAAAATACAATTTATTACCTACACGTATTTTACGTGCGGGGTCAACCAATACATCCCAAAGTCTGGTATCATGATTCAATTCCCGAAGCAAGAAAACTTCAATTTTTGCTCCAGTTTTTTCCTTTCTTCCATATAGACGGGCAGGAAAAACTTTCGTGTTGTTATAAAGCATGATATCTCCCTCATCAAAGTATTCAATTAAATCTTTGAATACTTTGTGCTCTATGGTACCTGTCTTTCTATCAATAACCATTAACCTAGCCTCATCTCTGTTTGGTGCAGGATAGGAAGCAACTTGTTTTTCGGTGTAATCAAAACTAAAATGGGAAAGTCTGGTTTTCATGAAACGGTTTTTGACTTTTGGTGCGCAAAATTAACATTTTAAATTAATTCATTATAACGTCCCTTAAAAAAAAATAGTTTGAAGAAAAATAAAAAAAAATTATAGACGATTGAATTTTTATAGATGAATTTAAGTCTTTCATCTAAACAAGTTCATTTGTTTTAAATACCAGCTTATTTTTGAAGTTTATTAATGGATAGCGAAAAATAAAGTTCATGCAAACGATTATAAAAGTAATTTTTGAGAGTGTCACTCAGGCTTTCCAACAACTTACTGGCAATAAATTGAGAAGTTTTCTTTCCCTTTTGGGAATAACCATTGGTATTTTTTGCATTATTGGCGTTTTTTCTGCAGTTGATTCCCTTGAAAATAATATCCGCAAAAGTATTGCCAAATTAGGGGAAGAAGTTATTTATATTCAAAAATTTTCCTGGGCAGAAGATCCTGGTGAAAATTATTATAAATGGATGAGAAGGCCAAATATTAATTATGCAGACTATGAAGGGGTTAAAAAAAGAATGAAAAATGCAGATGTTGTGGGCTACTGGATGGGATTGGGAGCTAAAGTAGTCAAGTATAGGAATAACTCCATAGAAGGTGCTTATACGATGGCCTTTTCAGAGGAGTGTGGAGCTCTTTTTAATCTAAACTATGCCTCTGGTAGGTTTTTTTCTCCTTCTGAATATAATTTCGGTGCTAATAAAGTTATTTTAGGCCATAAATCGGCAGAGGAATTATTTGGACCTATTGATCCTATTGGAAAAATAATTCGGTTAAGTGGAAGAAATCTGGAAGTGGTTGGGGTACTCGAAAAGTCAGGGGAAAGTATTATCAATGTGATGAATTTTGACGATGTTGTAATCATTTCATACCAGCTGGCAAGAAAAATAGCAAACTTAAATCAAAATTCATTCTGGCCTGATTCTTCCGTAGGTGTGAAAGCTAAAGCTGGGGTTTCTTTAGAAGAACTGGAGGATAATCTGATTGCTGCCATGCGCGCTCAACGTCGTTTAAAACCTATAGAAGGGGATGATTTTTCACTGAATCAGCTTTCTATTATTTCCAAATTTTTAAATGGTTTTTTTGATGCACTTAATATTCTGGGCATATTCCTGGGGGGATTCGCTACTTTAGTCGGTATGTTCAGTGTGGCAAATATTATGTTTGTCTCTGTAAAGGAAAGAACCAGAATTATTGGTATTAAAAAGGCACTCGGAGCAAAAAGATACATGATTCTTTTGGAATTTTTAATTGAATCTGTTATTCTGTGTATCATTGGTGGAGTGCTGGGACTCGCATTGGTTTTTCTGGCCATGTTTGTTCTTACCTACAGTCTTACTTCCTTTGAATTTGTACTTTCTTTAAATAATATACTGCTGGGACTTGGGCTTTCCGTTTTTATAGGTATTCTGGCAGGAATGATTCCTGCCTCCCAAGCTTCTAAAATGGATGCGGTAGTTGCCATGCGGCAATAATTATGTAAACTGAGTCAAAATAAAGTCCCTGCTGATTTATTTTCAGCAGGGACTTTTTAGTTAAAATTTCGCATTAACAAGGTTTTTTCATCATTTTGTTAATTATTTTAAAATAAATTAAAAAAAATCGCATTGTTAATTTGTCGGCAAACGTGTTAAAAAAGCTAAATTTGACGCATCTTACATAACGACAAGAATAGTCGTTCTTTTAATTCAATTTATATCTTCATTTCACTTTCTATGATGTTAAACAAAAACCTAGAACGACTTTTTGAAAAATCAATCCGTGTTGGGCATGTTTACGCCAATCGTTATTCAAAAAAAATATTTTTTTTGATTTTTGGATTTATTTTTTGTTGTCTTCAAAAACTTTCTGCTCAACAGTTACCACTGTTTACACAATATCGCGAAAATACAGGATTGCTTAATCCGGCCGCTCTAGAACCAGATTATTTGGGATATGGCAATAATTTTACTGTTGGTGCTTCTTACCGATCTCAGTGGGATGGACTTTCGGGCGCTCCTAAAACAATGACTTTAAGAGGTACCTATTTTGCTGACGATTATGCCGGCGTAACCATGATGGGTGGTGGTTATTTAGTCAGAGACCAGACAGGTCCGCTCAGCTTTACAGGTGCTTATGGCAGGATTGCCGGAGTCATTACTTCCGATCCAACACAAGGGGGTGTTATTTTAGGTCTGACCGCTGGCTTGGTGCAGTTTGGAATAAATAAAGAAAAAGTAGTGGTTAGAGATCAAGCAGATGATTTGACGGCAATGAGCCAAAATCAGTTATTCCCTGATGTTGGGGTGGGTATTTATGCCTATAAATACATTTCAACAGGAAGAACGGGTTCCTCATATATTTATGGAGGTGCTTCTATGCCTCAGGTGCTTGGCCTCAATCTGAACTATAAAACAAATGCAGGTGATTACTATTTGCAAAGAGTAAGACATATTTATGGATTATTAGGTATGTACATGTTTTTTGATGATAACAGTTTCATTGAACCCTCCCTTTGGGTAAAATATGTTCCTAATGCCCCTGTTAATGTCGATTTAAATCTGCGATACCAACTACCGGGAAGTCTTTGGATAGGTACGGGTGGATCAACTGCTGGTAGTCTTCATCTCGAAGCTGGGGTGTTACTGGGCGAAAATCTTGGACTTAATAATTCGATAAGAATTGGCTATGGCTATGATTATAGTTTTAGAACTTTTGGCCCTTTCGTTGGCGGGGGACATGAAATAAATATTTCCTACTCCTTAAATAAATAATCTTTTGAATCAATCTTATTTATATCCCATAATGAAGCGTTTTAAACTCCTTTTTTTTGCTTTTTTAGTCACTACTTCAACATTTTCACAAGAAGCTGCAGTGACTTTTTTGTTCTCTTCGATTGCACCTTGTGGTAACAATACAGCTTGTGTTGATGTAACAACCGACGACTTTTCAAACGTCTTATACGTTAAAATGCCTATAAAATGGGATCCAAAAATTGTAAAACTGAAAGAAATAAAACTTGGCAAATTGAAAAATATCAGAATTTCTGACTTTGATCAGTCAAGGGCTTTAACAGAGGGTTTACTATTTTTTGAATGGAAATATGACGACTGTGAAAGTCCTAAATTACCTACTTTTCTTTTGCCTGATGGTGATGTAATATTTTCTCTTTGTTTTGAACCTATTTCTAATTATGGGTCCTCTTCTACCATTGGAATTACAACCGATCCAGCTATTTTGAAAAACAATGATATTTACCCTGTTGAGGTTTTTAAAAATGTGGGTTGCACGGATGTTGGTTTCATCCAAAAGCGGGGAAATATTTCTACCTGCGTACGTGCTTTGACTGTTGCTGGTGAACCAATGACTGGAAAAACAAATGAATTAGTATGTACCCCGGTAAAAGTAACCGGTTTAGATAGTATAGCTGGTATTCAGTTTGTTATGCAATGGCAGGATACCTTACTTGAATTCGCCGATTTGAGAATTGGAAATTCATCTATTCCCGGGCTTACCAAAGGAAGTTTTGGTTTGCCAGCCGATACCAAAAGGTCAAATGCCATTATTTTTGCCTGGCAGAGCAGTACTGGAAAACCTGCCGCACTAAAAGATAACTCAGAGATTTTTGAGGTTTGTTATAAAATTATTGGACCATGCCAAAAAATTACTACCGTAGATTTTGTATCTAATTTTGGCGTTAAAATGGAGGCAACCTCTGAAGGAAGAGTAGTCTCTCCTTCAACTGGTAAAGACACTTTCCGGCTCGACGTCATAGCCCTGGTGGGTGAAGAAATTGTAACCACAATCTCAAGATGTGATCCGGATGGACTTAAAATACATATCGATTGTGGCACAGAAACAGAGATTGGGTCAGAAAAATGTGTTGCTGTCATAGCCGATCAGAATCTTGAAAAAGTCAATACCTTAAAATACCAAATGACCTATGATCCTGAAATTTTAAGCTTTGTAAGGGTTGAAAAATGGACCACAAAACTTCCGCAATTCAATTCCTCTAAATTTAATGCTTCAGTTAAAGGGGTTCTAGGCTTGGACTGGGTAAATAAGTCAGGTACCAGAAACATAAATAGCGGGGATACCTTGTATAAAGTTTGTTTTGACGTAATAGGTGTGGGTGCAAAAGTAACACCGCTTAAAATTATTAATGCTACGGGTATTGTTTATAAGGATGATACGGAGCCTTTGAACTATGAATTAAATGCGACCAATTGTGCTATTCAGATTAAACAACCGCCTGGTGTCGTTTTCACCATAGGTGATGGTGAAGCTAAGAAAGGGGAAGAAGTTTGTGTTCCTGTTATGGTTTCAAATTTTAAGGATAAGGATTCTCTCGTATTTAACCTGTCTTGGGATCCTACCCAATTAACTTATTTGAATTTTAAAGATTCAAAACTAGCCAATCTTAAAGAAGACAAAACAAATTCAGACGCTGGTTTATTAACTTTTTCATGGGGTAGTGCAACTCCTTCAGACAATGCCTTATCTGCTGATAAATCAGAAATTCTAAAAGTTTGTTTTCAGCTAATTGGAGATTCTCCTTTTGACCTCGGGCAAGCGACAAATTGTTCCATCATCGAAATTCCGTCTATTGGGTTAAACTATTCTACAAGCCCTTCTCTTGGGGGGCAAAAGTTAGAAAACAGTCAGCAATTTGAAGCAGGAGAAATCTGTATTTTGAATCCAAAGGGTTTTGTTCTCTTTAGTTATAATAACAAACCTAAAAGAACTTCTACTTATTGTGTTGACTTTAGAGTGCTTGATTTCAAAGATATTACAAAATCGAATTTTACTTTAAGCTGGTCACCTGCTGCCTTTCAATATACGGAAGTTAAAAATTTAAATACTTCTTTAGTTTTGTCCTTAAATGCAAATTTGATAACAAATGCAGCTGCTTTAGGTTCTTTAGAGTTTACCTGGTCAAATAACGCTGGAAAAACGCTTATTGATTCATCAGTCTTATTTTCAGTATGTTATAAAGTGATTGGTGATGCCGATACTTGTTATAACATTAAGGTGGAAAAAAATCCACCCTCTATTGTTACCACTTTAACGGGTCCAGGTCAATTGTTTTCTAAGGATATACCCGTTTGTATTTCTGATACTTTATTTATTGCAAAACAAGTGACTAAAGTTACTTGTAATAACGGAACTGACGGTTCTGTTCAAGTGGCTGTTTCAGGTGGAAAGGGACCATTTATTTATAGTTGGGTATCCCTTTCCACAGGAAGAAGTCTTGGTTCTACTAGCTTTATCCGAAATGTTCCCGCAGGGAAAATTTTGCTCACAGTAATAGACTTAAGTAATGTTAATTTAGTTAGAAGAGATACCATTACGGTGGATGTTGCTCCAGGTCAGCCTATTGCCAATGCGGGCTTAGATGCTGTTTTAAGGTGTGTTCCACGATCTTTGCAATTGACCGGAACGGGTACTTCCTCCACGCCAGGTTCTGGAATAAATGTTAGCTGGACTACACCAAATGGATTAATAGACGGGAATAATGAGCAATCGGTCATTACTATAACAGAACCAGGTCTATATATTTATCAGGTTGAAAATGCGATTGGTTGTATAGCAAAAGATACCGTTGTCATCACTTCGTTACCTTTTTATAAAGCAGATGCCGGAAGCGATAAAAAACTTACTTGTAATTCACCCTCTTCGTTCGTTGGAACACCTATTTTAATCAAAGGAGATTCATTGACTGTTTCCTGGAAGGTAGCTGATGGTGGCTTTTTAGCGCCCGGTCAGGAAAAATCAGATACCCCCACCGTCAATTTTGGCGGAACTTATATATTAACCGTCCGAAATTCGAAAAATTTATGCTCTAGTACAGATACTGTTAAAGTGGTTAACAATGTATTAAAACCCGTTGTAAGTCTTGGAAATGATTTGGAAATAGGTTGTAAAGGAGAAAGCATTTCAATAAGAGCAACCGTTCAACCACATCCTAATCCACTGGATTATCTTTGGGAAACTTTAAAAGGAGAGTTTTTAGGATTAAATCAAGCTACAACAGTTAATAAACTGGGAAGTTATACTGTTTTAGTCAGAGATTTAACCTCTGGTTGTTCAACCAGGGATACTATTAATATAATTCCCAACGCAGATTATGCCCGATTTAATTTGTCAGACACTACATCATGGACATGTTTAGAGTCTAAAGCCACTTTAAATGCAGTTTTTAGTAATCAGCGGGATAAATTTAGTATTCAATGGTCAGCTACGAATGGTGGAATTATACCAGCTGGACAGGATACAATTCAAAAGCCAAAAGTTGAGAAGACGGGTGTTTATACCATTAAAACTACTAATGCAGTCACTGGTTGTGTACTCACAGACAGCACTCGTCTGGTTGATATCAGAGAGGTGGTTGATGCCAATCTGATAAAATACGGAGATACATTAACCTGTAAAGAACCCAAAATTTTATTGGATGGGGTAGCCGATACAGAGAATCCTGATTTACAATATTTTTGGTATTTGAATGGTAATCAGATCGCAAAAAATACCCTAAGTATAGAAGCTAGAGCAGGGGGTGTTTTTACTTTTAAAGCGATAAGTAGATTGAGTTTTTGTGAAGGGATTGATTCGGTAAAAATCATTTCACAACTCGATTCACCCAGAATTACCCTTTTATCAGATCCGAAGATAACCTGTAAATATCCTCAGGGAAATGTTTCAGTTTCTATTTCTCCTGCAGCAGATTATTCATATACGTGGTTAACCTTGGACGGCACCATTTCATCTGGTTTTGATTCTCCAAATCCAAAAGTGGAAACGGTTGGTACTTACGTGCTTCAGGTAAAAAATAAAGTTACTCTTTGTGAAGGAGGTATAGATGTATTGGTCGGGCAGGATAAAACGGCCCCAGAAGCTAAAATAATTTTCAATGAAACACAACTCACCTGTGCGCGGGACTCTATTGAGTTAAGAGCTATGACCACCAATAATAATGCAGCAAGAGATAATTATACATGGGTGAATGCAATAGGTGATCCTTTAAAAATAGATTCAAACCTGATATACAAAGTTAAAAAAGCTGGCGTCTTTCAGCTTTTTGCCACAAATTCTATAACAGGCTGTAAGTCTGTTGATTCTATTAAAATTACTGAAAATAAACGATTACCTGATGCTTTTGCGGTACTATCAGGTCCAATCACCTGTAATAATCCGGTTGTTGAGATAAACGGACAAAATGGTTCTTCCGTTGGCTCTGATTATCAGGTTTCCTGGTTGCCTTTAAGTAATCAGGTCAATGCTATTCAACTTACTACAGATGCATATTTAGTAAAAATAAACAAACCGGGAGATTATGCCCTTGAAATAAAAGATAAACGTAATGGTTGTGTTGGAAGTGTTAAGACTTTTGTACCAGATTCAACCCAGTTGCCTAAAGTAAACTTAGTTTCTCCGCAACCTTTGGCCTGTCCGGGGAAGTTTTCTGCTATAGATACAAAAGGCACCAGTGAAGGATCGACCTTTAAATATTCCTGGAAAAAGTTGATGGGTGGCGATTCCATTGCCAATAGCAATCAATTAAACGCACAGGTTAATCAAATGGGCACTTATACTTTAGACATAACCAATTCCTTTTCTGGATGTAAAAACAAGGATACAGTGGTCTTTATTCTCGATCCTTCTTTACCATTAGCAAATGCAGGAGCGGATGCAATAAGTTGCACGGAAAACACAAATTTAAAGGCTACTTTAGCTCAAGGAAACACAGGTATGTGGTCCTATTCAGGCGGTCCTCAAGTCGAACTTCCCGATAATCCGAATAGTTATGCTTTTGGTTTGAAAATTGGCAAAAACACCTTCGTCTGGACTATTTCAACAGCAAGCTGTGCAAACTATAGTGCTGACTCTGTGGCTATTACCAGAGAAACAAATCCAGTGGCAGCAGATGACCTTCTCTCTATCCCTACTGGAATTAGGAAAGGAGTTTTAGTTGCTGTTCAGAATGATCAGGTGAGTAAATTGGGTGGATATAAATTATCTATTTTAACTCAACCCACAAAGGGCTTAATTGACTCTGTTATCAGTGGAAATATAAATTATAAAGTGAAACCGGGAGGAAACGGGGATGATGGTTTTTCTTACCTTTTGTGTAACAATGCGTGTCCATCCTTATGCGATACTGCAGCGGTAAGAGTCACCATTGCTTTTGATCCAGAGGCGCCGCTGCCTGTCATTCCAAATACGATTACACCAAATGGTGATGGTAAAAATGATGCCCTTGCTTTTGAAATTTTAGATGAATTTCCTGATGATTATCCTGATGCTGAACTTGTCATTTTTAGCCGTTGGGGAGATATTGTTTATACTCAAAGGCCCTATAAAAACGATTGGAAGGGGACGAACACATTAAATCAACCACTTCCAGACGGCACTTATTATTATATTTTAAGATTAAATGTGCCAAATGGTAAAATTGAGAAAGGCGATGTGACGATAATCAGATAATATTCAAGAACCTTAAAAAAAAGGTTTCGCAGAACACTACTGCGAAACCTTTTTTTTAAGATAGATTCAATATTTACAACTTTTCATAAATACCGGCTATACCTTGGCCACCACCAACACAAGCTGTAACCATGCCATATTTCTTGTTTTGCCTGCCTAGTTCATTTAGCAATTGAGTGGTTAATTTAGCGCCAGTACACCCAAGTGGGTGACCAAGAGCTACTGCACCACCATTCACATTGACGGTTTCAGGATCAAGACAACCTTCCTTAATAACGGCAAGAGCCTGAGCCGCAAAAGCCTCGTTAAGTTCTACCAAATCTATATCAGAAAGTGATAGTCCAGCCGATTTTAAGGCTTTTGGAATGGCAGCACATGGACCCATACCCATAAAAAGTGGATCAACTCCCCCAACAGCGCAAGAAACCATTCTGGCAATAGGTTGCCAGTTAAAATGTTTCACCATTTCCTCACTGGCAACAAGGACAAAAGCAGCCCCATCAGAAGTTTGAGATGCATTTCCAGCAGTAACAATACCTTTTGTGTCAAACACTGGTTTTAAAGCTGCCAGTGAGTCCAGACTGGTTTCTGGTCTGACTCCCTCATCAACTTGCATTAAGGAAGTATGTGATACTCTTTTATTTTGTTGAACAGAAACCTCCGTAACTTCTATGGGTACTATTTCATTCTTAAACTTACCATCTTGGATGGCTTTCGCTGCTTTTTGATGAGAATTTACAGAGAACCTGTCTGCTTCCTCTCTGCTTATGCCATATTTTTTTGCCACTGCTTCAGCGGTGATACCCATTCCTGTAAGGTAATTGGGGGTGCTGTTAGCAACATCATAGTTAGGCGCTAATTTATAGCCGGTCATAGGAATCTGACTCATACTTTCGGCACCACCGGCAATAAAAAGGTGACCCATCCCAGCACGAATTTTTGCCACTGCCATAGAAATTGATTCCAGACCAGAGGCACAATACCTGTTAACGGTTACGCCAGGAACAGGGATACCCAATGCACGCATAGAGATTTGTCTGCCAATCTGAAAACCCTGTTCTCCTTCAGGATTTGCACAACCCACGATGACATCATCAATGGTATTAGGATCGAGTTCAGGAACCTGAGCCATCAAATGCTGAATAACCTTTACAGCAATATCATCAGATCTGAAATTTTTAAAACTTCCTTTTTTTGCTTTACCAACAGCTGATCTGTAAGCTTTTATAATGTATGCTTCCATCCTATTTTTGTTTTGGGATAAATAAATTAGTTTCTGAGAGGTTTATTGTTCTGCAACATATACTGTATCCTCTCTTGTGTTTTTTGTTCACCACATAAGGATAAAAATGCTTCTCTTTCAACATCAAGAAGATATTGCTCACTTACCTGCTGAGTTCCTGAAAGGTCACCTCCACATAATACGAAAGCAATTTTTTTAGCTATTTTAATATCGTGCTCTGAGGCAAAATGTCCTAGTTTCAGCTCATTTGCTGCAAGATATAAGGGGGCCAGACCTGTTCTTCCCAAAACGGTAATATCTTCACGTTTAATAGGTTGTGTATAATTTCTTGCTAATTGTAAAACCTTTTGCTGAGCATAGGCAATAGCTCTGTCCTTATTCAGAACCACTTCATCACGACCCTTTATCAGACTTCCGTATTTGAAGCCCTCATGCGCACTCGTTGCAACTGAAGCCAGAGCAATTGCTTTAAATTTTTCGATAAGGGTAGGAATTTGAACATCCCCTTCAAAAAATAAATCGGAAGCCCTCAAGGCATATTCTTTGGTTCCACCACCGCCGGGTAAAAGGCCAATTCCAGCTTCTACCAAACCTATATATGATTCTGCGCTTACAACAGCTGCATCACAATGCATTAAAATTTCACATCCGCCGCCAAAAACATAACCCTGGGTCGCAGCGACAACGGGTATAGAAGAGTATCTGCAACGCATCGTTGTTTGCTGAAAGGCATCAACGGCCATATTTAACTGATCAAAATCTTGCTGATATGCCAACATGCCAATCATCATCAGATTTGCTCCAACGGAAAAATTAGTTGCTTGATTTCCAATAACCAGACCTTTCCAGCCATTTTCTTCAGCCAGTTGAATGGATTCCTGAATGCCACGCAATACTCCTTCCCCTATGGAATTGTGGGGACTTGTAAATTCCAAACATAAAACTCCCTCACCAATATCATGTAAGATGGTTTCGGAGGTTTTATGGACGGGGGCCTGACTCCTGAAATTATCGAGAATGATTAAGCTATCCTGACCTGGAATTGGTTGATAAGCTTTTGAAGCAGGTTCATAATAAAATCTTTTTCCTTCCTTTTTAGTGTAAAATGATGTGAATCCCAGGGAAACCATTTCACTTATCCAGGAAGGAACTTTTTCTCCAGCCTCCTCAATGTACTTAACTCCCTTCTCAAGTCCAATAATGTCCCAATATTCGAAAGGTCCCAGTTCCCAGGCAAAGCCGGCACGAATGGCATCGTCAATACGGAAGAAACTGTCTGCGATTTCAGGAATTCTATTACTGGCATAGGAGAATAAAGAGATGAGGGATTCTTTAATTAAGGCAGCACCATTGTCGGCAGCATCAAAAAAATGCCTGATTCTTCTGGGCAGGTCATCCATTTGCTTTGCAGCCTTTAAACTGGGAATATCGGGTTTGATACTTGGCTCGTAAGTCAGCGTATTTAAATTCAAAGCAAGAATGACAGGCTTTCCCTTTTCATCTTTTTCATTGGTTTTCTTATAAAATCCTTGTCCGGATTTATTTCCTAAATACTTATTTTCAAGTAGAAATTCTAAATAGGGTGGAACTTCAAAGGAAGAAACCTGTTCGTCATGAGCACAATTGGCTTTTAATCCCCGAATGACATTTCCTGAAATATCATGGCCCACCAGATCTCCTAATCGGAAGGTACCCGTTTTAGGTCTGCCAATAACTGGTCCTGTTAGTGCGTCAACTTCTTCAATGCGAAGATTATACTTGGAAGTTAGTTGAAAGACTTTTGCCATGGCAAAAACTCCAATTCGGTTGCCAATAAAAGCAGGCGTATCCTTGCATAAAACAGTTGTTTTTCCAAGATAATGATCTCCATAATGCAAGAAAAACGCTATAACATCAGGCAGGGTATCTGTTGTAGGAATCACTTCAAGTAACCTTAAATAACGGGGAGGATTGAAGAAATGGGTGCCACAGAAATGCTTTTTAAAATCATCAGAACGTCCCTCACTCATCAGATGGATTGGAATACCAGAGGTATTACTGGTTATGAGAGAACCAACGCGTCTGAAAGCATCTACTTTTGCGAAGATCTCTTTCTTTATATCCAGTCTTTCAACAACCACTTCAATTATCCAGTCACAATCGGCAATTTTAGAAAAATCATCTTCAAAATTTCCCGTTTTAATTCTGTTTGAAAAGGAACTGTCATAAAGAGAGGCTGGTTTCGATTTTATAGCAGACAGAAGAGCCTGATCTACTATTTTATTTCTTGCCCTGGTTGATTTTTTTTCTTCTTCAGTCAAATTATTAGGCACAATGTCTAAAAGTAAGACTTCAACGCCAATATTTGCCAGATGGCAAGCAATACCTGAGCCCATAACGCCAGAACCCAAAACAGCTGCTTTTCTTATTCTTTTTGTCATCCCCATCGATTTAATTCATTAGGTTATAAATGAGCGAAATTTCGCTATCCACAAAAATACAAAGCATTACCAAATTTAGGCTATGGCAGGCTAGGTATTTTTTGAAAAAAAAATTTTTATCAGATTTAGAAATTCTCTTCTTATTATGACCCAGCTTAACGAGGCAAATTGAACATCTTTGCGAAGTTCAACGGGCATAGCTTCCATTATTAAGCCTGGGGTATTAGAGGCAATTTTTACGATTTCTAAATCAAAGAGATATCGATTTATAGTCGTTTTTAATAAAATTTCTCTTCCTTTTTGACTAAATGCTTTTAATCCTCCCTGAGTGTCTGTTATTTTTACATTTAAAAAATGACCAATTAAAAATTTCAATAATTTTGAAATAAGGGCTCTATACCAAGGGGTTTGAAGATAATAATCAACTTGACGGATTCCTATTAAAATATCAATGTCTTCCTTCTGCAATTTCCGGTACATTTTAATAACATCAGCTTCAATGTATGGAAAATCAATATCCGTAAAAATGATGTATTGGGCGGTAGATAGTTTAAAACCCTCTCTGACAGCAAATCCTTTCCCTTGATTATCAGGATAGTGGATAATTTGCATAGTGGGAAAATGTTCTTTCAAATAATCAAAATGCTTTTCCTCAACCCCTCGTGTGCTTCCGTCATTAATTAGAATGGGTTCAATAATTGCATCTTGAAGTTGAGTTTGTAAACGGGTCAAATGTTGACAAACCCTTATTTCCCAACCAATTAGAGGATTAAAACAGGGTAAAATAAGGTTTAGGCGTGTTTTGGACATTTGAACATTAGAATAATAATCCCTAAAATTAACGATTTTTAGGGAGATATTTTTTTTATCGCTTATTAAACAATTTATCAGTTAAAACATACAAAGTCCCTAACCAAAAGCGTTACCTTCACATAATTAAATTAAATCAACATTTGAAAAACAAATTGTATGTTTTTAAACGGGTCAGCTTTATTTTTACAGATATCATCAACACTTGAAACAGCAGGGAGTGAAGAAACAGTCATGGTTTCCCAAAGTCCCATGGACATTTTGATGTCAGGAGGATTAATAGGTATTTTTATTTACGTGGTTTTACTAATTCTTTCTATTATTGCCGTTTATATCTTTTTTGAAAGATATAGTGCAATTAACAGATCTGAGAAAATAGACCAGCATTTTATGAATAATATCAGATCCAATGTAGCTGCGGGAAATATTTCGGCAGCAAGAGCCTTGTGTCAGGCTACCGATTCACCTGTTTCAAGACTCGTTGAAAAAGGCTTACAACGCATTGGGAAACCCTTAAGAGATATTGATGCTGCTGTTGAAAATGCAGGAAATCTTGAGGTTTTTAGGCTGGAAAAAAACTTATCATCTCTCGCCAGTATCGCTGGTGCAGCACCTATGGTTGGTTTTTTTGGTACCGTAACGGGTATGATCCTGGCTTTTTATAATATGGCTTCCCAACAAAATGTGACTCCTTCTTTACTTGCCGGTGGAATTTATCAGGCCTTACTTACTACTGCATTCGGTTTAGCCATTGGTATTTTTGCCTTCGTTGGCTACAATCTGCTTGTATCAAAAGTTGATAAAGTTATATATATGATGGAAAGGTCAACAACAGAATTTATGGATATGTTGCAAGAATAGTTTAATAGCCTAAAATATTTTAAAATGGCTTTAAAAAAAAGAAGCAAGATTAGTGCTGAATTTAGTATGTCATCACTAACAGACATTATATTTCTGTTGCTTATTTTCTTTATGCTCACTTCAACTTTAGTGAAAATAGAAGCAGTCGATTTACCTGAGTCAGAAGCTAAAACGGTAGCTCCTGTTTCTGTAGCAGTTATGCTTTATCAAACAGGAGTGTATAAAATCGAATCTATTGAGGTAGAAGAGGAACAATTAGAAAATACACTCAGAAGGAAATATGAAGAAGCAGGTTCCAAACCTGAATTTACTCTGACAATTGTAGCTGAAAAGGGAACTCCTTTTGAAAGAGTGGTTAGACTGATGACATTAGCTGAGAAAATGAAAGTAAAAGCCATTTTAGCTACCCAACCAAAAAAATCATAATGAAATATGGCAATTAATAAAAAATCGAAAATATCAGCAGAATTTAATATGTCTTCGCTTACTGATATTATTTTCCTTTTGTTGATTTTCTTTATGCTGACTTCCTCCTTAGTTGCACCCAATGCCTTAAATCTTAAATTACCTGGAACGAGCCAGAAAAAGGTTGCCAAACAAGAGGAATATGACGAAGTTTTTATTTTTAAATCAGGAATTTTTGAGTTGAATGGCAAAGGAAAATCTCTTCCTGAAATTGAAGCTTATTTGCAGAATAAAGCAGGCAGTAATCCACAAGATTTTAGTTTCATCATTCAACCTGAAAAAGAAACACCTGTCGAACATGTCGTTTCTGTCATGGACGTCGCTTTAAGACTTAAGATAAATGGGGTTTTAGCTACTCCTCCCGTTGAATAAAGATTTAATTTTTGCCTTTAAATATAACATTATGCAGGCTTTGCATGTCGAAAAGGAAAAAAAGGAAAGAAGGAAAGCTATGTTGCTTAGTTTTTTGTTCCATTTAAGTGCAGTAATTCTGCTAATGCTTCCTTTATTGCAATATCCAGATCCACCTCCAGGCCAGGATGGGATTTTAATTGCCCTTGGAAATCCTGATGAAGGAACTGGTCCTATCGAACCAGGAGGCCCTGAGGAACCAACCCCAGTGGAACAAAAAGAAGAGCCAATACCAGAGGAAAAACCAGCAGAAGAAGTTAAACCAAGCGAAAAAGTTAAAACAGTTGATCCTTTAATTGCAGAAAGGGAATTGGAAATTAACAGAAAAAAAGCAGCAGAAAAAAAAGAAAAAGAGGAAAAGGATCTGAAAGAAAAACAGGAAGCAGCTGAAAGAGTGAGAATAGAGAAAGAACGAGAAGAAGCCATTAAAAAGGAAGAAGAAGAAGCTGCTGCCTTGATTAAAAATATTAAAAAGGGGTCAGGTGGAACCTCTGGAAAAACAGGAAAAGGCGGTCAGGTAAATGGCGATGAGAATGGAAAAGTAGAAGAGGGAATTTCTACCGGCACAGGAATGGTCGGCGGTGGCCTGGGGGGAAGAGGGGTTGTATCTTCGCCAAGCCTCCAAGATGATTCAAATAATAGGGGTACTGTCGTTGTGGCTATATGTCTCGATAAGGATGGTAATGTTACAGAAGCAAAATTTCAATTACAGGGATCCACTGTTACATCAGGAAAATTAAGAGATCTTGCCGTAAACAATGCCAAACAATGGCGATTTAAACCAGGAATTGAAGAACGACAATGTGGTATTATTACTTATACCTTCAAGGTTCAATAATTTAGATATTTATGGCTTCTGAAAGGTATGCGGCTACCTTAGACTTCCTTTTTTCAAGATTACCTATGTTTCAAAGGGTTGGTTCCATTGCTTTTAGAGCTGATTTAACAAATGTTTTAAATTTGATGACTGGCTTAAAAATGGGAATAAATAAATTTCCAACCATTCATATTGCAGGCACAAACGGGAAAGGTTCTACAGCCCACCTGATTGCCGCCATGCTAACAGCGCAAGGTTATAAAACGGGATTATATATTTCTCCCCACTACATAGATTTTAGAGAAAGAATCAGAATCAATGGGGAATTGGTTTCGAGACATTTCGTCATAGCCTTTACGGAAAAGGTAAAGCATCTTTTGGATGAAATTAAACCTTCATTTTTTGAAATTACCTGGGTTATGGCTCTTGCCTGGTTTGAAAAATCAAAAGTAGATGTGGCTGTTATTGAAACAGGCCTCGGTGGACGCTTGGATAGTACCAATATCATTACACCTTTATTAAGTGTTATTACGAATATTGGAATGGATCATACGGCATTTCTAGGGGATACTTTACCAAAAATAGCAGCCGAAAAAGCAGGAATTATTAAAGCTGGAGTGCCTGTGGTCATTGGTGAAATGCAAGAGGAAACAACGCCTGTTTTTAACCATTTTGCAGAAATAAATAAGGCTTCCTTGCATTTCGCAGACCAATACTTATCCATTGAATTTTTATATTCAGATTTTAATTATAGTCATTTTAAGGTTCAACGTGGGAAAGAGATACTTTTTGATAATTTAAAAGTTAATCTTTCAGGTGAATATCAACTAAAAAATGTTAAAACTGCTCTTTGTGCCATTGATTTAGTCAAGTCCCATTTCCCTGTTAATAAAGAATCGATAAGTTACGGGTTATTACATTTAAAAAAGTTGACTCGTTTTATGGGCCGCTGGCAAAAATTGGGTGAACAACCTCTCATTGTGGCCGATAGCGCGCATAATCCAGATGGCTTATTATTGGCTATGAAACAGTTAACTGATTTACCTGCCACAACTTTTCATTTAGTCATTGGCGTTGTTGCCGATAAGGATATTACCAATATGTTAACCCTTTTGCCTAAAAAAGCTAATTATTATTTTGCAAAACCTGATTTACCTCGCGGCTTAAATGCTTTAAAACTGAAAGAACAAGCTGGTGTTTTCGGATTGAAAGGCAGGGCTTATTCTTCTGTTAAGAATGCCCTAAAAGCAGCTAAAAGGAAAGCAGTTTCTTCTGATGTAATCTATGTTGGGGGAAGTACTTTCGTCGTTGCAGAAGTTATTCATTTTTCCTTTCCTTAAAATTTATTCATGAAATTATTTTTACCATTTACCTTCCTCTTTCTTTTGACTTCTCTTTCTGCCCAGGAAAAGATTTCTTTCCCTTCTTCTCTAATGCTCGTTCCTGAGAAAACTAATTTTGAAAAAACTTCATCCTATGCAGAGGTAATAACCTTCTTAAATACTGTTAAACTGCTTAGCCCCAATATTCATATAAGTAATTTAGGAAAAAGTACCGCAGGCATGGATATTCCTCTGGTTATCTTGTCGAAAGATCAGATTATAAATCCAGAACAAGCAAAAACTTCGGGAAAACCTGTCATTTATGTGCAGGCAAATATTCATGCAGGTGAAGTTGAGGGCAAGGAAGTAGCCTTGATGTTAATTCGTGACATTTTGCTGGGAGACAAAAAATATTTACTCCAAAATCAAATTATTCTTTTTGCACCCATTTATAATGTAGATGGTAATGATAAAATGGCAAAAGGTCTGAGAATGTCCCAGGAAAATAGTCCTTTGGAAACTGGAACCAGGGAAAATGGCCAGGGGTTGGACTTGAACAGAGATGGAATTAAAATGGAGGCTCCCGAAACAAAAGGGATGATTGCAAATGTCTTAAATCTGTGGGATCCACAGGTTACTATCGATTTACATACCACAAATGGCACCTGGCATGGTTATTCTCTGACCTGGGCTCCTGGTTATCTTTCCTCAGGTGAAAATGGTCCATACAACTACCTTAATGAGGTGATGCTTCCTTTAATAACTAAAAACGCTAAAGAAAAGTATGATCTTCAACTTGGACCCTTTGGTGATTTTAGTATCAGAGAAGGTTGGCCGTTGAAGAATTTTTATACTTATAACCATCATCCTAGATATATTGTTAATCAGATTGGTCTGAGAAATAGAATGTCAATATTGAGTGAATCTTTTGCTCATGAGCGATTTTACCAGCGAATCCATAGTACTTATCATTTTGTATATGAAATATTAAATCATTGTAACCTTCATGCTGAAGAAATTATAAAAATTAATAAAGAGGCAGAAATTTCAGCTATTGAAAAGGTCAAAAGTCAGGCAGGCATATTAAAGAAAGGAGTCCGTTTTAAAATGGTACCTACCGATAAACCCATCAATCATTTTAGAACCTATGATTATGAAAAATTTTTAAAAGAGGATGGTTCGATCTCCTGGATAAAGTCAGGTAAAATAACGTATTATGATAATGTCACATATTTTGCCTCTTTTAAAGATACGGTAAGTGCCACTTTACCAAGAGGTTATGTTATTCCTGCAGAAATGGATTCTATTGTTGAGCTACTTCAGTTACATGGCATAAAAGTGACAAAACTGGATAAAAACACCCGTTTTTCAGGGGAATCTTTCTATATCGAAAGCTATAACAAATCACCCAGGAAATTTGAAGGGCATCAAATGGCTTCCATTGAAGGAATATTTAAAGCAAGGGAAATGACGGCGAAACAAGGAGATTATATAGTTGAACTTACACAG
>Ga0214917_10001087_pt1 | contig 35512 bp, 28 predicted proteins | sample LL_1208_BB_MetaG_FD_177983 | JGI IMG/M metagenome (GOLD analysis project Ga0214917, IMG submission 177983) | Freshwater microbial communities from Lake Lanier, Atlanta, Georgia, United States - LL_1208_BB | ecosystem: Environmental > Aquatic > Freshwater > Lake | place: USA: Georgia | collected... | reverse complement strand
GAACGCTCGAGGAGCCTACGGCCGCTGCGGCCATCAGCGACGAGACTTTTGCCGCCCCCGAGCCGGCGACACACGTAAGCCGGACTTGCTCTAGACGTAGCGGGCCACGATCGCCCGGCCGCGGACCGGGTCGCTGGTGCCGTCCACGATCGCCCGGCCGTCGGCGAAGACCGAGAGCCGGATGCCCGGCTCGACCTCGGCTCGGAGCAGCCATTCGTTCACGGTCACGGTCGCCACGCCGGCGAGCCGGGCGGCCAACGCCGGCAGGTCGATGCGGCCTTCGCCGGCGGCCGCCACCTGCACCGCCTCGCGACCGCAGAGCGTCGTCGCCGCCCCGCCGAGCCTTCCCTCGAGCCAGGGAGCGTCACCCGCCCGGCACGTCGGGCAGCCGACCGCGGCCAGCGGCGCCAGGTCGACCACCCGCCACTGAAACGACCAGAGGTCGCAGGCCAGCATCCGGCCCGCGGTCGCCTCGGCGGCGCCGACGAGCAACTTGATCGCTTCGGCGGCCTGGACGGCGCCGACCACGAGCGCCGCCGGGCCGATGATCCCCGCCGTGTCGCAGGTGGGAAGCGTGCCCGGCGGCGGCGGCTCGGGCACAAGGCACCGCAGACAGGCCGTCCTGCCGGGAATCACCGTCAGCACGCGGCCCTCGGCCCCGATCGCCCCGCCGTGCACCCAGGGGATGCCGGTGCGGCAGGCCACCTCGTTCACGAGATAGCGGGCCTCGAGGTTGTCGGTGCCGTCCACGATCACGTCCACGCCGCCCAGCAGGTTCGCCGCGTTCGACGCGGTCAGGTCGGCCACGACCGGCTCGGTCGTCAGGCGGGAGTTGATCAGCGTCAGCCGCCGCGCCGCCGCCACGGCCTTGGGGAGCCCCGCGGTGACATCGGCCTCGTCGAAGAGCAGTTGCCGCGGGAGGTTCGACGGCTCGGGCACGTCCCGGTCGATGAGCCGCAGGCAGCCCACCCCGGCCCGGGCGAGGGCCAGCGCCGACGCCGCCCCGAGCGCCCCACACCCGAGCACCGCCACGCGGGCGGCGGCGAGTTTCTGCTGCCCGGCGGGGCCCAGCGGAGCGAACCGGGTCTGGCGGGAGTAGCGGTCGGGATCGAACGAGGCCATGCCTCGATGCTACCAGCGGGGCCGAACCTCCCGCCCGTCCGGCCGCTGCCGGGGCCGGCGGCGCGGTAGTCTGCGACGCATGGATTCGGTTTCACGACACACGCCGGAGGGTTCGGCCGCCCCGGCCGCGCGGCCCCGCGGGCGGCTGTGGCTCGTGCTCGCCGCCGTGGCCGCGGTGGTCGCCGGCTGTGTCGTCGCGGCGTGGCTCACCTTCCAGCCGGCCTGTGAGTGGACTCGCGGCATCGAGTACGGCCGCCGCCACGGCGAACCGCTGACGCTCGACGTGCTCCGGCCGCGGGCGGCCAACGGCCTGGGCATCGTGGTGATCGTGAGCGCCGGCTGGCGGTCCGATCCGGACACGATCCGCCCCTGGCTCGTGGCCCCGCTGCTGCGGCGGGGCTTCACGGTGTTCGCCGTCTGCCACGTGTCGCAGCCCAAGGCGTCGGTCGCGGAGATCTTCGCCGACGTCTCGCGGGGCGTGCGGTTCGTGCGGACGCACGCCGCCGACTATCGAATCGATCCCGACCGGATCGGTGTCGGCGGCGGCAGCGCGGGGGGCCACCTGGCGCTGCTGCTGGCGACGCGGGGCGGCCCGGGGCCGGCCGATGCCGTCGATCCGGTCGACCGGGCGTCGAGCCGCGTGCAGGCGGCCGCGGTCTTCTTTCCGGTGACCGACCTCACGAACCTCGGGGGCTCCGTGGAAGACCCGGGCGACGGCGGCCCGCCGATTCACTACCGGGCCGCGTTTCGCCAGGAACCGGTGGACATGGCCGCCTGGCGGCCGCAGGCCCGCGAGCTGTCGCCGATCCATCACGTCACCGCCGAGCTGCCGCCGGTGCTGATCCACCACGGCGACCGCGACACGCTCGTGACCCTCGACCAGTCGGTGCGGTTTCGCGATCGCGCCCGGGAGGCGGGGGCCGAGGTCACGCTGGTGACCGTCGCGGACGGCGGACACGGCTGGCTGACGATGCCGCTGGACGTGATGCAATTCGCCGCCTTCTTTGATCGCGTCCTGCGGCCGCAACCATGATCCGGGTATTCTGGACGGCCACCGATTTCCTGGCCGCCCTCGGAGCTTCACCATGAGCGTCGCCACCTCGCGTCGTCGGTTTCTCGCCTCGTCCGCGGCCGCCGGCTCACTGTTGATCGCAGGCACCCGCGCCTCCCGGGCTGTCGCCGGGGCCAACGATCGGATCCGGATCGCCGTCCTCGGCTGCAACGGCCGCGGCAAGAGCCACCTCGACGGGTTCGGCGGCATCCCCGGCGTCGAGATCGCGTCCGTCTGCGATCCCGATCGGAAGGTGCTCGACCGCACCCTGGCCGGGCTCGCCACGAAGGCGGGCGACAGGCCGCTGGCCACCACGGGCGAGCAGGACTTCCGCCGGATCCTCGACGACAAGAGCATCGACGCGATCTCGATCGCCGCCCCCAACCACTGGCACTCGCTGATGACGATCCTGGCCGCCCAGGCGGGCAAGCACGTCTACGTCGAGAAGCCGCTCAGCCACGACGTGGTCGAGGGGCGGGTGGCCGTCGAGGCCCAGAAGCAATACGGTGTCGTCGTTCAGCACGGCACCCAGCGCCGCAGCAATGGGGGCATCGCCGGGCTCCACGAGGCGCTCAAGAACGGCACGCTGCCGAAGCTCAAGATCGCCTACGGCTACTGCTGCAAGCCCCGCTCGGGGATCGGCACCAAGCCCGACGGCGACCCGCCCGCCACGCTCGACTGGAACCTCTGGAAGGGGCCGGCCATGATCGAGCACTTCAACCCGAATCTCGTCCACTACAACTGGCACTGGTTCTGGAAGACCGGCAACGGCGACCTCAACAACCAGGGCACCCACCAGCTGGACGTGGCCCGCTGGGCGATCGACGACGACCAGACCCACCCGGTGCGGGCCGTGGCCCTCGGCGGCCGGTTCCTCTGGAACGACCAGGGTGAGACGCCCAACACGATGTTCGCGATGGCCGAGTATCCCAACGGCCAGATGGTGCTGTTCAACGTCCGCAACGTGAACTACAAGGGCTACCAGAACCAGGTCTGCAACGAGTACTACCTCGAGGACGGCAGCGTGATCACGGGCGAGGGGAAATACATGATCCGCCGTCCCGGCAGCGACCAGGCGGAGCCGCTGAAGCTCCCCGAAGGCAAGGTCACCCCGGGCGGCAACTGGAAGAGCTTCATCGCGGCGGTGCGGGCGGGCGACCCGGGCCTGGCCAACGGCAACGTGCTCGACGCCCATTACGGGTGCGTGCTCGGGCACCTGATGAACAACTCCTACCGGCTCGGCGTCGAGCTGCCCTTCGACGCCAAGGCCGGCCGGTTCGGGGACCGGGCCGACGTGGCCGGACACTTCGAGAAGCTCCACGCGATCATGCGGGACGGGGTGGGCATTCCCGCAGACGGAGCCACGTATCGCGTCGGTCCGACGCTCACGTTCGATCCCACCACCGAGCGGCACACGGGCGATCACGCCGAGGCCGCCAACGCCCTGCTCAAGGACCCCAACACCAAGGGCTTCGAGGTGCCCGACGTGGCCCGCGTCTGAGGCGGATCACCGCCGCCAGTTCCCCTTCCCACCCCGCCGGAGCGTGCGATGCCCATCCGTCCCCTGCTTGCCAGCCTGCTCGCGACCCTCTTGCTCGCCCTGCCCGCCCGGGCCGACGAGCCGCTGCCGCCGGCCTTCGAAGACGACTTCTCGCAGGGGGCCGACCGCTGGGAGCCGACCGACCCCGCCGCCTGGACGCTGGGCAAGGACGGCGACCGGGCCGTCTGGGGCCTGAACAAGCGGACGAGCGACTACCAGCCCAAGGTCCGCAGCCCCCACAACGTGGCGCTCGTCAAGGATCTCGAACTCACCGACACCGCGATCACCTTCCAGGTGAAGAGCACGCTCGACACGGGCGGCCACCGCGACTGCTGCGTGTTCTTCAACTGGCGCGACCCGGAGCACTTCTATTACGTGCACCTCGGGGCCAAGCCCGACCCGGCCAGCGGCCAGATCATGATCGTGGATGGCGCGCCCCGCCGCCCGCTCACGAAGAACACCAAATCCGTGCCCTGGGACGACCAGTGGCACACCGTCAAACTCGTCCGGGACACGGCCACGGGCCGGATCGCCGTCTACTTCGACGACCTCACCACGCCGCTGATGGAGACCACCGACACGACGTTCACCAGCGGCCGCGTCGGGATCGGATCGTTCGACGACATGAACGACTTTACGGCCGTGAAAGTGTCGGGTCGCAGGGCCGACGCCAAGCCCTAGGCGGTCCGAGGCATCGCGGCCGGGCGTTCGTCCACCGTCTCCATTCCCTTTCCCTTCCCCAGGATGATTGCATGACAGCCCGCTTCCACCGACGCACCCTGCTGCGGTCCGGCCTCACGACCGGCCTCGGCGCCGCCGTCGCCGCCGGCACGGCCCCCGCCTTCATTCCCGCCCGGGCCTTCGGGGCCAACGAGCGGATCGTGATCGGCGGGATCGGCGTGGGCAACCAGGGCTCGGGGCTCGTCCGCTCGTTCGCCAAGCGGGCGAGCGTCGCGGCGATCTCCGACGTCTACCTGCCGCGGGCCGAGGCGGTGGCCGGCGAGGTGGGGGCGGGCAGTGTTCACCAGGACTACCGGGCCCTGCTCGATCGGAAGGACGTCGACGCGGTGATCGTGGCCACCCCGCACCACTGGCACGCCCTGTGCTGCGTCCACGCCGCCCAGGCCGGCAAGGACATCTACTGCGAGAAGCCGCTGGCCTACTCGATCGTCGAAGGCCGGAAGATCGTGGAGGCCGTCCGCGGCCATCGCCGCGTGCTGCAGACGGGCATGCAGCAGCGGTCGGGCGGCAAGGAGCAGGCTGGCTGCCGGCTCGTGCGGGGAGGTGCGCTCGGCACGATCAGCCGTGTGATCGCCTCCACCTATGCCAGCCCGATGGACCCCGACTTCCCCGAGCAGCCGGTGCCCGCCGGTCTCGACTGGGACCGGTGGTGCGGCCCGGCCGACCTGGTGCCCTTCAACAAGGTCGTCTGGGACAACCGCAGTGATCCCAGCTGGGTCTCGCTGCGGCCGTTCTCCGGCGGCGCGATGACCGACTGGGGCGCCCACGGCCTCGACATGGCCCAGTGGGGCCTCGGCATGGACGACACCGGCCCGGACGAAGTCTGGGTGGAAGGGGAGCCGTTTCAGCCGCAGCGCAGCACGCCCGAGCAGCCCGGCGGTCGGCAGAAGGGACCGAGCACGCCGAAGGTGTTCATGCGGTATCCCGGCGACATCCTGCTCGAGTTCGCGGGCGGCCCGCAGTTCGGCGTGACGTTCGTGGGCGAGAAGGGCCGGCTCACGCTCCAGCGGGGTGGATTCAAGGCCGATCCCCCGGACCTCGCCGCCGACCCGGCCGTGGCGGTCGAGCCCGGCCCCGATCACCACCAGAACTGGCTCGACTGCATCAAGAGCCGCCAGGATCCCGTCGCAAACGTGGAAGTCGGCCAACGCTCCACCTCGCTCGGCCACCTCGCCAACATCGCCCGCTGGGTCAGCGGCCTGACCGGCGAGACCGGCAAGCGACTCCGCTGGGACGCCGCCGCCGAGCGATTCACCAACTCCGACGAAGCCAACCGCTTCCTGGCGCGACCCGCCCGCGCGGGCTACACGCTGCCCGACCATGTCTAGCGGCGGGTCGCACAGCCGGTACAATCAAATCGGGGAGGCACCATGACACGACACCACAACACCGAGCCGGGCCGAGACGGGTTCACGCTCGTCGAAATGCTGGTCGTGATCGCGATCATCGCGACCTTGGTGGCGCTGCTGCTGCCGGCCGTGCAGGGAGCCCGCGAGTCGGCCCGGCGCATCCAGTGCGGCAACAACATCAAGCAGATCGCGCTCGGGCTGCAGTCGTATCACACGATCCAGGGGGGCCTGCCGCGGACGATCTGCAACCGCAACGCCGACAACGCGACCGCCACCGCCAGTGGCGGCTCGACGGCCTGGACGCTCGGCAGGCCCGACACTTGGAACGTCGAGCTCTTTCCCCAACTCGAACTCCAAAACCTCTACGACGGCTTCGACTACGCCAAGAAGGTCGGGGATGCGACCACGTCGGCCGCCAAGCCGGTCTCCAACCTGGACCTGTGCCAGAGGGTCCTGCCGGGGCACGCCTGTCCGAGCGACCCGGTCTCGTCCGACCCGGTGCTGGAAAACCGCTGCAACATGGCGACCGGCACGAGCCTCGGGCACGGCCAGTGGTACGCCGGCTCGCTCGGCCCGAGCCATGCCCGGGGCGCCTGCCAGCTCTGCCCGACGGACACGACCTGGGGCACCTCGCCGACGCCGTCGCGGTCGAATCCCTGCTGCAATGGCAACCCGGGTGACGCCGGCCAGCTCGGCAAGGACGGCTACTTCCCCGGCTTCTTCGGCAACAACCCCGTCCGGATCACGTTCGACGACTGCCGGGACGGGCTTTCCAACACGGTCATCCTGGGCGAGACGCTGCCCCGCGAATCGGTGCACAATGGGATCTACGTCACCAACCCGATGACGGTGCTCCTGAGCACCCCGATCAACACGTTCGCGCTCCAAAGCGAAATCGTGCCCGATGGCGGCCATGACGCCGCGTCAGGCAGCGCCATCGACCACCGCGTGAACGGCATCAAGAGCCGGCATCCGGGGGGGGCGATGGTGGCGATGGCCGACGGCTCCACGCAGTTTCTGTCCGAGACCATGTCGTTCCCCGTGCTCTGGGCCCTGGGCACGCGGAGACTCGGCAGCCTCGACGTCGCGCCGGCGAGCATCGAATGACGCGACGTGTCATCGACTGCGGTTGGCGGATCCTGGCGGTGACCGTCGCCCTGTGCGGTGCCACGGGCTGTGGCTCGAAGGGCCTGGTGCCCGTCGAGGGCCGCGTCAGCTTCGGCGGCAAGAGCCCCCCGGGGCCCGGCTACCTCTACTTCGTGCCTCGCGAGATGTCGAAGAATCTCAAGCAGGATCGGACCGGATCGCTGCCGGGCACGGCGCTCTTCCTGCAGGACGGCGGCTTTCGGGCCACCACGTTCACCGACGGTGACGGGCTCAGGCCGGGTGCCTACGAGGTGCGGATCGAGTGCGAGGCCGCGCCGAAGAAACCCGTCGACGTGAAGACGCACGACGCGGCCGGCCAGGATCTCGTGCCGCAGGCGTTCCGTCCTCCGGACATCGTTGTGCCGGCCTCCGGCCCCCGGCCCGTCCGCTACGACCTCGACGTGCGGTAGGCCCGCCTCTGGGTCAGCCTTCACGCCCCGGGCCGCGGGGCCTGCCCCGACCGGAAGCGGCCACGACCTCGCTGACGCTCTCGTGGTCGAACAAGGTGGGCGTGCCGTCCGGTGCCACATACACACCCACACCCGCTCGCACGACGACCGCCTCGGGGTGGTCGACGTCCACGACCTCCCCGCTCACGAACCGCACCGAAAACGGCCGAAACGGCTGACGCCGCTGAAACGTCCTGAGCGTCTTGTCGAAGTGCGTTGCCTGCACGGAAGGAACCTCCACGGATTTCCGGAAATATACGCGCGTACACCCTCGCGTCAAGCAGTGGCGGCGAGTCCGTGGTTCAGCCCGCAACGAAGCCAGCCCAGTCGGGAGCGGGCCCGGCGGCGGCAGTGCCCCAGCCGGCGAGAGCGGCCTGAAGCGAGTCGCACGGCCGGCGGGAGGGCTGCTCCGCTTCAGTAGCCGGGGCGTTGTCGGCCGCCCGCCGGGCCACGAGCGGCACGCTTGACGGTCGCGTTCGCCAGGCTGCGTGCGGCAGGCCACCGGCCGGCAGCGCGACCACGAGCATATCCATGCCCGCGGGGGTTACGGGCGGCGGGAGCGTGCCATCGACCTCCCAGGCGACGAGCAGCGTGCCCCGGCGGCTGCGGGTCGCGGCCGCGATCTCCTCGAACTGTTCCGCCGAAGCGGCCTTGGGCACCACGGCCGCGAACACGGCCGGATGCCAGGTCCAGCGGAGCACCGCGGCTTTCGCCGCTTCCACGTCGAGCGGTCGCCCCACTGCGTCGGCGAGCAGCCCGAGCACGGCCACGCCCTCGACATCGGCACGAGCCAGACAATCCTCGGAGGGTTCGGGCACGACCGCGGCGAGCGACGCGGTGCGAAACGCAGCCAGGTCGACCCGCTCCGCGGGAACCACGAGCCCGCGGGGCACATGCCGCCGACCGTCGAGCCAGAGCGATCGGCCGCGGACGCCCAGCCGCCGCAAGCCAACCGGCCGCTTCCAACTGGCAAGTTCTCGCTCGCCGGCGACGAGCCGGGCGTCGAGCCGGTAGAGGCCCGGCAGTTCGGGCGTCCAGAACGAGGGCTCGGTCAGGATTGCCCGCGCGACGAGCGTGGTCGAGGCCGCCGGGACTGGCTCACCGGCCGGCCCGCGCGCCCGCACGAGCTTCGCCGTCACCGGCAGCGTGATCGCGTGTTGACAGTCGGGGCCGGCCAGCGTGCCGGTCAGCGCGGCCTCGTTCGCGGCCACGCCCGGCGGCACGTCCGCGCGAAAAAAGACCTCCGCCCGCAGCGAGTCGCAGCGGCCGAGCAGGCAGTCGAGCGGCGGAGAAGCCGACATTTGCTTTTATTTCTGTTGGTTATCGGAAGGACTGGAGGGATAGCCCGTGCCAATCGAGCGGCGCAGGAAACGGAGCGTAGCCTGGAGGCCGAAGCGAAGTTTCCCTCGAGCGAGCGAAGGGCAGGCGGGCACCGAGCCGCCGACGGCGGATTGGTCGCAGAGCGAGCGTCCGGCGAGATGGCACGGGCTACCCCGGCCCTGTCATGCGTCTGCCTCGCCGAACCGCTCGCGGGCCAGGTCGCCGAGCCGCCTGAGGTCGAGCTTGCCGGTGCCGAGCACCGGCATCTCCTCGATCGTGGCGAAGGCGTCGGCCCCGGGGATCCAAAGGTTGGGCAGGCCCTTGTCACGGAGCGCCGCCACCACGTCGCCGATCTCCCGCCGGGTCGGCAGGTGGAACACCACGAGCCGCTCCCCCTTGGCCCGGTCGGGCACGGCCGTCACCACGGCCAGGAGCTCGCCGTCCGACGCCCCGAGCGCCTCGTTGACGGCCTCCTCGACCGAGAGGTGGGGCACCATCTCACCCCCGATCTTCGAAAACCGGCTCTCGCGGCCGGTGATCGTGATGAAGCCCTCGCGATCGAGTCGGGCGATGTCACCGGTGCAATACCAGCCGTCGCGCACGACCTGGGCGGTGAGATCCGGACGGTCGAGGTAGCCCTGCATCACGTTGGGGCCCGCGATCCAGAGCAACCCCTCCTCGCCGACCGGCAGTTCGCCGATTCCCTCCCGGTCGGTGATCCGGGCGCGGCAGCCCGCGATCGGCTGGCCCACCGTGCCTTCGCGGGCGTCGACGGGCCGGCCCGGCACGTGGCGGGCGGGGGGCACGTTGACCGCCACGAGCGGGGCGAGTTCCGTCGCGCCGTAGGCCTCCACCGGACGGACGCCGAACTTCTGCTCGAATGCGTCGCAGACTTCCTTGGGCAGCTTTTCGGCCGCCCCAAACACCGCCTCCAGGCTGGAAAAATCCTCCGCCGCCGTCCGGCGCACGTAGATCCGCAGAAAGGTGGGCGTGGCCATCAGGATCGTGGCGTGATGCTCCCGGGCCAGGCGGCCCACCACCTGGGCGTCCCGTGGGTCGGCGTGGTAGACGACGGCCGGGTCGAGCACGAGCGGGGTCCAGAGCGTGGTCGTGTAGCCGTAGGAGTGGAAGAACGGCAGCACCCCCAGGGCGACGTCGGCGGGCGAGAGATGGAGCAACTGGTGGATCGCCCGCACGTTGGAGCAGACGTTCTCCTCGCTCAGGACCACCCCCTTGGGATCGCCGGTCGAGCCCGAGGTGAAGATCACCGTCAGCACGTCGTCGGGCCGCATCCGGTGGAGGCCAAGTTGCCGCTCCAGGAGCGGCAGCGGCACGGCCGTCGCCTGGAGGTAGCCAATGAGCTTGTCGGCCCCCGTGGCGAGCTTCTTGAGATCGCCGGCATCGAGCATCCGATCGCCGACCGCGAGCTTCACCCGGGCCAGGAACAGCGGGCTCGAGATCACGTGCTTCAAGCCGGCCCGCTCGATGCAGATGTCGAGAATCGACTGGGCCGACGTGTAGTTGAGGTTCACCGCCACCCGGCCCGAAAGCGCGAGCGCCGCATTCACGATCGCCGCCCCGGCGGTGGGCGGCAGGAGCACGCCCACCCGCTTCTCGTCGGGCCCGAGCACGCGGTCGAGCACCCGCTTGGCGACGAGGATTCGCGTCAGCAGCTCGCGGCCGGTGAACTTCGTGCCGAGCGAGTCGGCCATCTTGAGCCGGCCCGCGGCGGCCCGGCAGGCCCGAAGCATGCGTCGCTGCAGGACCACGGCGGACGCGGGGTCGGATGCGGCATGAGCGGGGGAGTCGGATGGCATCGTGCGGGGCAGTCTCCGGCGGCCAAACCACGGGCTCGCGTTGCCCGATTCTCACCGACCATTAGAATCGCCGGCTTACGGGCTGAACAGGCGGACCTGCCCGCGTGGCCCCCCGCTCGAGCCCGCCCGCGGCCCCTTTCCCGGACACGTCGGATGCCCCGCTACCAGCCCGCGCGGATCGAGCCGAAGTGGCAGGCCTGGTGGGACGCGCACGACACCTTCGCCACGCCCCGCCTGCCCCCGCCCGGCGGCCGCAAGGCGTATCTGCTCGACATGTTCCCCTACCCGAGTGGTGACGGGCTGCACGTCGGCCACCCGGAGGGCTACACGGCCACCGACATCGTGACCCGGTTCGAGCGGATGCGGGGAGCCTGCGTGATGCATCCGATGGGCTTCGACGCCTTCGGCCTGCCGGCCGAGGAGCATGCCATCCGCACGGGCACGCCCCCGGCCGAAAGCACCGCCCGCAACATCGCCACCTTCCGCCGCCAGCTGAAGATGCTGGGCTTCAGCTACGACTGGAGCCGGGAGATCGCGACCACCGACCCGGCCTACGTCCGCTGGACGCAGTGGATCTTCCTCGTGCTCCACGACACGTGGTTCGATCGCGAGACGCAGCGCGGACGGCCGATCGCGGACCTGCCGATTCCTCCGACGGTCGCGGGCGGTGGCGCGGAGGCCCTGGCGCGGTATCGCGACACCCACCGGCTGGCGTACCAGTCGGAGGCGCCGGTCAACTGGTGCCCCGCCCTCGGCACCGTCCTGGCCAACGAGGAGGTGATCGGCGGCGTCAGCGAGCGGGGCGGCCACCCCGTGGTGCGGATCCCGCTGCGGCAGTGGATGCTGCGGATCACGGCCTACGCCGACCGGCTCGAACGCGAACTCGACGAGCTCGCCTGGCCCGAAAGCATCAAGAAGCTCCAGCGCGACTGGATCGGACGCAGCACCGGCGCCGAGGTCGATTTCTTCGTTCCGCCGGCCGGCGGCGACGCGGCGGCCGCGTTCGCAGCCTGGAAACACTCCCGGGCCGCGACCGGGTTTCCGGAGCCGCCCGGCGACGACGTGCTGCGGGTCTACACCACGCGGGCCGACACGCTGTATGGCGTCTCGGCCATGGTCGTGGCCCCCGAGCATCCGCTCGTCGACCGGCTCACGACCGCCGGCCAGCGGGAGGCGATCGCCGTCTATCGCGAAGCGGCCGCGCGGAAGAGCGATCTCGACCGCACCGATCTCGCCCGCGAGAAGACCGGCGTGTTCACCGGCTCGCACGTCATCCACCCGCTCACGGGCAAGCCCGTGCCGGTCTGGGTGGCGGACTACGTGCTGGCCAGCTACGGCACCGGGGCGATCATGGCCGTGCCGGCCCACGACGACCGCGACTTCGAGTTCGCGACGACCTTCGGGCTCGAGATCGTGACGGTGATCGAGCCGGCCGACGGCGTCGCTCCCGCCGGCGGCCTGTTCACCGGCCACGGGCGGGCGGTCGCCTCCGGACCCTACACCGGCCTGGCGACCGAGGTGTTTCTCGAGCGGGTGGCGGCGGATCTCGGCGCCGCCGGCCTCGGGCGGGCGGCGGTCAACTACAAGCTCCGCGACTGGCTCTTCAGCCGCCAGCGGTTCTGGGGCGAACCCTTCCCCATCCTGCACGAACTCGACGCCGAAGGACGCCCCACGGGCGCGACCCGCGCCGTCACCGAGGCCGAACTGCCGGTGCCCCTGCCGCCGCTGGCCGACTTCAAGCCGGGCGACACGCCCGATCCGCCCCTCTCGCGGGCCGGGCACGACTGGCTGTTCGTCGAGCGGGACGGCAGGCGATACCGCCGTGAGACCAACACGATGCCGCAGTGGGCCGGCTCCTGCTGGTACTACCTCCGGTTCCTCGATCCCCACAACGCCGGCCGGTTCGTCGACCCCGAGGTGGAGCGGGCCTGGATGCCGGTCGACCTCTACGTCGGCGGTGCCGAGCACGCCGTACTGCACCTGCTCTATTCGCGGTTCTGGCACAAGGTGCTCTTCGACCGCGGCCACGTCTCCTGCCCCGAGCCATTCGGCCGCCTCGTCAACCAGGGGATGATCCTGGGCGAGATGGAGTTCACCGGCTACCGCGCGGCCGGCGGCGGCTGGGTCTCCACCGACAAACGGGCCGACGCCGACACGCCGGTCCGGCTCCCGGCCGACCAGGTCGAGAAGCAGGGGGAGCATTTCGTGCTCCGCGACATGCCCAAGGTTCGCGTCGAGAGCCGGGCCTACAAGATGTCGAAGAGCCGGGGCAACGTGGTCAATCCCGACCAGGTGGTCCAGGACTTCGGTGCCGATTCGCTGCGGCTCTACGAGATGTTCATGGGTCCGCTCGAGGCGACCAAGCCCTGGAGCACGGCCGGGGTCGGAGGCGTGCGCGGCTTTCTCGAGCGGTCGTGGCGGCTGATCGTCGACGAGCGATCCGACGAGCTCGCCCTCGCCCCGCAGGTCGTCGACGAGCCCCCCACCGACGATCAGCTCCGCGAACTGCACCGGATGATCGACAAGGTGACGAAAGACATTCCGGCGCTCTCCTTCAACACGGCGATCGCCAGGCTGATGGAGTTCGTCAACTTCTGCACGCCGCTCGACCGCCGGCCGCGGGCGATCCTCGAGCCGTTCGTGACGGTCCTGGCGCCTTTCGCCCCCCACCTCGCCGAGGAACTGTGGGAGATCCTGGGCCGGCCCGCCCCCGTCTCGCTCGCCCCCTGGCCGGCGGTGGACGACCGGTGGCTCCGCGACGACACCGTCGAAATCCCCGTGCAGATCCAGGGCAAACTGCGGGGCCGGGTCGTGGTCCCGGCCGAGGCCGACGCCGCCGCGCTCGAGGCCGCCGCGGCCGCCGACCCCAAAATTGCCGAACAGCTCGCCGGTCGGACGATCCTCAAGGTGGTCGCCGTGCCCGGTCGCATGGTCAACTTCGTGCTCGCCAACCCGGGAAGCCAGCCATGAGCGTCCGCCGCGTCCTCGCCCTCGTCCTCGGCGGTGGCCGGGGAACCCGCCTCCACCCGCTGACCCGCGACCGCTCCAAGCCGGCGGTGCCGCTGGCGGGCAAGTACCGGATCATCGACGTGCCCCTGTCGAACTGCATCAACTCCGGCGTGCAGCGGATCTACGTGCTCACGCAGTTCAACTCCGTCAGCCTCCACCGCCACATCCGGCGGACGTACACGTTCGACGCCTTCAGCGGCGGATTCGTCGAGATCCTGGCGGCCCAGCAGACGCTCGACGCCGACGTCGGCTGGTACCAGGGCACGGCCGACGCCGTCCGGCAGAACCTCCGCTACCTCCAGCAGCCCGACATCCAACACGTGCTGATCCTCTCGGGCGACCAGCTCTACCGGATGAACTACGCCGACATGCTGGCCACCCACATGGACACCGGAGCCGACGTGACGATCGCCGGGATTCCGGTCCACGACGAGGCGGCCTCGGCCCTGGGGATCATGCGGCTCGACGACGCCGGCCGCGTGCACGGGTTCCTGGAAAAGCCGCAGACGCAGGCCGAACTGGCCGACTTCCGCACCGACCCGGCCTGGATCGAGGCCCGGGGCATCCCGGCCGCGGGCCGCACGCTGATGGCGAGCATGGGCATCTACCTGTTCAACCGCGACTGCCTCCTCGAGCTGCTCACGAAGACCGACTACCGCGACTTCGGCCGCGAGGTGTTTCCGACGTCGATCCGGGCCAAGCAGGTGCAACTCCACGCCTTCGACGGCTACTGGGAGGACATCGGCACGATCCGCTCCTATTACCAGTGCAACCTCGACCTGGCCCGCCACGCCGTGCCCTTCGAACTCGTGACCGCCGAGGCGCCGATCTACTCCCGGGCCCGCTTCCTCCCCCCGTCGCGGCTGGCGGGGGCGAGCGTGCGGGAAAGCCTCGTCTCCGACGGCTGCCTGATCGAGGAGGGGGCCGTGATCGAGAACAGCGTCATCGGCCTGCGCTGCCGGATCGGGAAGAACGTGGTGATCCGCAACTCGGTGATCCTGGGCAGCGACTTCTACGAGACGCCCGCCGATTTGGCCACCGACGCCGCCCGCGGCGACCCGCCCTTGGGCATCGGCGAAGGGACCATCATCGAGGGGGCGATCGTCGACAAGAACGTCCACATCGGCCGGCGGGCGCGGATCGTGAACGAGCACCGCTGGACCGACACCGCCGACTGCCCGCGATTCATGGTGCGGGATGGCGTGGCCGTGGTGCCCCGCGGGGCGATCGTGCCCGACGGCTGGATTCCCGAGCCGGGCCTGATCAAGCAGGCCTGAGCCGCCGCTACCGGAACAGGATCGGTTGCCAGCCGTCGCCCGCCGGTTCCGCGGCCGGTTCCCCGGGGGCGTCGGCCGCCGGAGCCTCGACGTCCCCAGCGAGGTCGCCCGTCGACTCGGTGACCGGCTCCGCTTCGGGCCCGGGCGGAGCGTCGGCGACGAGTTCTTCGACCACGGGTTCGGTCACCAGGTCGACGACCGCGTCGCTCACGGGTTCGATCACGTCGGCGGCGGCGGCTTCAGCCGCCGGTGTGGTCGTCGCCACCGCCACCCGAACGGTCGAGCCACTCGGGCTGGCCGACGGGGCAACCTGGTCCTTCCGGACCACGGGCGGCCACGGCCGTGGGGCCGCCCCGATCGGAGCGATGCCGTTGCTCCGGGCCCGGAAATCGTTCTGCGGCGCCGACCCGTTGGGAACGGGCCCGGAATAGTCATAGGGGTCGGGGCACATCGTGCACCCGGCCAGGGCGGCGGCACAGAAGGCCGCGGCGACCAAGGCCCGACCCGAGGCAGGCGACGGCTTCCGACCCATCGGCAGTATCTCCCCCACAGCCGGCCTGCCGTGGGACCGGCCCCCCGGCCGGCCCCACGGCAGTTCCAGGTGGAACCGGCGGCTGTTCCCCCACCCAAAAACCCCGCATAGGTGATCGGCCCGGCAGGATCGGTTTCTTCAGCAAAACCGGCCCTGGCTACCGATCGACGCCCATTCGGGCCATCAGGAGCTTCATGTCTTCCCAGACGTCCCGCTTGGCCGCGGGGTTGCGCAGCAGGTAGGAAGGATGGTAGGTGCAGATCACGTGGGCCGTGCCGTGCGTGAACCACCGGCCCCGGAGCCGGCCGATCGGCTCCTCCGTTTCGAGCAGCGCCCGGGCCGCCGACGCCCCCAGGCAGCAGATGAACTCGGGGCCGATGATCTCCAACTGCCGCTCGAAGAAGGGCCGGCAGTGGCTCACCTCGTCGGGTGACGGCGTGCGATTGCCGGGGGGCCGGCACTTCAGCACGTTCATGATGTAGACGTCGTCGCGCGAGAGCGTGCAGGCCTCGATGATCTTGGTGAGCAACTGTCCGGCCCGGCCCACGAAGGGCACGCCACTGGCATCCTCGTCGGCGCCCGGCGCTTCGCCGAAGAAGACCAGCCGGGCGTCGGGACGGCCCACGCCGAAGACGGTCTGCGTGCGGCCCGCGGCCAGCTCCGCGCACCGCGTGCAACCAGCCACCTCGCCGCGCAGCACCTCGAGCGACGCCACCCGCGCGGCCGCACCCGGGCTCGGAGCGGACCGAACGTCCGCAGCCGGAGCGGCCTGAGCCGCCGGTGTCGGTCCCGCGAGGCCCGGCCGGCTGCCGCCGCGCGGCAACTGCCCCACGCCCGCTCGGGCCAGGCTCTCGAGCCGTTGCCGCACCGCCCGGGCCTCGCGTCCGTCCATGGCTGCCGATCGCGGGTGGTGTAGGTCTCGCGCTCGCGGCCGCTAGAGCGCCCGCCGGTGCCGCTTCGGTCCCCGGCCCTTGCCGAGGAGCGTCTTGGCGGGCGGCTTCGGAGGCTCCGCGACGGCCGGCTCGGAGGTCGCCCGGGAGGCGGCCGCCCGATCGAATCCGCCCGTCGGCACCTGCTCGATGGGCGCCGGGGCCGGCCGGCGGTCGAAGGCCTCGAAGCCCGCGATCTCGTCCCGCTGGAGCAGGCGTTCGATCCGGATCTCGATTCGCGTCAGCTGCGGCCCCTCCTCCGGGCTCACGAACGTGAAGGCGATGCCCTCACGGCCCATGCGGCCCGTCCGGCCCACCCGGTGCACGTAGTCGTCGCAGAACTCGGGGATGTCGTAGTTGACGATGTGCGACACGCTCGACACGTCGATTCCGCGCCCGACCACGTCGGTGGCCACGAGAATCTTCACCGAGCCGTCGCGAAACTGCCGCATCACGCGGTCACGGACGTTCTGGGCCAGATCGCCGTGGATGCAGGCCACGTCCTCCGCGCCGCCCCGCCGGGCCCGCCGGCGGGCGAGCTTCTCGAACACCTTGTCGGTGCCCCGCTTCGTGCGGCAGAACACGATCGCCTGTCGGGGCTGCTCCCGTTCGAGCAGTTTCTCGAGCAGGTCGAACTTCCGCGTCGGATCGACCGTGAAGTAGCGCTGCTCGATCGTCTCCACCGCCAGTTCGTTGGTGGAGAAATCCATGATCTCGGGATCCCGCATGTAGCGGGTGGCGAGCTTCTGGACCGGCGGCGGCACCGTCGCCGAGAGCAGCAGCGTCTGGCGGCTGTCGGGACAACGGCGCAGGATCTTCTCGATGTCGGGCCGGAAGCCGATGTCGAGCATCCGGTCGGCCTCGTCCAGGGTGACGATCTCGAGCGAGTCGAGCCGCAGCGTGCCCCGGCTCATGTGGTCGAGCACGCGGCCCGGCGTCCCCACGACCACGGCCGGATGCTTGGCGAGTTTGTCGATCTGCCCCTTGAGCGGCTTGCCGCCGTACACGGCCACGCAGTGCACTCCGGAGCCGTGGGCCAGTTTCTCGAACTCATCCTTGACCTGCACGGCCAGTTCGCGGGTGGGCACCATGATCAAGGCCCGCGGGCCGTCGCCGCGGCCCGGCTTGGAGACGGCCTCGAGGATCGGCAGCACGAACGAGGCGGTCTTGCCCGTGCCCGTGCGGGCCTGGCCGAGCACGTCCACTCCCGCGAGCGCCCGCGGGATCAGCCCCGCCTGCACCGGCGTGGGCACCTCGTAACCGGCCCGATCGACCGCCGCCATCGTGGCGGGCGAGAGCCCGAGGGAACGAAAATCGGTTGCCGCCATGTCGGCGGCCCGCCGGAGGGCGGGTCGACCACCGTCGCCGTCGTCGGGCTGGGGGTGGCCGGAGGCGGCCCTGCCCGAATCCTCCGGGCGACCGCGCCTGTCATCCATCAACACTCGTAGTCCTCGCGTCTGGTGCGGTCGCTGGCTCGCGGAGAGCCCCGGAGCGTCCTGCCGCCCGCCGGGCTCGCAAACCATAGGTTGGACGACCCGCTGGAGGACCGCCCCGTCATGCCGGAACGATACCACCCCGCACCCTGGTTGGGCAAATAGGCCCCACCGGGCACAGCCATCAGCGGTCGAACAGCTTCTTGATGGCCCACACCGTCGCGGCCCGTCCAGCCCGGGCGATCGACCGCGTCAGGGGGATCCGCTTGGGGCAGACCGCCACGCAGTTTTGGGCGTTGCCGCACATCTGGATGCCCCCGCGGCCCGTCAACGCCTCGAGCCGCTCGTCGGCAATCATGCGGCCGGTCGGGTGGGAGTTGAAGAGCATCGCCTGGCTGATCGCATGCGGCCCGAGGAAGGCCGCATCGAACGCCTGCCGCCGGCGGGCCTCGAAGTCGGCCTCCGGCTCGCCCTCCCGCCGGGTCACCTCGATCTTCGTGAACTGCGGGCAGGCCTCCAGGCAGCAGCCGCAGGAGATGCACTCGGCGAGCGGGTAGGCGTCCTGCTGCTCCTCCGGAGCGATCCTCGGCCCCGGGCCGTGATCGTACGAGTCGTCGACCGGCACCCAAGCCTGCACCCGCTCGAGCGAGCGGAACAGCCGCTTGCGATCGACGACCAGGTCGCGAACCACCGGAAACTTCGACATCGGCTTGAGTTCGATCTCGCCGCCGTCCTCCGCCAGCAGCTTGTCGACGAGCGCCGAGCAGGCCATCCGCGTCCGGCCGTTGATCAGCATCGTGCAGGAGCCGCACACCTCCTCCAGACAGGAGCAATCCCAGGCGACGGGGGCCACCCGCCGGCCGTCGGGCGTGCGGGCCAGCGCGGCGATCTTCTGCAGCACGCTGATCACGTTCATGTTCGGCTCGTAGGCAACCTCGAACCGCTCCCAGTAGCTCTCCCCCGCGGCCACGTCCTGGCGCAGGATCCGCACCCGTACCTTTCGCGCGGCCGCGTGATCCCCGTTGCCGTCGTGGTCGCCGCCCGCGTGCCCGTTGGTTTCGACCGCCTTGATCATCGCTCGGTGCTCCTGTCGTTCGGTCTAGCCCGCCGCGCCGGCGGTCGCGACCGCCGCGCCGTGGTGCCCGTTCGCGGCGACCTTCGCCGCCTGCCGTTCCTTCCACACCTCCTCGATCGTTTCCGCGCCGACCAGGCCGTAGAGCCGGGGACGGGGCGGGATCAGCGAGGTGTCGACGTCTTGGTAGGTGATCCGGGGGTTTCCGTCGGCGTCGCAGGCCGCGATCGTCGACTTGAGCCAGCGGGCGGTGTTCTCCTCGAACCGGTCGCACCACCGCTCGGCTTCGGCCCGCTTGGCCTCGGGATCGGTGGCCTCGATGCCGGGCATGGCGAACTCAGGCTTGAAGTGCGCCCCCCGGCACTCGTCCCGCAGCAGCGCCCCCTTGAGGATCAGTTTGGCGACCGGGAACATGTCGCCGAGCGCCTTGGTGAAGACGACGTTTTGGTTGGTCCAGTTGCCGGTGTCGGAGACCGCACACCGTCGCCACCGCTGCTCCAGTGCACAGACTTCGGCATAGGCTTCCGTGAGCTGGTCGTTTCGCCGCACCACCGTCGCCACGCGGGTCATCAGGCCGCCGAGCGATTGGTGGAGGTCGTACGGGTTTTCGTCGCCCGCGGTCCTGCCGAGCAGTTCACGGTGCCGTTCCTGCTGCCTGCGGATCTCGGCGTCGAACAGTTTGCCCGCGTCGCCTCCGCCCGCCCGCTCCCGGGCCGTGGCCAGGCTCGGGGCGACGAACAGCCCGCTGAAGATGCAGGAGAGCAGCGAGTTGGCCCCCAGCCGGTTGGCGCCGTGATACTGGTAGTCGCATTCGCCGATCGCGTAGAGGCCGGGGATGCTGGTCTGCTGATTCCGCGGCGAGCCTTCCAGCATGCCGCCATCGGCGCTCCGCTCGTAGTCGACCCACAGCCCGCCCATCGAGTAGTGGACGGCGGGGAAGATCTTCATGGGCATCGAGCGGGGATCGACGCCCTGAAACTTCTCGTAGATCTCGAGGATGCCCCCCAGCTTGCGGTCGAGTGTCTCGCGGGGAATGTGCGTCAGGTCGAGATAGACGCAGAGTTTGTCTTTCTCCACCGAGAGGCCGTCGGTCGTGCAGATGTCGAAGATCTCCCGCGTGGCGATGTCGCGGGGAACGAGGTTGCCGTACTTCGGGTAGCGGTCCTCGAGAAAGTAGTACCGGTCGGCCTCGGGAATCTCCCGCGGGTCGCGCGGGTCCTGCGGCTTGCGGGGCACCCAGACCCGTCCGCCTTCACCGCGGGCGCTCTCGCTCATCAGCCGCAGCTTGTCGGCGCCCGGAATGGCCGTGGGGTGCACCTGGATGAACTCGCCGTTGCCGTACCAGGCTCCGGCCCGGTAGGCCCGGCTCACGGCACTGCCCGTGCAGACCATCGACATCGTGCTGCGGCCGTAGATCAGCCCGTTGCCGCCCGTCGCGAGCACCACCGCGTCGGCGGGAAACGCCCGAAACTCCATCGTGACGAGATCCTGGCAGACGGCGCCCCGGCACCGGCCGCTCTCGTCGAGCACCGGGGCGAGGAAGTCCCAAAACTCCCACTTCTTGACCCTGCCCTCCACCTCGCGGCGGCGAACCTGCTCGTCGAGCGCGTAGAGCAGTTGCTGGCCCGTCGTCGCCCCCGCGAACGCGGTGCGCTTGAAGAGGGTGCCGCCGAACCGCCGCTGATCCCGAAAGCCCTCGGTCGTCCGGTTGAAGGGCACGCCCAATCGATCCATCAGATCGACGATCCGCGGCCCCCACTCGGCCATCTCCTTGACGGGCGGCTGGTGCTGGAGGAAGTCGCCGCCGTAGACGGTGTCGTCGAAGTGCTTCCACTCGTCGTCGCCCTGCTGGCGCGTCAGGGCATTGACGCTGTTGATGCCCCCCTGGGCGCAGACGCTGTGCGACCGCTTGACCGGCACGAGGCTCACCAGGTCGACATGGACGCCCAGTTCGGCCAGCCGCATCGTGCAGGCCAGACCGGCCAGCCCGCCACCGACCACCAGAATCCTCGGCTCGGCCATCGGTTCACCCTCCTCTGCTCGATTGGCGGGCCGGGTGGATCCGGCCCGTTCCCGGCGGCTCGAGCCGCTCGCGTTGCTGCTCCATCCACTCCTCGGTGGCCCGCGCCTGATCGACGTCGACGGCCTGGAGACCGGCCAGCGAGCCCAGGCCGGCGGCCGCCAGGGCCAACCCCACCGCGACGCTCACCACGTTGGCCCGGCGCATCGCGGCCGGGCTCGTCCAGATGCCCCAGGTGATGCCCAGGGTCCAGAGCCCGTTGGCGAAGTGGAACACGGCCGACAGGACGCCGATCGCATACAAGGCCGTCACCCAGGCGGGCCGCAGCGCCGCGGCCGCGGTGCTCGTGGCGCGGTGGGGATCGAACTCGCCGCCCCCGAGCGGCGCGCCCAGCCAATGCAGCTGGTAGAGGTGCCAGACGATGAACACGAACGCGATCATGCCCGTGGCCCGCTGCAGCGTGTACCGGACGTTGCCCACGTAGGGATACGAGCCCACGTTCGGCATCCCGTTGGCGATGATCACGAAGCCGATGGCCGCGTGAAAGAGGATCGGCAGAAAGATGAAGGCCACCTCGATCGGGATCAGGAGCGGTCCGAGCGAGTGGATCAGGTCGACCCGCGACTGGAACGACGCCGCACCGGCCAGCACGGAGGCGTTCGTCAGCAGGTGCACCACCAGAAAGGCACCGACCGGAATCAGTCCGGCCAGGGAGAACAGCCGGTAGATCAGAAACTGATGGCGCTCGAGAAACGTGGGGGAATCGCTCACGATCGGCTTTCAGGGAGACGGGCGGGAATGGAGCCCTCGGGCTGCGGCCCGCTCGCCCGGGCTTCCCGGTGGAGTATAGGAACGTCGCCCGGGCCGACAACGGCGGCGTCGGTTTGTCGCCGCGACCCCGATGATTTTATACTCCGAAGGGGCTCCGGCCCGCGACTCGAAAGCAGCACGACGGAGAGCGGTTGGTGGCGGCGCCCCCCGAAGGATTGAACGACTCGTCGTTCCTCGACCGCGATCACCAGATCGTCGCCCACCTTCCCGACGGGGTGGCCGTCCTCGATCCGGACGGCGGCATCCACTGGGCCAACGACCGGTTCGCCGCCTGGTGCCGCGGGAGCCCGCACGGCCGCAGCTTCTTCGCGGCGCTCGACCTGCCCGACGCCGACATGACCGCGTTCAGGGCGGCGCTGGCGGCCGGTCTTCCGGCCACCGCCACGCTCCGCACGGCCGGGAACCGTTTCTTCGACGTCCGCGCCGCGGCGGCCTTTCCGGTCGCCGCCGCGACAGGCACACCGACCCGGACCGTGGTGGCCGTTCGCGACGTCACCGACGCCATCCTCGAGCAGCAGAAGCGGGCCGCGATCCACGCCGCCGGCCAGAAGCTCGCCGATCTCTCACCGCGGGAACTCGCCGACATGACCGTCGACGAGCGCATCGAGCTGCTGAAGAGCAACATCCTTCATTATGCGAAGGATCTGCTGAAGTTCGACGTCCTGGAGATCCGGCTCCTGGATCCGCAGACCGGGCGGCTCGAGAAACTGCTCGCGGAGGGGATGCAGCCCGAGGCCGAGGCCCGGGTGCTCTACGCCCGGCCCGAGGGCAACGGGGTGACGGGCTATGTCGCGGCCACCGGCCGGAGCTACACGTGTTCCGACACCACCCGCGACGGGCTGTACCTCGAGGGCTGCAAGGGAGCCAAGAGTTCGATGACGGTTCCGTTGCTCCTCCACGACGAGGTGATCGGCACCTTCAACGTGGAGAGCCCGGTGCCCGGCGGGTTCACGCCGACCGATCTGCAGTTCCTGGAAATCTTCTCGAACGACGTCGCGGCCGCCCTCAACACCCTCGAGTTGCTCGTGGCCGAGAAGGCCTCGACCGCCGCCGAGAGCATCGAGGCGATCCACGGGGCGGTGGCCCTGCCGGTGGACGACATCCTCAACGATGCGGTCGGCGTGATGGAGAAATACATCGGCCATGACGCCGACGTGGTGGCCCGGCTCCAGCGCATCCTGCGGAATGCCCGCGACATCAAGCAGGTCATCCAGCGGGTGGGCGAGCAGATGGCCCCGAGCGCCGCCCAGGCGAACCGGCGGCATTCCGAGCGCCGCCCGGCGCTCGTGGGCCGCCGCATCCTGGTGGTCGACTCCGACGAGCAGGTGAGGGCCGCGGCCCATGCCCTCCTCGAACGATCTGGATGCACCGTCGAGACGGCCCGCGACGGCGCGGAAGCCGTGTCGATGGTGCGGGCCGGCGGCGCCGACGCCTACGACGTGATCATCGCCGACATCCGCCTGCCCGACATCAGCGGCCATCAGCTGCTGCTGCGGCTGCAGGAACTGCTCGATCAGGTGCCGCTGGTGCTGATGACCGGCTTCGGCTACGACCCCGGCCACTCGATCGTGAAGGCCCGGCAGGCCGGCGTCGACCTCGTGCTCTTCAAGCCGTTCCGCGTCGACCAACTTCTCGACACGGTCGAGAAGTCGGTCGTGCGCCGCGGCGCCCCCGCCGTCGGCCGTTGACGGGCCCTCCCCGACGCCCCAGCTTGCCGGGCTTGCGGCCGCTGCACGGTGGCCGACATGGGCTTGACCCCCGCCGCGGTCGCCCCGTATTTCTCCCGCCCGATGGCCTCTTCCGCCCAGGGATTCCGACGCATGCTCCGCCCCCGAGCCCCTCTCGCCGGCCAGTCTCTCGGTCGCAGTCTCGCGTGGGCACTGGCCGCCACCCTGCCCGCGATCCTGCCGCCGTTGCCGGGCACCGCCGAGGATCTGCCGCCACCGGTTCCGGCACAGCCCCAGACCGAGGCCCGCCGGATGATCCAGGACGCGATCGACCGCGCCGCGGCCCAGCCGGCGAATGCCCGGGCCGCGGAGGGCGCAGCGGCCCAGGTTCTCCCGGCACCCCCCGCCGGCGAGCCCGAGGGCTTGGCCCTGGCGCGGGTCTCGGCGGAAGTCGCCGCCCGGCAACTCGAGGCGAAGCGGCTCGCCCAGAAATCTCCCGGCGACGCCCTCGCGCTGCTCGATGATCTGGCCAAAGGCCTCGGCGAGCAACCGCTGCCGGAGGAGGCTCGCGACCGCCTGCTCCGCCGGATCGAGCGGACCCGCCAGGACATCGAGGAGGCGACCGGCAAGCGGCGGGCAGAGCTCGCCCTCGAGAAGCAAAACGAGCAGATCGAGGGCGACATCGACCGCGAGCGGGCCCGCCGGGTGGAGGTCGACCAGCGGATCGCGATGCTCGTGGAGGAATACAACACGCTGGTCGACGAGCAGCGGTTTCCCGAGGCGGAGGCGGTGGCGAAGAAGGCCGGCCAGCTGGCGCCCGACAACGCGGTCGTGCGGCAGCTGCTCGCCCAGAGCCGCACGATCCGCCGGCTCGACACCCAGCGGTCGATCGACGGCGACAATCAGGCCGGGTTCCTCGACGTGGTCGAGGACGTCGCCCGATCGGGCCGGCCCATGGCCGGCCCGATCGAGTTCCCCTCCACCCGCGAGTGGGCCGACCTGACGAAGACCCGCACCGAACGGCTCGCCGAGGGCCGCAATCGGGTCACCGCCGCCGAACTCGAGATCCAGAAGAAGCTCGAGGAGAAGGTTCGACCGGCCTTCCGCGAGCAGCCGCTGGCGGCGGTGCTCGACGCGCTGTCGAAGCAGGCGGGCGTGGCGATCCACATCGACATGGTGGGCCTCGAGCAGGAGGCGGTCGGCAGCGACACGCCCGTGACGCTCTCGCTCGACCAGCCGATCTCGCTCAAGAGCGCCCTCAAGCTGCTCCTCGAACCCCTCCACCTGGGATACGTGGTGCGGGACGAGGTGCTCAAAGTCACCAGCCCGCGGCTCGTCAAGGGCGACGTGTACGCCGTCACCTACCCCGTGGCCGACCTCGTGCTGCCGATTCCCAATTTCTCCTCGGACGGGCTCGGCATCACCGGCGCGCTCCGCGACGGCTACGAGCAGGCCGCCCTCCGCAACTCGCTCTCCGTCCAGGTCGGGCCGCCGCCCGCCGGCATCCCGGTCGCGCAGGGGGGCGAGGCCGCGATGGCCCCGACGGCGCTCGCGCAGTTTCAGGGCCGCGGCGGGCCGCCGACCACGGGCGCCACGCCCTCGATCCCGTTCGGCCCCCCGTCGATCGGCGGCGGCCAGCAGAACTTCCAGCCGCTGATCGACCTGATCCAGAGCACCGTGGCCGCCGACACCTGGGACACCGTGGGCGGTCCCGGCGCGATCCGGCCGTTCGACACCAACCTCAGCCTCGTGATCAGCACCACGCAGGAGGTGCACGACGAGATCGCCGACCTGCTCGAGCAGCTCCGCCGGCTCCAGGACCTCCAGGTCACGATCGAGGTCCGCTTCATCACGCTCAACGACACATTCTTCGAGCGGATCGGCGTCGACTTCGACTTCAACATCCAGACGGGCGTCAACCAGCCGCTCAACATGACCGCAATCCCGACCCAGGCCAACGGGTCGTTGTCGCCGATCCAGGATGGCATCCGCGCCGCGCCGGGTGGCCCTTCCCAGCTGATCGGCCTCGACAACACGGGGAACCCGGGCGTGGCCCTCGGCCCCACGATCAGCGGCAACGCAGGAGCTGGTGGCGGTGCCGGCCAGCAAAACCAGGTCGTCCGCCGCCGACAGAGTTTCTTCTCGATCCCCTTCCGGCAGAACAGCTTCGGCAGCGCGACCGTGCCTTCGCTCCCGGGACTTCCCGACCCCGCCACCTCGGCGGCCAACTTCGGGTTCGCGATCCTTTCCGACATCGAGGCCTACTTCCTGATCCAGGCGGCCCAGGGCAACACGCGGTCGAACGTGATGCAGGCCCCGAAGGTGACGCTCTTCAACGGCCAGCAGGCGTTCGTCTCCGACACGCGGCAACGGCCGTTCGTGACCGCCGTCGTACCGGTCGTGGGCGACTTCTCCGCAGCCCAGCAGCCGGTGATCACCGTGCTCAACGAGGGCACCGCCGTGAACGTGCAGGCGGTCGTCTCCAACGACCGGCGGTTCGTGCGGCTCACGCTCGTGCCCTTCTTCTCGCAGATCGGCCGCGTCGAGCAGTTCCAGTTCGAGGGCTCACGATCCACCAAGTCGAAGAGCAGCGACGAGAAATCGGGGGCCGACGTCGACATTCCGGGGGTCGACGGTCTGGCGGGCCTGACCAACGGCCAGGCTTCGGCCGCCGAACTCGAGGTCCAGTCCAACGGCACGACGATCCAGCTGCCGGAGTTCCTGTTCACCACGGTCACGACGACCGTCAGCGTGCCCGACGGCGGCACCGTGCTGCTCGGCGGCATCAAGCGGCTGCGCGAGGGCCGCAACGAGTTCGGCGTGCCGATCCTCTCGAAGATCCCCTACATCAACCGGCTCTTCAAGAACGTCGGCCTGGGCCGCACGACCGACAGCCTGATGCTGATGGTCACCCCGCGGATCATCATCCAGGAGGAGGAAGAGGAGCGGCTGCTGGGCACGAGGAAGCCGTGACGCCTGCCCCGGTGAAGTTCTGCCTGGTGGCCGGGAGCATCCTGGGGGGCATCGCGGTGGGGGCCGGGGCGTTCGGCGCCCACGGCCTCGCCGCGAGGCTCACCGAGACCGGCCAAGCGGCCAACTGGCAGACGGCCTGCACCTACTGCATGCATCACGCCCTCGGGCTCATCGCCGCGGGGCTCGTCGCGGGGCGCTGCCGGCCGCCATGCCGGCTGGCGGTCGCCGCGGGCTGGTGCTTCCTGTTCGGCACCCTGATCTTCAGCGGCTGCCTGGCAACGCTCGCCCTCTCGGGCATCAGGATCCTGGGGGCGATCGTGCCGATCGGGGGCGTGTCGATGATCGCGGGCTGGGCGCTTCTGGCCGCCGCCGCTGCCCGGCTCCCGACGACCGACTGAGTCCGCCGGCCTGTCAGTTGTCGAACACCTTGCTGCCCGGATCGTCGGCCGAAGCCGGCGCTTCGCCATCCTCAGCCATCGGCTTCTCATCACTCATGGCAGGGTCGGCTGGATCCGCATCGGGAGTCGATTCCGCTTCGGGCGCGGCATCAGCCGCCGGCTCGGGCGTAGCCTCAGGCTCCGGTTCGGGGCTCGCCTCCGCCATGGGCGGCTCGGCGGCGGCGGCATCCGGCTCGGCGGGCATGTCGTCAGCGGGCGTGTCTGCGGCCGGCCGTTCCTCGGCGGGCTCCTCGCGAACGCCGTCGGTCGGTTCCGCTGACTCGACTGGCTCCTCTGCCCCCGGCGGCGGAGTCAGCGGGGCGGCGGGAAGTTCCTCGCCGCCAAACTCCGCCGGCGGCTGCCGAGTGATGCCCTCCGGCCGCCGCTCCCGCAGCATTTCCGTCTGCCGCGATTCGATGTCCGAGTACCGCCGCTCGACCGCTTGCCGCCGCTGCTGATACCCGGCGACCCGGGCGCGGACGCGGTGCCGCTCGAGCGCCAGCCGGTCGTGGCCCTGCACCCGCTCGAGCGACCGCGACACGGCCCAGTCGCCCGCCGCCTCGGTCTCGCGGGCGGCAGCCGTCGAAAAATCGGCCTCGGACTCGTCGAGGCGGCCGAGCTTGAGGGCCGCCAAGCCCCGGAAATACCAGGCCCGGGGATCACGCGTGCCGGCCTCGATCGCCTGGGTCAAATCGTCGTAGGCCCGCTGGGCGTCGCCGGAAAAGTAGGCGTGCACCCCGGCGCCATAGGCTCGCGCGAGCGCCGTCACCTCCGTCAGCGCCGGTTCGGCGCGAACGGGGCCGAGCAGAACACCCGCTGCAACGACCAGCGTTGCCAGGGCTGCGGCCGGGCCAACTGAACGACGAGACTCCCACTCCAGCGCAGCCATTGAACGGTCCTCCAAGGCGCCGCGACCGCCCGGTCGCCTCCGCCTGTTCCGATCATATCGTCGAACTCCGACCGGCCGGCACGCCCCCGCCGGGCGACCACGACACGACCGGCACGACCGTCCCTCAGCGAGGCCGCAGGGTTTGCCCGTCCCCGGCAGCCCCCCGTGCCGCCGCATGCCGGCGAAACGTGCCCGGGTCGAGGAATACGGCTGCCCGGACGAGGCCGAGCATCACGGGCTCCTCGGGCCAGCCGAAGGCCTCGAGCAGCCGATCGAACTCGGCTTCCGGACAGGATCCCTTGAGGTCGACGAGCAGGACGCGGCCGGACCGCTCGAACAGGTTGCCGTCGACCTGCCAGAGGTGGTCGGCCGCCGGGCTCGTCCAGACGAACGAGCCGTCGGGCTCCACGAACATCCGCGGCAGCCGCGCGAGCCGCTCGATCGCCGCGTCGAAGCCGATCGCGATGGGCTGCGCGAGGGCTTCCTGACGCACGGCGAGGATCGGCCACTCGCCCCACTCGTCGGCGTGCCGGCGGCCGCCGGCGGCATCGTCGGGGCGGCGGTGGAGCACCGCCTCGAACGCGTAGAGGACGGGCTCCGGCGGCCCGTGCATGCCGGTCATGAAGCCTCCAGGCTCTCCCGCACCCAGGCCGCGTAGCCGGCGGAAGCCTCGATGGCGGTGACCGTCAGTTGCGGCGTCTGATACGGGTGATGGGCGACGATCGCCTCGATGCAGGCGTCGCGTTGCGACCCCGTCGTCTTGCAGGTGCACCGCCACTCCTCCGCGGTCTCGACGGCGGATCGCCAGCGGTAGGTGCTGAGCACGGGACCGTCCACCTGGACACAGGCGGCGAGCCCGGCCGCCACGAGCCGTTCGGCACAGGCGGACGCTTCCTGCCGCGATCCGAACGTGGTGCGGATCTCGATGAGCCCTCGCTCGAGTTCGGCGGCAGGGGGCAGGGACATGGCGGACTCCTCGCGGAGATCGCATCATGCCGCATCGATGAAGCCGGTGCCAGCGGCACCGGCACCGATCGCCACGACGGGCGGCGCCGGCGGAGCCATTCCGAGCGGCTCCACCCATGCGTGTCCGTCGGTGTCGTGACACACGAGCGACGGCGAATCCGGCTGGGCCGAGCCGGGCACGATCACCGCCGCCGGTCGGCTGGACGTCGGGCCGTCGAGCCTGCGGATCGCGTCCGGAACAGGCGTCTCGCCCCGGTCCCCGTCGAGCCACGCCGCGAGTTCGCCCAGGGCGTCGAACTCCGTCTCGCAGGTGGGCACTTCGCGGACCGCGGCCGCGTGCCAGGCGGCCACCGCCCTTCGCCACTGCGTCCAGACGCCCCCGAGTCCCCGATCCTCCCCGGTCATCCCCATGATCAGTGCGGGCCACTGCGACGGCCGCGAGGCCGAAACCGCCGCCAGCCTCGGTCGCACGGCTTGCCAGAGCTGGGTGTCGCCGCGAGCGGCCGTCGCAAACCGCACCAGGAGGTCGCAGCGCAGGCTTTCGGCGAGCGTCGGCTGCCGCCGGCCCCGGCCGGCAGCGGCCGGGCCACGGTGAGCCAGCGGATCGAGGTCATGGCCATGCCGCACGTGCCGCTCGCCGTCGCACCACTCCTCGCCGGTCGCGATCCCGAACCTCGCGGCCGCGGCGGCATGGTCGGTCAGCCAGGGGTCGCGGTCGCCGGCCAGGAGGACGGTCTGGATCATGACGCGCTGCTCCGCCCACTCCGAGGGGCGGCCGCGGGGCGTCGCGACCGCCACGGGCAAACCCAGACGAGCCCATCCGGCCACGGTCCGCAACAGTGGTCGCGACGCTCGAGCCGTCGCCGCGACGACCCGTGCGCGGGCCTCCTCTGCCCGGCCGCCGCCGTGCCAGGGCCGGTCCCGGCCGGCCCACTGCTCGGAGAGCAGCCAATCGAAGGTGTCGCCGGCGAAGACGAGCGTGACGTGTTCGACCGGCCGATAGCGGCCGTCGCGGCCCCATCCAGACCGCGCGACGGCCCGTCGGATCGCGTCCAGCCAGACGGCCGCCCGCCCCGCTCGCGAATCCACGAGCGAGCCGTCGCCGATCCCCCAGTTGGCCGTGATCGCGAGCATGGTTGCGTCGCCCCCAGGCACAGTTTCGGCGGCCGGGCCGACGCGGCTTGCGACCTCCCTGGGGGGAACCGGTCTCGCGGGCGAGCTTGCGGGATGCAGCGGTCGTGCGGCCGTCAGCAGCCACCGAGGCTCGCCCTCGCCGCCCGCGTGATGGCCACCACCGCCGGATGGGCCAGCCGCTTGTCCATGGAGATGGCATAGACCCGCTCCCGCAGCCGCTCCTCGCGGCCCACCACCTCGACCCCGTACATCCGTCGCACGTCGTCCTCCACGACGGTGGGAGCCAAAAACAACCCCTCGCCGCGGGCACCGAAGGCCTTCAAGAGCGCGCTGTCGGAGAACTCGCCCCGGATCAGCGGCCGGACGCCGATCTCGTCGAACCACTGGTCCATGGCCCGCCGCAGGGCGGCGCTGCCGGCGGGCACCAGCAGCGGGGCACCGGCCAGCGACGTGGGAAACCCGGGGCGATACCGCCGCGCCAGTTCGGCCGTGCCGAACACCGCCACCCCGCAGTCGCCGAGCGGGTGGTTGAAGACCCGCAGTCCGAGCCGGGGATTGGCCGGGTAATCGCTGATCACGAGATCGAGCTCGTGGAGCGTGAGCTGCGTGAGCAGTCGGTCCGGATCACCGTCCACGCAGGAAATCTGCGCGTCTTCGGGAAGGTGCAAGGCCGGCTCGAGGAGCCGGTGCACGATCAGTTTCGACAGGGTGTCGGCACGCCGACGGTGACCCGCAGGCCGCCCCCCGTCACCCGCCCGGCCACCGCGTCCTCGAGTTCCCGGCCGAGCGTGAAGATCTCGTCGGCGTAGCGGTAGACGAGCCGGCCCGTCTCCGTCAGCGCGATCGACCGACCGCGGCGTTCGAACAACCGGGCCTTGAGGGCCCGTTCCAGGGCCTTGATCTGCCCGCTGACGGTCGGCTGAGTCAGGTGCAGCCGGCGGCAGGCCGCGGCGATGCTGCCCTCACGGGCCGCAGCCCAGAAATACAGCAGGTGGTGGTAGTTGAGCCAGTTCACCCAGACCTCCACTCATCGGTTTTTTCGATGGATTGTATCGAAACATTCTGGTCTGCCGAAGTGACGTCGCGAACCTAAGAATCCCGATAATTCCAAGGTTAGCGGCTGCGCAAACCTTGCCGCCCGCCGCTTCCGCTCGGAACCCCCCGTATGGTGACCGCGGTCGCCCACCCGCCGCACGAGTCGCCCGCCGCCGGGCCAGGTTCCCCGCACGCGCACGGCAAGAGTCCGGGCCAGCGGCTGATCGACCTGGCGCGGCTCGAGTGGGGCGACGTGTTCACGCTGCTGGCCTTCGCCCTCGGCGTGGGCCTGCTCTCGCTCGTGGCCCCGGCCGCGATCGAGGCGCTCGTCAACACGGTCGCCTTCGGCATCCTGCTCTGGCCGGTGGTCGTGCTGGCGCTGATCATGCTCACGCTGTTGCTCGTGTCAGCCCTGCTGCGGGCGCTCCAGACCTACGTCGCCGAATGCCTCCAGCGGCGGCTGTTCGTCCGCACCGCGCTCGGATTCGCCGACCGGCTCTCCCGCACGGGCATCGGTTCCTTCGACGGGGCCAACCGCGCCGACCTCGTCAACCGATTTTTCGTGGTCTCGTCCGGCCAGAAGTCGATCGCCACCCTGCTCGTCGAGGGCGTCGGCATCCTGATGATCACGGTCGTCGGGTTGGTCGTGCTGGCCTTTTACCACCCGTTTCTGCTCACCTTCGCCGTCGTGCTGGCGGTACTGGTCGTGATCATGGTGTTCGTGCTCGGCATCAACGGCGTCCGCACGAGCATCACCGAGAGCTATGCCAAGTTCGACGTGGCCGCCTGGCTCGAGGAGCTGGCCCGCTGCCCGCACACGTTCCGCAGCGGCGAGGGTGCCCGGCTGGCTCTCGACAGGGCCGATCAGCTGTCGGACACCTACATCACGACCCGCAAACGGCACTTCGCCGTCGTCTGGCGACAGACGCTGTTCGCCCTGCTCCTCGAAGCCGTGGGCAGCACCGTGCTCCTCGGCCTCGGGGGCTGGCTCGTGATCCACCGCCAGCTGACGCTCGGCCAGCTCGTGGCCAGCGAGCTGATCGTGACGCTCGTGCTCGTCGCGCTCTCGAAGATCGGGAAATACGTCGAGATCTTCTACGACCTCCAGGCCACGCTCGACAAACTCGGCGTGCTCGACCGGCTGCCACCCGAGCCGGTCGGCGGCGAACCGCTGCCGGACACCGGCCGACCGATGGAGGTCGTCGTTGAGTTCACGGGCGGGCCAGGCGGGCCGAAGCGGCTCGAACTGGCCTCCGGCGAGCGGGTCGCGATCGTCGGGCCCACGGGCAAGACGCCCCTGCTCGAGACGCTGGCCCTGCTGCGGCTTCCCGCGCATGGGCTGCTCGAATACGACGGCATCGATGCCCGCCAGCTGAATCGGCCCGCCACGCGGCGGCAGATCGCCTTTCTCGGTCGGCCCGAGGTGTTCGCCGGCACGCTGGCCGAGAACGTGCGGCTCGGCCGTGACGACGTGTCCGCCGCCGACATCCGGCGGGCCTTCGACGCCGTCTGTCTCGCCGACCGCGCCGCCCGGCTGCCCGACGGTCTCGAAACCGCGATCTCTCCCGACGGCAAGCCGCTCTCGAACAACGAGATCGGCAGGCTGGCGATCGCGCGGGCGATCGTGGGCCGGCCCCGGCTGCTGCTGCTCGACGGCAGCCTCGACGGTCTCGACCTGGAGTCCTGCCCGGACTTGCTCGACGCGCTCTTCGACCCGGCCGCCCCCTGGACGGTCGTGCTCGTGACGGCGCGGCACGACATCCGGAGCCGCTGCGGGAGGATCGTGAGATGGTCGTGATCGCCAAGCCGCTGCCTCCGGAACGCGACGCGAAGAACCGCGTCTCGCTGGCCCACGCGCTCACCCCGAAGGCCGTGCGCTGGCTGGCCCGGCTGGTGTTCGCCTTTTTCCTCTCGATCCCGTTCGCCCTGGCGCTCGTCCCCTGGCAGCAGACGGTGATGTGCCGGGGCCTGATCGTGGCCTACAAGCCGACCGAGCGGATGCAGGTGATCACAGCCCGCGTCTCGGGCCAGGTGCGGAAGTGGCACGTGGTCGAAGGCAGCCGGGTCAAGATGGACGATCCCCTCGTGGACATCGAAGACAACGACCCCGAACTCGCGGCTCGGCTCGAGGCCCAGCGGGCGTTCCTCCAGGACCGGCTGAACGCCGCCCGCCAGGAGATGGCCGAACTGTCCGCGGCCGCCAAGGCCCAGGAGGCGGCCCGCGACGCGGCCGTGAAGGCGGCCCAGGCCAATCGCGAGGCCGCGGTGCAGGCGATCCAGGTGGCCGAGCAGTCGAAGGCCAACGCCACCTTCGCCCGCGACTTCGAACTCAACCGCTACGAGATGTTCGACGACCTGTTCACCAATCCGAAGTTCGGCGGGCTGGAAAGCAAGCTCTCCCGCGACGAGGCCCGGATGCGGGCCGACCAGGCCGTCACCGACACCGACAAGGCCGACGCCGAGATCGCCCGGACCCGGGCCGCGCTGCTCACCCAGGAGGCCCTGCTCGTCCAGGCCGACGCCACCGGCCTCTCGGCCATCGCCGTGGCCAAGAGCAACCTCCGCAAGGCCGAGCAGAACCTGTTCTCGATCGAGCGGGAGATCCAGCAGATCGACAATCAGATCGAGCGGTTCAAGGCCCGCCGCGTGGTCGCGCCCTGCGACGGCGTCGTGTTCCGGGTCGCGGCCAACGTGATCCAGGGAGGCATGTACATCAAGGAAGGCGACGAGCTGTGCACGATCGTGCCCGACACGAACGACCGCGTGGCCGAGCTCTTCCTCGACGGCATCGACGCGCCGATCGTCCTGGCCTACGCCGACCGCCACGATGACATGCCCCACGTGCGGCTGCAGTTCGAGGGCTGGCCGGCGGTGCAGTTCTCGGGCTGGCCCGAACTGGCGATCGGCACCTTCGGCGGCAAGATCCGCCAGGTCGATGCGGCCAGCGGCGCGGCGGGGCAGTGCCGCATCCTGGTCGAGCCCGACCCGGTGATCGCGGGTGACGAGTGGCCGGACCCCCAGTTCCTCAGGCAGGGCAACCAGGTGGTCGGCTGGGTGTTCCTCAACCGGGTGTCGCTCGGCTTCGAGATCTGGCGACGGCTCAACGGCTTCCCGCCGGTGCTCGCGCCGGCCCCGAAGATCAAGGACGACGCGCCCAAGGCCCCGAAGATCAAGCTGGGGTGAGGTCGCTCATGGCTCGGATCCGCTCCCTCGTCGCGACCGCGGTCGTGCTGGCCGCGACCAGCGCGGTGGCGGCCGACCCGCTGCCGCCCCCCCGACCGCGGCAGCCCGGCCCGGCGGGGCCGGTCGCGGCCGACGGGCCGATCCCGCCGTCGGCGCCCGGCGCCCCGGCGCTCGTGCCGCCGGCCGCCGCGCGGCTGCCCGCCAACCTCTCGATCGACGACCGGCCGGAACCGCTCACGCTCGCCGAGGTGCTCGAGAGCGTGCGCCGCCACTATCCGCTCCTCCAGGCGATCGAACGGGAGCGGGGCGTCGCGGCGGGGCGGATGACGGCCGCCATGGGCGCCTTCGACACCAGCGTCAACATGGCCGGCAACGCCCTGGCACCGGGCACCTACGAGAACTACCGCTCCGACCTCGGGCTCTCCCAGCTGCTGCAGAGCGGCGGCATCCAGGTGTTCGGCGGCTATCGGACGGGCTTCGGCGCGTTCCCCACCTACAACCTCGCGCAGAAGACGGCCGATGCGGGCGAGGTCCGCGGCGGCATCACCATGCCCCTGGCCCGCGAGCGAGCCATCGATTCGGCGCGTGCCGGCCGCGACAAGGCCCGGCTCGACCAGGCGCTCGCCGAGCCGACGATCGTGCGGAGCCGGCTCGACTACACGCGGACCGCGGCGCTCGCCTACTGGACCTGGATGGGCAGCGGCGAGCGGGAGGGAGCGGCCAAGCGGCTCGAGGCCCTGGCCGTCCGCCGCGACGGCGAGATCGCCGCCAAGGTGGACCGCGGCGTGATGGCCAACATCGAGCGGGTCGACAACCAGAAGAACATCGCGCTGCGGCGGGGCCTGCTGGTCCAGGCCGATCGCGAGGTGCAGATGGCCACGATCGACCTCTCGCTCTTCCTGCGGGATTCGGGGGGCAAGCCGCTGCTGCCGGCCCGCCGGCGGATGCAGCCGCTGCCCGAGCCGGAGGAGCCCTCGGTGAGCTTCTACGAGGCCTCGCTCGCGCGGGCGATCGCCGCCCGGCCCGAGTTTCAGCGGCTGTCGCTCGAGCGGGAGAAGCTGTTCGTGGAGCGGCGGCTGGCGGCCAACGACACGCTCCCGAACATCGACGGTCAGGTCTCCGGCAACCAGGATGCCGGCTTCGGCAAGAGCCCGCTCTCAGGCATCGACGGGCTGGATCGCCAGGTGCTCCAGGCGGCGCTCGTCTTTCAGATGCCCGCCCAGCGGCGAAACGCCCGCGGCCGCCTGCTGGCGGTCGACTCCCAACTCGTGCAGCTCGACCGGCGGCTGGAGTTCACCTTCGACTCCGTGCGGGCCGAGGTGCAAGACGCCTACTCCAAGCTCGAGCGGGCCTTCGAGTTTCACAAGCAGGCCGTGCAGCAGGAGGAACTCGCGGCGCTCGTCGCCGAGGCGGAACGGGAGCAGTTCCGGCTCGGCCGCAGCGACATCCTCCGGGTGACGCTCCGCGAGCAGGCCAAGTTCGACGCCGATCTCCTCGAGATTGCGGCCCGGCAGGAATACTGGCGGGCCGACGCCAACCTCCGCGCGGCCGACACCTCGCTCGACGCCTACGGCACCGGGCTCGAGCTTG
>Ga0214917_10001086_pt1 | contig 35545 bp, 31 predicted proteins | sample LL_1208_BB_MetaG_FD_177983 | JGI IMG/M metagenome (GOLD analysis project Ga0214917, IMG submission 177983) | Freshwater microbial communities from Lake Lanier, Atlanta, Georgia, United States - LL_1208_BB | ecosystem: Environmental > Aquatic > Freshwater > Lake | place: USA: Georgia | collected... | reverse complement strand
TATATGCCACTTTCCGAGCACGAAAGACGCTTATTGGCGCAGATGGAAGAAGCCCTCGCCGTTGATGACCCACGTCTTGTGAGCGCGATGTCTGGTTCAGATGGGGTTTCACGCAATCGTCTTGGACTAGGGGTCGCCCTACTAATCGCGGGCCTTGCAACCCTCTTCGGTGGTCTCATTGCTCAAATCACCATTATTGGCCTAGGCGGATTTCTGATCGCTCTTACGGGATCTGTCCTTATCTATCGCGCAGTCACAACTCCTGGCGCGCTCGTGTCAGCCTCGGCACAAGGCTCTGAAAAGGCTCCAGGCGCTCGCGGTTCTCGCACCCCTCGCAAAAAGCTTGGCGATCGCCTTCAGGACCGTTGGGATCAACGAAACTTCGAATAAGCCCAGCCAGCAGCCCTCACCAGCCCGCCCACAAGGCGGGCTTTTTTCTTGTCTCACAGTGGGGAGAGGTGGGGCGAAAAAGGGTGGATCGTGGGGAAGGGTGGTTGAAAAAGGAGGAAAGTGGAGTAAAGTGGGGGATTGAGTAGGGCTACACGCTCACTTGAAAACAACCTTGGGCCAGACAATCAAGGGGATTGGGGATATCAGATGTTTCTTGGCACTCACGAACCCCGCCTTGATGAAAAAGGTCGTCTCATTCTTCCCGCGAAATTCCGCGAAGAACTTTCTGCAGGTCTTGTCATTACAAAAGGACAAGAGCGTTGCCTTTACGTATTTCCTTCTACTGAATTTGAAACTCTTACACAAACTCTGCGCCAAGCACCAGTTACTGCAAAAGCAGCTCGTGATTACCAACGTGTGATGTTTGCTGGCGCACACGATGAAATTCCTGATCGTCAAGGTCGCGTCACGATTCCACAAGGTCTTCGCACATATGCAGGACTTGAAAAAGAGTGCGTTGTTATCGGCGCAAATACTCGCGTTGAAATTTGGGATGCACAGGCATGGAATAAATATTTGGCAGATCGTGAAGAAGGTTTTGCTGATGTTTCGGAAGAGGTATTTCCAGGACTCTTTTGAGAAGTACAACAACTTAATAAGAAGTAAAAAAATTACATAGCGCTCTCTCGATTGTGGCCACCGTCGACCCAATGCCTAGGTTTTAAGGCCGACAGCGGCGCCCCTTCCCCGGCGTCGCTTTCGTGAGATCCGTCGGCCGGCGGTGACCAGAGTTGAGAGAGCGAAACACATAAGCGCTGAGCGGCGGAAAAGGAATGGGGGAGAAGATGAAGCACATATCAGTAATGCGCGATCGCTGTATCGATCTTCTTACTCCATCAATTGAATCTTCCCAGAATCCGGTAGTTGTAGATGCAACACTCGGATTAGGTGGACACACTGAAGACCTTCTTGCTCGTTTCCCAGAATTGATTGTTATTGGAATTGATCGCGACCCAAGCGCTCTTCTGCAGGCTCGTGAACGCCTCTCAGTTTTCGGCGATCGTCTCAAGACTTCGCACGCAGTCTTTGACAGCATCACAGATGTTGTTACTTCACATGGATATTCACAGCTTTCAGGCGTTCTCTTTGATCTCGGAGTTTCATCAATGCAGTTAGATGAAACAGATCGTGGCTTCTCCTATTCTCATGATGCACCGCTTGATATGCGCATGGATAACACCCAAGTTATTACCGCCTTTGAAATTGTTAATCATTATGAACCTGGTGCTTTGGTGAAAATTCTCCGCACTTTTGGTGAAGAGAAATTCGCTACTCGTATCGTTGAAAACATTGTAAAAGCGCGCGCAATCGCTCCACTTAACTCCACAATGGAGCTTGCGACCTTGGTGAAAGAGAGCATTCCTGCAGCTACGCGCCGTACGGGAGGAAACCCAGCCAAACGTACTTTCCAGGCACTCCGAATTGCAGTCAATGATGAACTCGGTGCGATTACTCGCGCGATACCTCAAGCCCTGAATTTGGTCGAAGTTGGTGGCCGAGTTGTCGTGATGTCTTTCCAATCACTTGAGGACAAGATCGTTAAGGAATTTTTTGTAGAGGCATCAACGTCAAAGAGTCCTCGTGATCTTCCGATGGAGCTCCCAGAATACGCCGCAAAGTTTTCACTTGTTATTAAGGCAAGCGAGAAAGCTAGCCAAGCTGAACAGGATGAAAACTCACGTTCGACCTCAGTCCGCCTTCGCGCTATCGAGAGAGTGGCTGCCTAATGTCTATCGCCGCCATCGCTCAACAGACTCGCGAACGAGTTGTGACACACTCTTCACGTGCACTACTAAAAATCGTTCCTCAGACAACTGAAGGTGCGCAAGCCACACACAAGTATTTCGCTAAGTTTTTATCCTTCGTTGCACTCATCGGATTCCTGGCACTCCTTGGAGTAAATACTCTTTTGGCTCAAGACGCCTTTGTTCTCTCCGAATTAAAATCAGAGTCAAAGATGATTGCTGACCAGCGAGAGGCCGTCTCTCGCAAAATGGAGATGTATTCATCTCCGCAGGCGTTGGCTAATCAGGCGGCAGCGCTAGGTATGAGTCCATCAGAGAATCCAACATTTTTGAATCTCACTCAGGATATGCCAGTAGTTACCGACGAGAGTGGGATTACACGTGGGTAATTTTGATTTGTATATAAAGCGAATTAGCACACTCTTTATTCTCTTATTGGTAATTTTCACTCTCTTTGCGGCACGGCTCGTGCAAATTCAGGGAATCCAATCTGCCGAATACACACGTAAGGCAGTCAGCGAGATGCAAAAAACTCGGGTTATTGCAGCACCTCGAGGCGAAATCACCGATATCAATGGTGTGGCCTTTGCTCGAAGTGTTTCAGCGATCAATATCGTTGTGGATCAAAAGCTCATTAAAGATCCTGCACGAGTTGCAGCATTCGCCGCCCCCATTCTCGGTCTTACCGAAGCAGAGGTTGCTACGGCGATTACCGGAGTAAAGCGATACTCAATGGTGCTCGAGGCGGCAGAACCAAGTACTTGGAATCGATTATCGCTGGCTATCGACAAATACAATTCGACGCTTAGCAACAAAGAATATGACAAAAGAATTGCTGGTTTCTTCCCTGAACGTAATTTCGTGCGTGAATATCCATCGGGAAGTCTCGTCTCTTCTCTCGTAGGTTTCGTGCGTAAAGATGGTTTAGGTGCTTCCGGTATTGAACTGAGTATGAACTCATCAATTACTGGAACTCCTGGTGTATATTCCTATGCACGGGGTCGTGGCGCTGAAATTCCTGGTTCACAATCTGAAATTGTTACTGCTCAGGCGGGAACGACAGTAAGACTCACAATTGATCGCGATATCCAATGGGTTGCATCAAAAGCGATTGCAGAAGCTGTAAAGAATGCGCGAGCAAGTAGCGGCACAGTAATCGTGATGGATCCACGAACAGGGGCAGTGCTAGCTCATGCAACTGCGCCAACATTTAACCCAAACAACACTAAGAATGTCTCTTTAGAACTCATGCGCAATCCTTCGGTTCAAGATGTTTATGAGCCTGGATCGACAGGAAAAGTCATGACTCTAGCCGCAGCAATAGAAGAGGGCACGATTTCCCCGGAAACAGTCTTTGATGTTCCGTACAAGATTCGTCGCGCCGGTGAAGACTTTAAGGATCACGAACGTCATCCACTTCAAAAATTAACTACAGCCGGAATTCTGGCGATCTCTAGCAATACTGGAACAATTAAGATTGCAGAAACAATGAGTCACGATACCTTGTACTCATATCTCACAAAATTTGGAATCGGAGCCAAGACAGGTGCTGGTCTTCCGGGTGAAAACGTTGGACGCCTTTTAGCTGTTAAGGATTGGTCAGGAACTACCGCACCAACAGTTGCATTCGGTCAGGGTTACTCACTTAATGCGATGCAAGCAACAAGTATCTTTGCGACGATCGCAAATGATGGAGTGCGAGTTTCTCCAACTGTAATCGCTGGAACAAGTGATGCATCGGGTAATTTCACTCAATTCAAAAGTGAGGCAGGAGTACAGGTAGTAAGCGCGGAAACTGCTGCAAAGATGCGCATCATGATGGAAAGCGTCGTCTCAGCCCACGGAACAGCACCGAGTGCAGCGATTCCTGGATATCGAGTTGCAGGCAAGACTGGAACTGCTATGCGATATAACGAAAATTGTGGTTGTTACAGTGGCTATACCGCTTCATTTATTGGTTTCGCACCAGCTGATGCTCCCGCATATGTCATCAATGTAACGATTCAAGATCCCAAAGGAGCGCACTATGGTGGCTCGCTTGGTGGGCCGGTATTTAAAAAGGTGATGACTTTTGTCCTGCAGAGTCGTCATATTGCTCCAACAGGAACGATCATAAAACCGGTAGCTCTCAATAAGGCTGAGCTAGATAAGAAAGCTCGTGAAGAGAGAAAAGCAGGGACTATAAAGATTTCTCAAGCGAGTTCGAGGGGATAAGCCATGCGCCCACTCCTTGATTACTCGATTTCAGTTGAGAAGATATCCCGCATTCTTGGTCAGGAAATTAATCTTGATCCATCGCTTGAATTTACCGGCGTCACATCCAACGACGGTGAGGTAGTTGATGGAGATCTTTTCCTGGCGTATCCGGGAGCAAAAACTCACGGAGCACACTTTGCATCCAACGCGATTTCGCGCGGTGCGCGAGCCATAGTGACAGATCTCGAAGGTACAAAAATTGCCGACGGGCTTCCAGTAATTACTGTTTCTAATGCTCGCGTTGCTGGCGCACTTATCAGCGCTCATCTCTACCGTAAACCGATGCAGGAAATGGTCAGCATTGGCATTACTGGCACTAATGGAAAGACGACAGTGAGCACTCTTCTCTACCAACTCTTTCAAGAGGCTGGTCGTGAAAGTGGGTTAATCGGCACTGTCGAGACGCGTATTGCTCGAGATAGCGTTGCTAGCGCCCGCACTACACCTGAGGCTGATGCACTTCAAGGGATAGCTGCAACTATGAGTGAACGTCACTTGCGTCATTTAGTAATGGAAGTTTCGAGCCACGCGATGGTGATGCAACGTTTAGTAGGTTCACATTTTGCGATGGTGGGATTTACGAACCTCTCCCAGGATCATCTAGATTTTCACCACAGTATGGAGAATTACTTTAACGCCAAAGCGAGTCTCTTCACGCTCGAGTATGCCGATAAGGCATTTATAAATATTGATACTGAATTCGGATTACGACTATTTAGCGAGTGCGGAATTCCCGCCACTTCGTTGTCCCGGAATAATCCACAAGCAAGTTGGCATTTCACTTCGATCACACCGACAACTACTGGAACTTCATTTAGTGCTCGTGGTGCTGGTGGAATTCTGATTGAGAGTTCGACACCTCTTCATGGATATTTCAACCTAGATAATATTCTTCTGGTTTTAGCAATCGCTATTGAGTGCGGCATTGATCCACTCGATTGTGCTGCAATTTTTCCAAAACTTAAGGGTGCGCCTGGTCGAATGGAAGCAATCGAATGTGGCCAAAATTTCACAGCGCTCGTTGATTACGCCCACACTCCAGATGCTGTCCGTAGCGTCATTTCAACAGCTTCGCAGTTCACCACTGGCAAGGTGATCGCTGTTCTGGGTTGCGGGGGTGATCGTGATGCTTCTAAGCGACCACTCATGGGAAGTGCCTTGATCGAAGAATCTGGAATCGCTATCTTTACAAGTGATAATCCACGAAGTGAAGATCCGAAGAAAATTCTCGAGGACATGACTGAGCACTTAAAACTTGAGGATCCTTCCCGAGTCATTGTCGATCGCGAAGAAGCGCTGTCATATGCCGTTTCACTCTGTAGACCTGGTGACACGCTGCTCGTATTAGGTAAAGGACATGAGAACGGCCAGGAGATCAAAGGCCAGAAGATTGATTTTGACGATCGTCTAGTACTTGCAAAGATTCTTGAGGAGCTGCGATGATTTCAATGATGGCATCTCAGATCGCCCAGATTATTGGCGGCACTCTTTCTGGTGATGATGTTCTCGTAACTTCTGCTCCATCGCTTAATTCTTCTCAGGTGGAACAAGGTGGAGTTTTCTTAGCGCTGTTGGGAGAAAAAGTTGATGGCCACGATTTCGTGGGAGATGCTTTTTCCCACGGCGCGGTTCTAGCAATCACAACAAAAGCAGTATCGCATCGACATATTCTGGTTCAGGATGTTACCTCTGCACTCACTTCGTTAGCCCGCTTTGTAAGAAACGAGCTGAGGGATCTTAAAGTAGTTGGAATTACTGGCTCTCAAGGAAAAACCACAACAAAAGATCTGCTCAGACACATGCTTGCACAGCATGGTGAAACTATTGCTCCGGCTGGTAATTACAATAATGAACTAGGCGTCCCATTGACACTTCTTGCTTGCTCATCATCAACGAAATATGCAGTCATAGAGATGGGTGCTCGACATTCGGGAGATATTGCTCATCTTGCCTCGATCGCACAGCCAGATATTGCTGTAGTACTTCGAGTGGGTATGGCTCACGTCGGTGAATTCGGTTCTATGGAGGCGATTGCGAAAACAAAGTCGGAGTTGGTTTCAGCTCTTTCGGATTCAGGGATAGCGATCTTGGGTCAGTTTGATCCATACACCAAAGCTATGAGTAGCCTTCATGCCGGAAAGACAATCACCTTCGGCAATGGACATGGTGATGATGTCAGAGCGACAGAAATTGAGATGCGTGAAGGTCGCCCACATTTTGATCTTGTTACTCCAGATGGTCGTGCCGCGGTGGGCCTTCGCATTGTCGGAGAACATCAAATCGCAAATGCACTTGCCTGCGCAGCCGTTGGAACCGCACTCGGATTTTCCATTGATTCGATTGCGACGGCGCTCTCCACGGCCCTTATCGAGAGCAAATGGCGTATGGAGCTACATGAGTTCTCTGAGGTACTTCTCATTAATGATTCCTATAACGCAAGCCCTGATGCGATGGAGGCAGCGCTGCGCACTCTCATTCTCTTTGCACAAGAACGAGGCGGGCGCTCATGGGCATTTCTGGGAAAAATGGCTGAACTCGGCGAGTCCTCAACCAAAGCCCATCAGCAAGTTGGCACCCTTGCCTATCAGATGGGAATTGATCATCTTGTCTGTGTCGATGCGCCGGAGTATCAACCAGCGCAGGAAGTTGTTGGTGAAACAAACCTTCATCTCTGCGATCGTGCTGGGGCCCGTGCCATTGCAGCGCAGATTGAACCGGGAGATGTAGTTCTGGTGAAGGCCTCACGATCTGAAAGTTTTGAAGTGTTGGCAGGGGAAATTGAAGAAGTTGTTAAGGCAAAAATAGTCTTAGGAGAAGCAAGGGGAGAAGCTGAATGAAGACAATCCTTGCTGCTGGTGGCTTTGCACTCTTACTCTCTCTTTTTGGCACTCCACTTTTAATTCGCGCTTTAGCGAAGAGAGGTTATGGCCAGATCATTCGTGATGACGGACCGTCGTCGCATCACACCAAGCGCGGAACGCCCACAATGGGTGGCATCATCATTATTTTCGCCTCGATTCTCGCCTATCTTATTGCACACCTAATTAGCGGGACAGCGATCACAGCATCTGCAGGATTGGTAATTGCCCTTGTAGTCGCACTTGGATTTGTTGGATTTTTAGATGACTGGCTTAAAGTCTCAAGAAAACAATCACAGGGACTAAATTCTCGCCAAAAACTAATCGGCCAAGTTGTCGTGGCTTCAGTTTTTGCATATTTCGGAACCAAATTTGCGGACTCAGATGGATTAACTCCTATCTCGTCTCAACTCTCAACAGTAAGAGACACATCGATTGCCCTTGGTGCAATATTGGTAATCGTATGGGTTGCTCTGATGGTTACGGCGACAAGTAACGGTGTCAATCTCACCGATGGTCTAGATGGACTTGCATCAGGTGCTTCCGTGCTTACATTTATTGCATTTATTTTGATCGGTGTCTGGGAATTCGGACAGAGCTGCGCGGTTTCACCAGGGATTAATTGTTATCAAGTTCGAGACCCTCTTGATATTGCAGTGCTAGCTGCGGCCTTTGCGGGCGCATGCACTGGATTTCTTTGGTGGAATGCCTCACCTGCCAAGATATTTATGGGTGACACAGGTTCTCTTGCTCTTGGCGGCGCACTCGCCGGAATTGCCACCATGCTTCGCATTGAATTGCTCTTGATTCCACTAGGTGGGCTTTTCGTCATCATCACAATGTCGGTAATCATTCAGACTCTCTACTTTAAAATCTCTGGCGGAAAGCGCGTCTTTAAAATGGCACCACTGCAACATCACTTTGAACTTTTGGGATGGGGAGAAGTCACGATTGTTATTCGCTTCTGGATTATTGCTGGCTTATCTGTGGCCGCCGGCCTTGGCCTTTTCTACGCAGATTGGATCGCAGGCTAAAAGCTCTGCGAGGAATCACCCATGAGTTTCTCTCGAGATCTGCAAGACAAAAAAGTCCTTGTCCTTGGAGCAGGCGTCACAGGAGTTGCCTCCGCCCGAGCGCTCATCAACAGACAGGCGGAAGTCATTGTGGTCGATGATTCCGTCACAGAAAGTACCGATTTTACTGTCGTGCAACCTGCAGCGGTGAACGTGAACGAATTCGACCTTGTTCTCATCTCGCCCGGATGGAAAGAAAGTCATCCTCTGATTCAAGAAGCTTTGTCTGCAGGGATTGAACTTATTAACGAGATTGATCTCGCGTGGGCTTTAAAGGTAGAACGCTCTCCAGGGCAAAAGTGGTTAGCGCTTACAGGAACAAATGGAAAAACAACAACGGTAGAAATGGCTGCGGCTGCTCTGCGTGCTGGTGGCCTTCATGCCGTGGCTTGCGGCAATGTTGGTAAAACTGTCATTGAATGTGCTGAGAGTAACGAAGCTTACGATGTGCTTGTGCTTGAACTTTCAAGCTTTCAATTGCATTGGATGAAACGTGCAGAGTTCGTAGCTGCTGCACTTTTAAATATTGCAGATGACCACACCGATTGGCATGGAAGTTTTGAAAGTTATGCGCAAGCCAAAATATCAATCCTCGATCGCTCCATGACAGCGATACTCAATGGCGATGACAAGGAAGTAGTTACTCGCACTATGCATTGGAACGGAAGAAAAGTCTTTTATTCACTAGACACTCCTGGTCCTGGAGAAATTGGTGTAGTAGAAGAGCTGTTAGTTGATCGCGCCTTTGTCCCAGATCCACAAGAGGCATCGATGATTGCCGAACTCATACAGATAAAGCCCACGGTTCCACACAATGTCTCCAATGCCTTAGCCGCTGCAGGCTTAGCCCGCACTGTAGGGGTATCCCATGAAGCGATTGGAAAAGCGTTATCTGAGTTCGAACCTGGTCGCCATCGAATCGAAGTTGTTGCAGAGCACGAAGGTATTACTTGGATTGATGATTCGAAAGCAACAAACCCACATGCAGCTGCAGCATCCATACTTTCCGCGCTCAGTGTTATCTGGATCGCAGGAGGCTTAGCAAAAGGTGCTGATGTGAGTTCTCTAGTGGCACGCGCGTATCCAAGGTTAAAAGCTGCAATTCTTATTGGCGCGGATAGAGAACTATTTGCTCAAGCGTTGGCAGAGCATGCCCCGCACGTGAAAGTAATTTCCATTGACCCACCATCGGATTATCAGCGTGGGGCAGACTCCAACACGTTTATGGAAGCGATTGTTGCTGCTGCCCAGTCGTGCGCAACCCAAGGAGATACAGTTCTTCTTGCACCATCGTGTGCGTCTATGGATCAGTTTATCTCCTACGCTGATCGCGGAGATCGATTTGCTTCTGCAGTACGGAAGGCTCTGAAATGAGTAAGGCACCTGCAACTAATAAATTACATAATCCAGCAGCTCCGTTATATGGATTAATCATTTCTGCCGGTTTACTCTCAGTCATCGGTCTCGTGATGGTCTTTTCAGCGTCATCGATCTATTCACTCGAGACTAAGGGATCCTCGATCGCCATAGTTATACGTCAACTCATCTTTCTAGCCTTCTGTATTCCTATGGCAATATTTCTCTCTCGTCTTTCACTAGATCGCTGGAAGTTACTTGCTCGTTTTGGACTAGTGATTTCTATCGTAGTCCTTCTCATTGTTCGAATTCCTGGAATTGGTAAATCAGTCAACGGAAATCGAAATTGGATCTCGCTTAAGGTCGTTGATGTGCAACCGAGTGAGCTTGTGAAATTCTTACTTATTTTGTGGGCCTCTCAATTATTGGCATCTCGTCTCAACGCAGGAATTATGCGAGTAAATGTTTTAGCACTCATTGCACCTGGGTTTATTGTTGCCAGCGCCCTTGTTATGTGGGGACGCGATCTTGGCACCGCCTCAGTCTTGATGGCCATTCTCGGCGGATTACTTTTTGTCTCAGGAATCCCGCTGCGGCTTGTTGGCACTCTTACTGCAACAGCGGCGGTGGGAATTGGGTTCTTTATTGCTACAGCTCAATATCGCGCAGCGCGCTGGAGCGTTTTTCTCAATCCATTTGATCCAGCCCAATATAAAAACGAGGGATGGCAACCGGCTCACAGCCTCTTGGGTCTGGCAAGTGGTGGCATTTTTGGCGTTGGCTTAGGTGGAAGTAGACAAAAATGGGGGAATCTTCCCGAAGCGCATACTGACTTCATTTTTGCAGTGATTGGCGAGGAGCTTGGGCTGCTCGGAACACTCTTCATTTTGGCTCTCCTTGGAACGCTGATCTACTGTGCACTTCGTATTGCTATGCGTTCAACGGATTCATTTACGCGCTTTGCGTGCGCTGGCATTGCAACGTGGATTGGGATTCAAACAATTCTTAACATTGGTTCGGCGGTGAGTCTGCTTCCTGTAGTGGGAGTTACCTTGCCGCTGCTTTCGTATGGTGGCTCAGCGCTTATTGCAACCTATCTGGGAATCTCATTTATTGCTTCGAGCGCCTTGAGAGATCCTGAGATTGAAAAAGAAGTGAAATCTTTCGTAGCAAAAAGAATGCAGCGATAGATGAGATCTCGCAAAATAGTATTTGCCGGTGGCGGGACGGCCGGCCATATTCAGCCAGCACTTGCTGTTGCGAGATTGTGGAAGCAGACATTTCCACATGATCAAATTGTCTTTCTTGGTACTTCATCAGGTTTGGAGACAAAACTCGTCCCAGAAGCGGGTTTTACTCTCGAACTCATCACCCGCGTTCGTGTTCCGCGTTCACTATCTCCTGATCTGCTTAAGATTCCTGCTTCACTCCGCCGTTCTGTGAGCGAGTCAAAGAAAGTTCTCAATGGTGCAGATCTTCTTATTGGCTTTGGAGGGTATGTATGTGCTTCGGCGTACTTGGCAGCAGCGTCACTGAAAGTACCAAGTGTGATTCATGAGGCAAATGCAAAGCCAGGCTGGGCAAATCGATTGGGAGCGCGCTACACCGAAGCGCTAGCGGTAGGTTCACCAGTTTCCCACGGACCATTTGCCAACGCATTGATCACGGGTTTACCGCTACGTGATGACATCGCCTCAGTTCTTAATGAGAATTACAATGCGGATGAAACTGTGTGGAGAGAGTTAAGAGCAAAAGCAAAGAGAGATCTCGGAATTGCTAGCGATAATCAAGTCATCTTGGTTTTTGGAGGTTCGCAAGGATCACAAGCGATCAATAACGTGATTGATGAAACTCGCAACAGAATGAAGGACCGATCTGTCACCTTTCTTCACTCTGTCGGCGCGGGAAATAATTTGCCGGTTGGCGATGATAAATATCTAGCCTTCGCTTATATTGAAAATATGGCTAGCGCATACCTTGCAGCGGATCTGGTAATTTCACGAAGCGGTGCGATCACATGCTCTGAAGTGAGAGCGATCGGCAAGTATGCGCTATTTATTCCGCTACCCATTGGAAATGGCGAACAATCAGTAAATGCTGATCACTTAGTCGAGATGGGACGAGCACGCGTACTCAATCAGGAATCTTTCACACCGGCGTGGTTACTCGATAATATGGACTCCATGTTGGCGCTTAGCAATCAATTGGACGATCTGCCCGATTTCTCAGATGTTGATGCCGCTGCAAAAATCGTAGCCCTTTCAGAGTTCAAACTTTCTGCTGGCGAAAGATAGAAGATGGCTCAAGCGACTCTCGATCAGTGGGTTGGAAAACGTATTCATCTCATCGGAATTGCTGGTGCGGGAATGAGTGGGTTAGCTCGCATAGCACTTTCTCACGGCCTCTCAATTTCTGGAAGTGACTCTAAGGACTCCTCTGTTGTGCTTGCCCTTCGCGCTCTTGGTGCCGACGTACATGTGGGTCATGATGCTGCACATCTTGAAGGTGTGGACATCGTTATCTATTCCAATGCAATTGGTGAGAACAACCCAGAGCTCAAGCGTGCTCGCCAGATTAATTTACCAATTCTTACACGAGCACAAGCGCTGGCAATACTTATGTCTGCGAGCAAGAGCCTTGCAGTGGCAGGAACTCATGGAAAGACCACTACATCCTCGATGCTAACCGTTGCACTTCAGGCTTGCGGGGAAGATCCATCGTTTGCAATTGGCGGAACATTAACTGCTTCGGGTTCTAATGCTCATCGCGGCGCAGGAGAATTCTTTGTTGCTGAAGCAGATGAATCAGATGGTTCGTTCCTGGAGTACCACCCATTTAGCGCCATCGTGACAAATGTTGAACATGACCATGTAGATTTTTTTGCAACAGAAGCGTCCGTGATGGAAATTTTCACCGAATTTGCTCTATCCATCGATCCACAGGGCTTCTTCGTCTATTGCAAGGACGATCCAGGTGCAGAAAAAATTGCTGCGACTGACTTTGCAGCGAAGAAAATTTCGTATGGTGAGGATGCAAGCGCAGATTTGCTTATTGACAATATTAACTTGCTACCTGGTGGTTCAACAGCGCGAGCCCTATGGAAAGGGAGAGCAGTGGGAACGATTAAATTGCAGGTTCCCGGTCATCACAATCTACTTAACGCAGCTGCATCCCTTGCAATGGGCCTCTCGCTGGGCCAACCAGCAGGTGCCCTTCTCGAAGGTTTGGCATCTTTTCAGGGCGCAGGAAGAAGATTTGAACTTAAAGCAAGCGTGGCAGGAATACGGGTGATTGATGATTACGGGCACCACCCGACCGAAATTGATGTCACGTTAACGGCAGCTCGACGTTATGCCGGTGATGGTCGTGTTCTTGTAATTTTTCAACCTCATCGTTACTCCAGAACGCAGGCATTTCTAGATCAATTCGCCCACACTCTGGATCTTGCCGATCTTGCGATTCTCTTGGAGATCTACCCAGCAAGTGAAAAACCAATTGCCGGCGTCAGCGCTTCACTTATTGCAGAGAAAATGAAGCGCGGAAAGTTCATTCCCAATTTTGTTGAAGCATCCGAGGAGATCATTTCGATAGCAAAGCCCGGAGATGTGATTCTTACTTTAGGAGCAGGAGACGTAAATTCTTTGGCACCAATAATTGCCCAAGGCCTTGAACGACGATTCGAAACACCTTCTTCACACTGATGTCGGCGCGATCTAGAAAACTTCTCTCGCCTTACTTGGTGATCGCGAGTGTCATCATGATTGCCTTGGCTTATCTATTGGGTTGGTCTTCAGTTTTTAGCGTCAAGAGCGTTGAGATTACCGGAGCGCCCACGTCTCAGGTAGGAGCGGAGATAGAGAAGAGCAGCCAGATCGCATCAGGGCAACAACTAGCGCGAGTCAATCCACAATCAGTTGCCAGAAAGATTGAAAAATTCCTTTGGGTTAAAGATGTGAAAATCTCGAGAAATTGGTTGAGTGGAGTGGTCGCTATCGAGCTCACTCCACGGCAGCCACTAGCTTTCTTTAATTCCGATCAAGTTCCGGGGCAGACAATAGATGAAGAAGGACAACTCTTCTCTCTGCCGGGATTCAAGAATTCTGATCTGCCCTTGATCTCAGCGAAGAGCCCAGAGAGCGCCTTACGAGCGAATGAACTCTTTACCCAACTTCCAGAAAATTTCCGCCGGAACATCACCTCAATGATGGCAACTTCTTCGAATACCTTCATCCTTGAGGTAACTCTTAATGGACGTGATCTGCGTATCCGGTGGGGAGATAACCAAGATATGGCGTTGAAAATCTCGGTAATAAATTCACTAATAAAACTTCCAGAAAATAAGCAGATTAAAGTGATTGATGTGGTCGCACCACATGCACCAATCGTTAAATAATATTTGTTATAACTCTCAAGTTGTAGATGAGGAATTAGTTCGAGTCGGTATTTGATTGCAGCCACTGATCACCCTAAGTTGACGGCCATGAGAGAGATGAATCGTAAGTCTCAAGGCGAGGTTTATAGTTCATGAGGAGGACTCACGTGGCTGCACCACAGAATTATTTAGCTGTCATCAAAGTTGTTGGAATTGGTGGCGGGGGTGTCAATGCGATTAATCGCATGATTGATGTCGGCCTCAAAGGCGTTGAGTTCATTGCAATCAATACAGATGCACAACATCTGCTGATGAGTGACGCTGATGTGAAGTTAGATATCGGACGCGCATCTACAAAAGGTTTAGGTGCAGGTGCTGCTCCTGAAAAAGGACGACAAGCAGCAATTGATCACACAGAAGAAATTGAAGAGATTCTTCGTGGTGCAGATATGGTCTTTGTGACTGCTGGCGAAGGTGGCGGTACTGGAACAGGTGGAGCACCGATTGTTGCCAAAATTGCACGCGATCTCGGCGCGCTAACAATCGGCGTAGTTACTCGCCCCTTTTCTTTCGAAGGAAAGATTCGCATGCGTCAGGCAGAAGAGGGAATTGAACTTCTTCGAAGCGAAGTAGACACACTGATCGTTATTCCAAATGATCGTCTTCTTGCAATCTCAGATCGCAACATCACTGCAGTTGATGCCTTTAGAAGTGCTGATCAAGTCTTGCTATCCGGCGTTCAAGGAATTACTGAAATCATTACACAACCAGGTCTTATCAATCTCGACTTTGCTGATGTAAAAACTGTGATGACAGATGCTGGTTCATCTCTCATGGGAATTGGTTCAGCTCGCGGCGAGAACAGAGCAATTAGGGCAGCAGAACTTGCAATCTCAAGTCCACTTCTTGAAGCATCCATTGAGGGAGCTATGGGAGTTTTGCTTTCAGTCGCTGGCGGTTCAGATCTCGGTCTCTTTGAGATTAATGAAGCATGCGAGCTTGTCCAAGCGGCGGCTCATCCAGAAGCTCGAATCATCTTTGGAACAACCATTGATGATGCACTGGGTGATGAGGTACGTATTACTGTCATAGCGGCTGGTTTTGATGGAGGAGAGCCGAAGAAGGTGGCCGTCCCCGTGATCGACGCAGCAACATTGGGTGGAGTAGCTAATCCTCTTCCAGAAAATGATCCTCTCGTTGTCGCGATGGATCTCGAGGAGAGTAAGCCGACTCGGCGCGTTACTTTTGAAGAACTCGTCGCAGAAGACGAGATCGACGTGCCCGACTTTATGAAGTAAGAGTGAAGTACAGTTTTACGGATCGCACCGGTGGTTTATCCATCGGTGCGTTTCTCTCTCGCAACCTAGCAACTCATGTGGGAGACGACGAATCAACTGTGCTCGCAAATCGTAAAGATCTTGAGAGCCACCTCGGCTTACCGATTCAATTCATGGATCAAGTGCACGGAGATGCTGTTGCCGCAATTGGCTGGGAGATCACCAGCCCACCAACTGCTGACGCACTCATTACTCGCAGTCCAGACATTGCTCTTGCTGTGATGGTTGCAGATTGCATTCCACTACTACTTGCTAGCGCAAAAACCGTGGCTGCCATCCACGTAGGTCGAAAAGGACTTATGAACGAAGTTGCGATGGCAACAATTCGAGAGATTCGCAAGCATGACTCTTCTCCGATAATGGCAGTAATCGGTCCATCAATTTGCCGCGAGTGTTATGAAGTATCCCAAGATATTTACGATGAGGTATCCCACAAGTTTCCGCTTGCAGCATCGAAAACTCCTTCAGGCGGATTCGCTCTCGATCTATCATCTGCACTAATAGATCAGTTGCAAAAATCTGGAGTTACCGTTGTTGATGAAGGAAGATGCACAGTTGAAGATAGCAATCTGTATTCTTTCCGCAGAGATGGTGTAACTGGACGTCAAGTGGGAATTGTGTGGCTATGAGCGAAATTGATCGTAGAGCTGAAGTTGAGCGCTCTCTTGCCCATGTTCGATCACGCATAGCAGAGGCAGCCTCCAAGGCCTCTCGCACAATCGAAGAGATTACGCTCGTTGCTGTCACAAAGACTTATCCAGTGACCGATGTACAGATCCTTCATGAATTAGGTGTGACTGATTTTGGCGAGAACAGGAGCGCCGAAGGTGGAGAAAAATCGGCGCTCGTTTCTGCTCACTGGCACTTCCAGGGACAGATTCAAAGTAACAAGATCGCTGCGATCTCATCCTGGGCTCAAACTGTGCATTCATTGGATGATCTCTCACATGTCGCAAAGTTCGATCGGGCGGTAGGAGAAAACCTTGGAAAACGCTTGGCGATGTTTATTCAAGTATCTCTTGATGGAGATTCCTCGAGGGCCGGCGTGAGGGGAGATGATTTATCTCTCTTAGGTCAGGCACTAGTCTCATCAAAGAATCTAGATTTGGCCGGATTAATGGTCGTTCCACCCGTTACCGCTGAACCTGAAAAGGCGTTCTCCGAAATAGCTGCGATTGCTCTGCGCTTTCGCCAAGATTTCCCGATGGCGAAGTCACTTTCGGCAGGTATGAGTGGAGACTACGAAATCGCAATTTCACATGGTGCGACACACATCCGAGTGGGCAGCCAAATACTCGGTCCTCGAGCTACTCACGCGTAAAATTTAGGACATGTCTGCACTCAATAAAGTAATGGAGTACCTCGGCCTCGTTGATGGTCCGGAAGGCGCTACCGAAGAAGTAAAGCCAATAACACCTCGTCGTGAACCTCGTATCGCAACTGTCACCACACCATCAACTTCAACTGGTGTAACAGTAATTGGTGGCCGCACGACGATTGAGAGTGAACCAGCAGGAGATCTTGAACCTTCATACAACATTGTGACCTTGCATCCACGTTCATATTCAGAAGCTCGCCAAATGGCCGAACACTATCGCCAAGGTAATCCGGTGATTATCAATCTTGATGATATGGATGAATCCGAGCGCAAGCGACTTGTTGATTTTGCAAGTGGGTTGGCATTTGGGTTACAGGGTGGCATTGAGAGAATTGCCAGCCGAGTATTTCTAATCTCACCGGCCAATGTCAGCGTGCGCACTGAAGACAAGGCTGCATTCGCGCAGGCAAGTTTTTTCAATCAGAGCTAAGTAAAAGTACTTTACTTACATGTTTAAAGATTTAATCCTGAATGTACTCACCCTCTTTAAGTGGGTGCTCTTTGCACGCCTCATCATTGACTATGTACGAATGTTTGCGAGAAATTGGCGTCCAAAGAGCGCAGTCATTGCTCTCTTTGAAGTTATCTATGCAATAACAGATCCACCAATGCGATTTGTAGGTCGCTTTATTCCGCCATTGCGATTAGGCGGAGTAGCGCTAGATCTTTCTTTCATTGTTATTTTGTTGATTCTTAACTTTGCATCAACAATCGTGCGAGTTACTCTCTAAGCCTTCTTTAAGGTAAAAGCAAAACCAAGTTCGTTCTCGCCAATTTCGATCGACTCTTCGCAAATCATCGAAGTGGCGAGTACTTCAGCGCCGATATGCAAAGCCTGAGCTGTGACTGCAGCAAGGGTTTGGGGGAGAGCGTTATAGGAGACGGTGATGCGGTCTGAGATATCGAGTCCATCGCTCTTGCGTCGCTCCTGAATGAACCTAATTACTTCACGAACGATTCCAGCTTCAATGAGCTCTGGGGTAAGAGTTAAATCAAGGGCAACAGATTCACCGTCATGACTTGCAACCATCCAACCGCTCTTTGGTACCTCTGTAATGACTAGATCGCCCAGATCAATATCAAAGGTTCCAACTGTTGCACTGGCCTGGCTTCGCAGATTCTTGACAAGGAGGGTTGCATCGGCTGCCGCGATGAGTTTGGCGACGGCCTGAACCTCAGCGCCATATTTGGCGCCAAGAGATTTGAAGTTAGCTTTGATTGAGATATCAACTAGATCACCGTCTGCATCTGCAATATCGGCAAGACTTAAAACATTAAGTTCATCAGCGATCTGATCCTTCATCTCTATAGGGAGTTTGTCCCAGCCAGGTGCCGAGATAAGGGCGCGTCCAAGTGGTTGCCGAATTTTGATTCCAGATTCTGCGCGAGCGGCTCGACCTTGTTCAACAACTCGACGGGTCATTGCAACTTGAGTACTTAGAGTGCGGTTAATCAATTCTGTCTTTGCGATAGGAAAATCTGTGAGGTGAACTGATACTTCCGCTTCTGAACGAGCCGGGCGGATCAACTCTTGCCAAGCATGCTCTGCAATAAATGGAACCATTGGCGCAAGAAGTTGCGTCAGCGTCTCAAGACATTCGTGGAGTGTTGCAAGTGCTGCGCCATCTCCATCCCAAAAGCGTCGACGAGAGCGACGGACGTACCAGTTCGAGAGATCATCGATAAATGCTGCCAGCACTCGACCGGCCTGTTGTGAGTCGAACTCGGTATATGACTTATCGACTTCTTCAATCAATATATTGAGTTCAGATAAAATCCAATGATCCATCAAAGAACGATCTTTAATTGCCGGAGATTTCGCTAAATCAAAGTTCGAGGCATGTGCGTAGAGTGAGTGGAATGAGATCGTGTTCCAATAGGTCAGAAGCGTCTTTCGCACAAAATCGCTGATTGCGTCATGGCCAACGCGTCGGGCAGACCACGGTGAACCTGCTGCCAGCATGTACCAGCGAACCGCATCCGCGCCATGTTGATCCATCAGCGCAATCGGCTCGAGGACATTGCCCAAATGCTTACTCATTTTGCGGCCATCTTTATCGAGGATATGACCCAAGCAGAGAACGTCCTTATATGAGGATTCATCAAATACTAAGGTTCCTATTGTCATCAAGGTATAGAACCAGCCACGAGTTTGATCAATTGCTTCGCAGATAAAGTCAGCAGGATAAGCCGCTTCAAACTTCTCCTTGGAGCCCTCTTTATGCGGGTATCCCCATTGAGCAAATGGCATCGCTCCTGAATCAAACCAGCAATCGATAACCTCAGGCACTCGCACCATGGTGCTCGCACAGTCTTTGCATGTGAAAGTGATGTCATCAACATATGGACGATGTGGATCTAGTTCGAGTAGATCTGCACCAGCTAATTGACCAAGTTCTTTAAGTGAATCTACACAGACCTCATGCTTATTCTCGCAACGCCAGATTGGAAGAGGAGTTCCCCAGAATCTGTTGCGTGAAAGTGCCCAATCAATATTGTTATTAAGCCAATCACCATATCGACCGGTTTTGATGGTCCCTGGATGCCAGTTAGTTTTTTCGTTTTCACGGATGAGTGCATCCTTGATCGAAGTTGTTCGGATGTACCACGATGGTTGTGCATAATAAATTAGTGCGGTGTGACAGCGCCAGCAGTGTGGATACGGGTGCTCGTATTGAAGGTGTTTATAAAGTACACCGCGAGATTTGAGTTCTTTCACGAGTGGTTTATCTGCATCTTTGAAGAAGAGGCCTCCGACTAGTGGAACATCAGTTAAGAATGTTCCGTTCGGAGCAATTGGGTTAACGACAGGCAATCCATAGCTGCGACAAACCTGCAAGTCATCTGCTCCGAACGCTGGAGCTTGATGCACAAGGCCAGTTCCATCCTCGGTAGTGACATATGTTGCTAGAACAACAAAGTGGGCCTCCGGGATATCGATAAAGTCCAGTGGACGTGAATATGTGACTCGCTCAAGAGATGAACCCTTAAAGGTTTTGAGAATCTCTACATCTCCCGACAAACTACTGATGAGAGCTTCAGCCACGACCAGAACCTCGGAGGCCTCTTCGTGGGTAACGCGGGCTGCCACGTAATCAACATCTGGGTGAACAGCGATCGCAGTATTTGAAACAAGAGTCCACGGAGTAGTCGTCCATACGAGAAGGGATGCTTTGAGATCAACTAACTCGCCGGAGGTAATTGGAAAGCGAATAAAGATAGAAGGATCAGTAACAGTTTCATATCCTTGCGCTAATTCGTGATCTGAAAGACCAGTGCCACAGCGTGGACAGTAAGGCGCTACTCGATGATCTTGAACAAGGAGACCCTTCTTCCAAATCTCTTTAAGAGACCACCAGACGCTTTCGACATACTCGGGAGACATAGTCCAATACGCTTGATCGAAATCAGCCCAGAAGCCCATGCGTTCTGTCATTGTCGTGAAGGCATCTACATGTCGGGTGACTGACTCACGACACTTGTCGTTAAATGGTGCGATGCCAAATTTTTCAATATCGCCCTTCCCTGAAAATCCCAACTCTTTCTCGACTGCAATTTCAACCGGAAGGCCGTGACAATCCCATCCTGCTTTTCGAGAAACGAATTTGCCCTTCATCGTATGAAAACGAGGAAAGACATCCTTAAATACACGAGCTTCAATATGGTGCGTTCCGGGCATTCCGTTGGCGGTAGGTGGGCCTTCATAAAAAGTCCACGGCATCTGGCCTTCACGCGCCTTGAGTGATCGTTCGAAAATTGATTGGTCAGCCCACATCGCAAGAATTGAGTGCTCCATCGCAGGCAGGTCTATCTGGGCTGCGAGTGGGCGAAATTGTGAGCTCATGAGGGTGCCGAGTCTAATGCAGGGCACTTCACCTGCTGCAATCGGCGCTTGCGCTTTGAGCGCCACAATATTATTTCCAGATTTTAAGCCTCTATAACGAGTGGCATATTTGGTAGAAGTCGGAAAAGCGCATAAGGTGCGCGGCGTGTCAGCAAAAAAGGTAGTCAAGAAGGCAGCGAAGGCGGCAAAGGTGGCGAAGCCAGCGAAGCCAACGAAGCCAACGAAGCCAACGAAGAAAGCTCCCGCTAAGAAGACCCCTGCCAAAAAAGCTGCAGTAAAAAAGGTTGCCAAGAAGGCGCCTGAAAAGAAAATTGCAAAGAAAGTTCCTGCTAAAAAAGTTTCAGCAAAGAAAGCGCCAGCTAAAGCGCCAGCTAAAGCGCCAGTGAAGAAGAGTGCACCAGGTCGACCTTTTCCATCAAAAGCTGGCAAGCCGACTCTGACAGTTGATGAGAAGTCTCAGACAGTTTCTGTGGCGACAGTTATTGCACCAGTTGCTGCCCCAGTTGTTGAAGAACGTCGCCTTGTGATGCCGCCTCCACCACGTCCTGTAAAGAGTGGAAAGAAAGTTGCGCCCCTTAAGCCGATCAAATCTGCCCCTACACCTGTCACCGCATCAGCCGGGGAAACCCCATGGAGCGCAGCAGAACTTAAAGCTATTCGCATTGAACTGTCGAAAGAATTGCTTCGCCTGAAGCACGAATTAGAGTTAATTGAAACTGAAATGGACGAACTGATCGCAGATTCTGGTGAAGGTGCAGGCGATGATCAAGCCGACTCAGGCACAAAGACATTCGAGCGCGAACACGAAATGTCACTAGTGATTAATGCGCGCGATATGGTTTTGCAGACAGAGCGTGCGCTCGATCGCATCGATCGCAAGAGCTACGGAAATTGTGAAGATTGTGCAAATCCAATTGGCAAAGAGCGTCTGCAAGTATTTCCACGAGCAACTCTTTGCATGATCTGTAAGCAGAAAGAAGAGCGACGCTAAAGGTGCCTCTGGCAAGATTTACTTCTTACTGGCAACGTCTCTACCTTCTTGCAGCTATCGTCTGGCTTATTGATTACTCAACAAAGGTGTGGGCTCTCAATAATCTGAGCCAAGTCAAACCAGTTAAGGTCATCGGATCAATTCTCCAACTGCGTTTAGTCTTTAACCCCGGAGCAGCATTTAGTTTTGGAACAAGTATTACCTTCATTTTTACAATTCTTGCTTTTCTGGCAGTAGGTGTAATTTCTCACTACGCACTCAAAATTGCACATCTGTGGTGGGCGGTAGTTTTAGGGCTTGCACTAGGTGGAGTGCTTGGCAATCTCACCGATCGAATTTTTAGAAAACCTTCGATATTTAACGGCCATGTCATCGATTGGATTGAACTTCCCAGCTTTCCGGTATTTAACGTCGCGGATATGGCAATAGTCTGTGCCGCGCTACTATCAGTGATCTTAATCGCTAAGGAGATTCCTCCTTTTGCCCCACCAGGCGCGCAGAAGTAGTCGAGGAGAACGATGGCTAGAGAATCAAGAACGTTAAGCGTCCCTGAAGGAGTCGCAGGGGAACGCATAGATAGCGCGCTCGTTCGAGTATTAGGACTATCTCGCTCCGCAATTGTGCGTCTGATCGAAGATGGTGATATCACCTGTGAAGGTAGAACTTTAGGGAAATCAGATCGGGTGAGTGCATCGCAAATTATTGATGTTTTACTTCCAGAAACCATCGAGCGTGATCCAATTCCATTGACACCTCTAGATGGTTTGGAGGTTATCTACAACGATGACCATATTCTCGTTATTAATAAACCAGTGGGATGTGCAGCTCACCCAAGTCCTGGATGGCATGGACCCACTGTTGTTGGAGCGCTAGCTGCAGCCGGTTACACCATTTCAACATCAGGAGCTGCAGAGCGCACTGGAATTGTCCATCGCTTAGATGTTGGTACCAGTGGATTAATGGTTGTTGCAAAGACCGATCGTGCATTTACCGTGTTAAAGGAAGCATTTCGCACACGCAGTGTTGACAAAACTTATCACGCACTCATCCAAGGTCACATTGATCCGCCGACGGGCACAATTGATGCGCCGATAGATCGACATCCAAAAGTTGATCATCGATTCGCCGTTGTTGCAGAAGGTAAAGAGAGCATTACTCATTACGAACTGATCGAGTACTACCGCGCTGTTAGTATGGTCAAGGTCGAACTCGAAACCGGACGCACCCACCAGATTCGCGTCCACTTCAGTGCGCTCAATCACCCATTGGTCGGTGACACTACCTACGGGGCTGATCCAGTTCTAGCCAAATCTTTGCAGATGTCTCGACCTTGGCTTCATGCGAAAGAGCTACGTTTTGCCCACCCCATCACAGAAGAACAGATGGAGTTTAAGGTTCCATATCCAGATGACCTTCAGGCTTGTCTGGCGTTGCTATCCGATGCTGTCATTCCTTAAGTGCTAATTTAGCCAGCCTATGAACGGCAATCCTTCAGAATCATTTGTGCATTTGCACGTACACACCGAGTATTCGATGCTCGATGGTGCCGCGCGCGTGGGGGATTTAGTTGCAGAAGTTGCCCGTCATGAGATGCCAGCTATTGCGATGACAGATCACGGAAATGTTTTTGGGGCATTTGAATTTTACAAGCAGGCGACAAAGGTCGGCGTAAAACCAATTATCGGAATCGAAGCTTATGTCGCACCAGAATCACGTCACGAAAAGAAGCGCGTGCAATGGGCAAGTGGTGGCGAAGACGATGTCTCAGGTGGTGGCGCATATACCCACATGACAATCTTGGCCGAAAACAATCAGGGTCTTGCAAACCTCTTTCGCCTTTCATCCCTTGCCTCACTCGAAGGTTATTACTATAAGCCGCGCATGGATCGCGAACTTCTCTCTCGGTATGCAGATGGTTTAATTGCAACAACAGGATGTCCCGGTGGTGAGATTCAGACGCGACTGCGCATGGGTAATTATCGAGAAGCACTTCGTGCAGCAAGTGATTACAGAGATATTTTTGGGGCAGCTAATTTCTATCTCGAAGTGATGGATCACGGCATCGATATCGAAAATCGCGTTAAGGCTGACCTGCTCAAGTTAGGTAAAGAGCTCAAGCTTCCATTTCTTGCCACGAACGACCTCCACTACACCTTCCACGAGGATGCGCCCGCGCATGAAGCCCTGCTCTGCGTTCAATCTGGATCGACTTTGGCCGACCCCAAGCGCTTTAAATTCGATAACAGCGAGTTCTATGTAAAGACAGCTGCGCAGATGCGTGAGCTCTTCAAAGATCTCCCAGAGTCATGCGATAACACTTTACTCATTGCAGAGCGCTGCAATGTCACACTTCGCGAAGGCGAAAACCTTTTACCTCAGTTCGAAGTTCCTACTGGACAGACTGAAGATTCGTGGCTGCGAACTCTTTCGCACGAAGGTTTGAAGCATCGCTTAGGAGATCGCACTACTCCTGAACATATCTCTCGCCTTGACTACGAACTAGATGTCATGATCAAGATGGGGTTCCCTGGTTACTTCCTCGTGGTTGCAGATCTCTGCTCGCATGCACGTGAAGTGGGTATTCGTGTTGGTCCTGGTCGCGGTTCTGCCGCAGGTTCACTCGTCGCATATGCACTTGGTATCACTGGATTGGATCCGATTGAACACGGATTACTCTTCGAGCGATTCCTTAACCCAGAGCGAATCTCTATGCCAGATATTGATCTTGACTTCGACGAAAGACGTAGATCTGAGATGATTCGTTATGCAACACAAAAGTATGGCGATGACCGCGTCGCGCAGATCATTACTTACGGAACAATTAAATCTAAGCAAGCGATCAAAGATGCCACCCGCGTTCTAGGCTATCCATATGTAATTGGTGAGAAACTCACTAAAGCGTTGCCACCTTCAGTCATGGGTAAGGACATCACACTCGGTGGAGTCTTCGATAAGGATGACCCAAGACATGGTGAGGCTGGAGAATTTCGCACACTCTACGAGACAGACGTTGATTCAAAGCGAGTTGTAGATCTCGCACGCGGTCTAGAAGGACTCAAGCGCCAGTGGGGAGTTCATGCAGCGGGCGTAATTCTCTCGCGTGAACCTCTACTTGATGTGATTCCGATTCATCGCCGTGAAGCAGATGGCGCAATTATTACCCAATTCGATATGGGTGCATGCGAAGCAACAGGTCTGCTCAAGATGGATTTCTTAGGACTTCGAAATCTTTCCGTTCTAGATGATGCACTTGAGAATATAAAACTCAATCTCGGAGTTAATGTGGTTCTGGAAGATCTTCCACTGAGCGATGCAAAAACTTTTGAATTACTGGGGCGCGGTGACACGTTAGGTGTCTTCCAGCTTGACGGAGGTCCCATGCGCGCTCTGCTTCGCAGCATGTCTCCTGATTCTTTTGCTGATATCTCTGCTGTCATTGCTCTTTACCGTCCCGGCCCAATGGGTGAGAACGCACACAATAACTATGCAGATCGCAAAAATGGTCGTAAACCAGTTGAAGCGATACATCCCGAACTTCGCGAGCCGTTAGCAGACATATTGGGAGACACCTACGGTCTGATTGTTTATCAGGAACAGGTAATGGCAATTGCTCAGAAAGTCGCTGGCTTCTCCCTTGGCCGCGCAGATCTTTTGCGCAAGGCTATGGGAAAGAAGAATAAAGAGATTCTCGATAAGGAATACATTCCATTTGAAGCTGGCATGAAGGCAAATGGTTTTAGCAATGCTGCCATAAAGCGGTTGTGGGAAGTTCTTATTCCGTTCTCTGATTATGCATTTAACCGCGCACACTCGGCTGGTTATGGTGTGGTTTCGTTCTGGACTGCTTATCTCAAAGCAAATTATCCGACAGAGTACATGGCAGCTCTTCTTACAAGTGTTCGAGATGATAAGGATAAATCTGCTCTATATCTTTCGGAATGTCGTCGCATGGGAATCAATGTTCTTCCCCCAGATGTCAATGAATCAAATTCTGAATACACCCCACGTGGAAAAGATATTCGCTTTGGACTTGCTGCAATTCGCAATGTGGGAGAGGGCGTCGTCGCATCAATTAAGAGCGCACGTGAAGCCAAAGGAGCATTTACATCATTTGGTGATTTTCTCGCCAAAGTTGACGCCCAAGTCTGCAATAAAAAGACCATTGAATCTTTAATAAAAGCGGGGGCATTCGATGATCTTGGTCATCATCGGAAAGCTCTCGTCGCAATTCACTTAGAGGCAATTGATGCTGTGATTGAAACCAAGCGAGCAGAAGCTATCGGTCAATTCGATCTCTTTGGCGATATGGGTGGCTCGGCAATGAGTGGATTAGAAATCGAAATTCCTCAGGGTGAGTGGGATAAGTCAACACTTCTTGCATTTGAACGTGAAATGCTTGGGCTCTACGTCTCAGATCATCCTCTCTTGGGTGTTGAACACGTTCTTCGCTCAAACACGGATATGTCAATCAGCGCACTCGTCGATGATGGGGGAGCTCAAGATGGCTTTGTCACCATCGGTGGACTGATCACTGGAATTTCACGAAAAGTTTCACGTACCGGATCCTCCTGGGCGATCGTCACTGTTGAAGATCTTGAGGGATCATTAGAAGTTCTCTTCTTTGCAAATACATATAATCAATATGCACTCACACTCATTGAAGATCGCATCGTCACCATCCGTGGGCGTGTTGATCGCAGAGATGATCAGGTTCGATTTAGCGCAGTGGAGATGACTTCACTTGATGTTTCAAGCGGGCCAGTTGGACCATTGATGATCTCTCTGCCTATCTCGCAATGCACCCCGCCTATCGTCGAAAGAGTGAAAGAGATCCTTAGGTCTCATCCTGGAAAACGCGAAGTGCATCTGCAGATTGAAGATTCCGGGAAGAGCACCACAATGAAGATTGATGCTCTTGTCACTTCATCGCCAAGTCTGAGCGCTGACCTCAAGAGTATTCTCGGTCCAGACTGCCTAGTACGTAGCTAATCGCGCAAATTCACTCCTCATCCGTGAGGCCGCACAAAGTAGACTGTTCCAGTGATTCGAAGAGTTGATCTGCGCGGGGCTCGCCTCTCCAAGGCTGAAGTCCAAGACCTCTTGCCTCGTGCAACACTCGATGTCAATGAGGCGATGAAATTAATCGAACCGATTCTTAGCCGGGTCAAAAACGGTGGGATCGAAGATCTCTACGCACTCGGTCAAGAATTTGATGGAGTAAGACCTCCGACACTTCGCGTTCCACAGAGCGCGCTGGATAACGCTCTCAACGATTTAAATCCTGAGATTCGTCGCAGCTTGGAAATTTCGATTGAACGAATTCGTAAAGTTCACAACGATCAAGTTCGTGCGCCACACACTACAAAAGTTGTAGACGGTGGAACCGTGACAGAACGCTGGGTCCCAGTTGATCGCGTCGGACTCTATGTACCTGGCGGACGTGCGGTTTATCCATCAAGTGTGATGATGAATGTAATTCCGGCACAGATTGCTCAGGTTCAGAGCATCGCCGTCGCTTCGCCGCCACAGAAGGATCATGGTGGTTTGCCGCACCCAACAATTCTGGCAACGTGCGCTCTTCTCGGAATCACTGAGGTTTATGCAGTGGGTGGCGCGCAAGCGATCGCCCTCTTTGCCTATGGCATGAAAGATCTCTGTGAAAAATGTGACTTGGTCACCGGACCTGGCAATATCTATGTTGCTGCGGCAAAACGTGCTTTGCGTGGAGTGATTGGAATTGATTCAGAGGCTGGTCCTACCGAAATCGCAATTCTTGCCGACGAGTTAGCCGATGCCAGAAATGTTGCGGCCGACCTCATTAGTCAGGCCGAACATGATGTTATTGCGGCAGCGGTTTTAGTTACGCCTTCAATCGCACTGGCCGAAGCTGTTGAGCTCGAGCTTGCTAGACAAATCAAACTCACAAAACACTCTGAGCGCATTACAACAGCTTTGTCTGGAATTCAGAGCGCGATTGCAATTGTTGATGATGTGGCACAGGGTATTGATGTAGTAAACGCTTATGCAGCCGAACACCTTGAAATACAGACTAAAGATGCTCGTAGCGATAGCGCAAAGATTAGAAATGCTGGCGCTGTCTTCATCGGTAATTTCACTCCGGTCTCACTTGGAGATTACTCCGCTGGCTCCAACCACGTGTTGCCTACGGGAGGGTGCGCATGCCATAGCAGTGGACTTTCTGTTGCAACGTTTCTTCGTGGACTTCACTTCATTGAGTACAGCGAAAGTGCATTTAACGACATTGCACCTACCGTTATCACACTTGCGCAAGCGGAGGATTTGCCAGCACATGGTCAGGCTATGAGCGCTCGGCTGGAAGATCGATGACAGATTCACGCTGGCCAACTTGGCTTCCACTTCGCAAATCTCTTGCTTCACTGTCTGCCTACGGAGCACCACAAGTTGAAGCAGAGGCAACACTTAATACAAACGAGAATCCATTCTCGCTTTCACCCGAACTTGTCGCTGCCATTTCTGCTCGAATCTCGACCGTGGCGGCCAACCTTAATCGTTATCCTGACCGTGACGCCCTTGAACTTCGATCTGGGTTAGCGAGTTACATTAATGAGCTATCAGGGACTTCTTTCTCAGCGGCACAAGTCTGGGTTGCTAATGGAAGTAACGAAATTATTCAATCTTTATTTTTAGCATTTGGTGATCGTGGTGCGATTGGTTTCATCCCTTCGTACTCAATGCACCCATTGATTGCGCGTGTTACATCAACGGCTTGGATAGATGGAAAACGTCGCGCTGACTATTCACTTGATATCGATAGCGCCATAGTTCAAATTACACAGGCCGCGCCTGCCCTCACCTTTATCACAACTCCCAATAATCCAACTGGTGAGGCAATTTCAATCAACGATATTGAAAGAATCGCACAATCGGTTTCCGGCTTGTTGGTAGTGGATGAGGCATATGCTGAGTTCTCTGACGAAAAATCTGCCGTCACTCTTATCGCTAAATATCCGCACATTGTCGTGATTCGTACAATGAGCAAGGCATTTTCATTTGCAGGAGCTCGTGTGGGATATCTAATTGCACACCAATCTGTAGTTGAAGCGATGCTGTTAGTGAGATTGCCTTATCACTTGAGCACCCTTACCCAAGGAGCTGCTTTAGTCGCCCTAGATTTCAAAGATGAGTTGCTCTCAGGTGTCTCACAATTACGTAAAGAGCGAGATCGTGTTGCTCAAGCGCTAGGCGAGCTGGGACTTACGGTCCTTCCGAGCCAGGCAAATTTCCTACTTTTCAAAGGATTTACATCATCATCGGCACAGCTATGGCAAGAGATGCTTGATCGAGGAATTTTGATTCGAGATGTGGGATTATCAGGGTACTTACGTATAACAATCGGCACCGGCGCCGAAAATGAAAAGTGTCTACACGCGCTACGAGAGTGCTTGGCTAAGGAGAAATCATGAGAACTGCACGCGTTGAACGAACAACTAAGGAATCCAAAGTTCTTGTCGAGCTCAACCTCGATGGAAGTGGTCAGATCAACGTCGACACCGGAGTTCCATTCTTTGATCACATGCTCTCTCAGCTCGGGAAACACTCCGGCTTCGATTTAACAGTAAAGACAGAGGGAGATGTCGATGTGGATTCACACCACACAGTCGAAGATACATCTCTTGCATTTGGACAGGCTCTTCGTGAAGCTCTCGGCGATAAGGCGGGTATACGCCGATTTGGTGATGCCATGGTTCCACTCGATGAAGTACTTGTTCAGGCAGCTGTCGATCTATCTGGACGTCCATATCTTGTTCATCGCCAGCCGGAAATAGTCGAGCTCATCGGAACTTTTGACACAACTCTAGGAAAGCACATTTGGGAGTCGATTGTTGCCGAAGCTCGTATTGCACTTCATATCCGTGTGCTTGAAGGTCGTAATGCGCACCATGTCTTTGAAGCGCAATTCAAAGCTGTTGCTCGCGCGCTTCGCGATGCAGTCGCACTAGATGGACGAGTCAGCGGTATTCCTTCAACAAAGGGTTCACTCTAATTTCATCAATTGCAATTCTCGATTACGGTTCTGGCAATCTTCGATCAGCAGTGAGAGCATTTGAAACTTCTGGCCACAATGTCATTCTTACCTCAGATCCAATCGTTGCACGTGAGGCCACAGGCTTAGTCGTACCCGGAGTTGGCGCATTTTCCACGTGCATGAATGGATTAAATAAGGTTCAAGCTGCTGAAGTTATTCGCGCACGATATAAAGATTCACGTCCAACCATTGGAATCTGCATCGGAATGCAGGTGCTCTTTGCTGATAGTGACGAAAACGGTTCTCACGCCGGAATCAAGATATGGCCGACATCTGTGAGCAAACTAGGCGCTCCTGTCTTGCCGCACATGGGATGGAATAGCGTTGAACCAGATTCAAAGTCAGCGCTCTTTGCAGGAGTGGAGGGCGAATCTTTTTACTTTGTGCATTCATATGCTGCTCGCGATTTACCTGGAGCCATTAACACATACGCCACTCATGGAGAGAAGTTTCTTGCGGCAGCCGAAGATGGTGCGCTGAGTGCGACCCAATTTCATCCTGAAAAATCAGGAAAAGCTGGTTTGGCGCTGATCAAGAACTGGAGTAGATCGCTATGAGTTATCTTGAATTATTACCAGCAGTGGATGTAAAGGATGGTCGCGCAGTTCGCCTTGTTCAGGGCGAGCTTGCAAAAGAAAGCATTTACGGTTCTCCTCTTGAAGTCGCTCTTGATTTTCAAAAGTCCGGGGCTGAGTGGTTACATCTTGTTGATTTAGATGCCGCCTTCGGTCGCGGAGAAAATAGTGCCCTATTGGCTGAAGTGGTAGGTAAATTAGATATTGATGTTGAACTCTCTGGCGGAATCCGTGACGATGAATCACTCATGCGCGCACTTGCCACTGGGTGTCGGAGAATTAATCTCGGAACTGCTGCGTTAGAAAATCCAGAGTGGACATCACGCGTGATTGCAGAGCACGGTGATCGCATTGCTGTCGGTCTAGATGTTCGCGGACATGTTCTTGCCGCACGCGGATGGACACAAGAAGGCGGCGACCTCTTCGAAACCTTAGCCCGTTTAGAGTCAGATGGTTGCGCACGCTATGTAGTTACCGATGTAACCAAAGATGGAACGTTGCAAGGCCCAAACCTGGAGTTATTGAAAGAGGTATGTGCTGCAACCAAGAAACCAGTTGTAGCAAGTGGTGGAATTTCCAGCCTTGCAGATATCCAAGCGCTCTGCGCACTTACTCAGATCGGTATTGAGGGAGCAATTGTTGGCAAAGCGCTCTACGCAGGTGCGTTCACTCTCGAGCAAGCGCTAGAAGTAACTCGATCATGACTTTATCTTCTCGAATAATCGCCTGCCTTGATGTTAACGAAGGCCGCGTCGTCAAGGGGGTCAACTTCACTGATCTTGTCGATGCAGGAGATCCTGTTGAGATGGCAAAACTCTACGACAGCGAAGGAATCGACGAACTCACCTTTCTAGATATTTCAGCGAGCGTTGCAAATCGTGAGACAACTTACGATGTTGTCAGCAGAACTGCCGAGCAGGTTTTCATTCCATTAACTGTTGGTGGCGGGGTAAGAACGGTTGAGGATGTAGATCGTTTACTGCGGTCTGGTGCAGATAAAGTTTCGGTAAATACAGCAGCAATAGCTCGCCCTCAATTGATTTCAGAGATTGCTGATCGTTTTGGAACTCAAGTTCTAGTCCTGTCAGTGGATGCGCGCAGAGCACGAACCGTTTCAGGTTTTGAAGTAACAACTCATGGCGGACGAACAAGTGCGGGGCTTGACGCTCTTGAGTGGATTGAGAAAGCAACAGCGCTAGGCGTTGGTGAAATTCTTCTCAACTCTATGGATGCAGATGGAACGCGCGCAGGTTATGACATTGGAATGATCTCCAGAGTTCATGAGATTTCATCTCTGCCTCTCATTGCTAGCGGGGGAGCAGGCTCACTCGAGGACTTTGCTGCGGCAATTGAGGCTGGTGCAGATGCTCTCTTGGCAGCGAGTGTCTTTCACTTTGGCGTACATCGCATTGCGGACGTGAAGAGGTACTTATCTGAGCATGGATATTCCGTGCGCACGAGCGCTCTGACCTAAGGCACAATTACCCTGTGAGCATCTCTCTTTCCCCAGCAATTCTTGAACTTCTCAAGAACTCTGATGACTTGATGCCTGCCATCGCCCAAGACAGTCTCTCAGGTGAAGTTCTCATGCTGGCCTACGTAAATACGGACTCTCTCGCGCAGACGATTGACTCTGGTTACGCGACATATTTCAGCCGTTCACGTAATCAACTATGGAAAAAGGGCGAAACTTCTGGTCACTTGCAAAAAGTTGTCTCAATTTCAATAGATTGTGATGGGGATGCGATTTTGTTTCAAGTGGAGCAAGAGGGTTCTGCTTGCCACACCGGAGAATTCACCTGTTTCCATCGTGAAATTTATCCTGCAAAAGATGAGAATATTTAATTCGTAATGCCATGAATCTTCAGGAATTTAGAGAACATGCATCCAAGTACAACGTTATTCCTGTCTATCGAAAACTTTTAGCAGATGGTGAAACTCCACTCGGTGTCTATCGTAAATTGACAGGTAACTCGGCGGGCTCCTTTCTTCTAGAATCGGCCGAACATGGCGGCGCATGGTCACGATATTCATTTATTGGAGCGCACTCGCAAGCGACCCTTAGCGAAAAAGATGGCAGCGCTCAGTGGATTGGCTTGCCACCAGCCGGTGCACCGCAAGGCATTGATCCTCTCGAAGCGCTTCGTCTCACGGCTTCTCATCTTCGTTCTCCGAAGATTGCCGGGCTGCCTCCACTTACTGGTGGACTTGTTGGATATTTGAGTTATGACAGCGTGAGAGGGCTAGAGAAGTTACCTACATTAGCTGCTAAAGATATTCCGCTTCCTGAAATTGCTTTTATGCTGACTAGTGATTTAGCGGTTCTCGACCATGCGGATGGCACTATCACATTGATAGCAAATGCAATTAACTGGGATGGAAGCGATGATCGAATAGACGAAGCATTTGCAGATGCTCAGAATCGGTTAGATCGAATGCAACGTGAGCTAGCTGCCCCGCTCGAAGGACATATCGCGCACATAGGTACAACTACCGAGCCACTATTTGATCGAAATATCAGCCAAGAAGAGTTCATCGCAAAAGTTGGCCTTGCAAAGGAAGAGATCCTTGCTGGTGAAGCATTTCAAATTGTTTTATCACAACGCTTTTCGATGGAGTGCACCGCTGATGCAATTGATGTGTATCGCATGCTACGCCTGCATAATCCATCTCCGTATATGTATCTCTTCAGGTTTGAAGGTGGAGTTGACGTTGTCGGATCAAGCCCGGAGGCACTTGTTAAAGTGACGCAGGGCCAAGTGATGGTTCACCCGATCGCTGGTACGCGTAAACGCTCATCATCTCCAGAAGAAGATAAACGATTGGGTGAAGAGCTTCTTGCAGACCCCAAAGAGCGCGCGGAGCATTTGATGTTGGTAGATCTTGGTCGCAATGACCTCGGTCGGATATGTGCGGCAGGATCGGTTGAAGTTGTTGATTTTATGAGCGTCGAGAGATACTCACATGTGATGCACATCGTTTCAACTGTGACAGGAACGCTGGCAGAAGATAAAACTGGCGTGGATGCACTCTTTGCAACGTTCCCGGCCGGCACGCTCTCTGGTGCACCTAAACCGCGAGCGATGGAGATTATCGAATCACTAGAGCCGCATCGACGTGGACTATACGGAGGTGCAATTGGCTATTTAGATTTCACGGGTAATGTCGATACTTGCATTGCGATTCGTACCGCACTGATTTATAACGCTCGTGCGTACGTGCAGGCAGGTGCGGGAATCGTCGCAGATTCAGATCCACAGTCGGAAAACCAAGAGTGTCTCAACAAAGCTGCCGCAGTTCTTGGTGCGATAAATGCGGCTCAAACTATGAGGTCTGCAAAGTGAAGGATTTGCTTCCTATTGCGATCAGTGCCATTTTTATTGGTGCACTCGTCATCTTTTTGAGTAGACATTTCTCGATTTCAACGCGCTACGAACGTAAGCCAAGAGTGCATACGCCGTGGAGCGCGCAAGATCATGGAATCGATCCAACGGAAGAGCAGAAGCAATGAGCGTTCTTGATTCAATCATCGCCGGTGTAAGGGAAGATTTGGCGAAACGTCGCCTTCCGCTCAGTGAAATACGCGAAAAATTGGAGAGTGCACAACCTGTTATTGATGCGCATCCCGGGTTACGCGGTGATCTGATTAGCGTGATTGCTGAAGTAAAGCGATCTTCTCCGAGTAAGGGAGCGCTAGCTTCGATCGCCGATCCTGCAAAGCTTGCAGAGCAATACCAACAGGCTGGTGCGAGTGTCATCAGCGTGCTGACGGAGGAGCGACGATTCGGTGGTTCACTTGCTGACCTTGCGTCGGTACGTGGTGCCGTAAACATTCCAGTTCTTCGCAAAGATTTTATGGTCGATGAATATCAATTTTATGAGGCACGAGCTTTTGGCGCGGACATAGTCTTACTAATTGTGGCAGCTCTCTCTTCTCGTCAACTCAATGATTATTACGAGATGGCTACTGAGTTAGGAATGGCAAGTCTTATTGAAGTTCATACTCACGACGAGTTGGAACGAGCGATGGATATCAACCCTCGAATAATTGGAATTAATTCTAGAAACCTCAAAACTCTTGAGGTGGATCAAAAAGCCTTTGCAGAGCTGCTACCTGAAATTCCAGATGAAATCATTAAAGTGGCTGAATCCGGTATCTCTGAGAGAGCAGAAGTTCAAGCAGCCCGCTCATGTGGCGCTGATGCAATCTTGGTGGGTGAGGCTCTGGTGCGTGCGGGGGATCCGATTTCTGCACTGCAGACTCTTCGAGGTCTCTAGTACCCTAACGTCCATGACCATCAAGGTAGAAGAAATCATCGGACACTTCGGTCCCTATGGTGGTCGCTTTGTACCAGAAGCTCTTATTGGTGCACTCGAAGAGCTTGAGCAAGCACATAAATCAGCAGCAGTTGATCCACTATTCGCTGCTGAACTAGATCACTTACACCGTACCTATACAGGTCGTCCTAGCATCATCACTGAAGCACCACGCTTTGCAGAATATGCAGGTGGTGCGCGAATTCTGCTCAAGCGTGAAGATTTGAATCACACTGGCTCACATAAAATCAATAATGTCTTAGGGCAAGCACTTCTAACAAAGCGCATGGGAAAAAGGCGCATCATTGCTGAAACGGGCGCTGGACAACACGGAGTTGCATCCGCAACCGCTGCCGCGCTTATGGGACTTGAGTGTGTTGTATACATGGGCGAAGAAGACACTAAACGCCAAGCGCTAAACGTCGCACGTATGAAATTACTAGGTGCTGAAGTTGTTCCTGTCACAAGTGGTTCACGTACTCTCAAAGATGCCATCAACGAAGCCATGCGTGATTGGGTTACAAATGTGGAGACAACACATTATTTACTAGGCACAGTTGCTGGCCCACATCCGTTCCCAACTATGGTTCGCGATTTTCACCGGATTATCGGTGTTGAAGCACGAGCACAAGTTTTAGAATTAACTGGCAAACTTCCGGATGCTGTTCTGGCATGCGTAGGTGGCGGATCAAATGCCATCGGAATCTTCCATCCCTTTATCGACGACGTGGATGTTGCGTTGATCGGCCTCGAGGCCGGTGGTGATGGAGTAAACACTGGTCGACATGCCGCAACAATTACGGGAGGAACTCCAGGAGTTCTACATGGAACTCGCTCGTATGTTTTGCAAGATGAAAATGGTCAAACAGTTGAATCGCATTCAATCTCAGCCGGCCTTGATTATCCAGGCGTAGGACCAGAGCAC
>Ga0214917_10001085_pt1 | contig 35581 bp, 40 predicted proteins | sample LL_1208_BB_MetaG_FD_177983 | JGI IMG/M metagenome (GOLD analysis project Ga0214917, IMG submission 177983) | Freshwater microbial communities from Lake Lanier, Atlanta, Georgia, United States - LL_1208_BB | ecosystem: Environmental > Aquatic > Freshwater > Lake | place: USA: Georgia | collected... | reverse complement strand
CCGACTGCGTCCATCCAGTCATCGAGAGCCTGAACGCTGGCGGCGTTGGGGCGGGCGTTCTCGTCCTGACCGGACATGCGCTGCGCCGCACGCCACAGGCCCCTGAAGGTCACATTCCACGGGTGCTGGATGGAGAGGTAGACAGGGACAATGTTGGCCCCCTCTACCGTATCGGAGATGTACATGCCCGCACCGGTCTTGCCCGGCTCGGTGCTGAACCAACTGCCCACTTGATCGAGGGACTCCCTCCCGCGCGACCGCATGAAGAACCTATCGAACACCTCGAAGTTCCCATAGGTGCCGTGGTACACGCGGAGCGGCTTGCCGTCGGCATCCACCACGACGCTCTTCCCGAACCACCGACGAAACGCGGGCGTCTCGGTCTGCGGGTTCGGAGGGTTGGCGGCGGGGTTGTTCCGCACCGTGATGTCGGCCTCGGTGATGGTCCCCCCGCTGCCTTCCCAGAACGCCCCTACAGTCTCCGCTACCGCGCGCAGGTACGCACGGCTCGGCGCGTTCTTCGCAGTGCTCGTGGCGATGTAGGCGATGGCGGGGAGGGTGTTCCCGTCTACCGTGGTCACCGTCAACTCCTGCCGACGGTAGTTCCCGCTCGCCACGCCCTCGTAGCGGTCGAGCGTGGCGAGGTCGGACGCCGTGACCTCGGCAACGAAGCCGTAGGTGCGGTCGGACCTGTTGCCCTTGATGAGCGTCGCCACGCCTCCGCCCCACCGCTGCGACCACCCTCGGAAGGCGCGCAGGTGACCCGTGACGTAGGCCGCCGTTCCTTCCACGGGATGCCCCAGCCGCTCCGCCAACTGACGGGGGCTGTTGGACCCGTAGGAGAAGAGGTACGTGCGACGGCGGGGCATCAGGCCTTGCGCTTGCGCCAGTAGACCGCACCCACGATGGTGCCGATGGCAGCGATGCCGAGGCCTACGGGCAGGAACCAGTTGGTGCCGCCGCCGGGCTTGATGCGCGCCTCACTCGCTTCCTTGACCAACTGCTTCGTGGGACCCGGCTTCGTGACGGTGCCCGGCTTGACGACATCGTCCCGCTTCGGCTTGGTGCGACCGCCGCCGCCGCCGCCGCCGCCGCCGCTAGTTGGGGAGGACTTGCCGAGGCTCGCGAGCAAGGCGTCTCCGGCAGCGTACGACATGTAGTCGTAGCCCTTGTATCCGCCGTCGTGAAACGCCTTGGCTTCGTCCTCGGTGAGGGGGCCCTTCTTGTCGTTAGGGTAGACGATTTCGGCCCGCGCGAGGTCCCACCGGTACTTGTTCGCACCCTTGGGGTTCCCCGATACGATGACGAGGCTGTCCGCAAAGTCGGGGCCGATACCGCCCTTGCTGGTGTAGTAGCCGGGCCGCGCGAACTGCGAGATAGGGCGGGGATCCCGAATCTTCTTGCTGCCCGAAGTGCCCAGCATGTACCAAGGGTAGACGTTGTTCACCATGTAGTCCGACAAGGCGCTCCGCGTAGCCGCGATTCGCACAGTGCTGGGCTCAAGGTCGTTCGTCGCTACCGCGTTTGCGTTGGAGGTGTGGGCCGTGAAGTCGATCCAGTCCTTCTCGGGCGTCGCGTGGTACACCGTGATGCCGTCCCAGTACCAGTACCCGCCGTCATCGAGGATGCCGACGCGTCCCGTCTTGAGCATCTCCGTGCCCACCGTGTTCTGCACCTCACTCGGGGAGATGAGGTCGGCACCGTAGCCGCAGTTGCGTCGGGCGCGGAGGCGAAGGGGATGGGTCTTGCGCATGAGAAGGCTCCTCGGGTGGGTCGAGCGTACCTGTGCCAGACCCCGAACGCACGCTGGTGCGCGGGCTTCGAGTGCTACCGACGCCCCCTTTAGGGGGCGGGGAGCGACCGTAAACCCCGCGAGGGACGCTAAACCGGGCCCGTTTACTGTTCCTCGGGGGGTTTAGGTAGCCTCGGGGCGGGGTCGTCGGGAGGGGCGGAGAGGCCGAAAAGCCGTCCTCGGGGAGGGGGGCCGAGAAGGCGGGGAACGGAAACATACTATTTCCGTAACTCGTGAAAGCGTAGTATTTACGCGGGTTTACGCCATATCCCGAGTTTCGTCGCAAGCGGCGTGTTTGTTTGTCCTGTGCGCGAGGACGACGTTATTTCCGTAACTCTCAAGCCACGACGAGGCCGCCGAGACGGCCCTCTAGGGGCCTTTCCAGCGGGTTCTAGGCGGCAGAAACCGGCGTTCTACCTTACGAAAGCAGCGATAGCGGCAGGCGCGGCGGCGTCGAAGCCCACCATGTCCAGCATCCCCGCGTCGTTCGGGTCGGCGAGCGTGAACTCCGTCGCCGTCATGCCCACGACCACCAACTTCGCGCTGGGGTTCACCTCGCGACGGTACTGCGCGAGCACCTTCGCAGGGTGCTCGCCCGCGTTGACCTCGTTGTCGGTCAGCACCACGAACACGTCCACGAGGATGCGGTTCTTGAGCGCGTCCTCGACGATGAGCGCGGGCTGCGTCGCGCCGAAGTCCATGTCCCGCACGCGCTCCTGCACGGAGTGGAGCGTTCCCGACCGGAAGTCCTCGGTAAGGTCGGCGAGCGCGGTGTGATACCGATCCGCCCAGTGGGATCCGTTGGCGGTGAAGCCCTTCACGATGCACGACGGCTCCGTTTTGCTCCACAGGAGTGCGAGCGCGGCAGAAGCCTCGCGCGGGGTGAGGCCGGGGACGCCCGCAACCTCTCCCATCGTCATGGAGCCAGAGACGTCGAGGCCGACGTAGAACCGCTTTCCCGTCGGCTCGACCGAGCCGAAGCAGAGCGGGAACGCCCTCTCCAGCGCGGCCACGAGGATGTCGTTGGGCGTCCACGACAGAGAGCCGCGCTCTCCGCTTCCCTTCGCGTAGGTGCGGTACGTCGAGAGGGCCTGAATGGGGTGGATGCGCGCACGCCGTAACTGCTCGTCGTCCGTGATGCGCTTGGCAGTCGCAACCGCAGCAGCCTCCGAGGCGAATACGCCCGCAGCGGTCATGCGGTTGAGCGTGCGGAAGAGCGCGGTCATGGGCATCCCGTCGCCCCCGTGCAGGAGCGCACGCCAGACCTGCTCGCTCTTGAGCCGCGCGTCGGGGAGGGCCTCGCGGGGGAGGTTGTGGTTCACGATGAGCGCAGCGACGTCCGCGTCGTACAGGCTCTCGCCCTGCACCTTCTCGTAGGCCGCGATGATGCTCATGTGGTCGTCACGACCGGAGAAGTTGACGGGCTTCCCCGTTGCCCACGCGAACAAGTCCCCGTGCGGGGTTCCGTGCGCAGCGGGCTTGCAGAGGCGGAGCACGTCGCGGTGCGTCCAGCCGCCGCGCTGGCGGTACTTGACGAGGGCGTAGGCGAGGTCGCGGGGCTCCTTGTCCATGTACCACTTCTGGAGCGCGCGCTTCATCGCACGCCCGCCCGTCTTGCCCCCGAGCGACTTGTAGTCGGTCAGGAACGAGAAGAGGTGCGTCGGGATGCGGCACACGCGAGGGAGCGCGACGAGGGCAGCCGCGCGGGTCTCCGCGTCACCCCGCGCCGCGCAGAGCGCGAGCGCGAAGATGGCGGGGTCCTGCTTCGGGGCACGCCCTTTCTCGGACACGTCCACGATGAGTTCGACGGCGGCGGTGCCGAGGGCGTAGATCGCCGCCTCGACGTTCGCGTAGGCCTGTCGGAAGTGCCCTTCCTTCGTCGCGTAGTACGTCGCGCCGTCCGCACCGAGGACGAGGAAGCGGAGCAGCCGGTCGTTGTGGCCGAGGCTGAAGGTGTACGCGCCCGCGTTGTTCACCACCATGTCGGCCTCGCGACCGGGGATGGGAGCAGCGACGGCGGGCGGGGCGAGGAGGGAGGCGTAGGTGCTCATGGTCTCTCCGTGGCAGGCCACGCACGGCGCACCGACCGGGAAGGTCGGGCGTGGCGTGGACAAGGGGTGAGCGACCGAGAGAGTGCTACGACCGTTTCACCCTATGAAGATAAGGTCGTCGCGTCAGGTCGCTCGAAAGAGGGTCGGCGTCCGAGGGAGTGCCTACGGGGGATCTATGTTGCGGTGAGAACCCGCAGGCTTCAGGTCGCCGACGCACCTTCTATACGCTGCCGTTAGACGGACGTCAATGCGTCCGACGAAGAAAGTTCACTACATGCCCAGCCAGCGCAGGAGCGTGCGCTTCCAGCCGGGAATCTCCGGTGCGACGAGCGAGAGTTGCGCCTTCCGTGCAGAACGGTCGCGGATGCGCTCGACCTCGCCGTCGGTGAGGAACCAGTGCTCCTCTTGGCCGTAGGGGTTCACGACCCGAACGTGGAAGTAGAGCGCACCGTTCGGATCACGGACGGTGGCTAGGGGTGAACGCATGTCGGCCTCGTAGAATGAGTCGTTGGTATCGGTAGAAGCGTGTGAATCGTACGTAGTTGATGCTCTCTACCGCAGAGGCCACGACGCTGACGCACGCTCCTCCGAACAGAAACGCACCGAGCGCAGCGACGCCGCCCTCGTTGAAGAGGAAGCCCGCGAGCAGAAGCAGAGCCGTGAGGAACCCCCAGCCCTGTGCGCGATGAAGAAGGCCTCTCCGGTGACGACGAAGGTACACCTGCGCCACGGCCAAGCGGGTTTCTACGTCAGTAGGAGCGGACATCTGTCGTACCTAGCACGCGCGTTTGTCGTTTGCCACACCATCGGGTCGCCGATAGGCGAGGCGCGCAGACGGGGCGAGGGCGGCTTCTTGCTGTCTCGCTGCTCGAAGCGCGCGGAGAAGCCGGACAGCGTCACCCGCGCGCCGCCCCGCCTGCGCCCACGCAGAAGCCCGCACACCGTCGCCAGCGTGCGGGCCGGACTGCGCCCTCTCGTCTACTCGATAACCCGGTACTCCTGCACCGCGAGCGCGGAGGCGCTGCGCGACGTAGCCGCGAGGCTTGCGACTACTGCCCTTGAAAGCGGCGTATGGCGGCGCGAGCCTCGGCGGGGGTCACCCCGAGTTGCTGGACAACCTCGCGAACGACGGCCTCCTCCTGCCGCTTCGCCGCCTCGGCTTCGAGCCATCGTGCGACACGTAGAAGGGCTTCTGCTTCGGCCCCTTTGAAGGAGCCAGCCGCGACGCTGCCGTCGCACCACCAAGCGGCGAGGAGCAGGTCATCGACGGAGACGCGGGACATGGGAGCCTCCTAGAGGGGCCGGATGACGTAGACGATGTAGGGACGTTACTCGATAACCAGATACTCCTGATGCGCGAGCGCCTTCACGCCGGGGAGCACCTTGGCGATGTAGGCCGCGAGGCTAGGAGCGTCCGCGACGTAGTGCGTGGTGCCCACGCCCCGGAACCAGACCGTGACCTTCGCGAACGCGGGGGAGATGATGCTCTCCGCAAGCATGACCTGCACGGCGGAGACCTCGACATCGCCCCAGTACCACTCGACGCGGTTATCGAAGACCACCTCCTCGACAGTGCGGTAGTCGCTCCACCCGTGCTGGAGGTCGAAGAGATTCAAGGCGTGGTCGGGCACTACTCGTCTCCCTGTGGCAACTCGTCGGGGTCAGGGTCGAGTTCCACCTCGTCCGTCTCGACGTAGGTGTCTCGCCCCCAGTGCTTCCAGTCACGGAGCATCGCGAGGGCCTCCTCGGGGCTGTTCGCGTGGACGCCCTGACGGTGGTACTGCACGACCTTGGCCGAGACGATGTAGAGTTTCACGCCGCCTCCCCGGTCGTGATCTCCGCCACGCGCTCGATGCCCTTCGCCGTGGAGAAGTGAGCGACCTCGGGGAAGATGCCGATGACGGTCTGCCCCTTCACGAGGAAGGTGCCCTCGGCCTGCTTCTTCTCGATGTCGATGCCGGGGAAGCGGGTCGCGAGCGCGTCCGCGTCCAGAACCTCGACGTCCCAGCCCTCGGGTACCAGACCCGTCGCGCCGATGTAGAACGCGAGAGGGCGGAGCGTCGTGGCGTAGATCCTCTCGATGTCCTCCTCGACCACCTCAAGGAACTTGACCAGCGTCTCGTGAGGAAGGCCGATGTGGACGCCGCCCGTGGTGTTGCCGAAGATGAACGCCTCGAAGATGGGGAACATCAGGTCGTCGATGGGCCCCAACTTCGTGCGCGCGGAGAGCACCTTCTGGGTCACCGTGGACTTCGGGTTGAGCAGGTCGAGGAACTTCGGCTTCTTGAGGTAGCCCTCCTTGTCGCAGTCGGCGGGGTCCGCGCCCTCGACCTTCACGGAGAACCGACGCGCGAGGTACTCGTTGGCCGAGTACAGCCCCTTCGCGCTCACCATGCGGGCATCACCGAGCGTGACGCTGTAGGAGGTGCGGGCGTCGATCTCGCCCGCGCTCACGGCGTCGTTGAGGTCGCGGTACGGGTTCGCCGTGGGCGGGCTGTACCAGAGCGCGGCGGTGAGGTCGTGCGCCTTCAACTCCGCCAACTGGTCCGCCGTCCACTCATCCGCCTTCCCCGAGCCGCCGAGCACCGCCGTCAGGATGCCGCGCGCGACCATGGAGCGCGTGAGTTGATCGAAGGTGTCGTCGGGGGGAAGCGCGACCGTTCCACCGAAGGAGCACGCAGGCATCGTCGTGAGGTCAACGATGTAGGGCTTCTTGTGGTCGAACGCCTCGTTCGGGAGGATGCCCTTCTCCACCAGCGCGGCGTGCAACTTCTTGCTGCTGATGTTGAGGTAGAGCCGCTCCGCGTTAATCTCGCCGTCGCCGACGAGGGTGTAGGAGCGAATCTGCTTCACGTCGAGGCGACGCCCCGCTACCTCGGTGACCTTCTGCCCGTCCTTGTAGAGGTCGGCGTCGCGGGTCACCTGCATGTTGATGGTCGAGGCCGCGTTGCTCAACTCGAACGCCGTGACGCGCACCGCGTGGTCGTCGTCGGTCGGGACGAGCCGCGTGGAAGCCGGAGCGAAGGTGCCGTCGTCGTTCCAACGACCGAAGAGTCGCTTCACGCCGCGCCGCGCGTAGCCCATCAGCGTCTGGTCGAGGTCGAGGGTGAAGCCGTCGCGGTGCTTCTCCAAGAGCGTGCAGAGGTCGAGCACGGAAGCCTTGTCCGCGCCGAAGCCGTAGGAGCCGCTGTCCTTGTAGTCCTCGTTCGCACCACCGATGCGCGCCTCCAAGTCCTCTGCGAGTGCGGAGAGCGCCTCGGCGGTGAGGGCCTTGTAGTGCCGCTGGATGAGCGTCTCGTCACGGGTCGCCATGAGCGCGAACTTCGCGTCGTTGAGCCGCTGCTGCCCGAGCAGGGTGCGCGCGAAGACGTAGACCGGGAGAAGGTTCTCGCCCTCGGCGACGGGGTTCTTCGAGCGGCTCCACGTGCTCTCGACCACCTTCTTGAACCGGAACAGGCGCGTCTCGTCGTCGGGACCGACACCCTTCACCGAGAAGTCCGTAGCGGAACCATTGACCTTCTTCTGCGTCACGTTCTGGAACGCGAGGAAGGCATCCTCTTCCGCCTTGAGGTGGAGGGCGGGAAGCACGCGCCCGGCGAGAACGGAGGAGGTGTCGTGGAGCGCGGTGTAGACCTGCTTCACGTCCTTCGCGACGATGCACTTGCCCGAGAGGCTCGACGCGATGCGGTCGAGAATCTTGAAGTCGGTCCAGTTGCCGTAGGAGATGGTGTTGACGAAGACGTTCGGCTTCACCGCGACCTTCTTGATCCACGCATCGACCGCCTTGGCTTCCGACGCGGGAGAGGCGTCGTTGAAGTAGCCGTCGGTGTGGATGCTGATGGCCGTCGTCTCGGCATCAACCAGATGGTTGAGCGCCTCGGTGAGGGCACCGCTCACGGAGGTGAGGCAGGTCGCGCGGATGTTGCGGATCGCCCCGACGTGAGGCTTGCTCGGGTCGAGCACCTCCGACACGGGCGTGCGCGCGAAGTGGACGGTGAAGTCCCCCTTGCTGCTGTAGGAGATGAGAGTGAGGAGGAGGCCGCTGCTCTGAAACTCCTCGACCGTCATCACCTTCTCGACCATGGACTTGGTGCTGTCCATCACTCCATACATCGAGCCGGAGCGGTCAACGACCACGATGTGGTGGCTCACGGTCGGCTCCAGAACGGGCTTGGGGACCGTGATCTCGTCCACGATGTAGTATTCGCGGGGCTTACCGGCGTAGTCGTAGAGGGCGAACTTGGTGGCGATGGGCATGCGCTGTCTCCTGTGCAGGTTTCACGAGGCCTCAACCTTGAGGCTCGGCAAACCTAGCAGACGTATAGACAGCCGTCAAGTACCCCCGCCAGTCAGAACGTCTTTCGCACGAGCCGAGAGTCCTCCGGGTACGCATCGGCACACCAGCCCGCGCGGTCATCGTAGAAGGGTGCGAAGTCGAACTCGCAGTCCCGCACGTCGTACCACGCGATGAACGTCCCCTTTGGAAGCAGAAACGGAGCCGTCCACCCGATGCGCTCTTGCGTGCGCGGGCCTGACCCAGCGGGCGGAACGAACAGCGCGGCGTCCTCGTCGCGGATTACCGTTGTCTCCGCTCCGTTTTTCCATGCGGCGAAGCACACGAGGACGCTCTTCTTGTCCTCGGACACCGCGAGCACGATGCCGCGCTCGCCGTCGTCGGGCACCCACACGAGGCGACCGGGCTTGATCTCCCTCACGAGAGAATCCCCATGAGCGTGCGGACGCGCGCATCCTGCGCCTGAACCTGTTCCCGCAAACGCAAGACCTCGGTGATGAGCGACATCGCCTGTTCGTGTGTCAGAACCCCGTCCCGACAGGGGACCAAGTCCTCCAGTTGTGCGCGAACGGCTTCGAGTTCAGAAGAGGGGAGTGCGCGGAAGCGCGCAGAAACGGGCTCGGTCATGTGCGGGTCTTCTCGGTCAGGGCGTAGGTAGCGACAGAAAGATGGCTCCGCAGACAGGCACGCGCGCAGGGCTCCTTCGAGTTCACGAAGAACGCCCTTTCGCACGCTCTCGCGTCGCGAAACCTCATCGGGATAACGGAAACGGACGCCTCCGTCACTCGTGCGCTCGATCTCCGCCTGAAACTGACACAGGAGCGCGCGAGGCGTGCGGTCGGACCCTCGGGACTGTCCGGCCTTGCACCGCGCAGAGCCGGTCTCAAACGCGCAGGACCACGAGAGCCTGCTCCCGCAACGAGGGCACGGAGGCAAGTCCTGCATCACGCACCGCTACTCTGGAGGGTGTACTGGTTGTACCCCGACTCGTGGCTCCACGTGGGCACCACAGGGAGGGACACCTTGTGGGCCGCCGCCGTACGCCCCGCGTTGCGGAGGTACGCGCGCGCCGTGTCCAGCGAGATGCCCATGTGGGTAGCGACACTCTCCAGCGTCGTCTTGCCGTCCCTCTGAATCAGAAGGAGCATGGTTTCGAGGAAGGCGCGGGTCGTCTTGCCATACACATCAAGGTCGTGGGGGTCGTTGTTGTACGAGGACGGCTCCTCGTTCGCCAGCGACTTGATGCTGCCGAAGTCGACCGTGATGCTGCTCGTCTCTCGCAGGAGGCCGACGGGAAGCGCGGCGTAGGCACGCAGAGTGGAGATGGCGTGCTCGACGTTCATGGTGTCGGTGAGGTCGATGTTCTGGAAGGTGATGTTCATGCCGGCTCCGTGTCCCGTAGGTGGTGATAGGTGGGACAGGCCACAGTCTAGTCACCGGCTGGCCTGTCGTCCACCTGCTTTGCCACTAGAACGGGATGTCGTCGTTGATCGCGGTAGGGGGAACCTCGACGCCCTCGTCCTCGTCCTCCTCGCTGTGGAGGTACTCGCTGTCGTGAATCTCGACGTCTCGGATGGTCGAGAGGTCCCACTGCACGGACGCGGCATCGCCGTCCACGAAGTGCGAGATCTTCTCACCCTCGGGAATCGCGTAGGTCGCCGTTCCTGTGATGATGGCCGTGTACTTGACGGAGTAGATGTCGCTCATAGGGTCTCCTCGGGTGGCTGCTCGCCAGAGGCGAGACGGGGGTAGTCCGCGCCGTCCAGAATGGCGGCACGGAGTTGCGGGTGCGCGGCCAGCGCCATCATGTAGACGAAGCGGTAGGCCCGGCGATGTTCGACCGTCGAGAGCGGGTAGTCCTCGTCGTCGTTGGAGCCGATGTAGACGCGGGCGCTCCCGAACTTTTCCTTGGTCTGGGAGACCCGGATGCCCTCGGCCTCCAGCGCGCGACCGATGAGCCACGCGATGCCGTCTACGGCGTTCCAGTACCAAGCGTGCTCGGGTGGCTCGGAACCGTAGTGCCCGTAGCGAATCTGCGGAACGTCTTGGGGGCTCATGCGTGCGCTCCGATGTAGACCAAGCGCCCGTCCTCGTAGCGGTGCTCCGATACGTCGCAGCAACCGAACGACGTGCCACTCTCCATCCACGAGGGCTGTTCCCCTTCGTGGGGGACAAGCCCGATGTAGTCCTCGTCGCCTCCGTGCTTCGAGAGCGCGCGCAACTCGCCCGGCGCGTCGTAGAACTTCCAGACGAGGATGGCCTTCCCCTGTGCCTCACGCGACGGAACCAGCGGGCCGACGTACCTCCAGCGGTAGTACTTCGGGTGGTGGTACTTCAGGTCCTCGGTGCGGTAACTGCCCGTGATGTGCCCCCACGTCTCGACGCCGTCAGGGAACATGCGGTGGACCTGCGCGTAGGCGAGGCTGCCCCGCTCGTCCACGTACTCGGCCTCAACGCACCCCGATGCCTCGGGAGGAGGCGGAGCATCGCTCCACTCGGACCACGCGCGAAGGTTGTGAGAGGCGTTCATGGCGAGACATCCTTTCCGTCGAGGAGACAGGAGCACCTGCCTCCGTAGTAGCGGTCCTTGCCGAGACTGTTTGTGGCGTTGGCGCAGCGAACGGCGCACATCCCCGACTCCCTCCCGTAGAGGAAGCCCACGTAGGAGCACCCGATGAGCACTCCCGCGAGAATGAAGGTCGCCAGCAGGAGCAAGAGGTTCTGAATCGCAGGGTCGTTCATGCGTCACCCGTAGACCACCGCGCCGAGGTCACCTTCTCTGTCGGAGCATCGAGTTCTTTGAGAACGACCGTGCGGATGCTCTCCTGAACGGCACCGCCGTGCAGCCCGTCCTGCGCGTAGGCGTTCGCCACATGCTGAACGAGATCCGCGATGACGACCCCCCACGCAGCGGGGTCCTCGAACGCAGAGGTGTCCATCGCGATGAGGAGGCCACCCTCTTCCCTGCGAAGCACGATCATGACGGGCGTGCCTTGGTTGAACTCTTCTTGCGTGACGGTGTGCCTGTCGGACATAGAGTGCCTCGGTTCAGGGCACTCTAGCGAGGTTCTTGACGTTCGTCAAACGCGTCGTGGTGACTTTACCTTAATCATCGACAGCCACCGCTTCCGCGTGAGAGCCCTCGGCAGCCCGGCATCCAGAGGTGCCTCCGACCACGTATGTGTGCAGCGGAGGCAGTCTCGTCGCAGCGCGTCCTCCGAGCCCGTGAGACCTCGCACGAACCGCGTGCTGACCACATCGTGTCCGCACTTGCTGCACTTGGCAGAAGGGTCGTACGGGCGCACGCCTACTCCGGGTCCGTCGGCAGGATCACGCGCCGACCCGCGCCGAGGAAGGGCAGAGTAGCCTCCTCGCTTGCGCCGCTCTCGACCACGGGGTCCGTCGTATCCTCGGATAGGGACGCGATGGGCGCGGGCTGCTCACCCTCTGCGGTCGTGGTGGCGACCTTGTACTTCTGCAACTCGCGGCTCATCGCCACGACCGTCGAGAGCAGGCGACAAAGGACGGTGAGGTCCACAGCGGCAGGCTGGTTGAGGGGCACGCCCTGCGCGAGTGCCTCGTCCAGCGGCTGGCGGAGGTACGCGAACTCCTCGGGAGTGATGGGCGGGAACCCTTCGACGTTCTTGGGCTGACCGATGATCATGCGTACTGCTCCGAAGTGCTAGTGTCCTCCACGAGTGCTTCGTAGAGGAAAGAGTCGTGAAGGAAGATGGGCGTGCCGTCGCCGAGCCACCCACCGATGATGTTGAACTCGAAGTGCTCCTCGGCCTCCTCGGGGTCCATGCCCTGTGCGACGAGCATGTCGAGGATCTTCTGGGTGCTGTAGATGAGCACGGTGTCGTTGAACCGACGGCTCACGCCGACGATGCATGGGTCGAAGTCCTCGCGCGGCTCAAGGCGCAGGTACTCTTCCACGTACTCGTTCATGTAGGCGATGGCCTTCTCGTGGGGTGTCACGCTCTTCCTTCCAGAACAGGGTTGGGGGAAAGACCCTCCATGAGCACCTCGTAGATGCGGAGGGGGCGCGTGTCTCCTGCCGCCCAGCGGGAGACAGCACGCGGACTTGCGCCGATGGCGTCTGCAATCTGCCCATCCGTCCAGCCCTGCGCGCGCAGTTCCACAATGCGTGGATGCGGAGCATGCTTGGGTGGATGAACCCTACGAGGAGAGAACGTGGGGGTCGTGTCCATGAAGTCTCGTATCCCCATGCCACCTGTCGTGTCAACGACGTCGGACACAGTTATTGACGTACGTCTCACTTCTTCGGCTTCGGTTCCCACGGGACCAACCGCTTGTTCTCGTCGTAGACGGCCTCGGCACCCTTGAACCACCTACGGGCGATGGCGTACTCGGTTCCGACCTTCACGTCAGGAACGACCTCGCGCATCCCTGCGACCATCACAGCGGAGAGGCGCAGCGTGGCCTCGTGCGCAGTAGCGACAGGAACTTCTAGGATGAACTCGTCGTGGACGAAGAGGACAGGGCGAGAACCGTAGAGGGGAGTAGGCCCACTCCCGTCTCGATACGGGTCGCGCAAGTAGCACTCCTTGGCGATGTACCACCCCGCGCGCTTCGCACCGTCCGCAGCACGGCCCTGAAACACGCTGTTCCCAGTGATGTAGACCGTCTTGTTTCGCCGAGCGACGAAGTACGTGTTGGGAACCGAGGGGCACCACACCCCCCGCGCCTCGGTGAACTCCCGCACCTGATGCTTGAGAACCTGCACGGTGTCACGCTTGTAGAGGTCTACCGTCCAGATGCCCTTCGACTTGGGAGAGTTCGGCATCGAGTCGTACTTCGAGATCACCCGCTCGGAAAGATCCGTCCACGCGGCCTTGGACGCCTGTCCCGCAAGCACGAGCAGCATCTGGAAGGCGTCCGAAGCGCGCTCGTCGCGAGTGTAGAAGTGCTCCTGCCCCCGCGACGACCGCGTGCCGTCCCCGAGCATCATCGTTTCTAGCAGAAGTCGAGCCTGCCGACCGCTCAACTCGGCCACGAACTGTGGCGTGAGAACCCGCTGGGGGAACAGATTGCGGAGCCTCGACGCCAAGCCGTGGCGAGCCTGAACTGGACGTGGCAGCCCCTGCGCGCGCCTACGCGCGCCTACCGCCGACAGTGTCACACCCAAGCGACTCGCGACAAGCGCGTCAGGGGCAACACCCATACCCGCAGCGAGGTAGTCCTCGACCGTGTACCCCGTGTTCACGCCCACGGGATTCGCAGACGAGACTACGCTCTTCGCAAGACCTGTGCGATAGGTCGCCACATCGGAGAACGACCAAACGCGCGACACCCTGTCCCCAACCGTGCGGGAGGCCGGGGCCGAGCGTGAAACCGGGATGCCCAACCGCGCGAACATGTCGTCGATCTTGGCAGAACTGTCGGCCTTGGTCTGGTAGATTCGGATGCGCGTAGCCCCATCGTCGGTGTCCATCGAGCCGTCAGTCAGGAACCAGCCCGCGAGTTCCAAGAAGGCGTCGTCGTATGCCGCGTCTTCCCCGACGTAGTCCCCCGTGCGGTGGATGCGGTCGTCGCCGTAGCGGGAGAGTTCGTGCGTACGAAGACACGCCGTCCCCCCACGCTTCCGGTTGACAAGCCACCGATGATCCGGTGTCGTAACGGCGCTGAAACGCGCGCTCTTGAACTCTACGAGCGGGCCGTTGTAGTCAGGGTAGTGGAAGACGGCGTCCGGCTGCTGCCACTCCAGTTCTCCTGTCTCGGCGTTCTTGGTGAGAACAAAGTCGTCGAGGCGCAAGTCGTCCCCGCGCACCCAGCCGCGCTGCGTGAGCGCCTCGGTCTCATAGTCGACGCAGTTCGACCCGTCGCAGAAGCCCACCTCGCCGCGCACGCGGCTCGATCCCGGCTGCACCAGCGTGAACTTGCGGTCACCGAGCGTCATGCTGCCGAAGTGCTGGTGGTACAGACGCATCTCGCGCCACTTCTTGTACCACTCCTCCTTCTTGCGACGTGCCTCGGCCTCGGTGAGCGTCACCCCGTACCCGGCGCGGGCGTACTCAACGAACTTCGCAGCGCCCAGACCTCCCGGATACCCGAAGTTGAGCGCCTTGCTCATCTGACGGTACTCCGCAATCTCGGGATCCTTCTGCTTCTTGCGAACAAGAGCCTCTTCGTACTCAATGCCGAGCATGGACGCAGCCATGTCGAGGTGAGGGTCGAGACCCGCGTTGATCGCGTCTGCCATGTCCGACCACCCGAACATCTCCAAACACGACTGTGCGAGCGTGCAGAGTTCGATGAACGAGTAGTCGCAGAAGGCGTAGTAGTACCCGGCTCGCGGAACGAAGCACTCGCGGATGCCACCCTTTCGGGGCGGGTTCTGAAGGTTGGGGTTCACGGACGAGGTGCGCCCCGACGCGACGAGTTCGTTGAACGTGGGGGTGATGGGGTACTGCGTTCCCTGCAAGAGGACGGGTACGTAGGTGCCGAGCACCTTCTCCACGCCCGACCGCTCGCCCACGGCGTGCAGCACGAGCCAGTTGTAGACCTGCTCTCCGTCGATACCGAAGGCCTCTCCCGCCGCATCGGACAGGTCACGGGCCATCACAGCCGCCTCGTCCGCTCCCATCGGCGGGAGACCGTCGTTCTGGCGCTTGAGAGCAATCTCGGTCTCGACCTTCTCCACCCACTCCAGCACGCGCGGGTCTGCGGGCTTCAGCAGGTCGTCGCGGGCGGTCGAGATAGCCCCCTTCTCCGTCTTCGGGGCGAAGTCCTCGCCGCCGTAGGCCGCCACGACGCGCTCGCGGAGCGCCGCCATGTTCTTTGACCAGACCATCTCGCCCTTCTGCATCTTCGGCTTGAGCACGTTCGCGGCTCGCACGAGGGCGTTGATGCGGGCGTACTCGGCTTCGAGAGCCGCCTTGAGGACGTTGACGCGGTCCACCTCCGTACGCACGCCGCGCACGGACATGAGGTAGAGCCAGAACGCGGCACGGGTCTGGTAGACCTCGTCGGGGATCACGTCGCCGCTCGCGCCCTGCTCGTTCAACTCGTGCGTCTGCTCGTCGAAGAGAGCAAGGTTCCACTTCGCGTCGTCGAGGGCGTAGTCGCGGGCCTCCTTGGGCCACGCCTCGACCGGGATGCCGTCCAACTCGGAGAACCGCAGCCGCCACGGCTTTGGTCCGCCCTTCGCCACCTTCGCCTCGGACAGGTCGATGCCGAACCGCCGCAGCACGCAGGCCGCGAGGGAGAACTTGAGGTTCCGCTTCGCGCCAGTCTCGCCTTCGTCCGCCAACTCCCCGCGCGCGAGCGCGAGCATCTTCTCGCGCACCATCGTGCAGCGCACACGGCCCTCGTCGTAGGCGCGGAAGATCTTCGGCAGCAGGGAGGCATCCGCTGCCGCCAGCACCGCGAAGTCGAATCGCGCGTGGTGCGCGACGAAGACGATGTCGTCCGCATCCAGCAGGGCGTGCATGAACGCGAGCGCGTCCTCGCGCCCCAGCAGGCCCACCTCCGCATCCTCGGTGCAGAAGGTGAGACACACCATGCGGGGAGCAACGATGCCCTGCTCGCTGTTGATGAGGTAGGTCTCGGTGTCGATGCCGATGCGCTTCATGGAGGCGTCTCTCTGTCCGAAGCATGAAAGAGGACAGGGCGCACCGCAGATACCCTTGTAGGGCGCAGCGTGTTTCCCCCACGCTGCTGAACTGCGATGCACCCTGTCGAGACCCGTACCCTCAAGGGGTGCGCCTAGCGGGTACGGATCACCGAGCGTGTACTAGGCAGCCGCCGTTCCGATGGGGAACCAGAGGTGCTTGCTGTACTTGCCGCCGCCGCGAGTGTCGACGAGCGTCACCTGACACTTGAGTTGAGTGCCGACGACCGCCTCTCCCCCCTTGTCCACGAGCGCGTTCATCACCGGCTCGGTAATCGTGCCCGGATCGACGGGCCCCTCGGAAGAGAGGCACGCCACGGCGAACGCCTTCACGTTCCCGAGGCTCGGCTCCTTGTCGAAGCCGACGAACCAGTTCACGACCTCCGCGACCTTGTGATCGGGGTTGTTGCTTCCGAGCACCTTGAAGTCCGCCGCGAAGAACGGGACACCCTTGCGCGTGGTGCCGACCGAGAGGCGAATGACCTCCAGATCGTAGACACCCGGCTTCAGGTAGTTGCCGCCCTCGGTCGACTTCGCGTTCTCGATACCAGAGAAAACACCCATAATGGGCTCCTTGAAACTGCTTTCGCAGCATGTTGTCGTTGTTCCGAAGTCACCGAGAGAGGTTCTCCCGGCGACGAAGAAGTCTTACCACAGGGCACGACAGGTGTCAACTGCCGTGCCCATCTTTCCTAGACCCACGTCCCGTACACAAGTTTTTGCGGAGAGCCCTGCGTAGCCTCGATGTACCGAGCGTCCTCGCGCGCCTGTCGCACAGCGCCGCTCGCGTCGGCGGTGTGGGCGTAGTACCACACGTTGACCTCGTCCTCGGGCTGCCCCTGCCGGTGCGTGCGCCCGACCAACTGCTCCATCGTCTTCCCCGAGGACGGGAAGGAGAGGAGCAGGTTCTCGTGGTGGTGGTGCTGGAGGTTGAGCCCCGTCCCGTGGACACGCACGGAGAGTGCCATGCCGCCCTTGCTGCCGTCGAGCGGGGGCACCTCCCCTCGCCCGTAGGTGGGGATGCCGGCGGCACGGAGCGCGGTCTCGATGGCGACGTCGTTGTGCCAGAGGAGGCCCTTCGGATGCTCCTTCAGCCAGTTGCGCGCGTTCTCCACGACGAAGTCGCTGATCCACACGGTCTCGGTAGGCGGCTGGGGCTTGTGCTTCTGCCCCTCCCACCGATGGAACGCCTGAACGATGCTCGGCTCCGTCAACACGCCTCGATGGACAGCGTTCCAGACGAGGAAGGGGCTGTCGATGCCCGGCACGTTGCGCTGGAGGAAGTAGCGCACCTCGCGGTGCCACCCCGAGCGGGCCTCCATCCACTCCCAGTCCACGACGCCGTCCGGCCACACCCAGCGCAGGTAGAACCCCTGCGAAATCTGCATCCCGAGCCGCCAGAGGGAGAGCGCGCTGTCCATCTCCTCGCCGTCGGGGCGCGTCCACGTCCGGTGAAGGTCGCGCAGCGCGGAGAGCACCTCGTCCGGGGTAGCGATGTCTCGCTCGAAGAAGTTGAGCGAGCAGGCAACCGACGCCTCTCGGGTGGCGACGACGCCCGGTGTCGCGTTGAACCGCTCCCTGAAGATGGTGCGTGCCTCGTCCTTTCGCCGCGTCTCGTCGTCGATGTGCCGCAGGTCGGAGAACGCTGCGAAGATCGACCAGTCACGCTGCTGCGGCTGGCTCCCGCTGTCGAGCACGTTGCTCCACGCGAGGAGGTCTGCGTCCTCGATGGGGAGCGGGCTGCCCTCACGGAGTGCGAGTTCGCAGAGGTGCCCGTAGTCCTTCAGGGACTTGCTCGTGAACGTCCCGCTCATCGCGACGAGGCGCGTGTTCGGGAAGTTCCTGAACAAGCGGAGGAAGCGGCGCACGCGCGCGCTATCGGGGTTCTTCAGGAGGTGCGCCTCGTCTGCGATGATGAGGTCGGGCTTGATCTCCTCCAGAAGGTGCGAGGACTTCGGGACCGACAGTTGAGAGTACGGCACGATCAAGATGTTCTTCGGAATCTTGAAGTGCTTCTCCAGCGTCGCCATCTCCCGTCGCAGAGGAATCTGCATCGTCGGGGGGATGAGGAGCACCGGGCGCTGTGCGCCGAGAACTGGAGCGACGAGGAGAGAGAGCAGGGTCTTTCCCGCGCCGACCGCGAGCGGGGCGATGAGCCCCCGCTGCTGCTTCGCCCAGTGGAGAGCGAGGTTCTGCACAGGCTTCAGGCTCATCGTCCCGGTCGGGGTACGCAACTGCTGGGTGAAGTCGAGGTCGCCGCCGGGCTTGCACCGCTCCAGCATCTCCGCGTACTCCCACGTCGGGAGCGACGAGATGCGCCGCGCCTCGGTCACGACCTCCTTCGTCGCATCCTTACGGCGGTTGATGGCGGAGGCTGCGTCGAGCGAGGTAGCGCGAGGAGTAGCGGAAGACGTGGGAACCCGCGCAGGCGGGAGGGTTTCGACGAGGGCGAGAGGAGGCGGAGCGACAGGTGCCGAAGGCATACGAGCCGTGGGAGGGAGAACCCCTGCCACGGCGCGCACCTTCGACGCCTTGATCCGCTGAAGAGCGGCGAAGGCGTCGTTCATGGCGGCTCCTACCGGAGGCCCCGAACCACGACGTCGGCCATCGGGATGAGGACCTCAAGAATCGCGTTCGTCGCGGGGAACCGCGTGTTGCAGACGACGATGCCCGTGGGCGGGGACTTCATAATGAGCGAAGCCACGAAGCCGGGACCGCGCGCGTACGGGATGAGGCTGTAGAAGTCCACCTTCTCGCTCTCGTTGCGGCAACTCCGGTTGTAGGCCTCGACGACCGCAGGGAGCATCGGCTGGATGTAGTCCTCCAGCAGCACGTACTCGCGGTCGCGCCCCTTCTCGGGGGAGCAGTCGATGTAGATGACGAGCGAGGGAGCGGGCGCGGGAACGGGCGCGGGCACGGGCGCGGGCGCGGGAGCGGGGACACCCTTGGGAGCCTGCTGGCTCGGGTGAACCGACTCGGACGGGACGGTGGTCGTCGCGGGGGCGACCGAGGCCTTGTACTCCTCCGCCGCGCCCTTCCCGAACACGGCGTCGTACTTCTTCTCGTCCGCCTCGTCCTCGAACGGCATCGGGGTGCTGGCGATGGTCGCGGTGTCGAGCGCGCCCTCTCCGGGCACGTGGATGGAGCCGTCGGGCTTCACGCTGTAGCCGCGCCCGTCGAGGCTGCCGTCGATGGCAGCGCGCATCGACTCGGCGGTCATGCGCTCGATCTGCTGCGAGGTCCAGTTCAGGGCCCCCAACTTCTCGGCGTAGTTCTTCGGCTTGCGCGTGGTCTTGGGAGCCTCGGCGGCGGGTTCCTCGACGGGGGCCTCAACCGGGGCGTGCGAGGCCGGCTTCGCGAAAGACGGAAGCGTCTGGTCAGGCACGTCGGCGGGGACGATGCTGTCTGCGGGGGTGGGCGCAGGGGCGGGAGTCGCGACGATGCCGTACTTGGCGAGGGTTGCGGCGGTCTTGTTGCTCGCAGCCTGCGGAGCGGGCGCGGGCGTCGGCGGGGTGACGGGAGCGGGCGCGTCGAGGGCGACGGCGGCGTTCTCGACGGGGGGGTTGGCAGCCGCCTTCTTGGCGCGAAGGGCCGCGAGCGCGGCGAGAGGGTCAACAGTGGACACAGGGGCCTCCTTGGGGGTCACGGTCTGGGGGGTCACGGGGTTGTTGCGCGGGATGAACGAAGGAAACTGAACGTCGTTGAGCATGCCGAGGGCAACGCACTTGTCCTTGAAGTGGCAGCCTCCGTACTTGTTGCACACTGATGCTTCACCGGGAACAGCATCGGGCGTACGCGCCTTTGCCGTTTCCTTCATCTCTTCTACTGTCTCTGCGATCTTCTTACGTTCCGAGGCGAGGTGCTCTCGCGTGAGGTGTACCGTCGTGCGCTGGGCATACGGTCGCCCCTTGGTGAGGTAGACGATGTGTCCAGCCTCGACCACATCTGCTTCTACCCCCATCGACGCAACAACGTCAAGGGCGTAGGAGCCGTAAAGAACCATCTGGACGTCCTCGACCAAGTCCTCCTTCGTCTTGGCCCACTGAAGGTCAGACGTCGTCTTGTGGTCGAGAACGACAGGCTTGTCTGCGGAGATGTCCAGAACGTCAATGAAGCCGTTGACAGGCAGCCCGGCTACGACGAGGCGGGGCATCCCGCCGGGGATGGGCACGCTGTCGTCGTCGGGGGCCAACTCCTTGCGGTCCTTCCCCCGACCGCTCATCGAGACCTCCGTGTAGACCACCCCCGGCTTCGGGAGGAGGGACAACCCGGCCTTGGCGATCTTCCCCGCAGCCGACTCGTCGGGGAGGGTGCCGTCGTCGAGGTACTTCTCCAACTGGGTGTGGACGGCTTCTCCGAGAGCGGCGCTCGCTCTCTGCGGGGTGGGGAGCCCCATGACGCTCTGGTAGAACCAGAGGCGCTTGCAGTCACGGTACGTCGTGATCTGGGACGCGCTTGTAGACTTGAACTCGCGCAAGGTGGGGTCTCCTAGTGGGTGTCAGGGGCGGTCGCGGGCTTCGCCGAGACGAACGAGGGCACGGGGGGAAGGGGCTGGGTGGGGGTGGCGGCCTTCTTCGGCAGCACGACCTTGCGCAGGGCTTCGGGGATGGTGAACATCGCCCCGCGATGCCCGTTCTCGGGCGTAAGCGTGCAGCCAAGGTCCTTGAGGACGTGGACGACGCGCATCTTGTCCTGTCGGGTGATGCGCGGAATCTCAATCTGGAGCGCAGCGGTGAGAACGTCGTAGACGTAGACCACGGGGGCGCGGTTGCCCGCGACGTACTCGTAGATGGCGGGCATCCAGACGTCTTCCTGATGGAAGGGGGTGCTCTCGCGCGCCAGCCGATCCGCGCTCTCTCCGGCGTAGTACCAGACCTCGCCAGCCTTGTAGCGGACGACAGCCTCGGACCAAATCTGGTCGCGGTTCTCCCGCAGCCACGCCACGTCTACTCGCGTGGCGCGGATGGGGACGAAGCGACGCGACCCCGTGGGGTCGTTGAGAAACTGGTCCTCGTTCGTCGTGCCGACGAGGATGGTCTGGCGGGGCCGCTCAACGACGTGGCGTCCGAACGGAGGACGGAAGGTGTCGACACGGGACGTGAGGAACGCCTTGATTCGGGTGTTCTCGGCCTTCTTGAAGGAGTCGAGTTCGCTCAACTCGTAGAACCACCGACCCGCCATCTGCATGAAGGTGTCCTTGTCTCCGATGTTGAGCGGGCTGTCCGCGAACCATCCGTTGGCGAGAACACGGAACGCCGTGGACTTGCCGATGCCCTGCGCGCCCGTGATGACGACCATGTTGTCCATCTGGCAGCCGGGCTCGAAGATGCGCGCGACCGCTCCGATAGCGAACTTTGTCGCGGCGTCTTCGAGGTAGCCCGCGTCTCCCGTCGCCCCGAAACCGCGCGCGAAGATGTCCTTGATGCGGGACGTGCCGTCCCATGTGCGCTTCTCGTCGTTGAGGTAGTCGCGGACGGGGTGAAAGTGGTTTTCCTTCGCGAGGTTCAAGATGGCCTCCTGAACGAGGGCGGTGCGGGGAGCGATGTTGTAGCGACGCTCGATGTCGATGTTGATGCGCGTGTCGAGGTGGTCCTCGGCATGCTCGCCCCGGTAGAGCAACTTCTCGGCGAAGGAGTCGTAGCGGAAGTACCCAGCGGGGTAGGCCGCATCCCCGCGCAGCACCGCCTCCACGTTCGCGAGCGAGGAGCGCGGAGTACCCGTGCGGGGGTCGAGCATCATCTGCTGGAGGACGCGGGGGTCGGCGTTGGTGAGGGTTGCTGCGCGGCGGGCCTGCGTCTCGGTCGAAGACAGGTGGGCGCGCGCCGTACGCACGCGGTTGCGGGCTGCCGTGAGCGCGGCGCGGTGATCGACGCTCGCCTGTGCTGCGGTGCGAATGACGTCCTCGGTGCCGAACCGTCGCGCGTTCACGAGGTTGTTGCGCACCAACTCCTCTTCGACCTGAAGCCGAGCGACCTCGGCCTCGGCTGCGGCGAGCGCAGCGCGAGCGCGCTCAAGGTCGGACTCGGTGCGCGCCTGCTGGTCCTCGCGCATCTCCTCGGCGGTCGCCGTCTCGGGGTCAGGTCGCCCCAACTGCACGGGGGAGGTGATCTCTCCCACCGGAGCCCCGACGGTGCAGCCCGAGCACGCGGTGCAGAAGGTGCGGATGTTCTCGCACCTACGCGGTCCCGTCTCCGTTGCGGCGCGCTGGAACTTCTCGTTCGTCTCGGCAGGGGAGTACTTCTCGTAGGCGCTCCCAATCTCGTGAGCGAGGCGGTTTCCGTCCTTGCAGCGGGCGAGGATGGAGAGCCACGCGTACCACTCGTTCTCGGGAAGGTCCGCAGCGTCGTCTCGGCAGTGGCGCATGAAGGCGCACTGCTCCTCGATGCGTTCGAGGTTCTCAATCTGGTGCGCCGTTTCGATGCCCGAGAAGATGCCCGTGGAACGCGCCGCCTCTACAGGGGTAGGTGCGGTGGAGGATGCCCCGACAGGGGTGCGCGCCCCCGGCGGGATGGGCGGGCGATAGGTGTCCGGCGGCGCGATGGAGAGGACGAAGTCCGCGTCGAGGGACTCTTCGGGGTTGTGCCAGTAGTGGTGGATGGCGTTCGGTCGGTGGGTCGGGATGAAATAAATGCGACCGGGATCGCTCAACGGGTCGAAGGGCACGCCGCGTTTGACCGCGAAGTCGTGGACCCACGCCCAGATGCGGCGGAACTCGCTCGTGTTCACGGGTCGGGAGAGCGGGAGCACGACGCGGAAGCGGGGCTTGTCCTCGACGTGCTGGAACGTCGTGTAGCCGACGTGCTCCCACCCGCCCCACACGCCCCGCGCCGCCTCGATGGTGACCGGAGCCTGCTTGCTGTCGTAGTCGAGGACGATGGCGTGGACCGCCGCGATGTTCGTCTCGGTCTGCCCCTTCACGCGCATCCCGCCCTCGCGGTAGGTCACGGGCGACCACAGCGCGGCGTCCTCCTTGCTCGCGGTCTCCTTCCACTCGTTGAAGTCGGTGGGCCACGACAGTTCTGCCGGGGAGGGGACGTTGTCCTTCAGCGAGTCAAAGGTGCAGATCAGCAGGGTTGTCAACATGGCGCACCGATAGGGACGCACAAGCCTCGCCGGGGGAACGGCGGACACGCGCGGGGGGAGGTAGGGGAAGGTCGGCTGGGTAGCCGGGCCGATGGGGAAGTCGGCCTACGTCACCTGTCATAGGCCGGCAGACGGTAAGGCGCAAGGTCGGTGATGCGCCTTTCTTTTCTCGCGCGGAGAAGCGGCTTTCTTCCTAGTCTTCTACAGAGAGCAGCGTCTGGAACGCTTCGAACGCCATCTTCGCCTGCGTGTGCCGCGAGGTCGCCTGTTCGAGCGCCTTCGTGGCCGCGTCGAGTTCGTCGACCAAGAAGCGCAGGAGGTGGGAGCGGTGCGCGCTCTCATCCTCCTCATCCGGGTTGTCGGAGGCAGCGACGACCGCCCCCGTTGCCGCGAGGAGAACCTCGTCCACCCGCTTCCTCTTCGCTGCGGGGGTCAGGTTCAGGAAGTCGTCGGACCACGCCCGCACGTCGGAGTCCCGCACGGCGTTGAAGACGAGCGCCGAGAGGTTCTTCACGTTGTTGATCTGGAACGCCTTCGTGATGAGGAGTTCCGTCCCCGAGTCCACCGAGATGGTCGTCCACGTCGATGCGCTCGGCGGGTTGAACGGGGGAAGCGCGAGAGGCGAGCCCTTCGCGACGGTGCCGACGACGAGGGCACGGATGATGCTGCTGCGGGTCGCCGTGGGGTGCGAGACCTCAAGCGGCGTAAGATCGCCGAGGGCGATCTTCAGGGGGATGCTGGGCATGGTCACCTTGGGGGGAGGTGGGGGGAGGGGAACGACGGCGGGGGAGCAGAGGCCGAGTGCGCTTCTGCGCCGACATCATGGTCTTTATACTCATACCTTATGGAGCCGTCAAGAAGGTAAAGGTAGAAACGGCGGACAACCGGCGCAGAACCGCGCAAGGGCTCCGCACCTCCGCGCGGGATGGGGTTAGAGGCCCGCATGAAGGTGCTGCTCACGGTAGACCCCGGCCTGCGCGGATGCGGCTGCGCGTGGTGGATCAAGCCTGACGGAGAGAACTGGGCGCTCAACAGCGCCGCTCATGCTGCCGCTCTACCGCACGAGCCGGGACCGGGAGAGGACGACGGGCCAGAGGCGTGGAACGCTGCCGTGGGCGCGGTGGAACTCCTCCATGCCCAGAGGTTCGGGGTGCGCTCACCTGACGTGCTCTGCGTGGAGCGCATGAAGGTCTACACGCGGGGAGCCGGAGACCCGCGCGACCTGCTCGCGCTCATGGCGGTCGGGGGTGGCATCTTCCGAGCCTTTCACGAGGCGCGACCGCTCGCCCCGCTACCCTCCGAGTACAAGGGGCAGGTGCCTCGCAAGGTCTACGGGGAGCGCATCGAGAAGAAGGTGCGCGAGAGCGGCGAGTGGGGGAAGGTCTCCGTGCCCAAGCAGAAGACCCACCTCAACGACGTGATGCACGCCGTCGGGATGGGCCTCTTCCTCATCGAACGAGGGCGGGTCTAGTCGAGCGACTCCTCGACGACGACCACGCGACGCATGTTCGTCGTCGTGGGCGTCACGGTGATGGTCTCGACGCCGTGCGCGGCCATGACGGCACGAAGCAGCGCGACCGCGTCCTTCATGTCCTGCATCGGGTCAGCGGACTTCGCGAAGGAGACAGGCGCGGTCACGGGCGCGGTCACGGGCACGGGTGCAGGCGGAGCCACGGGCGATGCGAGCACCTCGGGCGCGACCGCCGGGGGGACCGTCGCCACCTCGGCGGGAGCAGGGAACATGCGCAGGGACTCCGCCTTCGCGGTCTCCTTGTCGGGGGCACCGGGGGGACGCCCAAGGCGCAGGTTCTCCTTCGGGTAGCGACCACCCGGAGGGATTGCGACCCGGTCGAAGTTGTAGCGGTCGCAGGCCTCGGTGAAGACCTTCTCGTCCACATCGACGTAGATTTGCTTCCCGCGCCCCGTCGTGATGCCGAGGGTCGAACGGGCCTCCTGAACGGTGTTGAGGAGGCCTCCCTTCGTGATGTTCGGCAGGGTGTCCACGATCTTCCGGTTCGAGACGCCGGGGGACATGGCGAGCAGCCGCATGATGGCGAGGGTGGTCTCGTTCGTGATGAGAGGCTTCTGCGCTTTGCGGAGAATGACCGGGGGACGCGCGTTGGTCGCAGAGAGGGGGTTCGGCATGGTGGGGGCTTCCTCGGGAGTGGGGACGGGTTCGGGGGAGGGGATGGGTTCGGGAACAGGTGTGCGAGTCTTCTTGGACTCGATGGGCTTCGGGGCGAGAAGGGGAATCTCGGGGAAGCCGGCTTCGGTCAGTTTCTGTATGTTCACGGCGTGTTTGCGTGTCCCCATGATGACGGGGATGCCTCGCTTACGTCCTTCTTCGAGAGCGGCTCCGCTCATCGAATGGCCGCACATGTCCGTGAGAATGAAGACGACCGAGATGTTCTCGGGAAAGGAGCCGTTCTGCTTCTTCCACGGCCAGTGGTGCGCGACGTGAAGCCCATGGCGGGTGAGGCGCGGGCTCAACTTCCGCATCACGAAAGAGGCCTCGCCTCCTACGACGAGGGTGGGGATCAGAATCGGTGCGAGGGCACCGACCCAGCCCGGTGGGGCTGTTCGTGATCGGGGTTCGGGGGGCAGGAAGGGTGCGTACATGCAGCCTCGGGGTGGGGGGTTTGGTCAGGTGTCGGTGTGCCCGACGAGACTACTATAGCCACAGGAGCCGGGAACGTCAAACGGGTCGGACGCGAACGGCATAGCACTGCTCGTAGCACTCCGCTGGACAGCATCTTTCGCGACGCGGTGGCGAGCGTGCGCATGCCGCCGTAGGGTGACAGTGACCCCCCGTTGAACGGAGGAACGGCGTTGCCGCCCAGCAAGACCCCTCATTCCACCATCCCGCGCACAGGGTTCGCAAAGCCCCTGTCGCGAGCCATGCGCGCCGATCTCTCCACCGAGAACGTGCGCGTGGACAACTGGTGCCTGACCGAGGACCAGCCCGTGGGCGGGCTCCGCAACTTCCTTCTCGCGAAGTACCCGAACGCTCCTGCGGTCGAACAGGCGTTCGTAGCGGGGGGCGGCTCCATCATCGTCCGCGCCGTTCGTGGAACGGAGCCGGTCGCGGTCGCCTTCGGCATCGACGACGTGGGCCGCCCGACGCTCACGTTCGTCGGCCAGAAGCCGGACAGCGCCGTCGAGGTGCGCCTGCTTCTCGAACACCTCCCGCCCGACGTCCTCGGTCGGTTTACCCTTCGGGAGGCCGCATGACCTGCGTCAATGGCCTCCGTCGCGCGCTCTCCGCATGCTTCATCCTCGCCGATGCCGAGGGAGACGTGCCCCACGACTGGCTCCTCGACGGTCAGCCCTCCGGTGACCTCCGCAACTTCCTCCTTGCTCATCACGACGCTGTGGCTGGCGGGGAGGCCGTCGAGGACGCCTTTCGCGAGGCTGGGGGGACCATCGTTCTTCGTGCCCTTCGCGTGGGCAAGACCCGCGCCGAGGGTCTCACCTTCCTTTTGGATGCGGAGGGCCGCGTAGGTCTTCGCGTCCTCGGCGGCAGCAAGGGCACCGACCTCGCCGTCCGCATCGCCATTCCTCACTCCGCTTCGGCCTAGCCGAGGCACTCTTCCCGTCCCTCAACCCGACCCTTCGGGGTCACTCATCAAGGAGCCATCATGGCACTCACTGTCTTCTCTACCGTCGCCACCCCCAACCGCCTCGCGCTCGTGATCCGTGCGACGGGCGCGGAGACCGCGAACCTCACGGTCGCCACCCTGCGCGGCTACGTGACCGCGGGTACGCCGCTCGACACGGCGCTCGCCAGCAGCCTCGGCACCTGCGACACCACCAACGCGAAGGCGCAGGCCGCGCTCATCACGGGCGGCTCCTACACCAACACGGCGGTCACCCCGAACGCCTCGGTGCAGACCTTCATCAACGTCCGCACGACGAACGGTCTCGCGGCGGGCCCCGGCTCGCCTGTCGCCGTCGGTGTTTGCGCCATCGCCACGGCCACCAACCCCACCCTTCAGATCAGCACCAGCGCCGCGACGGCGAACGATCAGGAGCCCGTGGTGTTCGTGGAGCAGATCCACTCCGTCATTCGCTAGTTTGACAAGCGCGGGTTACCCGACTCGGACGACAAGGAGACCAGCGTGCGCCACATCGAAGTAGGTTCTGACAAGTTCGAGTACGCAGAGGGATTTTTCTCTCTCGTTCGAGACGGCGTCGTTGAAACCATCAGTGCCGACCTCGTCGAGGTAGGCGAGACGGCGGCCACCGTCTTCTTCAGGGAGTCGCGCACGTTCATCTCGATGTCTCTGCGCGAGTGGGAGTATCTCCGAGGTCTTGTCGACTCCATCGAAGAGGCTCCGGTCGCCGAGGAGCCTGCTGCGGAGGAGCCGGTCGCCGAGGAGGCCACGCCCGTGGTCCCCTCCACGCGTCGCGGTCGCCGCCGAGCCTAACCCCGCGCGGGAGCGCATCCCACGCCCGTCCCGTTCACGCGGGGCGGGCGTTTCTTCTGAAACGGAGAACGCCCGCGAGCGGGTGTGCTCGCGGACGCCTCGTACGGTAGTCGGCCCGGCCTGTCGTGCCGGACGTATCGTCAGTTGGCGAGTCGCGCTACTCGGGGAACACGACGCGCGCGAGGGACACCCCGTTCGCGTCGAAGTACTCGTTGTAGTACTCGTCGTGCTCCACGAGCGTGATCGTGTCCGGCAGGGGTTCTGCTGCCGTCTTGTTCCCCAGCGGCACAGCGATGGTCACTGTCTCCGGGTAGTACGCGAGGTAGGCGACGAGGTGCTCGTTGTACGTCATGGGGTCACTCCGTCAGTACGCGAGCAGCATGGCTTCTGCCGCCGCCGTCTGGTTCGCACCGAGAAGGTAACCGACCGTCGTCGCCCCGTTCGTCCACGCCGTCCCCGCAAGGCTGTTCCGGGTGATGTAGATTTGCCGCAACTGCCCCGCCGCACCGAGCACGGTGCCGAACGTCGTGGTCGTTCCCGTGGCATAGAGCGGAAACGGGATCTTCGGCAGGTCGCCGTTTGGCGACACGAGAGAAGACGACAGCCCGGACCACACGCCGAACCTTGTGTGGGGGACCGTCACCGCAGTGCCCGGAGTAAACGTCTGGAACCGGCTGTTGTTCGCCCCAGTTCGCCCGATAAAGGGACCGTACTGCGACGCCCCCGTGTTGGAGAGCGTGGTCGTACTCATCGCTCCGCCCGAGCCCACAGAGAAGATGGAGTAGAGACGCCCATCCGTCTCGTCATCCGTCGCCGTCGTGGAGAGCGGGTCAATGAGCGCGCCACCCCCAAACGGGTAGGACGCCGCCCCTCCTGCCGTGAGCAACTGACAGATGAACGCTTCCTGACACTCCCACATGCGGAGCGTCACAAAGGTGACGGCGGTCGTAGCCTGCGTGAGGTTCACGTACCCGCTGAAACTCCCCGAGGTGAACGGGTTGGCCGCGTACCACCCGACACCACCCCCGATGTAGGCTCCGGGGTTCTTCACCATCGCGATGTTGAGCCGGTTGACAGCGTTGCTGTCCGGCGTGGTCGCGAGCGTCGTGAGCATCGTGGGCCCGGAGGGCGGAAGCGAGGAGGCCCCGGCGATGATGTAGGACGTGGGGATGGTCACGTCCGGCAACACGACCGGAGGCGGACTGCCGTACGCTGCGACCGTCACCCCGCCGCTCTGCTCCTTGCTCCACGTCCACGAAGTCGATCCCGGTGTTCCCGCAGGCTGACGGGGCGTACCGTCGGCGTACGTCGCCACAGAGGAGTTCGCCTGAATGGCGTCGAGGATGGCGGCGGTCGTGTTCGCGGCGAGGACGACCGGGGGAAACGCACGCCACGTAAGGGTGGGAAGGGGCATCGTTTCTCCTAGTACTGGAACAGCAGCATTTCACCGGAGCCCGTTGCTGAACCGGTGAGCGTGTAGCCGTAGATGGTCCCGTTGTCGTTCCATGCGGTAGCCGTCGTCCCGTTCTTGGAGACGTACATGCTCCGCAACTGCCCGGCGTACTGACCCGTGGACTGAAAGTTCATCTGGTACGGGACCAACACGGGCTTGCCCGAGGCGAGCGTAAACGTGTTGCTCGCCGTCATCGCAGCCATGCGTCGCATGTTGCGGGTCGTGCTGACGGCCCCGACGTTGAACGTAAAGAAGTGGGCGTCGCCGTTGGTTGTACCGCTGTAAAACGGGGTGTCCGTAAGCGTGGAGGACAAGAACGAGGTAGACAACCCAGTACTGCTGCCCGAGGACAGTACGCTGTACAGCCGACCGTCCGTCTCCGCGTTAGCAGCAGCCGACGAGAGGGGGTCTACCAACGCTCCGGCCATCAATGTCTGAACGGAACTTCCGCCTGCGAGGACGCAGATGATGATGAACGCTTCTTCGCACTCGTACCAATAGAACGAGTTTCCTGCCGTGATGACCGTAATACGGGTTCCCCGAATCATGCCAGAGAACTGACCCGTCGTGAACGGTGCCGCGTTCGTCCACGTCGTGTACGTCCCGCTGTTCTTGTTCATCGACAAGAGAAGGAGGTTTTGGTTGTAGGTGTCCGTATTGTACGTCCCACCCGGAGAAGACGCCGCCGTGCTGCCCGAGATGATGTAGCCCATGTTCAGAGCGTTGATGGGAGGCACGCCGTAGATGGCCGTCGTCACGCCGGGCTGAACCGCGTTGGCGTTGTCGATGTTCCATGTCCACGCCGAGTTTGTGCCGGGGACGCGCGGAGAGTTGTCGGCATACGTCGTGGACTGTCCCATCGACGCGAGCATGTTCAGCAGGTCGTTGATGGTGCTGCCCGAAAACGTACGGGGGGTAAGAAGACGCCAGTTTAGGACAGGAAGTGCCATTACGCGATGACCCCCGGAGAAACGGTGGCGTCCTCCATGCCCACAGGAACGTCGATGAGGACGTCCTGCTCCACGGTGCGCGAACTCGCGAGGCCCACAGTCACGACGAGAGCGAGGAACTGGAGAATCCCGCCGCTGTAGGTGAGGACCGTGGCGTCCTGCGTGGCCTGCACGGTCTGTGCGTTACCGGATCCGTCGAACGCCGCGACGGCGTTGGCGACCCCCGTGTGGCCGCTCGAAGCCCATCCGAGCGTCGTGAGCGCGGGGTGCGAGGTCACCCCGATGCCGCTGACCCACGTCGCTGCTGCCACGGAAGCGTTCGTACAGATGTACAGCGTCCGAGGCGACACGCTCGTGTCAATCCACGCGCTCCCCACGACGTACCCCTTGCTGGAGTCGTCCGAGGCTCCGGGTGCCCCGGTCTTGAGAACCTGTGGTGGTAGCAGGTAGGACATGCTGGCCTCCTAGTACTTCAGGACGAGGGAGGTGTTCGACGCCGTGGCTTGCGGAGAGAGGATGTACCCCTGTACCACACCGCCGTTGGACACGACCTGCCCCGCTGCTGCCGCGCGTGTGAAGTAGATGTTCCGCAACTCCCCAAAGAACGGACCCGTCTGTGCGTTCGTCGAAGCCGAGGCGGTGACCGAGTAGGGGAGGTACGGAATGTCTCCAGATGGCGTCAGGTACGACGTTGCCGTCGTGATGTACTGCGCCATCATCGCCTGACGACAGGTGGTTACGGAGCCGACGTTGAAGATGGCGAAGCGAGAGTTCAGTCCCTTCGAGGCAAGGTCGCGACCCTTGAACACTCCGTAAGAGTTGTCCAAGCCGCTCGCAGACCACGTAGTAGCCCACGTCCTACCCGAGCCAGTAGACATTACGGAGTAAAGACGCCCATCGCTCTCGCAGTTCCCCGTGCTGGTCGAGTAGGGGTCTACAAAGGCCCCTCCCCCGAACACGTAAGAGGACGCACCGCCTGTGGCTACCACCTGTACGATGAAGCCTTCCTGACACTCCCAGTAGTACATCGTTCCGTTGGTCGTGGCTGCCCCACCCATGATGTAGCCGGAGAACTGTCCGGCTCCGAAGGGGCTCGTAGGAGAACCAATCGTCCAAGCGTTGGGGAACGAGACAGGAGAACCGGAGTTCTTGTTCATCGCAATAGCGAGGCCGTTGGCGGAATAGTTGTCGATACCCGGCATCATCTGTGGCGTAGGCGAAGCAGCGTTCCCCGCGACGACGTACCCCATCTGAAGCGTGTTCGTGGGAGGAACACCCCAACAGGCTTCCGTTGTCCCTGCGATTTGCTGACGGTTCCACGTCCACGCACTCCCACTGCCCGGCGTACGCCCGGATCCGTCCGAGTACGTCGCTGCCTGCCCTATCGTGTAGAGCGTGTCGAGCGTGGACGCCGTAGTACCGGAAGCGAGAGCGACCGGAGTGACCGCACGCCAGTTTTGGGTAGGAAGAGGCATGTGTTACCCTTATCGCGTCAGGACGATGATTTCGCCCGCCGAGTAGTTCGAAGAGCCCACTGCATAGCCTACGGTCGAACCTCCGTACCGATACTCCTGTCCGCCGATGCCGTAGGCCGACCAGAGAACCTGTCGCAACTGCCCGGAGTAGGCCGAGTTGCAAGTGTACGGGATGGCCTCAAGGGGACGCTCGCCGCTCGGGTAGACCATGCTCGCCGTCGGGTAGTAGAACGCGCTCTGGAGCCCGTTTCTCACCCCCGTCACGTTTCCTAGCGAGCAGACGTAGAAGTGCTGGGCGTTCCCGGCTCCACCGCCCTGCGTCGGAGACCCGGCTGCCGTGACGCCCAAGAACGTGCTGGGGACGAGGCTCGTACCTCCCGAGGTCATCAGGCAGTACAAACGACCATCGGCCTCGGCGTTGAGGGCTCCGGTTGCCATCGGGTCGAGCAGGGCCCCTACGCCGCACACCGACGTTCCGCCGTTGCCAGAGAGCATCACGATGACGGCTTCCTGCGACTCCCACATGTAGGCGACCGGAGGCAGCGTGTACTGCGTGGTCACGTTCAGGGACGCGCGCACGAACCCTGTGAACTGCCCGGTGGTAAACGGGTTGGCGTCTCGCCACCCGAGGTTCGCTGCCGGGTTGGCGTTGTTGTAGGCCCCGGCGTTCTTGCAGAGCCCCATGAGCAGCGTATTGACGCTCCACGTGTCTACCGACGGAGACGTGACCATCGTAGGCGTGGCAGCGTTCACGCTACCGGCGAACAAAGCCTTGATGGCAAGGCCAGACGGGGGGTTGAGCGGCGGAGTTCCGAAGCACGCCGTCGTCACACCGACGTTGTTGGTGTTCGTGGTGTCCCTCCCCCACGACCACGCGCTGTCCGTTCCGGGGGTTCTCCCCGTTCCGTCTCCGTAGGTGCTGGCGTTGCCCATCGTGTAGATGGCGTCCAAGACGTTCGCCATCGTGGGAGACGCCGGAAGGACGATGGGCGCGAGCATACGCCAGTTGAGTGCTGCGAGTGCCATCAGACCACCGTCCCCGCTGCGGAGGTACTATCCAACCCCTTAATCGCCGGGATGGACGAAGTGTAGAAGTAGGTCGAGATGGTCGTGAACGTGTCTGCCCCCTCCGACACCCCGGTCAGGTAGTTCACGTCGTAGGTCCGCTCCCCGACCGCGATGGAGGGCTGGGGCGGAGAAGTCCATGCCAGAACGCTCCCCGAGAACGCGAGAACCGAACCGTCCGTGACGGGAGCGTAGATGGCCGCGACGTTCGAGCCGTTGAACGCAGCCACGCCGTACTGCGTGCCGTCGTGACCGGAGAGAGCCCACGAGAGGTTCGAGAGGCCCGTGTGGGTCGTCACACCGCCTGTGCGCCGCCACACCGCCGCCCCGACCGAGGCGTCGAGGCAAGAGTACGCCACAGGGGTCACGGGAGAGGTGTCCACCCACGTCGCTCCCGGCACAAACCCCGCGCTGGAGTCGTCCGTAGCGGTAGGGGCCCCGGCGCGGGAAACCTGCGGTACGTTGATGTAACTCATGGGCTAAACGATCCACCAGTTCGTGCCGTCGCTCACGACGGTGATGGCGTTCAGCGTGCCTCCAGCGAGGACGATACCCGTAGCCGCTGCCACGTTGTCGATGGTCCCGCCTGCGCTCTTGACGGTGACGATGTTCGCACTTGTGTTGATGCGCTTCACCTGAACCCGACGCCCGGTGATGACGTTGGCGTTCGGCAGGGTCACGTCAAACGCGCCACCACTGGAGTTGACGAACACCACGTCGTCCGTCACCGCGACCGCGTAGGCTCCGCTTTGAGTCGTGGTCTGAAGAGCGCGAGTCTGTGTCGTCGTCTGACCGAGGATGCGGAAGACAATCGAACCCGCAGCGGTATCGTCCACGGTCAGCGTCTTTGCTGCTGTCCGACTGATCTGCGTGTCGAGGGCGGTTGCGCCCCCAACCCCAAGACGGAGAAACCCCGAGCCCAACGAAGACGAGGCGTTGACGGCACCCGCAGACGGGAACACGCGGTGCGTGTTCGCGATGTTGTCCGACCACCGAAGGTTGTTCGTGCCAAAGACGCCCGCGCTGTCGCTCGCCGGTACGATAGTGGCACCGCCTCCGCCGTTCGCGTCAATGGAGAGTGTGCTGACTCCGCTGCGAAAGAGCCGGAGGTCGAGAGCCGTTGCGCCGCCTGCCCCGAATCGAAGAGCCTGACCCTGAAGTGCGGTCGTAGGGTTCGCCGCGCCTGCCGTCGTGTAGACGTAGAAGTTGGTCGAAATCGCGGCGTTCCACCGTGTCGTGGTGGTGCCGAGGTTTCCCGTGTTGTCCGCGCCGGGGACGAAGTTCGCCGCCCCCGCCGCGCCGTTGTCGAGGGCGAGGGTGCTGGCCCCTGAACGGAGGATGCGTGTGTCGAGCGCGCTTCCACCGCCCGCACCCCACAGGGTCGAGCCGCTCCCGTTCACGCTGTAGCGGAGGTTCGCCTCTCCGCTTACGCCGGTCTCCAGCACGTTGTCGGTGCTGGCGAGCGTGACGACGGAGACACCGAGGTTGGTGCCCGTGTTGTAGACGCTCAACTTCCGGTTGGTGACCGGCGTGTTGCTGCCGATGGACACCACGTCGGTCGAGGTCGAGAGGTAGACAGTCGTTCCGCCGTCCACCCATCCCGAGGCCGCCGGAACCGCTGCCCACGTTGGAGACGCGCCCGGCCCCGCAGACGTGAGCACCTGACCAGCGAGGCCCGAAGAGCCGTTGACCTGAAGGTCGAGGATGTCGAGGTTGAGCGGGGCGTCGCCACCGCCCCCGTCCTTGACGGAGATGGTTCCCGTGCCCGCCGTCGTGAAGAGGAGCGAGCCCGGAGAAAGCGTGTCGGTCGTGCCTGCGCCGTCCGTGACGACGAGACCCGTCCCGTTCCACGTGAAGTTGGCCGAGCCGCCGAACGCGCCCGCGTTGTTGAACTGCACGCTGTTGAACGGGAGCGCGGGTGTACCACCGCCACCGCCGCCGGGGATGTTCACCGTGATGACGTCGCCGCTGATGCTCGCGGTGACGCCGGCTCCGGTGAAGTTGAGGTACGCACCGAAGCCGAGGTTGCTGCCCTCGTCCTGACCGTTGACCCCGACGAGCGTGTACCCAGTCATCCGCGAACCTCACCGGGAAGCGTCTTCATCTCGTTGTTCGCCTTCGACCAGATCCACAGGGACCAGTACGACACGCCTAACCCGACAGCGAGGGTGGCGGCACGAAGAACCGGGCGGTCTGCGGGCAGTTGACGAGAGGCGTACATGACGAGAGGACCCCCCACGAGCCCCGCAGCAAGACGGAGCGGCTGCACCGTCTGTTGCTCGGTGTCGTAGGAGACGCACAGGTACGGACGGTTCTCGGTGCGAGCCGTCTTGGTCACAGTGCCTCCGTCAGGCAGTTGTTCGCCCCGTACACCGGGGTAGCCGTACCTCACGGCCTAAACTCCGTAGTCTTCGTAGGAGAAGATGTCCTCGGTCGAGGTCTGGACCTTGAAGTAGAGGTGCGTGAGGAAGTACCCCGCAGCCCCGCCGATGAGCGCGTAGGGAATCACCGTCTCGGCAAGGTCGGAGTTCGTCTGGGCGGAGCGATACGTGCCCGTCAGCATGCCGAGCGCGAGACCCGCGCCCGCACCGAAGACCTTCATCAGGGCCTGATGGTCTCCTTCTGCTTCGAGACGGCGACGCTCCTCGTCTGCCTCGGGGTCGTAGGCGTCCTCCGGCCCAGAGAAGGCGTAGGCTCCGTAAGAGCGGGCGAGCGCAGCGTGCGAGGGGGAGAAGGTTGCCATGGGGATCTCCTACTGCGCCTTCCGACGCTTCATCCAGTCGTTCAACTCGTAGAGGCCGATGGCGGCGAACACGACGCCCGCACCAATCAGTTGCCGAACGAACTTGTTCGTCTCCTCGTCGGTCTTCTTCTCGTCGTCTTCGTCCGCGCCGTAGGCGCGAGCGGAACGAGAGAGCGCCTCCGTGCCCTGATAGGCGTTGAGACCGGGAGCGACCTTGTAGCGCATGTAGTCCGCCGCCATGTGGAGACGGTCTTCGGCGGTGTTGATCTTGAGCAGCACCCACGCCGGGAGGTCGTCGTCATCGCGGAGCGCGTTGTGCAACTTCGCCGCATCCATCGAGATGCGCGCGAGTTGCTGGCGGGCCATGCGGCCCTCCAGAGGCATGGGGTAGTCGAAGTTGCGGCTCATGGTCACATCCCCGCCCGCTGCTTGAGCAGGTAGAGCGCCTCAAGGTGCTTGTCGGAGAAGCCCGCGAGGACGTTGTTGATGGCGAGCGAGTACGGCTCCTTGCCGAGGAGGTTGTTCGCGTCGTTGATGCGGTGGAGGGTCTCCTCCACGAGCAGAAGCGCGCGCTGCACATCGGTGCCCGCAGCCTTCTCGGTACGGTTCACGAGA
>Ga0214917_10001084_pt1 | contig 35598 bp, 21 predicted proteins | sample LL_1208_BB_MetaG_FD_177983 | JGI IMG/M metagenome (GOLD analysis project Ga0214917, IMG submission 177983) | Freshwater microbial communities from Lake Lanier, Atlanta, Georgia, United States - LL_1208_BB | ecosystem: Environmental > Aquatic > Freshwater > Lake | place: USA: Georgia | collected... | reverse complement strand
TGCGAAATGCTTGGTTGTCGGCCCTGCTTGGAATGTTTTTCCCGGTTTGGTTGTCGGCCCAATGCGTGAACCCACCGGCATCTCCGAATGCGGCGGTTCAAAACTCAAACTGCGGACAGGCTGCCGTTCTAACAGCTTCAGGTTCTACCGGCAATTACCGCTGGTACACCCAAGCCATTGGCGGTACCCAGGTTCACCAAGGCAACTCCTACACCACTCCGGTGCTGTACGGCAACACCACCTATTATGTTGAGGCTTTCCAATCCGGAAACCCAACCTGCGCCAGCGGACGGGTGGCCTTGATTGTAAATCCGACACCTTTGGCATCTCCATCGGTTCAGGGCGCCAATGTTACCTGCGGAGCTTCAGCTACCATCACGGCTTCCGGCTCTACCGGAAACTATTTTTGGTATGCAGGACCCACCGGAGGACCTGTTTTGGCCACCGGCAATTCCTTTACTACGGCTGTAACCCAAACCACCATCTTTTATGTGGAGGCTTCCAGCGTAGCCAATCCAAACCAAACGGTTACTTTCAACTACACCGGAGGTCAACAAAACTGGACAGTTCCTGCTGGGGTTTTCTCCATCAACTTTGATGTGCGCGGTGCCCAGGGCGGAACCAATGCCTGGAACAACGGAGGTACAGGCGGTCGAGTTACCGGAAAACTGGCCGTTACTCCAGGTCAAACCCTATATTTCTACGTGGGCAACCAACCTGGAAGTGGAGGGTGTTGCTCAAATATTTGGGGACCCGGCGGTTGGAATGGAGGCGGTTCCGGATTTGCAAGGTACAGTGGTGATCAGGCCAGAGGCGGTGGCGGTGCATCCGATATCCGCGTTAATGGAACAGGTACAAACAACCGGGTTGTGGTAGCCGGCGGCGGCGGCGGTGCAGGTGGCCAAAACTGCAACAGCAACCGAGACAGAGGCGGAAACGGTGGTGGTCTTTCCGGTCAACATGGGTTTGTGTGCGACAATAACGATTTTTGCTTCGTAGGCCAAGGCGGCACCCAAAACAATGGCGGTGGCGGAGCCCAATGCTACGGTGGTAGCCAAGGTTCTCTAGCCCAAGGTGGAAATGCATGGGGCGGATGTTGTGGTTATCCCGGCGGCGGCGGCGGCGGCGGATATTATGGCGGCGGCGGCGGTGCCTACTATGGCGGCGGCGGCGGCGGCTCCAGCTATTCTGACCCAAACACCACTACCACCGTGGTTCATACCCAAGGTTTCCAATCCGGAAACGGTCAAATCATTGTAACCTATGTGGCTCCCTACTGCACCAGTGCACGGGTTCCCGTTCAGGTTTCTACCTCTCCCATTCCAAATCCTACCGTACCTACCGCAAATAAAATCTGCGGAGATACCGCTTTGCTTCAAGCTACAGGCACCGGTTTCTTCAACTGGTACAGCGCTTCTACCGGAGGAACACTTTTGCAAGCCAATTCTGCAACCTATTCCATTCCTTTTGTTACCGACAGTATGGCCGTTTGGGTTGAAGCCCTTTCAACCGCCAATACCGGCGGTACAATCAATTTCGGCTTTACAGGCGGGGTTCAATCCTGGACCGTTCCTGCCGGCGTGTACAGCCTTCAAGTGAATGCGCGTGGTGCTCAAGGTTCCACTCCTTCTTGCACCAATGGATCTACCGGAGGAAACGGTGGACAGGTTCAGGCAACCCTGGCCGTTACTCCCGGTCAAACCCTTAATATTTATGTGGGTGGCACCAACACCGATGCCAACCCGGGTTGGAACGGAGGCGGAAATGGGGGTACCATTTCTTGCAATAGTTTCTGTCAAAGCGGTGGAGGCGGCGGTGCCACCGACATTCGCATTGGTGGGCAATCTACCAGCGACCGTAAACTGGTTGCCGGCGGCGGCGGCGGTGGCGGTGCATGGTGCAACAGCGATCGCGGTGGCGCCGGTGGCGGATTAACCGGTCAGCAAGGCTACCGATGCAACAGCCAAGATTGCTACACAGGTACCGGCGGAACTCAATCTGCCGGTGGTCAGGCAGGCAACTGCTGCAACACCGGGCAGGGCGGTTCATTCGGCCAAGGCGGTAACGGCTACAATTGCGGCTATGCCGGCGGCGGTGGCGGCGGTTGGTATGGTGGCGGTGGCGGTACAGGTTGTTGGAGTGGCGGCGGCGGCGGCGGCGGTTCTTCTTACACCGACCCAAGCATTTGCAGTCAGGTAACCCACAACCAAGGCACTCAAACCGGAAACGGAAGCCTTAGCATCACCTATTCTGTACCCTATTGCCAAAGCCAGCGCGTGAAAGTAAATGTCAATGTAGCTCCACTTGCTCCACCTACCAATGTTATCGGCGACAGCGTTTTGTGCGGACAAACGGCAGTGGTTTCTGCTACCGCAGCTACTACCCCGGTACACTGGTTTAGCAACCTAACCACTACAACTCCGGTTGCCATTGGCCCTGCTGTGTTTTTGCCTCCTATGTATGGCTCTGACACCCTGTTTGCTACCTCTGCCCGCATCAACACCCTTTCCGGAAACCATACCTTCAACTACACCGGAGCCGTTCAAACCTGGACCGTTCCGGCGGGAATCACTTCCATCAATGTTGATATGTCGGGTGCCGAAGGCGGTGCTGCGGTATCGAACCCCTCTCAAAACCTTGGCGGAAAAGGCGGTCGGGTGCAAACTACCCTGAGCGTTACCCCAGGTCAGATTTTAAACATTTATGTGGGTGAAAAACCCAACGGAACTACCGGTGGTTGGAACGGCGGTGGAAACACCGGCAACAACAGCGGCGGTGGCGGTGGAGGCACCGATATCCGTATTGGTGGCATTACCTTGCAAAACCGCGTGATTTCTGCCGGTGCCGGCGGCGGTGCAGGATGGGCTTGCGGAAACAATGACTTTGGTGGCGACGGTGGCGGCAACGGAAATGCAGCCAACGGTATTCGTTGTGGACAACAAAATACCTGCCATTGCGGATTTGGTGCTTCACCCACCTCAGGTGGACAGGCGGCTCAGTGCTGCAACCAAACCCAGCAACAAGGTTCTTTGGGTAAAGGTGGCGACCGCGGCACTTGCTACAGCAATGGCGGCGGTGGCGGTGGCGGACATTATGGCGGCGGCGGCGGCGGCGACGGCGGCGGCGGCGGCGGTTCCAGCTATACCGATGCTCAACTGACCTCAAACACTACCCATACTCAAGGATTCCGTACCGGACATGGAGTCGTTAATATTTCCTACAACGCTACCCTTTTCTGCGGCAGCACAAGGGTTCCCGCTGTAATTCATATTGACTCTTTGCCCGCCCCTACCCTAAGCAACAATGTATTGTTCTGCGACCAAGGCAGCCATTCCTTCACCGTTAGCGGTGGACCCAACAACGCTCAGTACCGTTGGTTTGACGGTGCCAGCGGAAACCTGGTTGGACTTGGCAACACCTACAACACGCCCGTTGTAACTCAAACCGATTCCATTTTTGTTTTGTACATGCAAAACGGTTGCCCTTCTAAATACGATGTTGGTGTAGTTCAAATTGTACCTACCCCCCGCATGGATGTATTGGCTATGGGCCCCTTCTGCAGCAGCGACAACCCCTTAAATGGTTCTCTTGGCCTGGTGTACAACAATGCCAGCTTAACCTTCACCAACGCCGGAAAAACCGGCCAATCAGGTCCTTCTCAGGCCAATGCAGACCAAGCCTATGGCTCGGGTGTAGTTAGCGTAACCGACGGAGTTCAACAATGGACTGTTCCTGTTACCGGAACCTATACCATCGAGGCCTTTGGTGCCAGCGGCGGCGATGTTACTCCTACCAATTTGGGTGGCTTGGGAGCTCGCATGAAAGGAAACTTCCAATTGCAAGCCGGTCAAAAACTAAACTTTATGGTCGGACAAATGGGATTACCCCCAACCGACACATGGAACTACGGTGGCGGCGGCGGCGGCGGCACCTTTGTTACCTTAGGTAGCAACTACCCTACAGCCACTGCGTTGATTGTAGCCGGTGGAGGTGGTGGAGGTACCGCAGCGTATCAAAACGTGAACCAACCCGGTCAAGGTGGTCAAACCACCAACAACGGCGACGGCGGTGGACAGTGGGGTGACTATTGCGACAACGGCGGTGCCGGATTTTCAGGAAACTCCTTGTGCAACGGCAATGCCAAATCCTACAAAAACAACGGCCGTGGCGGTCAATCCAACTACAGCGGACATGGAGGTTTTGGTGGAGGTGGTGCTGCCATAAACCATCCCGGCGGCGGCGGCGGTGGCTACGAAGGTGGCCGCGGTGGCTACAACCACAGCTCAAATACCGCCCGCGGTGGTGGTTCCTTTAATGCAGGCACCAATCAAACCAATGTGGCCAATGCCAACTTTGGTCATGGTAAAGTCATTATCACCGGTCCTATGAGCGGTCAGCCTTCTACCTCAGGGGGTGTATGGTCAGGTACCGGGGTAACCGATACCGTTTTGGGTACTTTTGATCCGGGGCAAGCCCAGATTGGCAACAACACCATCCGTTACATGGTGAACGACAGCGGTTGCATCGGAGCCGACTCCATTGTAGTTCAGGTTATTCAAGGTCCTGATGCCAGCATCACAACTTTGCCTACTACCTATTGCGATTACGATGCCCAAGACACCATTGTAGCCCTAAACCCCAATGGAGTTTGGACCGGAACAGGTGTTACCGGAAACAACACTCAGGCCTACTTTAGTCCTTCGGTAAATGGTGCCGGTACTTACCATGCCATTTATACCATTGTAGATGCTGCTTCCGGCTGTACCGATATCGACAGCATCATGCTTCAGGTGAATCCTGCGCCCAATGCCCAGATTTCTTCAGCTCCCGTGTTGTGTTCCAACAGTGTTCCTGTTTCTTTGAACTCGGCCACCCCGGGTGGTACCTGGTCTGGTCAGGGAATTGTGAACCCAACCAACGGAAACTTTGATCCGACCAACAACGTTACCGGAAACAGCATGGTGTACTATACTGTAACGGTAAACAACTGTACCTCAAACGACAGCATGATGGTGATGGTGTATGCCGCTCCAAATGCCTCGTTCAACAATGCACCTGCTCAGGTATGTCAGCAAGGCAACCCCGTGTTGTTGAGCAATGCCACCCCGGGCGGTATTTGGTATGGTGCCGGCATCAGCAACCAAAACAGCGGTATGTTTAATCCTGCTTTGGCCAACAATGGCATCAACCAGGTTATGTACATGGTAAGCAACGCCAATTGCAGCGATGCCGACACCGTGAACATTCTGGTAACAGCCAATCCTGTGGTTACCATCAACCCGCTTTCTGCTTCCATTTGTTCCGGTACTCCGGCTGTGGTAGCTGCCAATGGCGCTGCCAACTACCAATGGTACATCAACGGTCAAATTATGCAAGGAAACACCGGCAACAACATCTCGGCCATTATGCAGGGCACCTACACGGTGATTGGAACCGATGCCAACGGTTGTACGGCTACCTCTTCAGGTGCTGTTATCAATGTGGCATCCAACCCTGTGATTTACAACATCTCTGCTCCGGCAGTGTGCGAAGGTCAGCCTACCGCATTTACCCAAAACTCTGCTCCGGGCACCGGTTCAACCATTGCTACTTATCAGTGGAACTTTGGAAATGGCAACACAGGTACAGGTGCTCAAACCAACGAAACCTATGCTAATGCCGGAACCTATACCGCTCAGCTGACTGTTACCACCACCGATGGTTGTGTGGACAGCTTAAGCCAGAACGTAACGGTGAACGCCTTGCCTAGCATTGACTCGGTTCAGGTTACCAACAACTGCTTCCCCGGTGCGGCTCAGCTGAACGCCTTTGTAAGCGGTACTCAAGGCAACAACTACGTATGGAACTTTGGCGGAATGAACGGAGGAATCGGTTCTTCCCTATCCTACACATTCCCAAGCCCGGGCAGCTACAACTACCTGTTGACTGTAACCTCAGCCGACGGTTGTGTTAGCACAGACCAAGGCAGCTTGCAAATGCATGAAAAACCCCATGCCGAGTTCTATGCTCCGAATGCATGTCAGTTTTCTTCGGTGAACTTCAGCGACTTGTCTTCGGGCAACGTAACGCAATGGAACTGGAATTTTGGTCCCGGAACTTCAGCGCTTCAAAACCCAAGCTATGCCTTCCAGCAGGCTGGAAACTACCCGGTACAATTGACTGTTACCACAGCCGATGGATGTTCCGACACCTACATGATGCCGATCACCATTGCCCCAACTCCATCTTCAACTTGGACCGGTACCAACATGTCGCCTGTTCAGGCAAGTTTCTTGCCCAACAACTATCCTAGCTTTGGAGTGAACTATTTCTGGAGCTTCGGCGACGGAAGCAGCAGCAACCTGGTCAATCCGTTGAAAACCTATGCTCAGCCGGGCTGGTACATCGTTTGCTTGACCTCTGAAAAAGAAGGGTGTCAGTCAACCACTTGCAAAAACTTCCGCATCTATGATATCTTCGGTATTGACGGTGCAGAAAATGAATTTGGCTTGACCGTTCAACCCAACCCATTCCAAAACAGCTTCAGCATTGGCTTAGACTTGAGTTTTGCTCAAGAAGTCCGTGCCGAGTTGTTGGATGTAACAGGTCGTAAAGTAGGCAGCTTTAACTTCGGTAAAATTGCTGCCGGAAAAACAACCTTGCAGGTAAACACTGCCGACTTGGGTCTTGCTCAGGGCATGTACACGGTGACCATCCAAATTGACGGTCGTGTGTTCAGCACCCGTTTGATTAAGGAATAATTGCATATCAGATGAATTGGAAAGGGCGTCGGAGCAATCCGGCGCCCTTTTTTTTGTGGGGCAAAAAAGTTTGAGTTGGCCGCGGGCGGGATTGAACAGGGTAGCACGCAAAGGGGGCGGGGCCTGGCCCGCGTGGCGCGGAGGCGACCTTGGGAGCCCCCGCAAGCCCGCCGGGACAGCCCCCGCCCACTGCGGACTACCCGTGAAAGCCCGATTGCCCGCCCCACTATTTATGCGAAAAACCGAAGCGAAAATCACAATTCAGCGTACTTTTATCCCATGAAAACCCATGTGTTTTTTGATTTAGACAATACCCTTTGGGATTTTACAGCGAATTCAAGGGACACCTTGACCGAACTGTATGTCTATTTTAAGCTAAATACGTTAATTCCTGACAATGAATCGTTTATAGAGATTTATGAGGGATACAATGCGCAGTGTTGGGCGGCATACCAGCGCAATGAAATGCGAAAGGATTTTTTGAGGCATCAGCGCTTTTTTTTGACCTTAGCGCACTTTGGTTTTAAAAACCGAACCCTGGCCAAGAAACTAGGTGCCGAGTATGTGGAGAGGTCGCCCCTGAAAACCAAGTTGTTGCCGTATGCATTGGAAGTGGTACAAAGGCTGCATTCGGAATTCCCCTTGCACATTATTACCAATGGATTTCAGGAAGTGCAATCGGTAAAACTGAGGGAATCGGGCCTTGCAATGTATTTTAAGGAAGTAATCACTTCTGAGAAGGCCGGGCACAAAAAGCCCTCGCCCCGGATTTTTGAACGGGCCTTAAAAAATTCAGGTGCGGCAGCAAATCAAAGCTGGATGATTGGCGATGATTATCAGGCCGATGTTTTGGGCGGCTTGCAGTCCGGACTAAAATCCATTTGGTTTGAAAAATCAGGGCTGGAACCCAATCGGCCTGAAATTCAAAAAGTAAATTGCTTGTCGGAACTGCCGGCATTGATATTAAACGGCATATAAGCGGAATTAATAGGGGCTTAGCCACAATTGAATTTTGCAATTCCATTGTGCTACGTATCTTTGAGCAGCCACATAAATTACTCCAACTCCAACCAAGGCCAGATGAGCCTGAAAGAAAAACAAACCGAAGACCTAAAGCTGTACTACACCATAGGTGAGGTAAGTGCTATGTTGGGCGTGAATGCCTCGCTGATTCGTTTTTGGGAAAAGGAATTTCCGGCGTTAAAGCCCAAAAAGAACAAGAAAGGAAATCGTTTGTTTACCAAAGCCGACATTGAGCATCTGAAAGAAATTTACCATTGGGTTAAGGAACAGGGCTTTACTTTGGAGGGGGCAAGAAAAAAAATGTTGGCCGAGAAGAAAATTAAAAGTCAAATTGGTCGTTCTGCATTGGAGTCAGACCGGTGGAATACCATTCAGGCTTTGCTTGATGAATTAGAATTGCTGTTGAAAAAATGAAGATTTTTAGTGCTTTGTTTCGGAAATATTGGATTGTTTTCGTTGTTTGGACAGGTACGTTAAGCGTTAATGCCGATCAGGTTGAGCCGGCGGAGCTGCCCAAACCGGACGACCCTGTGTTGACCATGATGGATAGTTTGGATGTATTGAATTACTTTAAAAATTACCGCAAGGTGAACGAGGGTTCCGCCCAGCGCAATTTGCAGTATGCCCCCGATTCGGTTCCTGAGTTTTCAGACAAGGTTTACCGGGAAAGGCTAAAAAAATTAGATCAGATTACGCCCTTTAAATTGGATTACAATCCTTATGTAAAGGGATACATTGAATTGTATGCCAACCGGCGAAGAGGAACGGTTAGCCGTATGTTGGGACTGGCCAACACCTATTTTCCGTTGTTTGAAGAAAAGTTGGCCAAAAACAACATGCCCTTGGAATTAAAGTATTTGGCCATTGTGGAATCGGCATTAAATCCATCGGCCAAATCAAGGGCGGGTGCCATGGGGCTTTGGCAGTTTATGTATGGTACCGGAAAATTGATGGGCCTGGAAATCAACAGCTACATTGATGAGCGCTGCGACCCCGACAAAGCTACCGATGCGGCCATTGCCTACCTGAAATATTTGTACAAGTATTTTGGCAACGACTGGCATTTGGCCTTGGCCGCATACAACGCCGGGCCGGGAAATGTGAACAAGGCCATTCGACGTGCAGGGGGCAAACGGGATTATTGGGAACTGAGGCCCTATTTGCCCGCAGAAACCAACGGCTATGTGCCGGCTTTTATCGCCGTTAATTACATCATGAGCCATTACCGCGACCACAACATTAAACCTGTTCAAGCAAAATACCACCGCTACGAGATTGACAGTCTTTTTGTAAAACAAGAAATGACGTTCAGCCAAATTTCAGAGGTGCTTGGAATTGAAATGTCGGAACTGCAGGTACTCAACCCCATGTACATTCAAGGGTTTATTCCTGCCAAATGGAAGCCTATGCCCTTGTATTTGCCCAAAAGCTATATTGGAGATTTTATTGTTAATGAGCCATTGCTTTACCGATATGTAACCGGGGGGTGGGCAGATCCCCTCGTGGACAGCTCAAAAATTGAAGCCGGTTTTTTTGCCGATTACCATAAAGTAGGTCGAGGCGAAACCCTGGAATTTATCGCCTTGAAAAATTCCGTAAATCCGGACTCTTTGGCGGCCTGGAATCTATTGGAAGCGGGCTCTCGCTTGTTCCTGGGCCAAAATCTGATTTTCTACAGCATTCAGGCTCCCCTTCCGAAAGAAAAACCCGAACCAAAACCGGAAACCCCTACCAAAGCTCCTGCCCAGTACCATACTGTGCGCTCAGGGGAAACCCTTTGGGCGGTTGCACGAAAATACAACACCAGCCCCGAAGCCATCAAATCCAAAAATGGATTAAGAAGCGATCGCCTAAAGGTGGGACAACGTATTAAGGTAAAATGAAAAACCTACTGCTGTTTCTGTTTTTATTCTTTTTTGCTTGCAGCGGGGCAGATAAAAATTATCGGCCTAAAGCCATTGGGCCTGAAGGCGACCTGATGCTTGTGGTGGCCGATGAATATTGGAGAAACCACCCCTTGGGCGACACCCTGCGAACCTTCTTTCAACAAGAATACCCCGGTTTGCCTCAGGTGGAACCTTTATGGAAAATAAGCCGAATTTCGCCCAATGACTTTCAGGGCAATTTGCGCTGGCAAAAAAATGTTTTGATAGCGGTGGTTTCCGATAAGGTTCGGGCAGGGCAGCCCCGTTTGGAATATGGCGAAGACCCCTTTTCAAGGCCTCAACTGGTGGTTCGCTTAAGTGCCAACCACCCCAACGAATGGCTGGCAGCATTTCGGGCACGCCGTTCAGAAATTCTCTCCCGATTGAAAGAAAAAGACACCAGGGTGATTGCTCAATCCATTCAAGAAAAAAACAGTTGCAAAGCATGCGCTGACACCTTAAAAAATCGAATGAAATTGAAAATGGCCATTCCTTCCGTTTTTAGTCCTGTATTGACCTCGGGCCGGACACTGGCTTTTCAGTACAGGGCCGAGCGGGTTGAAAAAGGGAGCATCCACCTGATTGAAAAGGTGGTTTGGGTCAGCTCTGTGAAGTACCATTCTGAAACCCAATTTTCAAGGAATTATTTAATCGGCTTGGCAGACCAAATCACCCAAACCTCATTTAAGGGAGAAAATCCGGGAAGTGGGGTAATTTCAGAGCCCAGAATGCCCTGCGACTCTACGGTGCTCAGCTTAGACGGGCATTACGCCTTAGAAATAAGGGGTTTGTGGCGCATGAGCAACGAATTTAAGGGTGGTCCTTTTGTGTTGTACGCCATTTTAGACAAAGCCAAGCAACGGATTTGGCTTGCGGGCGGATTTGTTTTTGCCGCCGGGCTTGATAAGCGGTCGCATATCATTGAACTGGAAGGGGTTTTGCGTTCGCTTCGGGAATTAGAATAAGGGTTTTTACCGGCAGGGGATTTATGTTGAACTTGGAGTAAAAAAAACTGGTTCAGGTCTGACTGCCCGTTTTTTTACCGCATAGTACTCCAAGCAGGTGCAAAAGAGCTGTAGAAATAGCAAGCAAACGCTCGTTCAACCCAAAAACGCTGTGAACTTTGTTGTAAAAACAGGCAGTCTAGCCTGAACACCCCACATTACCGTGAAGCCCGCTTGCGGTCGTTCTCGTCCAATAGGATTTTTCGCAAGCGCATGCTTTTGGGCGTAATTTCTACGTACTCGTCCTCCTGAATGTACTCAAGATTCTCTTCCAGCGAAAAGCGAATGGGCGGAGCCAACTGAACCTTATCGTCGGTTCCGCTGGCCCGAACGTTGCTCAATTTTTTGGTTTTGGTCAGGTTAACCACCAAGTCGTTGTCGCGGGAATGTTCACCTACCACCTGTCCCATGTACACCTCTTCGCCGGGAGCAATAAAAAACCGGCCTCGGTCTTGCAATTTATCCAGGGCGTAGGCAATGGCCGTTCCGGTTTCAAGAGCAATCAGGGAACCGTTTTGACGCTCGGGCACATTGCCCTTTATGGGCTGGTAGCTTTCAAATCGGTGGGTAACCACAGCCTCGCCGGCGGTGGCATTCAACAATGCGGTACGCAAACCCATCAGGGCCTTGGAAGGGATTTCAAATTCCAGGTGAATTAAATCGCCTTTGGGCTCCATGATTTGCAATTCGCCCTTGCGCAGTGTAACTTGTTCAATGGCCTTTCCGCTGTATTCTTCGGGAACGTCGATGGTTAAAATTTCTACGGGTTCGCATTTTTTTCCATCGATTTCTTTAAGGATAACTCTGGGCTGACCAACCTGCAGCTCATACCCTTCGCGGCGCATGGTTTCAATTAGAATAGAAAGGTGCAGAATTCCCCGACCAAACACCATGAAGGTATCTTGAGAATCGGTTTCCATCACCTTCAAGGCCAGGTTTTTCTCGGTTTCCTTCATCAGCCTGTCGCGCAAATGCCTGGAGGTAACGAACTGGCCTTCGCGACCATAAAATGGACTGTTGTTGATGGTAAAGACCATGCTCATGGTAGGTTCATCAATTTGCATGGGGGGCATGGCCTCGGGGGCATCAAAATCGGCAACGGTGTCGCCAATTTCAAAAGATTCCAGGCCAACGACGGCACAAATATCTCCTGCTTCTACCCGTTCTGTTTTTGCCTTACCCAGCCCCTCAAAAATAAAAATCTCTTTAATTCGCCCGGCCACACAGGAACCGTCGCGGCGCATCAGATTAATGGGTTGGTTAATGGCCAAACTTCCGCGGGTAACTCGGCCCACAGCGATACGACCGGTGTATTTTGAATAATCAATGCTTGTAATTTGAAGCTGAAGGTTGCCTTCGGGCGGATTGGGTGCCGGAATTTCTTCCAAAATAGAATCCAACAAATAGCCAATGTCTTCGGTAGGATTTTTGAAATCGGGCCCCATCCAATTGTGTTTGGCAGAACCGTACACGGTTCTAAATTCCAATTGGTCTTCGGTGGCATCCAGGTTAAACATCAAATCGAATACCGCTTCCTGAACTTCGTCGGGGCGGCAGTTTTCTTTGTCCACTTTATTTACCACCACGATGGGTTTTTTGCCCAAATTCAAGGCCTTGCCCAACACATATCGGGTTTGAGGCATAGGCCCTTCAAAGGCGTCCACCAAAAGCAATACCCCGTCGGCCATGTTGAGCACACGCTCTACCTCGCCCCCAAAATCAGCGTGACCGGGAGTATCAATCAAATTGATTTTTACTCCCTTGTATTGAACTGAAACATTCTTGGAAAGAATGGTAATTCCCCTTTCGCGCTCTAAATCGTTGTTGTCCAAAATCAACTCACCGGTCGATTCGTTGGTGCGGAACAAACTGCAATAATGAAGAATTTTATCTACTAAGGTGGTTTTGCCATGATCGACGTGGGCGATAATGGCAACGTTGCGGATAGCTGTCATACTTGCCGCGAAGATAGAACATTGAATTGAAGTACAAATTTCTTGTAGATGAAGATTAATAATGGCTTATCAAACGGAGCCCTGCCGCAACATCTTCCTGAAAAATCGGCTGTTTTTTGGGGTTTTCCATGCCAAGCTGTCGGTAAAATCCGAAAAAAAAGACAGAAAGGCCGAAAAAGTGCCTTGGCTTTCTTTTTGTTGAGGTTCAGAAAAATTCAAATTCTATGAGCACTCGCCCTCCGGCACCTACAGGTTCATCGGCCTTAAACAAGTACTGCCTTAATTTTAATGAGCTTGCATTAAAAGGAAAATTGGATCCGGTCATAGGCCGGGAAGAAGAAATTAGGCGGGTGTTGCACATTTTAACCCGCCGCAGCAAAAACAACCCGATATTGATCGGTGAACCGGGGGTAGGAAAAACCGCCATAGCCGAAGGCCTGGCCCACCGCATCATCAACGGAGATGTACCCGAGAACCTGAAAAGCAAAAAAATCTATTCCCTGGATTTGGCCCAATTGGTGGCCGGTGCCACTTATCAAGGCGAATTCGAGGAAAGGCTTAAGAATACAATTAAGGCGGTTCAGGATTCCGATGGCGAAATCATTTTATTTATTGATGAAATTCACATGCTGGTGGGTGCCGGCCGAAGCTCGGGCAGCAGTATGGATGCCGGGAACATTTTAAAACCCGCCCTGGCCCGAGGCGAACTACGCACCATTGGTGCTACAACCCTAAAAGAATATCAGCGCTATTTTGAACAAGACAAGGCCTTGGAACGCCGATTCCAAAAAGTACTGGTGGAAGAACCCGGCTCTGAAGACGCCATCTCGATTCTGCGCGGAATTAAAGAAAAATACGAGGCCCACCACAAGGTGCGCATTAAAGACGATGCCGTTATCGCCGCCGTAGAATTCAGTCAACGCTACATCAACGACCGCTTTTTGCCCGACAAAGCCATTGACCTTATGGACGAAGCCGCCGCCAAACTGCGGCTGGAAATCAACTCCAAACCCGAAGAACTGGAACGCGTAGAACGGCGGTTGATGCAACTGCAAATTGAAAGAGCAGCCATCAAACGCGAAGGAGATAACGCCAAAATCAATCAGTTAAAAGAAGAAATCGATGAATTGGAAGGCCAGAAAAAAGACCTGGAAAGCCGTTGGAAAGCCGAAAAAACCATTGTGGAACGCATACAACAGGCCAAAACAGAATTGGAAACCCTAAAATCGCAGGCTGAACAAGCTGAACGCTCCGGCGATTACGGGAAAGTAGCCGAAATCCGATACGGAAAAATGGCCGAAGTGAACCAAAACCTGAAAGATGCCCAAAAAGCCCTTAAAGAAAAACAAGGGGCCGAGGCCATGATCAAAGAAGAAGTGGATGCCGACGACATCGCCGAGGTAGTAAGCCGCTGGACCGGAATTCCCATTCAACGCATGCTGAAATCAGAACGCCAAAGGCTGCTGCAGCTTGAAGCCGAACTGGCAAAACGACTGGTGGGCCAAAGCGAAGCCGTCGAGGCCGTTTCCTTCGCGGTGCGCCGCAACCGCACCGGCCTGCAAGACCCAAATCGTCCCATCGGCTCGTTCATTTTCATGGGTTCTACAGGCATCGGTAAAACCGAATTGGCCAAAGCCCTGGCCGAAGTAATGTTCGACAGCGAAAATGCCCTTACCCGCATCGACATGAGCGAATACCAAGAAAAATACGCCGTTTCAAGGCTGGTGGGTTCCCCTCCCGGGTATGTTGGTTACGAAGAAGGCGGGCAACTTACCGAGGCCGTTCGCAACCGTCCCTATTCCGTCTTGCTGTTCGATGAAATGGAAAAAGCCCACCCCGACGTTTTCAACATCCTGTTGCAAGTGCTGGACGACGGCCATTTAACCGATTCCAAAGGGCGAAAAGTGAATTTTAAAAATACCCTGATTATTTTCACCTCAAACCTCGGCTCCCAATTAATCCAAGAAAAAATGGAGGCCGCCCTTCCGGGCCAAGAGGAACAAGCCATGCAATCGGCTAAAATTGCCGTTTTCGAACTGCTTCGCAAGTCCATTCGGCCTGAATTTCTGAACAGAATTGACGAAACCATTATGTTTTTACCCTTGAGCCGCGATGAAATTCAGCAAATTGTGCGCATTCAGCTTGAAAACCTGATGAAAAAGTTGGAAGAACAGAATGGAATCCACATCGAAATTTCAGAAAAGGCCATAGAATGGCTTTCCGAATTGGGTTTCGACCCGGCCTTTGGGGCCCGCCCATTGAAAAGAGTGATTCAACGAAAGGTCTTGAACGAGCTGGCAACCCTGATCTTAGAGGATAAAATACAAAAAAACAGCCCGGTTTTGATTGATTGCATTGACCGAAGCATCGAGTTTTTCCAAGCCAATCAGCACATAAAAAAGGGAGATTTACCCGCGGTTATGGATTGATGAATTTTTTGGGGCGCTTATCCGGTGCTCACCTGTAGCCACCTTTGCCGGGCCTCTGCCTGCCCGGCTTTGCGGGGTCCCTCCTGCCGTCGGGCCTCCGCAGCTCGGGCATTCAGGGGCCCGGCATGCGGCGTCTGCCGGTTCGCCCCGGGCGCCGGGCCAAACCAAAACAAAAACGTTAACAAAAGTTAACCTACGCCCAGGCATTCAACCATACGCTCGCTTCCATGTTGTTTATCAAACTCTTGTAGTTTTTCATAGTAGGTTGGTTTGAAAGGCAGGGTTCATTTGAGCCCTGCTTTTCTTTGGCCCTTTCTACCAACATTATTGGCCCAATAGCAAAAATCATTTTTTTTCAGACTCCAATCTGTGTTCCCTTGCCAACAATAAATCCTAATTCGGCCGATTTTTTATTTCAGTATTTGCAGCATTTTCCTCTTCAACCTGCTGTTCCTGCCTTACCGCCCAACCTGATTTTTGAAATTTTAGCAAAGCATCCATTTTCGTGTTCAATTGCTTAATTCCCATTTCGGCTTTGAAATCAATTTGTAAATCTTTCATGGCTCGAGCCCTGTCTTTAGATTCTTTTCTATTTTGACTCATCATTATTATGGGGGCCTGAATGGCTGCAAGGCAGGACAAGAGTAAATTCAAAAGGATAAACGGGTAGGGATCGAAAGGATCCGAAGCGAAAAACCAAATGTTGAAAAAAATCCAAACCACGATAAAGAGAAAAAACAAAATAATAAAAGTCCAACTCCCACCAAAAGTTGCAACCTTATCGGCCACCCTTTGGCCAAGGGTTAACTGTGATTTAGGTTTTCCCGATGAGGTGGCCGCTGCTCCTGCATTGGCATTGCCCAAATGGTTCAGCTCGGCAAGGTCTTGTTCCATTTTCTTCCAAACAGAATCAAGGTATTTTTTACGGTAAAAATGAAGTTCGTCAATTGACAAGCATTTGTTTGGTTCAAAATTGGGATTATCCAGTTTTATTGTTTCAAAAATTTCGGGTGGAACCTCATGCCCAAAAACCACTTGCCCCTCAGGAATTTGGGCATTTGAAAGTGCACTTATAGCCATAAAAAGCTTTATTTATTTGTACAAAACTAAAACCTTCCCAACAAAAATACCACTTCCTGCTTTTTAAAATCAGGCGGGTATTTTTTCCAATTCTCAATAGACCGGGTTAAAATAGATTGAGTTTCGGTATGCAGGTCAACCGCCAAACACAGCATAAGGTTGGGCGAAATGCAGCGAAGAACATCGTTTAATACAGCCGCGGCACGGTAGGGGGTTTCAATGAACAGCTGGGTTTCGCCCGAGCTTTCAATGTAGGGCCCCATTTTTTGCAGTTGCTTTTTTCGTTCCTCGGGATTTTTTTCAAGGTATCCTAAAAACTTAAACCGTTGTCCATTCAGTCCCGATGCCATCAGGGCCAGCATCAGGCTGCTGGGTCCGGTTAAAGGTTTAACAGAAACAGAGGCCTGATGAGCCATTGCCACAATCCGACTTCCGGGGTCTGCAACGGCAGGCAATCCTGCATCTGTAATCAAGCCAATATCCAGGCCTTGTTTCCAGGTTTCTAGAATTTGCTGCTGAAAGTAGGGGTCCAATCGGCCATGTTCCAATACCCAGTGATCGGGAAAGCGTTCTCCGCTCAATTGAGCGGCAATGGGTAGGCAAGCCCCCGGGGTTTCAACAATCCAATGCCGAAGATGGGCCACCAACGCGGCCTCTTTGGGATGCAGGCCTGCACCTCTAGGGCCCAGCAGGTTTGGAATAAGCCATAAATTCCCTTTAGCGGTGTGCATCAATGGAATCTAAAAAGGCTTCGCAAGCCCGTTCAAGTAAAGTGTACACATGTTCAAAACCCTGTTGGCCGCCGAAGTAAGGATCGGGCACTTCCAGGTCTTTTCCCGGCCAGGCCTGGTTTAAAAAAAGTTCTACTTTGCCGGCGGCCGAGGAGTCGCCTGCAATAGCCCGGGCGTTGTGGTAATTGCTTTTGTCCATAACAAAAATCCGGTCGAACCGATCGAAATCAGAGCGGTTTAGGGGTCGGCTGCGAATTCGCTGTATGGAATGACCGCGTTTTTTCATTTCGGCCTGAGCCCTTGGGTCGGGTGCCTCACCTTCGTGCCCGGGGTAAGTAGCGGCTGAATCTACCGTTAATTCAATGCCCCGTGTGGCTGCCAAATCGCTTAAAATTCCTTCGGCCATGGGTGAGCGGCAGATATTGCCTAAACACACAAACAACACTTTCATGGTCAAATGTACATCACATTAGCCATCCACACAACACCAAAGGGAACCTGAAATTACAACTGCAATATTTTTTTTATTAAGATTAAAAAATTGTTGTTTACGAAATATATTATTAAAAATCATTTTATAAATTTAAGATATAATTTATTTAATAAAAATATGATTAAAATTCTACGGTTTTGTTTTTTAGTAACACTTTTTAAAACCGGATTTGTTTTTGGTACATCAATCCTCAAAAGCTGTTTTTCTTCCCCGGTTTGTATACCGTGTGCCTGACCATTACCGACAACGGTTGTTCCAATACCACATGCAATCCTGTTCAGCTCAATGTGGCCGGAGGTTTAGAACAGCTTGGTGTTTGGAGCAGCAGCATCTATCCCAACCCCTTTGATTGGGAATTGAATGTGGCTGTAAGTGGATTGAATCAAGCCGCCGGGCTGCGCCTGCGTGACCTTGGCGGACGCGTTTTGGTGCAACATCACATCCAGCCCGTTTCCGGGCAAGCTAAACTTCAGTTAACCGCCACAGAACTTGCTTCGTTGCCCGCCGGAATTTACATCCTTTCTGAAGAATCGGCCAAAGGAAATCAGCACTACAAAGTGGTGAAAAAATAAGGTAGCGGAATCGTGATTTAACCAAAAACGCCGGAGAAATCGGGCGTTTTTGGTTTTTTAGAATCTACTACTTGTTGAAGGTATCTGCATGTTTCAGGAAAGCCACAAACAAAGGATGGGGTTCCTCTACTCGGCTTTTATACTCCGGATGAAACTGAGTTCCAACAAACCAAGGGTGATTTTCCACTTCCACAATTTCAACCAAATTAAGATCCGGATGCCTGCCTGTGGCTTTCATCCCGTTTTTTTCAAGAATCTCTAAAAAGTCGTTGTTAAATTCAAGCCTATGTCGGTGGCGTTCTGAAATAGAAAGGCTGCCGTAGGCTTTTGCTGCCTTAGAACCTGGAGTTAAGGTGCAAGGATAACTGCCCAATCGCATGGTTCCCCCTTTGTGCATATCGGGGCTTTGTCCTTTCAAATAATGGATAACCGGTTCCGGGGTTTGGCTTGAAAACTCGGCCGAATGTGCCAAGGTCAATCCTGCTTTATTGCGGGCAAATTCCACTACGGCACATTGCATTCCCAGGCAAACTCCCAAAAAGGGGATGTGCTGTTCCCGGGCGTATTGAATGGCCCGAATTTTCCCGTTGATGCCACGATCTCCAAAACCCGGGGCTACCAACACACCCTGAATACCGCGAAACTGAGATTTAAATTCAGTTGGACTCATTCCCTCTAAGGATTCACTGTGCAACCAAAGTACATTGACTTTGCAATCTTGAGTGGCTCCGGCATGAATCAAAGCTTCATGGATGGACTTGTAGGCGTCTTTTAGTTCAATGTACTTTCCCACCAGGGCAATGCTTACTTGTTTGGAGGCTTTTTTTAACCGAGATAAAAATGAATTCCAGCTTTTCAAATCCGGAATGGTTGAATCAGGAAGGCCCAAACGGTTTAGCACCACCGTGTCTAGCTTTTCCTCTTGCATTAGCATGGGAACATCGTAAATGCTGTAGGCATCGATGGATTGAATAACGGCCTCAAAAGGCAGGTTGCAAAACAGGGCAATTTTCTTTCGGATTTCTTCGTTCAAAGGGTATTCGGTTCTACCCACCACTACATCGGGTTGAACTCCATGTTCCAGCAAGGTTTTTACGCTGTTTTGGGTGGGTTTGGTTTTCAATTCGCCTGCCGCCTTTAAATAGGGAATCAGGGTTAAATGAATTACCATAGAATTGCCTGTACCAAGATTGTACCTTAATTGGCGAACGGCTTCGATGTAGGGCAAAGATTCAATATCGCCTACGGTACCACCAATTTCGGTGATGACCAAATCGTAATTTCCTGTTTCGCCCAGGGCTTGAATCCGCCGCTGAATTTCGTCGGTAATGTGGGGAATCACCTGCACGGTTTTGCCCAAGTAGTCGCCCCTGCGTTCTTTTTCGATTACGGTTTGATAAATCCTTCCGGTGGTAATGTTGTTGGCCTGTGAGGTATCCACCGATAAAAAACGTTCGTAATGTCCCAAATCCAAGTCGGTTTCCGCTCCGTCTTCGGTAACATAGCATTCCCCGTGTTCATAGGGGTTCATGGTTCCCGGATCAATGTTGATGTAAGGGTCTAATTTTTGAATGGTAACCCTGAACCCTCTGGCCTTCAATAATTTACCAAGCGAAGCACTAACGATTCCCTTGCCCAGCGACGAGGTAACCCCGCCCGTTACAAAAATGTACTTTGTTGTTTGCATTTTAAAGTTAACGTACGGAACACAAAGTTAGGTAAATTACCTTATTTAGTTTAGACTAAGCAAAACAATGTGTTCCAGGCATGCATTTTGCCGGACCAAAATCGAATTTTTAGTCCGAAAAGCAGAATAAGGATGGGATTTTAAGCTGCAATGCCGCGTTTTCCGGGATGAAAGGCATATACCAGTGCCAGCAGTAGAATCAAGGCCAACAATTGGTGGGCCAAGGCAAGGCCAAGGTTTACTCCGGTCAAAACGGTTAAAACACCCAACAAAAATTGCAGCAGAATCAACCAGGGCATAGCACCGATGGCCGGGTGCCTCCAACGCAATTTGTGTGCCTTCCAAGCTGTAATTAAAGTACAAAGAACCAAAACATAGGCAAAACTACGGTGCACAAATTGAATCCAACTCTCGTTGGTCCAGAGCATATTCCATTGAAAGCCAAACAAAGAGGGGCTAAATTGATGGTCAGACCACAATGGCCATTGGTTGGAAGCGTGTCCGGCGTCTTTTCCGGCGGTGAATGCACCCAGAGCAATTTGAACAATCAACAAACAGGTGGTTGCGAGCAACCAGGGGTTCAGTTCAGGTGGGCGGTAAGCCACCACTTTTTCACGGATGCTTAGCACCAGCCACCAAATCCAAACTATGCAAGCAAAAGCGGTGCTTAAATGAAGCGCAAGGCGGTAATGGCTAACGCGGGGTTCATCGGCCAGACCACTGTACACCATAAACCATCCAAAAAATGCCTGCAAAGCACCCAAAAAAAAGATGCCCAACAGATGCCTGCGAATTCCTGCCTTAAAATAGCCTTTGCGCCAAAACCATAAGAAGGGCATTAAAAAAACCAAACCTATTAACCTGCCCCACTGCCGGTGAATCCATTCCCACCAAAAGATGGATTGAAATTCAGACAAAGTCATGCCTGCATTTTTATGCAGGTATTCCGGGCTAGCCTTGTATTTGTCAAACAATATGTCCCAATCGGATGCATTTAGGGGAGGCACAGCACCCATTATTGGATCCCAGGTGGTGATGCTAAGTCCCGATTCGGTTAGCCGGGTGATTCCACCAATGGCAACCATAATAAAGATCATCAGCATTCCTGAATACAGCCAGTTCAAAACGGGAACTTTTCCCAAAGGGTGGATAAAGCTCATTTATTTGACTTTTTTTACCATTATTTTCCATTCCAACATATCGTTCATGGCATAACGAACGCCTTCCCGGCCCAGGCCGGAATCTTTTGCTCCACCGTAAGGCATTTGGTCAAAGCGAAGGGTTGGCGGGGCATTCACTATCAACCCACCTACATCCAGGCTGTGGTAGGCCAAATCCATTTCTCGGTGGTTTTCTGTGTAAATAGAGGCCTGCAAACCGAAGCGGCTTTGATTGATTCTGTTCAAGGCATCGTTAAAATTTGAATAGGGTTCAAGAATAACAACCGGACCAAAAACCTCTTCTTCCATGACTTTTGCTCCAATGGGCACCCGGGTTAAAATGCAGGGGGGCAGTAAGGTTCCTTGGCGCTGACCTCGAAGCAGAGCTGTGGCTCCTGCCGCTACGGCTTCATCGATCCAGGCATCCACCCGTTCTGCGTTTGGGGCATCAATCATAGAAGAGACTTGGGTTTGCAAGGAGTCCGGTGCCCCAATCTGTAAGTCTTTTGCACCATTAACCAAGGCCTGTGCGAAGGCAGTAAAGTGCCCTTCCCAAACAAAAAAGCGTTGGGGATGAATGCAGATTTGACCGCTGTAGGCGAAAGAAGCCCCGAGAAGTGCCTCGAAATGGCTTTCCCAGTTTGCGGATTCGGCAATCAACACAGCCGCATTTCCTCCCAATTCCAGCACCACCTTTTTTTTCCCTGCTCTGTTTTTCATTGCCCAGCCGACGGTATCGCTTCCGGTAAAGCTAAGCAGCTGAATGCGTTCGTCGCGGATTAAAGATTCTCCCATTTCCCTGGTGCAGGGAAGGATAGAAACGGCACCGGGGGGCAGTCCACCCAATTCATCAAAAATTTGAGCCAAAAGAAGGGTGGAAAGCGGTGTTGCGCTGGCAGGTTTTAGAATAATGGGGCATCCGGAAGCAATGGCGGGGGCCAATTTATGAACGGCCAGGTTTAAAGGAAAGTTAAAAGGGGCTATTCCCAGTACGGGGCCAATGGGGAAAGGCTGAACATAGCCTTGAAATCCATGGCCACGTTGGGTGCGGTCCATAGGCATAATTTCGCCCGAAAGGCGCAGGGTTTCTTCGGCGGCAATTTTGAAGGTTTCGGCGGCACGTTCAATTTCATGAAGGGCCTCGCGAAGGGGTTTTGCCGATTCCAGGCAAAGGATTCTGGCATGGGCCTCTTTATTCAGGATTAATTTATGAGCCACTCCGCCCAAGAATTCGGAGCGGCGGAATGCCGGCCAATCAGCCAAGGCTGTTTTAGAAAGAACCGCTCCCCGAATGGCCGCTTCAATTTCGGTTGGGCCGGCCAATGAAACTTGGGCCAGCAAGCTGCCGTCAAAGGGAGCATAAACATTCAGGCTGGTTTCAGATTTTAACCAGGAGCCGTTCAGGAAAAGGGGATAAAATTGGGTTTCAGCCATGGATAATCAAAGGTAGAAAAGCAAGTTGTACCGTAAAAGAACAATGGGCAGAAGAATAGGTTTGAATCTGAAAAAAAATATCCGTAACGCCGATAAAGGGGATGGTTAGCGAAAGCGATGGAATTAAAGGCATGAGGGGCCTGCGGCAGGGATTGAGCCGGGTAGGCCGCAATTGGCCGGCGGCCGGTGGCAGAAGGCGAGGAGGCGACGCGAGGAGCCACCGCAGCCCGCTGCCACCCCGCCCGGCCATTGCGGACCTACCGGTGAAAGCCCGGCTGCCGCCCCAAAAAAAAGCAAATTCAAATTACTTGGAAGAATTCAAGGCCCATTGATAGGCCTCGGCCACAGCACCATATCCGCCCTTAAACCTGCTTTTAAATTTCACCGTTTGCAGAATCGGGGCGTCGGCATCGGCAGGACAGGTAGGAAAACCCACGTTCTGCAAGCATTCCAAATCGTTCAGGCTGTCGCCCATGTAAAGCACATCGGCCGGGCTCAAATCAGGAAAGGCAAGCAATTCATCGGTTAGGGCCTGAAACTTATTGGTGCAGGACTGCCTAATGTTTTGAATACCAATCTGTTGGAGATAAAAACGAGCGGCAGGGGAATTTCCGCCCGACAGAATGATAATGGGAATTTTTGTTTGCAAAGCCTTGTGCAGGGCCTGCAAATCGGATGGATGGAAGGGATTGGGCGGAGAAGGATGGGAAAGGAAAACGGTATTCCGGGGCAAAAGTACGCCGTCAATGTCTAGGCCAATGAACTTCATTCGGTAAAAAAGCCCCGCCACATTGGGGTTTGTGGCGCGCTTTTGCTGTTTTAATTTTTAAAGACATTGATTTTGCCGTTCAGTTCCAAATTTCGACTGCCTTTCAGGGTCCAGAAATAGGTACCGTTTGAGAGTTCAACGTTCATGGGTGTTTTTCCTTCAAAGCAAGCCGAGCAATTGAGGTCGGGGCTGGCGGTTTTGTTTTCGGTGGTGTACACCGAAACTCCCCAACGGTTGAAGATGGTTAGAACGTAATCGTAGCACAAATTAAACCCGGGCAATAGGGTTTCAAAGTCCAATTTATCGTTGTTGGCCACAGTTGGATTGATAATCAAAACGTTGGGAACATTATTTAGAACGATTGGCCCTACCACATCGATGTTCATGGTTGTATCGATGCGGCAACCATTGGTATCGGTAACTTCGAGGGTAGCTTCTTGGCTTCCGGACGCGGGAAAAACATAAAAGAGGGTGTCCGGGCCTAGGACAATGGTATCGGCGGGATTTCCGGGCAATGTCCATTTGGCAAAGAGCCCTCCGGAGCCACCGGTAGAGGCGTTGTACAAAAGCACTTCATTGAAGCAAATTGGGGTATAATCAATCAGGGGTTGAATGCCGGGGAAAACATTAAATTGCAGTTGAAGGGAATCTCGGCAGCCGGTTGAGGCTTGAAGGGCCAGGGATAGGGTATGGGGGCCTGAGGTCGAGAAAACGAAATTGGGGATAAAAGCGGAAGAGGTTTGATTTCCGCTCGGACCGGTTGCTTTCCAATCAATGATGCTAAAGGTAGCCGGGGCATCCAGGGTGGAATTATTTACCAAAACAATGGGTTGACCTATGCAAACATCCTCAACCAAAACATTGGCTACCGGTGCGGGCCGAACTGTAAGGTTCCGTGTTGCGCTTCGCACGCATCCTTCGTCTGATACGGCGGTAACCTTCACGGTAATGGTGCCCGATTGGGTAAAAAGGTGGCTAAGGTTTTGGATTCCTGTGGTGGTGTCTGTTTGACCGGAGTTGTAGAAATCCCAACGCAGAGAGTCAACGGTTGAATTAAATCCGGAGGGATTGTTGATGGAGGCATTCACAGTGATGTTGGCCTGTTCAAACTGACAAATTTGGGTAGGAGAAAGATTTACAGACAGGGTTGGATTTGGGTTTAATCTTAAAATCAGCGTAGTATCGTGTTCGCAACCTCCGGAACTTATAACTTTAAAGGGAACGATGTACTCGCCGGCAATGGGATTGGGAAAAACCACATTTCCGGTGCTGTTGGTGGTTTCGAAGACCCCATTGTTGTCAAAATCGAATTGGTATGAGGAAATGCCGCCGGTGGGGGTAGAGATAGAGCCGTTGATGGGAATTTGGGTTCCTGCACAAACGGGAGAGGTAAAAGAAGCCAGCGCCGTGGGCAAATCAACGACTTGAATGCAAACGGTATCGGTGCAGGAAAGGCCGGAGGTATCGGTAAGGGTAACAATGACGCAGGTGTCGTTCATCAGGGCTTGGATGGTATCGGTTCCCACTTGGCCGGGAGGGCCTGAAAGCCCTGTTGACCAATTCATTAAAGAGAGGGAGCCGGCATTGATCACAATGTTGTCTATGCCCCAGTTGTCGCAGCAGACGCCGGAAGAAAATTGTTGAATCCAGCGAAAGCGGGTTGAGGTGGTTTGAGCGGCAGGAGGTATGGGAATGGCTACTGTGTTCCAAACGGTGTAGGGTGTTTGACCGTTGGCCACGCCATTGGTGGTACCCGGATTTTGAGGCAATTGAAATCCTCCCGGAGAGAAATAGGTGATGGACACCCAGGTTCCTCCGCTGTTGATTGAATATTGAAGTTCAAAGCCTTCGTTGGCTTGGTCGGGGCCTTCGCAGGGTGAAGGACCACCTTGGACAGACATCACAAACTCAAAATCAATGGTTCCACCGCCTGAAACATCCAAATCAACTGTTTCAATCATGGGCGTTCCCGTGGAAGTAGAGGCCCAATAGTATGAAGTGTTGTCGGGAGATGGACCGCAAGGGGCGGTAAATTGAGCTTGCCCGGTGTAAGACCAGCCGGGAGGCATGGTACCGGTATTGAAGTCAAAACTGTAGGAACCCACGTTTTGAATTGCACCTGTGGCTAAAAATATGGCATCTTCACCTTTGCAGAGGGGATTTTGGACTGCAGTAACACTAACATTGCACACTTGAGCGGAAAGTGCTCCGGTGTGCAATCCTAGCATGAAAGAAACAGTCCAAATGAAATGACGGGTAAGTCTCTTCATTTGAAGGGGTTTAAGAAATTACTGGATAACCAGATTTTGCAATTCGTAGCGGGTGAAATCGGAGTAATTTGGCTGAGTCAAGTATTTTTGGAAAACAGACAATTTACCGTCATCGGGGCGTTGGAAGTTGCAATTGGCCTCAATGGTTTGACCTGCAGGAATGGTAATAGAGTAGTTGTATTCAGAATTGGAGCAAGTACGGCATTGATTGTCGTAATAGCAGGCCAAAAGGTAAGAAACGGTAATTGGTTGAGCTGTTTTGTTCACAATTTTCAATAGGGTGTATTGCATGTCCACGCCGGCTGCAGTGTTTTGGCAAACCACATTGGTTTTTTCGAAGATGTCTGCCTTAGCATGCCCATGCACTAGATTCCATGTGCTTTGTGCAGAAAGATTGAATGAAAGTGCCACGAAGAAGGTCAGGCTTGCGAACATTGAAAACGATTTGAAAAAATTATTCATATTTTTTTTCTTTAGGCCTCTAAGGTAATAATTGTAGTTTAAAAAATCAAACCTTAGAAAAGTTAATTGCATAAAAGACCGAAGAAATTAAATTTTGCTGCATGAATTCAAAAAAAGGTTGAAAAAAATCAGATAAACTGTGCGGTGCAGGAGCTGGAACAATTTTTTAGTTCTGCCGGAATGCCTTGAAAGAGCACCGTTCCACCTTGAGGGCCGCCGCCAGGCCCCATGTCAATAATCCAGTCGGCCATTTTCATAACCTCTGTATGGTGTTCGATAACCAAAATGCTGTGTCCAATTTCAATAAGAGCTTGGAGGGAGTCCATCAATTTTTTCACGTCGTGGAAATGCAAGCCGGTGGTAGGTTCATCAAAAATAAAGAGGGATTTCCCTGTGCTGCCTCCTTTAGACAAAAAGCTGGCAAGTTTAACACGCTGTGCTTCGCCCCCGCTAAGGGTTGAGCTGGATTGCCCCAATTTAACATAACCCAGGCCGACGCGTTGCAGGGGGCTTAGCTTATTGACAATTCGGTTGCCTTGAGGGCTACCTGAAAAAAACAGCATGGCTTGATCGATGGTCATTTCGAGCACATCGAAGATGTTGTTGTCTTTGAATTTGGCTTGAAGCAGATCGTCTTTAAACCGTTGACCTTTGCAATCTTCGCAGCGCAAGGAGATATCGGCCATAAATTGCATTTCGACGGCCACCACGCCTTCGCCTTCGCAGGTTTCACAGCGACCTCCGGGAACATTAAAGCTAAAGGCGGCCGCTTTAAATCCCATGGTTTTAGAGAAGGGCAAATCGGCAAACAAGAATCGAATGTCGTCGTAGGCTTTCAGGTAGGTTACGGGGTTGGATCGGCTTGATTTTCCTATGGGATTTTGGTCAATCAGCTCAACAGATTGAAGGGAATTGAAGTCTCCAAAAAGGGAATCATGCAGGCCCGGTTTTTCGGTAGATTGGCCTAGCTGCCTTGCCAAGGCCGGGTACAGTATTTTTTTTATCAGGGTGGTTTTTCCGCTTCCACTTACCCCGGAGACCACCGTTAAAACTTCAAGGGGGATTTTCACCTCAACATCTTTCAGATTGTTGGCACGGCAACCTTTTAAACCTATAAAACGCTTCCATGGTCTAGGCTTAATTTGGTTTCCGATTCGAACCTCGTTTCGCAGGTATTGAGCAGTAAGGCTGTTGGAATTTTCCTTCAGCTGTTTGAAGGTTCCTGAGAAAACAATTTCACCCCCCAGGTAACCTGCCTCGGGCCCCATATCAATTAAATGGTCGGCGGCCATCATAAAATCGGCATCGTGTTCTACCACTATGCAGGTATTTCCTTCGTTTTTCAATTGTTGAATTACAGAAATCAGCCGTTGGGTGTCCCGGGGGTGCAATCCAATGCTGGGTTCATCTAAAATATACATGGAACCGACCAAGCTGCTGCCGAGTGAAGTAGCCAGGTTTATTCGTTGGGACTCGCCGCCCGACAACGTATTTGAAATGCGGTTTAGGGTCAAATATCCCAGACCTACCTGTTCCAGGTATCCGATGCGCCGATTCAGTTCCATTAAGATTCGGCCGGCAACCTTGGTTTGGTAGTCGTTTAAAACCAAATTTTCAAAGAACAATTTGAGTTCAGAAATCGTGAGCAAAACCAGATCCATGATGTTCTTTCCGGCAATTTGAACATAGGCGGCATCTTTTCTAAGTCGGGTGCCCCGGCAATCTCGGCATTCGGTGTAGCCCCGGTACCTGGAAAGCAATACCCTGTATTGAATTTTATACAGGTTTTCATGCACCATTTTGAAAAAATCCTCGATGCCGGAAACCAATGCGGACCCATTCCAAAGCAAATTTTTTTGTTCTGAGGTCAGGTTTTTATAGGGCGTGTGGACGGGAAAGCCCTCGGCCAATGCGGACTTCATAAAATAGGTATTCCATTCCGAAAGTTTTTCTCCTTTCCAGCAAGCCACGGCACCTTGGTAAACCGACAGCGAAGGGTTTGGAATGACCAAGTCTTGGTCTATTCCCAGAACCCGGCCAAAACCTTCGCAGCTTTTGCAGGCTCCAAAGGGATTGTTAAAACTGAATAAATTTAAACTGGGCGGTTCAAATTGAATTCCGTCCAATTCCATTTTATCGTTCCATTCGTTTTTTTGAACCGGTTTTCCATTTTTTACGAGGTAGGTAAAAGCGGTGCCCTGCCCTTCGATAAAAGCACTTTGGGCGTACTCTGCAATTTGCTGCAGGGCATCTTCGCCTTCCGTGATGATTCTACCGATAAACAATTCAGGCATTCCGTTTTCAGGCAAGGCTTCAGCGGTTTCATTCAGCTTATGCAGTTTGCCTTGGTACAAAATCCTTGAAAATCCCTGCTGCATTTTTAAGGACATAAACATGGCCCAATTCCTTCCTTCCTTGATTAGGCATGGAGCGGTAACCCACAGTTCCTCGCCGTTTTTCAGGTCTTTGAAATGCGAAACAATGTCGGCCACACTATGTCTCTTAACCAATTCGCCCGAGATCGGTGAAAAGGTTTGACCTATTCGTGCAAAAAGCAATTTAAGGTAATCGTAGATTTCGGTGGAAGTACCTACGGTGGACCTTGGATTTCTGGAAATTACTTTTTGTTGAATGGCGATGGCAGGTGAGATGCCTTGAATCCAGTCCACATCCGGCTTATCAAAGCGGCCCAGGAATTGGCGGGCGTAGGAAGAAAGGCTTTCAACATACCTACGCTGTCCTTCTGCAAATAGGGTTTCAAAGGCCAAACTGGTTTTTCCCGACCCGGAAACTCCGGTAATAACGATTAATTTATCTCTTGGTATGGCTAAATCAACATTTTTTAAATTATGCACCCGAGCTCCTTTAACAAGAATATAATCTTGTGGATTCAAGGATTCTAAATCAACATTCACAGCCATTCCGAACAAATTAGGGGATCAATGTAAAAGTTAACCAACGGCCTTGCATTTGGTTCAGTAAATGCTCTAAATTCAGATCGTTGGTCATAGATTATTTTGAGGGCATAAAGATAGGGGATTCCCTTGTAGTTCTTAGGGTGGGCAGCACTGCCGGTCAGGTGTTTTGGAATGCTCCAAATCTTTTCTGTAATTGCTGACAGAATTGGCTAATTCCTGAAACGGCGGGCAATGTTGCGGTTTAGGGAAATCAAAGGCCATTCAATTCAGATTGAGTTGGGAGAATAGGTCAAACCGGCGGATTGCGATGCCTATATTTACCATAGGTCTGCTTATATTTGCCTTATGTTTGCAAAAGGCCTTCTGGGAATTTTAGGAATTGTTGGGTTTTCGGCCTGCGGAACGGTAATGAATCCAAGGATGCAAAGTCCTAGCATGAATTATTTTTTGGGCGATGCAAATGAAGGGAGTCCAAAAGTGGACACCTCAATCAAATCAAATTCATGGATAATGGTGGCCCAACAGGTGGGAAACCGGCGATTTGTTCGGTTGGTAAAGAACAATCCTTCGGTGCTTTCCCTGGACTCCCTATTTAAGGACAGTGTTTGGGTAAAGGTTCCGTACGGCAGTATTTGGTCGGGAAGGTTAAACCGGTTGGGACGCAGGGCGGGCCATGGTAAAAAGGACAGGTTGCTTCCAAAATTGAATGCCGGAAATTTACACTTGTTTGGATTTACTGAAAAAAGATTCAAATGGGCCTTGGGGCTAAATCAAACCATTGCTTTGCAGGAAAGTCGGTTTCGAATTTCAAAGTACAAAGAGTTAGATATGGGAATTGAAGTGGATTTGGAGGCCGGTTCAATTCGGGTAAAGGTTAAAAACAAAACAGATGAACCGATTCGCATTTGGGAGCCCAATGTTCGGGAGCGTTTTCAGGTTGAGGCATTGGGTCGTGGAAAAAATCGAATCCATGCGTTTTGGGCTGACTCTACCTTTCAAACTTCCTATTTGCAAACCCATGATTTGCAGCCAAAAACCGAGTCGGTGGTTTTGGAAATGCCTCTGGAAAAATTGCTGGGAGTCAATCCTGCGGGCCGTTGGGTAAAAAAGAATGAAGCGGAGCGGCCGGATGTTGTAAAAGGGGATAAAATAATTCCGGAACTTTTGATTTGGGTCAACCTGAATTACCGTGGCAAGGCAAGGGTAAGTCCTATGATTCGAATTCCGGTTCTGGCCGGTGCATTTCCAGCTCCTTTGGCCCAATAACCCGGACGCATAGTCCTTCGAACCGCAAGCAATTCATGAATGTATTAACCGTTGAACACGTAACCCGCTCCTTTGGGGAACGCACCGTATTAAAAGACATTAATTTTGGGTTGGCGAAAGGAGACAAAAGGGCTTTAATCGCAAAAAATGGGGCGGGAAAATCCACCCTAATGAAAATAATGGCGGGCATCGAACTGCCCGACCAAGGTCAAGTGGTGGTTCGGGACGGCATTCGGGTGGGTTTTTTGCATCAAGAGCCCAATTTTGACCCTGAAGCCAGCCTAGTTGAAGTAATGCTGCCACGAAATGGGCGGTTTTTTGAGGTCATTTCAAACTATCGAGAGGCCATGTTGCATGGGGAGCCGGAAGCAGTGGCCAAAGCTGCCACTGAAATGGATAATCTTCAGGCCTGGGAAATTGAATCGAACATGCAGGAAGCCGCCTCAAAATTAGGGCTTCCGGATTTGCAGGCGAAGGTAGGCAGCCTTTCCGGGGGGCAAAAACGACGGTTGGCCTTGGCGGGCATGTTGCTTGAGCAACCCGATTTGCTTTTGTTGGACGAACCAACCAACCACCTGGATATTCCTATGATTGAATGGTTGGAAGACACACTATCCGCTCCGGCCTTAACCCTGTTGGTGGTTACCCACGACCGGTACTTTTTGGATGCCGTTTGCAGCGGTATTTTAGAATTAGATCAGGGGAAACTGTATTCATACCAAGGCGATTATGCCAATTTCTTAGAAAAGAAAACCGAAAGGCAGATGGCGGAAGACAGCGAGGCGGCAAAAAATCGGAACAAGTACGCCACCGAATTGGAATGGGTCCGGCGCATGCCAAAGGCCAGAAGCACCAAATCGAAAAGCCGATTGAATGCCTTTGAAAGCCTGAAAGAAAAAGCCCGGTTCCGCCGCAACGATTCTCAACTTGAGCTGGAGGTGCCTATGAAACGCCTGGGAAGTAAAATTCTTGAAGCCATCAAAATCAGCAAGGCCTTCGGCGACAAAAAACTGTTCAGCCCCTTTACTTACAGCTTCCGAAAAGGAGAGCGCATTGCCATTGTTGGCAACAACGGAACAGGAAAAACAACCCTGTTAAAAATACTGACCGGACAGCTTCCGACCGACACCGGAAAGGTGATTGTTGGCGACACGGTAGAGTTCGGTTACTTTTCGCAAGACAGTGCAGAACTGCCTGCCGATAAACGCATTATAGAATATGTAAAAGAAACGGCCGAGTACTTTGACAATCAACGAAAAGGAAGGGTTACCGCCTCGCAGTTGCTTACCCGGTTTGATTTTCCTCCGGCGGTTCAATACACCTATATTTCAAAACTAAGCGGTGGAGAACGAAGGCGTTTGGCCCTATTGCATATGCTTTTGCGTCAGCCTAATTTCTTAATCCTTGACGAACCCACCAACGACCTGGACGTATTGACCCTTCAGAAATTAGAAGATTACCTGGATGACTTTGCAGGTTGCATTATCATGGTTTCGCACGACCGTTTTTTTGTTGACCGCATTGCCGACCAATTGATTGTATTGGACGGAAATGGAAATGCTTCAATATTCGGAGGTTCCTTTACTGCCTACCGAGAACAAATCCATTCCGGTCCGGTGGCTCCGGTTGTTCCACCAAAAGTGGCCGAGGAACAACACAACCATCCCCGGCAAAAACCAAAAACCAAGCTAAGCTATCAGCAAAAAAGAGCATTGGAAATGCTTCCCGGCGAAATAGAACAGTTGGAGCAGAAAAAAAAGGAGCTGGAGGGGCTTTTGGGCAACCCTATGGCTTCGTACGAAGACCTAAAGCGTTGGAGCGAATCTTTGTCAAGCCTGAATGCAGAGCTGGAAGAAAAAATGATGCAGTGGATGGAATTGGATGAGATGGCCGGTGGGGGTGTTTAAGGGAGCGGCAAAAATCATCAACTGACCACCGATTTAAAATCGGAGGTGGTATGAAAAACAATTTCAGGGTAATCTTGCCTTGCCATGTTTAAAAGGAAAGATGAGGGGGCCAGGAAAACAGGGTTGTTGTCTTTGTCGAATCCGATGTTGTCGGACTTTCTGCGCAAGAATTCTTCCAATCTGTCCGGCTGTTCGGTGGTCATCCAACAGGCTTTATGGAAAGCCATGGCCTGAAATCGGCAAGCAGCCTTGTATTCGTGTTCCAATCGGTATTGAATGACTTCAAACTGAAGTTCGCCGACCGTACCGATGACTTTTCGATTGCCGGGCTGTAGCTTGAACAATTGAGCCACCCCTTCGTCGGTGAGCTGCTCAATGCCCTTTTCGAGTTGTTTGCTTTTTAATGGATCCAGGTTGATTAGTTCCTTAAATATCTCGGGCGAAAAACTGGGAATGCCTTTGAAGAAAAATGAGGCTCCTGCGGTTAGGGTATCTCCAATTTTAAAATTTCCGGAATCGTACAGGCCAATCACATCGCCGGGATAGGCCTGGTCAATAATTTCCTTGTCTTGAGCCATAAAGCTGGTGGGATTGCTAAAGCGCATTTGCTTTTGTTGCCGAACGTGGGTATAAAATTCATGCCGTTGAAAAGTGCCTGAAACGATGCGTAAAAAAGCAATTCGGTCGCGGTGGCGGGGGTCAAGGTTGGCATGAATTTTAAAAACAAAACCGCTAAAGGAATCATTTTGACTTTCCACAAACCCTTCGGTTGACTCTCTGCCCCGGGGTATTGGTGCCAGTTCGATAAAAGAATCCAACAGTTCCTGAACCCCAAAATTATTTACTGCCGAACCAAAAAACACCGGAGCCAGAGCTCCGGACAAGTAGCGTTCAAGGGAAAAAGGGTCGTAAACTCCCAAAATCAAATCGAGGTCTTCCCTTAATTGAGCCGCGTCGCGTTCGCCCAATTCCTTGTCAAGTGCGGCATCGTGAATGTCAGAGAAAGAGCGTAAGTCGTCTGAAATTCCTGTTTTATTGGGGCTGAACAGGTTTAATTGCCTTCTCATGATGTTGTAAACGCCCTTAAAGCGGTCGCCCATGTTGATGGGCCAGGAAAGGGGTTGAACCTTAATGTTCAGTTTTGATTCCAGTTCATCGAGCAAATCGAATGGGTCTTTTCCTTCGCGGTCCATTTTATTGATAAAGACAATAACGGGGGTATCGCGCATTCTGCAGACTTCCATTAAGCGTTCGGTTTGGGCTTCGACGCCGTTTGCGGCATCAATTACCAGGATTACGCTGTCAACGGCGGTAAGGGTGCGGTAGGTATCTTCGGCGAAATCTTTGTGGCCGGGCGTATCCAGCAAATTTATTTTTACCGATTTGTATTCAAAGCCCATGACCGAGGTGGCCACAGAAATTCCGCGTTGCTTTTCGATTTCCATGAAATCGGAGGTGGCGGTTTTGGTGATTTTGTTGGATTTAACGGCTCCGGCGGTTTGGATGGCTCCGCCAAAAAGCAGCAATTTTTCGGTGAGTGTGGTTTTTCCGGCATCGGGGTGGGAAATCACGGCAAAGGTCCTTCTGCGCTGTAGTTCTTCCTTTAATTTCATGGTACAATACGGTTGCTGTGGATAGGATATGGATTAAGATTGCTCAGGCAAGGAAAAAAAGGATTGGGTTCAAAATTTATTGATTGGTTGCAAAGGGTTGGGCAATGTAAAGCAGGACCATGCATAGAGCGTTTTTCTGAACCCTTTTTCCTTTCGGTTGGAAGAAGGCTACTGCAAAATTACCCTAATTTTTTAGTAAGCGGAATGGGGTTTAGGCCGGCCAAATTTTACTGACAAAATAAATTGAAATACGAATTTGGAAATTGGTAATTTGTAGCTTTGAAACAAATACAGGGTTATGCGGATTTGTTTTTTCATGCTTTTTTGTTTGTTGGGTTTGGCCTTTCCCGGCAGGATTCAGGCTCAGACCTTGCAATTTAGTCGGGTTTTGTTGGTTTCGTCCGTTCAAACCGTGCCGGCCAATAAGGTTTGGAAGGTGGAAAGCGTCATGCCGATTAACCAAACAAGCATCTACCACCAAATAGTAGTCAATTCAACTACCATTATTGTTGGAACGACCAATTATTCCGGGAGCTGGTTTAACGCATTCCCAATGTGGCTTCCTTCGGGCACAACCTTGGCAGCCGGTTCAACGGTATTTCAGATTTCAGTGATTGAATTCACTGTAGTTCCATAGGGAGTTGGGGGGCAAAAGCGGCAGGGATTGAACCGGGATAGCCCGCAAAGGGGCCGGAGCCTGGCCCGCGAGGTGCGGAGGCGACTTTAGGAGCCCCCGCAAACCCGCTGGGCCAGCCTTCCGGCCACTGCGGACTATCCGGTGAAAGCCCGTTTGCCGCCCAAAAAATTCATAAAAACCATGCAATAAATGGCTTGGATTGCAACCAAAAAGCCTGTTTGCTGTTAATCCTGCGTACCTTTGAAGGAGTGAAAATCGCAGCAAATTGATGGGAAAAACGGAAAAAAAAGCCATAGTCATTGGTGCCGGTGTCAGTGGACTTGCCATGGGAATCAGGCTTGCAAAAAAGGGCTATTCCGTGCAAATTTGGGAGCAAAATTCCTTTGTTGGGGGAAAATTGTCTGAGCATTGGGAACAGGGATACCGTTTTGATGCCGGCCCCAGCCTATTTACCCTGCCTGAATTGCTAAAAGAGTTGCTTGAATTGGCCGGACAAAGGGAGTTAATGCCCGAAATTATTCGACTTGACCCCATTTGCCGGTATTTTTGGAACGATGGAACCCGCTTTGATGCCCCGGCCAACCCGGATTCCTTTGCAGAAGAAGCTGCACGCACTTTTCAGGTGAAGGCGGCGAAGGTGCGGGCGCAATTAAACCGATCGAACGAAATTTATGGAATTGCTGCCCCTGTATTTTTGCACCGGTCAATGCACCGAATTTCCACTTATTTCAATGCGGATTTTTTGAAAGGATTGCTAAAAATTCAGCGCCTGGATGTGCTAAAAACCATGCACCAAGTTCACCGAAAGCGCCTGAAGTCAGCAAAACTGGTGCAGCTTTTTGACCGATATGCCACCTACAATGGAAGCAATCCCTACAAAGCACCGGCCACCTTGCAGGCCATTCCATCTTTGGAATACTTCAAAGGTGCTTGGCTTCCAAAAGAAGGGATGATTGCCATAACCAGGGTGCTGGAGCAGGCGGCACTTCAGATGGGAGTGAAAATCATATTGAACCGGTCGGCCACCTGCATCCACCATGAAAACAAGCGGATTTGCAGGGTGGATTGGAGCGGGGGAACGGAATCGGTGCAACTGCTGGTGTCTGCCATTGATGTGCAGCGGTTTTACCCCTTGCTCAGGCCGGCGGTAGCCTTGCCTGAACGAATCAAAGCCGCAGAGCGTTCTACATCGGCCCTGGTTTTTAATTGGGGAATGAAGTCGGGCTATCCCGAACTGGATGTGCACAACATTTTTTTTACCGATGATTACCGGGCCGAGTTCCAATCCCTTAGCATTCCGGGGAATGGCATTGCAAAAGACCCGACGGTTTACCTTTACATATCGTCGAAACAGGTTCCTTCGGACGCACCGTTGGGGGGCGAGAACTGGTTCACCATGGTAAATGCTCCGGGAATTGGGGCTTTGACTGCAGAGCAAATCGATCAAGCGCGGAGCTACATTGGGACGAAATTGAGTGCGGTGTTGGGGAAGGATGTGTTGAAGGATGTGCAAGCGGAGTGGG
>Ga0214917_10001083_pt1 | contig 35614 bp, 41 predicted proteins | sample LL_1208_BB_MetaG_FD_177983 | JGI IMG/M metagenome (GOLD analysis project Ga0214917, IMG submission 177983) | Freshwater microbial communities from Lake Lanier, Atlanta, Georgia, United States - LL_1208_BB | ecosystem: Environmental > Aquatic > Freshwater > Lake | place: USA: Georgia | collected... | reverse complement strand
GGTATCACGTTTACATCCACTGGCGCGTTGCCTACGGGTCTAGTTGTTGGGCAAGTGTATTTTGTAGTGCAGACCACTGGCGGGACATTTAGTGTATCTACAACAATTCAAGGTACGCCTATTACGACTTCTGGCGGGCAATCCGGGCTGCAATACATCTCCCAACGTGGTATTGACCTAGCAGATGCCGGGGATGCGGATGCTCCGCTGTACCAAAACTACCTCCTTGTATCGGATGCTTTCCGGTTTGTTTTGGTGTTTGGCACAAACGATTATGGGCAAACTTACCTTGACCCCATGTTGATCCGCTGGTCGGATCAAGAAGACCCATACACATGGACACCCGAGGCAACTAACCAAGCAGGTAGCTTGCGTTTGTCCCATGGCTCATCAATCGTTACCGCCGTACAGTCGCGCCAAGAGATCGTGGTGTTTACGGATTCCTCGCTGTACTCACTGCAATATGTTGGGCCACCCTATGTATGGACAGCGCAGTTGATTGCGGACAACGTATCTATTATTGGCCCCAACGCCGTTACTATCGCCTCTGGTGTGGTGTATTGGATGGCGGTTGATAAGTTCTACAAATATGATGGACGAGTGCAAACATTGAATTGCGATCTGCGCCGTTACATAGTTGATGACTTCAACACGCTACAAGCCCAGCAAGTTTATTGCAGCACCAACGAAGGCTTTAATGAAGTCTGGTGGTTCTACTGCTCCGCAGATTCCGATTTTAGTGACCGCTACGTGGTGTACAACTACTCAGAAAACATTTGGTACTACGGGGATATAGGGCGTTCTGCGTGGCTAGACTCCGGGCTGCTGCCGCTACCTATTGCTGCTACATATGACAAAGAACTTGTACAGCACGAAGACGGGGTAGATGCCTATGTGCTTGGAAGCCCAACTGCCTTACCTGCTTATATATCTTCTTCTGAGTTTGACATTGGGGATGGGCACAACTTTGGGTTTGTGTGGCGCGTGCTACCCGACTTAACTTTTAGCGGATCGTCTACTACAAGTGCAACTACGCCCAACACCACCATGACGCTCTACCCCATGCAGAACTCAGGGTCTGGTACAGGTAATGCAGCTAGTGCTACCGTTACAAAAGGTTCTTCGTATGTGGTTACCGAAGAATATACAGGCGTCATTTACACCCGCGCTCGTGGACGGCAGATGATATTTAAGATGGCTTCTACAGATATAGGTACAACTTGGCAGCTTGGCGCTCCTAGACTCGATATCAGACCTGACGGCAGACGCTGACCTATGGCAATGCTTCAGAATCGGGCTTCTCCGAATATCCCACAAGCCCCGCCGCAGTACGATGTGGCGTACATGAATGCATTGAGCAACGTAATTAGGTTGTTCTTTAACACCATTAACACGGTTCAGCAACTTAATCTAGCCAGCTTAAATTTAGATTTAAAGACGTTGCCTACAGACGCAGATTTACCTAACCTTCGTATTGGCGATGTATACCGAGACACGCAAGATGGTGTACAAGCCACAAGTCAAATGCTTCGTATTAAAGTTCCTGTTGAACTGACTGGTGTTTCTGGGGCTGGGGCAGTTGGCAGTGTTGGGGCTGTTGGGGGCACGATTACTAAAAATTTAACTGGTGTTTCTGGGGCCGGAAAAGTTGGCACAGTGACGCCTTAGCACTAAAATATCACAAAACATAGGAGCCTATTATGGATGGTGGAATAATGGAAGCGGCAATGATGGGCGCGGTAATGGGTGGTGGCTCTGCCGCTGTAACCGGGGGCGATCCGCTTAAAGGCGCTCTCCTTGGTGGGCTAACCGGCGGCGTTGGTGGGGGTTTGGGTGGCATGTTTGGCGGTGCTGGGTTGGCCGCTGCTGAAGCTGCTCCTCTGGCTAACCTAGCTCCAACTGTAGCTAATGCGGCTGCAATGAACGCGGCGGCTGCTCCAGCCGCGCTTACAGGGCTTTCCGGTGCCCCCGGTGCTTTAGGTAGCGGGACGTTTGGCATGTTCCCTGAAGCTGCTACTAGTTTTGCTTCCGCTGCCCCCGGTATTGCTAGTCTTCCTAATGCTATTGCCCCCGCCACTACGCCCATTGCCGGTGCTGCACCTGCTATCCCCGGTGCAGGCTCACCACCTTCGTTTATGGAAGGTTTGAGCAAAATAGCCCAAGACCCCACAAAGTACATAATGGACAACAAGTACAAACTGGGTGCTTCAGCTTTGGCTGGTGCTATTGGTGGAAGAGAAGACCCCAAGAAGCCAGACGAATACGATGGCCCGTTGAAACGGTTTGTGTTTAACCCCAATACTTACCGCCCCGCTATTTTGGCTGGAGGCGGTATTGCTAGTCTAGCTTCAGGTGGCTATGACCATGTGGTTGGCGATGAACCAATGAGTCCAGCGGGTATGGCCCGTGGCGGCATCTCTGATCTAGGCGGCTACTCTGATGGTGGCCGTATGCTACGTGGCCCGGGTGACGGCATGTCTGATAGCATCCCCGCAAGCATTGCCGGTAAACGCCCTGCCCGTTTGGCCAATGAAGAGTTTGTAGTCCCCGCTGATGTGGTCTCTCATCTTGGTAATGGCTCTTCCGATGCCGGTGCCAAACAACTTTATGCCATGATGGACAGAGTGCGCCAAGCGCGTACTGGCCGTAAGTCCCAAGGCCGTGAAATCAACCCCCGTAAATACATGTTCGCATAAGGAACAATCATGATTATCCCAAGCAAACATAGCGGCTATCAAGCTGGCATCCGTCTTTATCCCGGTGGTGGTGGGGATGGCAGCGGGGGTCAGGGCGATGCTACTGGAAATGCAGATCCCGGTTCAAACCCTTCTACGCAAGCTGATAGTGCGGGTTCGTTTGGTGGTGGTCGTGGTGGTTATTTTGGTAATAATGCTGGTGGTCTTTTTGGCCCAGTAAACACTGGCGGGTTGAGCGGGTATGTTGCGTACGGTGGTAACAAGAACAGTGGTTTTGATGGTGGGGGTTATGGCGGCGACATCAATAACAATAATACCGTAGTTAAAAAAACCCAACCTACTGCGGGAACTTCAACCATAGACCCCAACAATCCCGCTCTTAAAGCTATTGGTGGGTCGCCGTATAACCAATCGGGGCAGTACTACAACTCGTTGCTACAACAAGGTTACGTTGGTAATGACATCAGAAACGCTTTGACGACTCAAGGTAGGCCAATATCAGATTCTAACTACGAAGCTCTAGTTCAAAATGCGGGTATGACCTCCCCCACTGGCAGACCTATGGCAGGTTCTGATCAGTTTACTCAGCCTGTTTACAACTCGCAATATCAAAATTACGCTAACCCATATAATTTTAGCAATGTAAGTGACTATGGTACAGCTAGTCGGTTTTATCAACCGCCGCAGCAATACAACCCGTTTAGTTATCAACAGCCCCGATCTATGGGTTTGGCTAATCCAGATAGTTATGTTGACCCATATAGCGGAAGGGCTACGGGTTTGGCTAACCCAACTAACTATGCTAACCAACGGTTTCAGCAACAGCAGCAGTACAACCCGTTTGGCTATCAACAACAGCAATACAACCCGTACCAACAACAGCAGTACAGCCCGTTTAGTTACCAGCAACAGTACAACCCATATGATTCATACCCACAAACTTATCAACAGCAGCCTGTAGTACCGACTTCTTCTGGCCCAACATCTCCTATTGTGGGTCGGTCTTCAGGTTTCCGTGGCACTCCCAACGTGATGCGCCGTGCAGAAGGTGGGATTGCAGGGATACTTAAAAAATGACCCTTACCATTCGTTCGGTTGAAACCAACTATGTCCAACAAGTTTGGCCTATGGTGCAGCCGTTTATTGAGGAAGCACTTGATAAGGGCGGGGATTTCCCTGAGTGGGCTGCGGGGTATGATGCCTCACACGTCCAATCATTTTTAACTTCGGGGCAGTGGCTTTTGCTAGTGGCAGTAGATGAAGAGAACCAAATACACGGGGCTTCAACTGTGTCATTTATCAACTACCCCCTGCATCGGGTGGCGTTTGTAACAACAATTGGTGGCAAACTTATTTCCAGCCAAGATACTTTTGAGCAGTTAAAGACCTTGTTGAAACAACGTGGCGCTACAAAAATCCAAGGGTACGGCAGAGATGCCATAGTACGCTTGTGGAAACGCTACAACTTTGAACCCAGAAATACCCTTGTTGAGGTACTAATATGAACTATTCCCGCAGGCAACTTGAAGCTATGGGGGAACCTCTTGGCGAGAGCGTAACCCGTTTAAAACCCGGTGGGCGTATCTATGGCGGTGGTGGAGGTGGTAATCAGCCAACCACTACTACGGTTAACCAATCCAACATACCCGAGTACCTTCGCCCCCAAGTTGAGACAGTGCTTGGTGGGGCAATGAAAGAGTTGTTCAAAACCAACGAAATACCCGGCGTAGACGGCAAACCAAGCACGTTTGAAATTGCAGGCACCAAACCTTTTGTACCTTACAGCACCGACCCTTCAAAGTATGTAGCGGGGTTTAGCCCCCTGCAACAGCAGGTTCAGTACAACGCTGCAAACTTGCAAATGCCGGGTCAGTTCAACCAAGCAACGGGTTACGCTAACGCTGCTGGTCAAGGTGGTTTAAATAGCGCCGTCCAAGCCGCAGGTTACGGCAATGCAGGGTTCCAGTCTGGCCAACAGGGTCAACAATTTGGTACTCAAGGTGGCCAATATTACGGCGACATGGGTGCCCAAGCTGGTAGGCAAGGCCAACAGTCCGGGCTGTTAGGGCAGCAAGTTGGTATGCAGGGTGGCCAATATTACGGCAACATGGGTGCAGGGTACGGTGCATCCGCTGCCGGGTTAGCCCCCCAAGCGCAGCAGTATGGGCAGTCTGCCGCTGACATTGGCCGCATGGGTCTCCGTGCTGAGTCTTTGGGGCAAGATATTACAGGGCAAGCGCGTAACTATGCGGCTCAACAAGCCGCCGCAGGGCAAGATTACGCCCGTCAAATGACTAACCCTAATGCGGTTCAACAGTACATGAACCCCTATCAGTCTGCTGTGACTGATGTCCAGATAGCCGCTGCGCAACGTCAAGCTGATATTGCACGTAACCAACGTGGGGCAAGTGCTGCGCGTTCTGGTGCGTTTGGTGGTGCCCGTCAAGCTATTGAGAATGCTGAAGCTAACCGCGCATTGGCTACGCAACAAGATGCCATTCGTGCTCAAGGCCAACAAGCCGCTTACGACAAAGCTATTCAGGCTATGCAGTACGGCTCCAATCTTGGTCTTCAAGGTTTGGGCGGGGCGCAATCTGGTCTGGGTACTGCCTTGCAAGGCGGTCAGCTTGGCTTGTCGGGTATTGGTCAGGCTATGGCTGGGCAACAAGCGGGTATTTCTGGTTTGGGTCAAGCGGGTAACTTGTACGGCCTTGGTATGCAGGGGGCTGGCATGGGCTTGCAGGGTGTTAACGCTCAACTTGCAGGTACAGCCCAAGGTATGCAGGGGGCTGGTCTGGGTATCCAAGGTGCCCAAGCTGGGCTTCAGGGTGTGGATCGTCAACTGGCGGGTACGGCTCAAGGCATGCAGGGTGCACAGACTGGGCTTCAAGGTGTCTCGGGACAACAAGCTGGTTACGGCCTAGCTAATCAATCAGCGGGTCAGTTGGGTCAGTTAGGCACCCAGCAGCTTGCCGCACAACAAGGCATCCTTAGCCTACAGAATCAGATTGGCGGGCAGCAGCAGGCGCAGGAGCAGCAGATCATCAACCAAGCGATTCAGAACTACGCGCAAGGAAGAGAAGCGCCAATGCAGTCCCTTAACCAGTTCAACTCTCTGTTGCGCGGTTATGCTCTTCCCGGTACGACTACAACCCAGTATCAGGCGCAACCTACACTAGGCAACCAGTTGGCAGGCTTTGGCACGGCTGCGGTCGGCGCTACGGCACTATCAAATGCGCTGGGTAAAAAGAAGGGCGGTACTGTGCGATCAGGTATTGCAAACTTGGGCTTGTACAACGCGGTGCACTAAGGAAAAATTATGAGCCTCAATAGCCTTCAAGATGATATGTCACGCCGCGCTGCTTCAATGGCGGCAATGGCTAGACGCGCAAACAACCCGCAAGAGATACAAGCCATACAGCAAAGTCTTGTTGCAGGTGTTCAGAACGGTTCGATACAACCATACGTTGGCATCCCCCTGATCCAAGACCTGACCAAGAAGTTGGCAGAGGCCACGGCCAAGATGGCGCAAACCGTTGCTGGTGCTGGCATGCCACAGCCCCCGGCAGATGGCCCCCCGATTGCCCAGCAGGTGATGCAGCAAGCCGCCCAAGAAAGCCAAGGGGTTGAAGCCCTGCCATCTAACCTACCGCAGTCTTATGCTGGCGGTGGCATCATTGCGTTTGAAGGTGGTGGTCAAGTTGAGCGTTACCAGAACGCTGGATATACAGGCGAAAGCGAAAGAAAACGCGTTGAAGAAGCAATGGCCAAGTTACGCACCTATGGTTTGCGCCAACGCCAACAAGACCCCCAAGGGTACATTGCCGCAGAGACTGCCGCTAAAGAAGCACAAGCTGCTTTATCTAACGCTGAACGTTCAATAACTGGTGGCCCTGTTGGAGCAATGGGTCAATCTATGGGGCTTCCCATGCCTCCTGCTGTAGCACCTACAGCTACTCCTGCGGCTATGCCATACGACCCGGCAACCGCTACTCGCCGCTCTCAGTACACAAACGCCCCCATCCCTAACACCCCCGGTGCCGCCCCCGCTGCCCCTAGTGCTGCTCCCGGTGCTGCAATCCCCGGCGCGAGTAGTTTCAAGATGCCTACATTTGCTGGTATGACAATGCCCTCCGCACCCGCATCGACAAACTACCAAACATTACTTGGAGATACGGAAGCAAAAACAAAAAGAGCGGGAGACACCGCTAATAGAGAAACACTAGAAAAATTAGAAAGTTTTGACGAACCCGGTAATGCAGCCCGAGAAGAAAAATACAGCAAACGTGAAGCTGCCCAAGCAAAAAACTCGGCAATGGATCGCGCTTTGAACATAATGAATCTTGGCTTTGGGATTGCTGGCAGTAAAGAACGTACCCTTGCAGGTGCTCTGGGTAACGAAGGCCGCGAAGGTATCCGTGACTTGCTCAGAGGCGAAGCCGCAAACCGCGCTGCTTTGGATAAGCTGGATGATGCCCGTGACAACTTTGAGCAACAAAAAACTGCTGCTAAGAAAGGCAACTACCAAGCTGCCCAAGCTGCTAAGGAACGCGCAATTGATAACGTGTACAAATATCAAGATTTAACTATGAAAGCTGCTCACTACGGCAGCAACGAGGCTTTGCAACGTTATCACACCGAGATGCAAGGCAATTTCCAACAAGCGTCTCTAGATCAATCCGGTAAACTTGGTATTGGGCATTTGGATATACAAAATAGGCAACTTCAACAACACGCAGCGGCGGCGGCTGCAACTCTTGCAATGCAAAACAGACGTATTGATGCTATGAATGCAACAGCGTTAGCACGTCAGCAGCAAGTTCGTGTAAATGCTTCAAATACGTTTGATAAAGAAATTGCACCGGGGTTAAAAGCAACTTACTCCAAAGATCCTTCAAAAGGTGGGTATGGCCCTAACTGGGAAACTGGTAAAGATCCTCGTAGTTTAGAAGCCCAAATGAAATTTAAACAAACGAAACAAGCTCATGTAGCAGATGCGCTTAGTCAACACGATTTACAAACGGGCTATGCTCGTCAGGCAGATGCTCTTTTAGGTGATTAAATATGATCATTGATCTCCCAAAGCTCGGCCCCGTTAACTTTCGGGATGATCTAACGTCTGAGCAGTTTCAAGCGCAACTATCTGCGCTTCAAGATAAGTACGATTTCAAGCTGCCAAAACCAGAGGTAGGGATTGGTACGCTGCTCAAGCGTGGTTTCATGCGTGGCATGGGAGAAACAGGTATCGCTCTGGGAGATATCCTCCCCGCCATGGGCGCGTCTAAACTTGGCTTTGATGACTACGCCAAACGTCAGATGGAGGAAGCTGATGTCTCACGCCAAGCGTTAGAAGCCAAGTACCCCACACAGTTCAAGTCATACACTGAGATTGATAACCCATACGAAGCCCTGCAATACGGTGCTGAAACTATTGGTGAACTTGGCCCAACAGCCTTGACTGCGCTGATCCCCGGTGTGGGTGCTGAAGCTGTAGCCGCACGGATGGCTAGTGCTGGTGCTATGAGGGCTGCGCAAGCGGTTGGCCCTTTGTCTCGCGCTGGTATGGCAGTGGCAGAGACCGCTGCTAAACAAGCTGGTCAGGTTGCTGGTAAACGCGCAATGTATGGTGGTGTGTACCTTGGCTCGTTGGCACAAAACGCACCCGAAGTGTTTGAGAGCATCTACCGAGAAACTGGCGAGATGGAGCCGGGGATTGCCGCGCTTGCGGGGGGCATCTCTTCTGTCTTGGACACCATCGTCCCCGGCAAATTGCTAGGGGAACTTGGTGGCTACGGCAAGTTGAAGGTCGTTGAGAAGTTGGCCAAAGAATCCGGTGCTGCACCGAAGGTGTGGAAGTATATTGCCAAAGAAGCTGCAATATCCGCAGGGACTGAAGGGCTGACCGAAGCCGCGCAAGAGGCTATCAATGCCGCAGCAGAACAAGTTGCAGGTAGCACCAAGGGCATGCTCTCTCCTGAGAACATCCAGCGTTACAAAGAGTCGTTCGTTAAGGGTGCAATCGGTGGCGGTGTGTTTGGTACTGCAACTGGCACAAGCCAAGGTCTGACTGCCCGTAAAGAATTTGCTACTGCCCAAGAAGCCGAAGCATACGTCAATCAACTACGCGCTCAAGAAGCCGCTGCGGGTACGCTCACTCCAGAAAAGTCTGCTGAGTATGATGCACAGATTGCAAATGACCGCACTAAACGTGAAGCTGATTTAGCTGCTGCGTTTGCCAAAATGCCTGAAGATGTAGGCGCGGTATCTATTGCAGCACTTATGGAGCGTGCAGATAACATAAAAGAAAATCCCGGCGCGTATAAACGTATTTACGGGGATATAGATGCCGCTATTGCAGCAAATAAAGCCAAAATTGCTGAAGATGAAACTAAAGCAAAGGCGCAAGCACAAGCCGAACTTAATAAGGTTGAAGCTGAGTACGACAAAGGTTTGCGTAATAAACAGGCGGGGTCAGCGTTTGCTACACAGCAGCCTACCCCCGGCACTGGCGGTATGTTCAAACCCGGTGATCCTGTCACTGTGGACACGTTAAAAAGCCTTGATATTTCTCCCCGTACTAAAGTTGGTAAGAGCCTACTAGGCACAGACCTTGATACCGTAGATGGTCGCCGCCAACTCATCCAGACATTAGAGAACCCTAGTTTCACAGGCAAGGTTGATGAAGCTGCTTACAACGCTTTAGTTAGCAAGTTTGACCCACAAGAAGTTATTGCCGCCCGTGCTGAATCGCAATCTGGAGCACCTGATGTTACAAGACCTGACGCCGCCCCAAGTGGAGGAAGCCCTAGCGTGGTTAGCGAACCCGTTGCCGCTGGAGTTGCCCCAACCATTGCGGCACCTGAACGAGGTGGAGATGTTTCTACTCAGCAAGATGTTGGAGACACTGCTGTACGAGAAGAACAACAGCCCACTGCACTAACTGAACCAACAGGAGTAGACCTTGGCACTGCGCCCCCTCAAACCCAGCAAGCAGAAACGCAAAGACAAGAAGCCCCCGCTGCCCCGCGAAGCGTTTTAGACCGCCCTGATCTGTCCGCAGAACTGCCCGTAATCAACGAGAAACTTGGTCGGCGCGGGGTTAAGCTCGACACACAAGCAACAGATGCCCGTGCCTATTTTGGCAAGGTAGCCCCTGAACTTGCGCTCGATTCGATTGCCAACGACTTGGTGCTACAACCCACTGCCTACCGCAACTCTAAGATGACGTTGCCTAGCGTTAGCAAACCGGGGACATTTGCCGCAACCCCCGAGCCAACATTTGGTACTGAAGCAGAAGCCGCATTCTATAAAGGCCAAGGTGGTATCCACGCCAAGAATGCCGAGGCATGGGCACGTGCCAACTTGTCCCCTGAATCTGTTGCATTCTTAGACCAGAAGATTGCCCTGTACACAAAAGAAGCCAGACGTTCTAACACAGCACGAGCGAAGCAGCAGAGGCAGCAAAACATCAGCAAGGGTGTAAAAACGCAAGTGGCCGAAGAATCTGCCGCCGCTGAAGCGCAAGGCGAGTACGCTCCCACAGAAGAAGAAATTGCAGACGCTAAAGGTACAAAAACTGAAGCGGGCAAACGTAAAGCTCAAATGCAACGTCTTGCACGGCAGTTGGCTGAACAAGACCCCTACGACAATTTAGACGATAACGCTGACACTGACACCACAGGCTATAAAGCTGATGCAGACCTAGCCGCATTACATACACAGGCTCACCCGGCGGTGCTCCAACAGCTTGCCAACAACAACTTGGCGGGTGCTTTACAAGGGCTGGCGGACAGTGGGTCGTCTAAGACAGCAGAACTCTTTGCACAGAACTTATCCAAACTTGTTGGCAATGTGAACCTCGTATATGGCGCTGAGAAGTCCATGTTCGATCCAAAGACCAACACCGTCTACCTGCGTGATGGCGCTACTGAGTATGAGATCCTGCATGAGTCTTCACATGCAACCATGTCTCACACCTTGGACAACCCTTCACACCCCGTGACCCGTCAGGTCATGACCCTCTTCAATCAAATGAAGAAAGGCACTGAAGGAACTTATGGTGCGCAAGATATACAAGAGTTTGCAGGCGAGGCGTGGAGCAATGATGCGTTCCGCAACCGCCTGAAAGAGTTCAAGCCTACTGGTGAGAAACTTACTGGTTGGGAGCGTTTGGTTAACGCCGTGCGTCAGTTGTTACGCTTGCCCCCTAAATATAAGACTGCGCTGGATGCGATTGACCGCATGCTCAACGACATCATCAGCCCACCACCTGAGACACGCACGGGTGAAACTTTGTACGCGCAGTCCCTGCACAACCCCAACGTTGTGCAAGAAATATTTGCAAAGGCGGGGGAGGCCATACGCAAGCAACCCATCATGAACAGTGAGAAGGCTGTTGGGTTTTGGAAGGCCGCAGAAAAGGTTGGGCGTACAGGTCGGTACATGATGTACAGGTCATTGAACTTGTCTGCCTTGGGTGAAGCTGGTAGCAAATATTTGGGCAATACCGCAACTCGTTTTGCTTCCACCCTTGAAGAGATGGCGGGTTATCAAGAGAAGATGCTTGAAGCCATGCACCCGTTACATGACCGCTTAACTGAATTTCGACAGGCTCCTGAGTATCAGGCGTGGTCTACCTTGGTACATGACGCTACTCGTGTGGACGTAAACCCATACGCAGACGTGAGCAAGTACGTAGGCAGTCCCACAAAGGTAGCCGAGTGGAGGCAACTCAGTGCAAGATTTAACAAACTTACACCAACGGGCCAGAAGTTATACCGCGATCTGTTTGCCACCTACAAAAAACTTGATGCAGAGTTTTTAATCTCGCTTGAGCGCAACATCGGGGCTACGGTGGGTGACAAAGCACAGGCTGCCTCTGCTTACCAGAAGATTTTGTTTGAGTTGAGTACTGTACGTGTTGACCACTATGCGCCGCTGTTCCGCGAAGGGCCGTTCTGGTTGCAGTATGACGTGGGTACTGACACTAAGAAAGAAGCCTTTGAGTCCGAGGCTGAACGTGACTTTGCGCGTAAGAAACTAGAAGCCAGCGGTGCTACAAACTTTGACGCTTACTCCCGTGCGGATCAACTGACAACCAAGACCGTACCGTCTGGCACTATGTTGGCTGAAATCATGAAGATCATGAAAGACAGCGGTGCCGGTACAGATGCTATTGACGACTTGATACAACTTGTTGTTAAGGCCATGCCTGAAGCCAGCATCTTAAAGGGCCGTCAAAAACGTACTGGTATCGGTGGCTACATCGACAATGCCGCCTTTGTGTTTGACCGTGTAAGCAGTAACACCGCACGTCAGTTGGGGCGTATGCAGTACGGCCCTGAACTACAGCGTCTTGTGACAGAAATGGTTGCAACGGCTAATACCGCACGGGGGGATGTCAATACCTATGGGACAGAACTCATTAAAGAGTTTGAAGGTCGCCGCGAATTTGCAATGAAACCTACCCTGTCCGGTTGGTCGCAGTTTGCAAGTTCCGGTGCGTTCTACTACAACCTCGCTGGTAACGTATCCTCTGCGGCTGTTAACACCTTGCAAACTCCGTTGGTTGTCTTCCCGCAACTTGGTGGTGAGTATGGGTTCAAAGAGTCCTATGTGGCCTTGAAGAATGCCCTGAAACTCTACACAAGCAGTGGGTTGTCACGGAAGGTTACTGAGTTGACAGGCGAAGTCAGTGATCAAAAGGCCATGACCTCCATTGAGAATCTAATCAACAGGGGGGACAGTAAAGCCACAAAGTATGCGGGTCTCATTGAAGCCATGAAAGCCCGTGGTCTACTGGCCACGTCTACCGCACGGAGTGCACTAAGTTCAGAGAACAACAACTCATCGGGCTACGGCAACGCAAACAAACTTATGCGCCAAACTGCGTTGGTAAGTTCTTTCATGTTCCACCATGCCGAGCGCATGAACCGTGAGATCACAGCCGTTGCCGCCTATGACTTGGAGATGGGAAAACTCAAGAACTCCAACCTGAGCGAAGCTGAGAAGCAAACCAAAGCAATTGATAAAGCTCTAAAGCTCGTAGAGTATGCGCACGGTGCAGGTAGCACGTTATCCGGCCCCAGCCTCGGTCAGAGTGACATAGGAAAAGTTTTGATGGTGTTCAAGCGGTTTGCGTTCAGCATGTACTACATGTTGTTCGACACCATGATCCGTTCGCTCCCCACCAAAGGCGCAACGGGTGAACAGCTTGAAGCAATCAAGGCGGCTCGTAGGCAGCTTCTTGGCATCTACGGCATGTCCGCGCTCTTTGCAGGTGTCAAGGGTATACCCTTGTATTGGGTTGCTGCGCTGGCCTATAACATGTTCCAAGGCAAAGATGACGATGACTTTGATACCGTCATGCGGGAATACCTTGGTGACTTCCCGTTCAAAGGCCCAGTCAATTACTTCACTAATCTGAGCGTTGCCGACCGTGTGGGCTGGACTGACTTGTTGTGGCGTGAGCAAAAGGGTAGCAAGGCAGATGCAAGTGCCTTGTCCCAAATTCTTGAAACCGCATTGGGTGCGCCGTACTCGATTGCTGACAGTTTGTTCCGTGCAAAAGACTTGATTGCTGAAGGTCAGTATGAGCGTGGTATTGAGGCTATGCTCCCTGTGGGTCTGCGCAACGTCTTTAAAGGTGGTCGCTACGCAATCGAAGGGGCTAACACGTTGCGCGGTGATGCGGTTGGGGATGTGAACGGATACAACGCTGCTATGCAAGTGCTTGGCTTTGCTCCTGCTGACTTGATGAAGCAGTACGAAGAGAATGCGTACATGACCGAGAAGGGTAAGGCCATCAAGGCTATAGAGAAGAACGCGCTGAAGAAATACTATGCGGCGATGCGTGAGGGTGACGCCGACGGCATGATGGAGGCGCGTGAGAAGTTGTTTGAGCTTGGTGCTAAGTACCCTGACCTAAAGATCAGTGAGAAGACAATCACGCAGTCAGTGAAAGCGCGGGAGCGTATTACAAATGAGATGCACCACGGTGTACAGCTTGACCGTAAGCTGGCTCCCTACTTGAAGCAAGCCGCCGCAGAAGCATACGGCGATTAAAAAAAGACCCCGACCGAAGTCGGGGTTCAAGGAGATAGCAACTCAAGGAGAGAATAACACCGTTGCTAGGGTGAACTCTAACACAGTGTTAAGTGATTCGCCAAAACCTCACTCCCTGTGTGCCTCTTTCCAAAACAAATCGGGACTTAACTTTCATACCGCGCTCGTCAGCAGAGGCGGTAATTTGATCCGCAATACCTTGACGATCTAGGCACGGTATGTAGAAGGAACTACCCACTACAAACTTATGCCATTCTACAGCAACTTGTACAGTATCAGTTGTTATCGTCATGTTTAGTAGTTTCTACTTCCGGGTCAAGGTCAGTAGCAACAGCGCAGTCAATCATTAGCGCAAACACAGATGGCGTATTCATGTCAGACCCCTTGGACATGCTCTTTTTAACAACACCTTTGGTGATGTTATTCTTCTGTAAATCAGCACACAACATCTTATAAGAGATCTGGTTGTTACTACACCACTCACGCAGCGCCTTTGCAGAGATGTACAACAGCTTTGTATCGGGTTCGTAGCGGGTCATCAACTCCCCACGGGGTTCTCTGACCGGAACTTCAAGCAGCCCTGACCGTTTATCAGAGGTGCTTTTTACGATCAACATGTTGTTGTTCTTCTCATTCAAGAACTGGCCAATGCGACTCAAAGGTGTCATGCCATCAGAGCGCACTTCAAGGCGCATACTGCTCAGGGTCTCCACTGCCCACTTGTAGATTGCGGAAACGTCAATGTCGTGCAAGCCCAACTGCTTGGCAATGATGCCCGATGTCAGGGCACATGCTGCTGTTGCTGACCAGAAACGCTCACGTTGTGTGAACCCTGCGGCCTTATCAAACTTGCGCTGAACCTTCTCTAGTAGCCGCTGAACTTCAGGCAGATTGGCAATCACATACCGTATGAAGATTTCCCCGGCTATGCCGTAGTTCTCGTACATGGGGTTGAACATCGCATCTGACTCAGCCTTGCTGAAGCTGTCGTTCTTGGATACCGAGAACTCCAGTATCCGCATCAGTTCGCCCTCTGGAAAGTCTTTGAGGTTGTACAACTGATCGTACAGGCTCTTGTTGCCTGACGTGATTGCGATTAGATACCAGCGCAACATGTTGCTACGTTCAGCATTGGTCTGCGACTGCATGCGGTTGCGGCCCCGGCCATGCGTGATGGCGTAAGCCACTGCACTGACTTCCTCGTCAACCATGTTGGTCAGTTCATCAATAGTCCCCGGCAGATTACCAAGCACGGATATACGGTGTATACGTGCCAAGTACTTGTCATCTTGATTCATCAATGGTTCAACGGGCCTACCCCAGATGCTATTGACCATGTACTGGATGGTTGTCTTGCCTACACCGGAGCCGTTGTTTGTCAGGTGAATGATTGCGCCGTTGAGTTTTGTGAACTTGAACAACGCTGAACCAAACCCCGCAAACAAAGTGAACGCACGTACCTCATTCCCCGGTGCTCCATAGATGTTGGCAACTTTCTTCCACTCAGCAATCGTGCCCTTCTTGGTGTAGTAGTTTGCAATCTCCGCAGTGGCGTTTGATGACGGGCTGTAGTTCACCCCCTCTGCCGTGATCTCGCGGTTACCCAAGATGAACTTGGTATCGTTTTCATGCCAACCAAATTGTTGCCGCGCCTTTTCTGCCTCTGACAGGTGCTGAAGTTCTTGCACCCACTTGGTGATGTATCCCATAAGTAAATCCAATCTTTTGTTGTATGCGGTAACGCCTTGGTAGGCAAGAATTTCCCGCAGTTTGTCCTTAGATAAAATGCTCGATAGTGGCGCAGAGAATTCACGGATCCCGTCCTTGGGCATGTGCAGACGCATCCATAAAGATTCTCCAGTGTCAGGATCATTCAACCTCTTGACGACATAGAAGTCGTACTCGTAGATCAACTCATCTTTCTTGTCCTCACCCTTCTCGTCTTTGCCCCAACCCCGCTTGTACACACCGCCGTTCTTACCACGAAAATAGGGGAACGGATAGTCAGGGATTTCGACTGTGACTTCTTCTTCCAGCACAGCGTTGTGCATGACAACGATGTTGTCTTCTGCCTTGGCTTCAGCAATGCGTGAGCCAATCTGAATCGGGGAAGTAATCTTGTTCTTGTGTGCGCAGTCTTGGCACGGTGCTGAATTGATACTTGCAAACGTAGTGCACTTGTATGGCTTCCCCAGCAGGGCATGGGCTTTGTTGAACGTCTCTCGTGGATCGTATTCTGAATGCTGATTGCTAATCTTGTGGATTGCTTTCTCGCCGTCTTCGCAGTTGATTGCGATTGATAGCCCCGCTCTCCATAGCGGCTCCTCAACAGTCTCTTGCTCTTTGTATATACGCAGTAGCTGTGCACACCCTTCGCCTTCAGCACTCTTGCGCATGACCGTTGAAAACCGCGAGATGCTGTTACCCATCAAAGCGCGGGTCGTTGCATCTATTGGGCGGCGTGGTGGGGAGTCAGAACCAAACACACCTTGCGGTTCGTCGTCTTCCTCTTCCGCACCTATCAACGTCTTGAAGCGTATGAACTCTACGGGCTGCGACTCAATAAGTATGGAGACTTGCTTGGGTGGGTTGTCCTTGAAGTTCAGCGTCTCGGGTACACGTAGTATCCGAGCGGCATCTGCTGTGACGGAAGGGTCAGCAAGCAGATTGTATGAGGCACAGAATTTCTTCAGTGTCTCGGCTGTTGGCTTCCAATCGTTGTAACCGATGGTCTCCTTCAGCGTCCAGTAAACGTGTATGCCACGTCCTGAGTTAACGATAGTGGGTCGAGGTAACCCTGTTGCTTTAACAAATAGTCTGAGCGCATCCAGTGCAGATGCTTGTGTGTCGTATGGTTTGTTTTCCCCGCAATCTAGGTCAAGCCAAAAAGACCTGAACCATTTTGCGTTCTTTGCTGTGCGGCCTTCAGTCTCCAGAAGATATTTGGCGCATCCAAAATATGCGTCATACCCCTGCGAGATAAGCCCCTCTACGACTCCATCAATCTCAGCAATCGTTTCTACAAAAGTCTGCCTCGGCGCACCCTTCTTCAAACCAACCACGCAGCACAAGCCTTCGGGAGCAAGCACAGACGTAAGAAAGGAGTTCCGTGTTGTCATTATTCTCTCTTTTACAGACAGGTATGCCTTCCGGTCTACTGGCGATAGACCTTGGGCGGGGAATCAAATTGCGGTGTTTGCCGCTAGACGATCAAGCAGTTCCCATAATACTTTGCGCTTCGGCGGGTGGGGCAGTGCTTTCCCTAAGAACCACGTGTAAATGGCTTGCCGTGATACGCCTATGTGCTCCGCTACATCCTGTACCGGGATGTCACGTCGAATGCAAATGCGACCAAGTTGCACACCCACGTGGAATGAATCTGCTTTATTGTTCGCATCTACAAACTTACGAGAATAGCCTCTGTTGTTCATATTTGCCCATGACTTCTTCGTAACTAAATACCTCTTTAAAGCACTCGCTTATGCTAACTTCTTCAGTGCTTGTACCCTCGACATTACCCATGTACGTAAATACTTTTTTGGGTACGCGAACTTCGCCTTGGGCAAACTCTCTGCCTAGTTTTGTAGACCGCCAAATGCCTGAGAACTTTGCTCTGTGCGTTTCGTCTTTGCTTTTGCGTTCTACAAGACCCCACCAGTGCAAAGTAGCTAGTTGGTTAGACCGTACCAACCATTGAGGCGCGGTTGTAGGAACATCTACCCAACCATCTTTGTCACCAGCTTGTTGGTATAGCCATATCAATGCTCTCGCCATAGTGTTGTTGATACCACGGGCGTAAACACGACCCCAGCGGTCACACACGGGGCAATGCCCACCTTCGTCATCAATAGTGTGCCGCCACTGATCTCTCAGTTGTTGCCTATCCATGTTGTTCTCCTTTGAGATGGGGGTTTCCCCCCATCTGTTTTTACTCGTCAGCCCAATCGTCCAAGATGTCAGCCACATCTTTTGGTGCGGCTTTCTTGGTGCTGCGCTTGGTTGGCTCTGCCTCAACTTCTTCAGCCTGTACCTTGGGCTGCTCTTTGGGGGCTTCCACTGCAACAGGGGCGGCAATCTGCGCGGTAGGTTTCGTAACACCATCAGCTTGGGCCGCAGTAGATGCAATGGCGACCTTGGCTTCAGCAGACTGGCCCTTCTCTTGGGTCATCGTCAACTCGGTTTCGTCCAACGGGCGCACTGCCTTGAAGGTCAACCGTGGTGTTGCGCTTGCAGTATCAAAACGCATCTCAGTGACGACGGCTGTGACGGGCAAACCATGACTACCCAAGAACTTTGCATATGACTGCAAGGGCATCTTGCCGTTCTCGGTTGCACCAAAGATTGACTGCGCGGGTAGCGTCAACTGATAAACGTCTCCACGAATATCGTTCTCCAAGAGGACGGCAAGGCGTTGACTGAATCGGCATGCACGGGAATCACCTTGACCGGAGCCTTTGATGTTCTGTGAACACGCAGCGCACTTGCTTGCTTGTGGTGACTCAGACTTGATGTCGGGTGCGACACCATCGTTTGACCAACATGTGGGGGCTGTGGCTTGGCCTTCTTGGTAGGATCCCGCATAGTATGTTCTCGATACATTGGCATTCGCCGCCGCAATGATGATGTTCATAGCGCGGTCTTCGTTTTGGGCAACCTCTTTGCCATCGACCATCATGCGGAAGACGTTGCCGCGAATAGAGATACGCTTGCCGCTAACACCACTGCCGCCCATCAGGGCTTTGGTTGTAGCATCAAGTTGCAGGTTCTTCAGGTGGGCAGGTAGTGTGTTGCCGCCTTTAGAAAACAGGGTCATTTCACTCATTTGGGTTCTCCAGTTGTTACAGGTTTGGTTTGCATTAGGGCATCAAGATCGGCGCGATTGAAACGCACTTTGGTGCCTACACGGAAATGAGGGATTTTTCCCTCGCGGATCATGTTGTAGATTGTCTGACGTGACATCCTCAACAGCTTTGCCACTTCTGGCACAGTCATAGATGCTTCAAGTTCCACTCGCGGTTCTCCTTATAGTTACGCTGTATTTGCTGTCAGTGTTCAAACCCATAGGCGTAAGATCCGGGTTCTCTTCCAGCAGTTGTTTCATATTAAGCTGCGCGATACGGCGCTCCAGCAGTTGAGGCATCTTGTGTTCCAAGATGAACTTGTGCATGGACTCCCAGTCGCTTGTCCAGTAGCGGGTCTTCACCGTACGCATTACCGTACCGTGCTTGCTACCGAGACGGTCAACACCGATTTCCTTGCAGGTGTCCAATAGCTTGGTCTCCACAAGTTCCATCTGTGTCTTCACCGTGCTGTCAGCTTCTTCGTAGTCACGCAGAAGTTCGGCACGTTTGTCACGCATCTTGATGTAGACGGCGACGAGTTTATCAACCGATATTGTCTCGGTCATAACGCTCTCCTTTTTTGTTTGTGTATGGATAATAACCTAAAACTTTACAGTGTCAAGAGTTTTTCATTTAAGCATTTCTCCGTATAAGTCGATGATCCGGTTGTGGATGTCCATCTTGTTCTCCAGCATCTTGTACATACGGCGCTCTACCCCGCTGCCTTGCAAGTGCACCACCACTGAGGGGTTTTTTTGCCCTGCTCGGTGTACACGTGCGTTGGCTTGTAGGTAGGTCTCGACGGACATCACTGGACTCCAATAGACAATCGTATTGGCGGCATGCAGGGTTACCCCGTGCGATGCCGCTTGTGGCTGGATGACAAGTACCCGTAGGTCATCCTTTGTTTGGAAACGCTCAAAGATTTCTGATCGCTTTCCCACCGACACACCGCCATGAATGACTGCTGTCGGGCATCCATGCTTACGCAAATCCTCTGCAACCACCTCAATGGCGTGTCTGTACGGCACAAACACCAGCACCTTGTGGCTAGACTCCTCAATCACTTCGCGCAACACCGCCAGTCGGTTGCTTGCATCGAACTGAACCACCTCACCTGTATCAGAGTATACCGCACCACCTGATAATTGCAACAACTTATTTAAGTTAGCAGCAGCATTTACTGTCGTTATCTCTTCACCTGCTGCTTGTACGATAAGACGCCTACGTAGTAGCTCATAGTACTTCTCTTGCTGTGCAGTAAGTGGTACGTCACGTGTTACATAAGTCATTTCAGGGAGGTCTAAACATTGTTCCTTAGTAAATCTTATGGCAGGCTGTAACGCCCTGTGGACAACTTGTTCTGAATCTAGCTTGGGAACCCATTTGAACTGCGTGATCTTGTGCATGACCTGATCGCGGAACCCGCCAAAGAAACGCGGAATCCCTTCGGGGTTCACCAGCTTGGCGATGCCATAGGCATCCAAGGGGGACTGCGATGCAGGTGTGCCCGTCAGCATCCATAGCCACGTGTTCGGCTTGATCAGATTACTGAGCACCTTCCAACGTCTTGTAGAGGGGTTCTTGTATGCGTTGGCCTCATCAATCACGATGAGGTCAAACTTGCCCTTGAGGATGTCGTTGGCAACGATCTCCACCCCATCGTAGTTGATGATGACGTACTCAGCATCCCCCGCGATGATCTCTCTGCGCTTCTCTGGCTTGCCGTAGGCAACATCTACCTTGCGGTGCATAGCCAGCCTGAACAACTCATTGCGCCATGCTGTGTCCATGATGGACAGCGGACAGATGACCAGCACCCGCTTGATGATGCCCCTTGATAGCAGGTAGTCCGATGCCCAGATGACTGAGCCAGTCTTGCCAGTACCCTGCTCGTTAAAACAGAACGACCGGCGGTGCATCGTTAAGAAGGACGATGTAACTTTTTGATGGGCGAAAGGTTTATACAGCCCCGGCCATTTGTATAGGGCATTGATGGGCGAGGGTATGTCTTTGAACTTGAGGTTCTTCAGGACAATGGCCTCCTCCAAATCCCAATTTACCAAGACCTCCGAGACTCCATCATCCTCTGACAAAACTTTGCTCTTTGGAATCACTGTGGTGATCCTGTCGGGGTTGCGTACCTTCAACAGTAACGCACGGTTATCTATGATCTGCACTTTTCTTCTCCTTCATTTGCTTGCGCAACTCTAATAGTTCTTCTAGCATGCGCTCCATATCTTTCGACGCTTGAAGGTGAAACGGGCTTATGGGTATGCAATTTGCAATTGAACGCATCATGCCAATCGTCACTCTCATCTCTCGTTCTGAAACTTTTCTCATCTGATCTCCAATGACTAACATCCTGAATACGGTGTGTATCAGGTTCTTTTTATAAGTCCCCCGTGACGTGGGGGTTCCGGTCAACTCCCCGCTTGAAAGTTTTAAAACGGTGTTGACTGATACGGTTATGCTAGGCTAATCAAACCCTGTCTGCTACTACTCGTACCTTACCTTGCAGACATCATGACTCACTCATGATCTTTTACGTTCCTTCGCGCTTACTTCGGACACCACCTTGTGGTTAGCCCCGCGCTTAAATGATCTGTTGGTTGATGCGCTTTCAATACGCACACCGTTCTTGTTACCACCGCCCTTGGACAAGGCTTTCACGTGGGCAACATCTTTACCTTCACGCATGTCAGCTTCCCCGTTGTGGTTGTTGTCGGGCTTGGTCTTGTCCAACTTACGCCGTGCACGTTGTCGCTCCATCCGCGCCTCGTGTGCACCCGCACGTTGCTTCTCTAACTCGTATTCGCGCTTGACGTTACGGTCAGCGGGGTTCTTATAAGGCATGTAAATTCCTTCCGTTGTGGCTACATTCTGATACAGGACACCACGCTTTGCAAGTGAAATTTTTCTTGGCGTTGAACACCCCGGTCTCGTATGCTGTTTCACGTGAAACGATCACATCATCCAACTTCGCAAAGATGTCAAACTTGTTGTGTACAGAGAAATCCACGGGTATGAAGTCCCTGCAAACCACGAACAGCAACCCTGAACGCACGAACTCTATCTCAGGGTAGTGCACAAAAACACAAGCTGCCATCAGTGCTAACTGCTTGGGGTCTGCATAGCGACTACTCTTGCCAGTCTTGTAGTCAATGATCCGGGCTTCCTTCTTCTTACGGTCGATGATCAACAGATCGGCTATGCCCCTGTACCAAACTTGTGGGTCATCAAACCCACATGCCACCAGCCGCCCATCTTCCTTCTTCAACCCCATCTTCTGTTCGCAAATCTTTTCACCGTCAATCTTCATCAGCTTTTCAAGCAGTGGCTCCATGTACTTGTACTGCTTCGGAATTGGCTTGCCATCACGCACGTACTCCTCTGCGGCAGTGTGAACCGCAGTGCCATACATCATTGCGTCACTCGCAGGTTCCTTGATGTCCTTCGCCACCCGTGTGTGGTAATACTTTTTAGGACACTGATCGAACAGCGTGATGCCTGAGTAACTCCATGCAGGTGCTTTCATTTTTTCTCCGTTGTATGCATGTCCCAAATTTGCCTTGCGTTCTTACCCCAAATGTCCCCAACCATGTATTTCAACTCTTGATACATCTCAGGGTTCTCTGTCTTCAAATGCTCTACCCAATCAGTGTCGGACACCATTGGGTAAAGCTCATCCCACTTTGCACGTAACTTTTTATCTTCTTCTTGTATACGTTGTTCTTCTTCTCGTATACGTTGTTCTTCTCTCAGTTTGGAATTAATTTTAAATTGTGCCCGTGCTTCTTTCTGCTCTTCGGCTCTTGCCCGTTCTTTTTCCCATTGCGTTTGTTTCGCCTCTATCTCCGCTTTCTTCTCTGTGGTTGTTACGTATTGCCCAACCAACTCTGCAAGTTTGTATACGCGATACGGGTGCTTGATGTGGCGCATTGCCTTGGCTTCGATCTGCCTAATGCGCTCTCGGGATAAATCAAACACCACACCAACTTCTTCCAATGTGTAGTCTTGTGTCAGGCCAATCCCAAACCGCAAGCACAACACCGCCTTTTGCCTTGGGGTAACGTCCTCCAATGCTTCCTCGATAAGTCTAGCAACATCCTTTTTGTACACCTCTTCTATGGGATCAACACACTCTCCCTCAGGGGGTACGCATGGCAACTCAGGCATATCCTCATCACGCAGGTAGCCGTAGTGGTAGTACGCACTTTTAAGTTCCTTACTCGCACCAACAAGAGCACCGTAGGGGACGGTGTGCCCGGTCAGTGTTCTGCCGTATGGTCTGTTAGCAGTCGCCATAACTATCTCCCACACCTGCTTCGCAGTTCAACGGAATGCCCTCTGCCCAAGCAGGTACAAACCGCATGCACTCCATCACGTACTCCATAGCTTCTTGCGCTTCTTCCTTTGGTGCAACACATGCCACAGCGTCATGAACAGTGAGTACAACGCGGTACTTCCTGCTGATCTTGATAAGTTGTTCACCGATGATGCAACGCGCCAAGCCCTGACAAATGTTCTCTGTTAACTTGCCGCCGTACAGCTTCACTGGCCCTTTGCGTGAGTCATAAATGTACTGGGTTTTGCCATCTTTGTCTTGTACTTTTCGCAGGTTTGGGTATCTTTGATACAACCCATTTGGCATGAGGATTCCCTCCACACCAATGCTGATACACCCGTTACCCCATGGGGCGTATCGCCCCTTGCTCATAGCGTCAATCGCCGTGGAACCGGACTTCCATAGGGCGGGGATACTAGGATAGGTTTCACGGTAGGTAGAGATAATCCTTGCAGACTCCTCTGCACTGATCGACACGCCGACAGCCTTGAGTTGCGCTTGGAACTTCGCACTGCCCATGCCATAACCCGCGCCAAGAATGGTGGTCTTGCCAACAAATCTTTCAGCCGTAGTAATCTCTTCCCGCTTCTTTTGGTAGATAGCAGATGCCATGATCTTGTATACGTCTTCGCCATTTTTAAATGCCTCCACTAAATCATCTTGTCCTGCGAACCATGCAAGTACCCGCGCCTCAATCTGTGCAGAGTCGCAGTCAATGATCACGTGACCCTCTGGGGCAAGGATAGCCTTCTTCAGCTTCCCTGCGTTCTCACCACGTGAGGGAAAGTTTTGGAAGTTGATCTTGTCCGACCCGCCCCATCGCCCTGTGTGTGCAGCGTAGTAGGAGAGGGGAACAGGTATCGTCCCCCTTCCCGCAATCCCAATGAGGCGCTCGGTGCGAGTCTCCTCCAGCGTAGTCTTGTTACCCAACCTCGCAGCAACAAGTGTCTGTACGCGCTCGTCAGGGTGCTCGGCCAAAGCCTTGAACCCCTCGTCAGACTTCGCCATCGCCAACGCTTGCTTACCCGTAGTCGCACTGATCTTCATAGGCGGGTCAACACCTAGCCCACGCAGAACTTCAGCAAACTTCTGGTTGGACATCAGGTCAGAGATGTCCGCACCACATTCATCGAGCAGGCGCTGCTTGCGATCCTTCACCTCTATAAGATGTTGCCGCAAGATAGATTCATCGAGGCGGAGGACTGGCTCTGTAAACATACGGATCGTCAGGTCGATCAGCTTCAACTCTACCCTCTGGAACATGGGCAGTAGCGTCAGGAACAAGTCGTATGTCAGGTCAACGTCATTGATGCAGTACAGCCCATACTTCGCAAGCTGTTTCTCTGAGAAGTCCTCACGGCACAGGTTGATGGCATCCACCACCTCAGTACCCTTGACGCCTAGCTTGTAGTACTCTGCCAGCTTCTTGAGGCTGTTGCCTACCTCAATGCCGTTGATGGCACGTGCCATGCTCAGTGTGTCTGCGATAGCCTTGGGCCTGATACTGAAGTGCCAGTTCAGTATTGACATGTCGAACATCGCATTGTGCGTAACCACCATGCTGTTGGCCCAGTCAAACGTGTTGAGGAATGCCTTGATCTGCGCGTGCGTACCCGTGCGCCACGTAGTCTCACCATCCCCCACCTTGACCGCCACCCCGATCACTTCAAAGTGCGGATCACGTACATACTCCTCAGTCGTTTGGGTCTTGAACCCCAAGCCCTTGCTGGTGTAGTACGTCTCAAAGTCCAGTGTTATAAGTTTCATCAGAAGTTCAATCCAAAAAAGGCTGCAACGTGTGACTCAAAATCTTTCTTCTTGAACACACCCATCTCGCCTGTAGTTGTAAGCGTAATGCAAAACGAATCACCGTCTACATCCCAGATCATGTAGTCACCTACATTCAGCATGGCCCGTAGCTTATCGCCAGCGGTTTCCTCAACCGCCCCACGGAACTGCCCATCTGCAAACACTTCCCCGAACATGCGAGGCACGGGGTCAGTCACCGCACACCTCCAAAGATCTGGTTGAGTTGTTGGTAGATAAACTTGGCCTCCTCTAACTTCATGGAGTAGGCTCCCAACGATGTTGAGATCGTGATGTGCAGGGTTGTAGGCCCGACAGCCAGTGGGCGCGTGACCACGCGCTCTGCTGGTACAAGTGCTGAGATGCCCTTGTTGGCTTTCTTCTTTGTGTACGCCTTCACCCTGTCCTTCTTAGGCGTTACTTTACGTTTGTTTGGCGGGACATATGTGTAGGCAAACGTACTGCGGCCCACCTTCCCATCTCCGGGTAGTATGCCCTCACGACTCACAAGCCCCCTGTCATAAAAGCCTTTGAGAACCGCAGGTACATACGATATGGGTATACCGGGATACTCTTCCGCAATGTATGTGCGTAACTCTTTACCCGTTACTCCGGGCTGCGCTGTGATCTTATCCAATAACATGTTGGACAACTGCTTGTTCCTGCTGATACTGATGTTCATCTCTTTCTCCTTTGGTTTGTCTGTCTCTTTCCACTCTTGAAACGCTTGCTTGATCTTATCTTCCATCACGGTGTTCATCCTTCGTTCCTTTCAATGTATCTTAGTAACTCGTTAACATCCTCCATGTTGTCCTCATGGACAACAATAGCCAACCCACCCTGCGCAATGATTTGCGCTATGTTCTTATCCTGTAATGCAGTTGTCTTCCCCTTCCCTGCCTTGCATTCAATCGCAAAGAACTTGCCCTTGTAGCACCCAACTATGTCGGGTACGCCCGATGCACCGTAGCCTCCGGTGATGGGATAGAAGTAGTACGCTCCAAGTTCTTTGAGTATGGCGACTACCTTGGTCTTAACTTTTTTCTCTGGTGTCATAGTAAAGCCTCTGGTTGTTGTTTAATCTGTCACATTAATGCTTCTGGTTGTTGTTTAAGTTTTTCTCTTTGTGCTGCTCGGTACATCTGCTCCAGCAGCTTTGGATCCACCCTCGTGAACGGGTCGTAGAAGTTTATATCCTTGAACTTTTTCTTCCGTTTGGAAGGTGTGGTCGTTGAAGCATTTTCGTTTTCTAATGACACGGTTGTTTTCCTTTCTTACTCGTGAGTCTTTTACGTCAGTCTGTGCGTTGCATATGGGGCATCTCAAGCGTTCTTCTCCTTGAGCTTGGCTTCAACTAGGTTGTAGAAAGCAAGCAGCCCTGCGCCATCGTGCTGTATTAGTATCTGCTGATACTCCTCATCCGTCAGCCCCTGCCACGGCACTGCATAAGTTTGTATGTCATCATCTTTTAGCTCAAAGGTTGCTGCCGTTGTGTAAGACTTAAACGTAGGCTGTATTGGCACAGCTTGACCGCAGAACCCTGCATGTTCAGTGGCTTCACGCATTGCTTGAAACGGCCTGTTACACAAGGTGCAGTAGTACTTTTCGTAGTTGTCATCAAACACTCGCGCAATCATGTGTTCTCCTCCTTTGGTGGTGTGGCATTAAGCACGGCCTCAAGATGTTTTGGGTTCATCGTCTCACCAAACTCTTCCTTGTACTTGTGACTGATCTGCCCGAACCAGATCAAGCGGTTGAGTGATTCCTCTACAGACATGCCAAGGCGTTCGTGTATGTGCTGTTTGTTTGGTTGGGTCATGTGCTGTGTTCCTTCCAAAAACTGTACCAAAATAGTTCTTTCATCCACAGAGGCATCTGCGTGTAAAACGCATTGAACCTGTCGCCGTACTTGCGGTGGTGTTTTACATAGGCGTCTTCCAATGTGCTTATCGGCGGTGGTGGAATGTAGGTCTTGTAAAACTCTAAGTAGTCAATCATGTGTTGCGCTCCTTCAACTTATCTTCCACTGCCATTGCAATAGCCATGTGATTTCCAACCTGCCAAAATTCATCGCTCTCAATTTGCGCGAGGTCTTCTGATGTCAGACCCTGCCACGGGCGCTGCGCTGCAAAGTGATCAGCCAACTCCCGCGCTTTGTGTTTATTGATGCCCTCTCGGACTAGGGTAGCCACAACCATGTCACGCCACGGCGTTGGCTCCTGCTCTAGCAGGGGTGGTTGTGCCAAAACTGTTTGAATAGCGTATATGGATTCATACACTCGTGGGTGATGCTCGCCCTTGGTGTGCAACGCATGCAGCGCCAACGCTAGTGCTTCATCTTTAGTCATGTGTTTCCCCTTGCTCTGATGTTCTCTGCTGCTGATTCCAAAGCAGCGGCCCTGATGTCGTTGCAACGTGCCGCCATGCGGTCACACAGCTTCGCACAAGCCTCACGTTCGGCGGCAGCAACAAGGGCGGCAAAGGCTTCAAGGTAGTGCAGAAATTTATCCCTGTCCTTGCCCATGCCGTACCACGACAGACCAGAGGCGTCTGCCATGAGGATGATGTCATCTCGTGTCATGTGTTGCGCTCCTTCAGCTTGGCTTCAATGGCTCGGGCAAAGGATTCCTCTGGCCCCCAACAAGAATTAAAACCAATCTCGTCGTCCATTATTTTGTTAATCTCCTCAATCGTCAGCCCCACCCACGGCTTGGCGTAGACCTGTATGTCATCGTCCTCGTCCCTCGCTGCTTGGCGCAAAGCCTCGCGTTCGATGCGTCTGAATTCATCTTCTTCGGAGTTCATAGCATGGCCCACATTAGTCCCGCAATACCTGCGAGGAAAACAATCGTCATCAAGAACAAAACGATGATGGTCATCCAATGCATGATCTCATCTATCTCGGTGTAGTCGCCATCGTCCATCATGCTTGCTCCTTGTGGTTACTGATGTGCTGCTCTAACCTCTTGATGCGGGTGTCGTTGTAGCGCACGACACTCACTGCATAGTCCACCGCCGTCTCTGCTTCTAGCTTGCACAGATGTGCAACGGCCAACTCCTTGGCAATCACCTCCAACGGTGTTGGTGTACGCCAGTAGCTTTTAAACAATGCAATAAGGTTCATGATTGATCTCCCCACTTGTTAAGTATGTCTGCAATGCCGCCTTCTTGTGGTGCTCGTGCCTTTATGAATGAATCGGCCAATTCAAATGCAGATGCAATGATGTCATCGCCCTTTTTGTTTCTAACCAATAGCCCGGTCATAGCAAACATCGCTGCTAAGTCCCGTAAGTTCTGTTCATGTTCTGTCATGCCATCTCTCCTTCTCTGTTTAATATGTAGTACAGGGTATCGGATATTTTGAATCCCAACTCAGGTACTAGATCATTGTTCTCCGCAATACGCAGCATGGATATCGACTCTATGATCCATGTATCAACATCTTTTTGTGGGATGTTAAGACATCTCAGTCCTCCTTTACTTGGCAAAGAAAAATCGTACAAGTTAACAGTGCCATCCTCATTAACTTCTACACGGATAACGTCATTTGTTTTTACAAGCCCCTCCTTCATCATGTGTTGCCATCTACTTAGTATGCGCTGTGCCGTATAGTCCTGTGTGGCAGGATAAGGCCCGATGTCTACACGCTCATTCATGCGAACACCCAGTAGGTGATGTCCGATACACGAATACCAACATCCGCAATAACGTCACTGTTGTTTGCGATCTGCAACACGGCCAACTTATTACGGATCAACTCAGGCACATCATCCATGCTAGTGCACACAATCGCTTCTTTGTCATCCTTGAATTTGTACGACAAGCTGTTGGACTTGATCCATACAAAGCATGCACGGGGTTTGTAGCCCTGCATACGCCGCAATTCTGCGCCCTCTGCCGCAAGTAAGTCAAGTGCTTTCTGAAACTCTGTTGTTGCTGGTACGTACCCACATGCAATCATGTGAGCAACTTCTTGTGCTATGACGCTACGCTCGATACTGAGCTTGTTGTACATCTTATTCTTCGCCTCTTGGTTCAACGTGTAGATAGCCGAACTCAGCTTCGCATCGCAACATGCCTCTATGTCATCATGATCAAGCGGCGTCAAAAACTTCAGGGCAAGTTTCAATGCCTTAGCCATGTCCTTGGACTGACGGGTGTGGTAACCATCACTTGAGACTGAGAACTTCTCGTTCTCTATCTTGTCAGACTCCACACAGTACACAACCGAACTACCATCGTTGGTAACAAATATCTTACCTGACCTAAAGTCAACCGCATCAGGGAACGTGATACCTAGTACGTGAAAAATGTTTATGGGTTTATTAGCACCAAACCCATCTTTTACCCAAAGCGGGTGAGTACCCTTGTCAACGCATGGCACGATGTTGTAACGCTTGGCTTTGAATGCCTTGAAGAACTTGAGCAACTCAAAGTGTACGGGGATGTCACCAATCCAATATTTATGTCCTTCGTCACGTGCGGCTTGCGATACGGTTTGGAAGCGGTCAAAAGGAATTTTACCGACATAGTTTTCAATGGTTGTTTGCATAAGTTTCTTTCAGGTTAAGGTTAGGGGTCGGGGGGAGGGAACAGGTCTCTAGCGAGACCCATACATTAGTCAAGGTAGATGGCCGAACCTACAGGAGGGACAACCTTGTTACCACCTACGATGACCCACAGCACAGGGGCAGACCATGTACCCCAGTCACCGTAGAGATACCCGTCAGTCATGATGACCACGCACTCGGGCTTGATCTGGTTGTCCTTGAGGTACGTAGACACGCACCTTACGGCAGTGCCACCACCGCCCGCAGGTTTAGTGGATGATGCCAACGTACCAAGTTTCTCCTGTGTGTACACCTCATGTCGTGATACCTCGGTGTCCCAGTAGATGAGGTCAACCTTCTCGGGCTTGACGTTGAGGCAGATGCCCTGCACCTCGGACAGGAACTTGGACACGTAAGGCTCCGTAGACCCTGACATGTCGGGGGCAACCACGATGCGACCAATCGTCTCGGTGACAGTAGAGGGCATGTACACATCATGCTGCAACCACCTACGGTTAACACGCTGCCACGTAGAGATGTCCTTGCCCACAGCGGTAGACGATACGAAATCACGCAACTGCTCACGCCAGTCAACCTTCGGCTCGATGAGAGAACCCAAGGCACGGGACTGATTGCCACCCAGCTTGCTTGCCATAAGCTGACCCTGACGGATAGCTTGGTTGATGTCCTTGGTCACCTGCTCGATCTCTTCTTGTGACATGTCCTTGCCCGACTCCCAGTCATGGTCATCGAGGCTATCACCATCACCACCATCGCCGTCACCATCTTCCTTGTCTTGTCGCAACAAGTTGTACACAGTCTGCGAGTCCATGCCAGCGTACTTGCGATCAAGCAACCCACCCTTGGGCAGTGTGACGAACCCGTTGGTAGCCTTGTTGAGATCGTCAATGATGATGTTGATCACATAGTCGCATGCCATGTTAGCGGTCTTGCCATCCTCTTGGTACAAGTGCTGCCACAGGAACATGTGCTGGAATGTCTTGTGCAGATTCTCATGCATGATGAGGCCACGCAAGTCAGAGTCAACCATGTCCTTGATGAAGGCATTGCCGTACTCGCAGTCGATGCCGTTGGTACGGGCAGTAGGAACCTTGTCGGACACTGTGTACTTCCCGACCATGAACACAGCGGCGTACTCCATGGTGTCCTTGTGCCCCATCAACTCGACGTGGGCACGTTGCAGTTTCTGTGTCGGTGTTAGCGACCGTGATTGTGTAATGAATGACATGATTACTTTCCTTTTACTTTTTGGATTGATAAAACATCTTGCTCGTAGTTCTCAGGGGTATCGTCTGCTTGGACAGTGAATGTCTCATGGACATTACTAATAGCCTCGTTCTCAGTATCTGCCTCGACCGTGTAGGTCTTTGTAATGATGGCGCGAATAGTTACATCGTATTTGGGCATGACACACCTCACTTCTTGGCGAACAGGAAGTTGTTAGCTGCTGCCCATACAGCGAACTCGGTGTTGCGTGCAGCCACGTCACGCTTGGGGCACTTGTCTGACATGACGCTACGGGCGAACAAGCCCTGCGCCTCCTTGGGGATGCGGTTCAGGAACTTCATCCATGCGCTGATACTGTCCTTGTCGATGCGCTGTACAGCCTTGCTCACCAGCATGCAGGACGCAGCAGCAGATGAGGGCACAGTGGCAGTCTCGGGGGACTTGATCAACTCATCCCATGGGGTCAACTGGCTGTTCATCTTGTCCATCGTCAAGATGTTGTGCATCGCCTTCTCACCCACAGTGCCAGCCAGTGCATGGCACATCACGTCATCACCCAGTATCCGGGTACGCTCATACACATAGGACGCACGCTCCATGGAACGGTGTGTCACAACAGCACCACGCACAGTGCGGGGGTCATTGATGTACGTGTTCTGCTCAGGCTTCTCGTAGTCCTCAAAGGATGCAAACATCTCGGGGTACTCAGCCACCGTACCAATGATGACCGGGTTGATACCCATAGGTATGGCGTAGTCCTCGATCCATGTCCGGGCATCAGTCTTGCCGACCTTCACACGGGTCAACCTGTTGAGGGCATGCGGCGGCATGTTGTCACCCAGTCCCTCGACAGACAGGTTAGTCGTACCGAACACGACACCTTCCAGTACATTCACGCCCAATGCTTTCTCGTTCATCAGCCTGAGTGAGGCATTGAGTACACCACCCCGCGCCTTGCCGATCTCATCGAGCATCATCACAACCTTGCGGCCCTTGAAGTGGAACCCGAACTCTTCGTTGGGTATGAATGAGCACACTTCTACACCGTCAATGTCACGTATCTTGGGAACAAGGAAGTCACCAACATCTTTGGTAGTGATGTCCACGTAGCAGAAGAACGCACCCTTGAATTGAGGGTAGGCAGTAGAGTTCTGGAGCATCTTGAGGATAGCGGACTTGCCGATACCCATCTCGCCCTGCACTAGGACGGTCTGCTGGTCGCCGACTGCTGCGATAAGGTCAGCGCATTGCTTGAGAGTGATTGAGTTGTACATGATTTACTTTCAGTTGGTTAAGGGAAACGGATTAAACACTAGGGAAAAGAACAGGGCAAGTTCATACGGTATGAAGATGCCCCAACAAATTACATTTCAAACTTAGACAGTATGCTGTCCACCTTGCGCTTGGTCTGCTCACGCAACATGTCGCTGTCACGCAGAGAGTCGGCATCCACACCACGCATGGCATCCTCCAACTGCTTGCGCATCTCATCCATACGTGTGTCGTTAGTGATGTTGAATGACTTCAACAGGCCGCACACCTCCACGGCATTCTCGATAAGAGAGTCCCTGAAGATCTTGCGCTTGGGGTCACCGTTGGCATCGGTGTCGTCGGTCAGCCGCTCTGACATGCGGGTCAGGCAGTCGTGCAGCCGCTCCCACGCCTCGGTCATAGCACCAGTAACACGTTGCTGTAAGACAGACTCATACTGAGCTTGCAATTCACGTAGGCCATCCTCACCAATGTCCACACGGAAGTCCCCGGACTGAGGCAGTGGGGTCATGCTGTAGCGCATGGCAAACTTGGATTCGATGGACTCCCGTGTCGGGTAGTCCTCACGGTTGAACAAGTCACCCAACTGGAAGGCAGCAGCAGACACCAGTGTGTCGTAGTCACTCAGGAAGGTGTTGACGCTGGATGCGAACTGCTGCTCGTAGTCAGTGAGCCTGTCCTTGAACTCCATGAAGTAAGACATGTTGAGGATGCGGTCGCCGTTGTCGCCCCACGGCTGGGTTACGCCATACAGCCACGAACGGATGGCATTCGCCACCTTCGTGATCTCGGTCAGCTTGCCAGACCCTGCCAGCAGGTTCTTGTGGTAGTTGCCAGCACGGGTCTTGGTGCTGTTCTGCTGATCCACTTCCTCGCTGACACGCTTGTCCAACTTGCGCCCAGTCCATACGGACAGGGACAGATTGACAATGAGGGCAGAGGAGGACAGTTTGGACACACTGAAGTTGTCCATGTTGATTGCGAAACTCATGATGATTTCCTTTCAGGGTTGGTATCTTCATACAGTATGAAGTTGTACCGTTTACACACACACTTAACTAACACAAACTACACTATATCAGATTGACAATGGGGTGTCAACCCGGACGCCACACGAACATGTCGAGGCACAGCACTACTAGTATGGCCACATAAACTACGCACTGCAAGATGTTGTCGTGTTGTTGCTTACTCATTCCAGATCCTCTACGTTTAATATTTCACCCTCGCCTTGGACTGCACGTTCCTTGTCAAACAATTCCCACGCTATGTACTTGGCATCCTCTCTGTTGTCGGCCTCCACCTCGATGGTGTCGATGTATGAAAAGACTACTGATACCCTGTACTTTTTCTTTGCCCACATGTCGATAGTCTTGTTGTCTTCTGCTTGTTTCATTTGAAGTCCTCTTCCTGCATGGGGGGCAACACCATTGCCTCACCCATCATGTCCCACACATTCCGCATGCCTTCCATGCTGTCCGAGCCAAGGCAGGGTGTGCTGTAACCCGTTGGCTTGTCGTTCATGTCGTAGCAAACTTCAGTCAGGCAGTACCAGTCGTCGCCGCCGTTCTCAGACTTGAGGTTGACGATGCGGTAGTTCCAAGTGAACTTACCCGTGGTCTTGTTGTCTTCTACTTGTTTCATGATGTTGTCCTTTCAGTTAATAGGTGTGATGAGGCCAACGGGGCCATTCTTGACTACCTTGATCATGTCGTCCACATGCAGGGGGTGCATGGCTGAGGCACCGTGGGGATAGCATTGCGTCTTGTGCTTAGATGTTGTTACGCCGTACTTACTTGTGTTCTCGAACCATGTATCAGTGCGTACATCAAAGATGAATAAGGGCCAGTGTGTGTTGTAGCTGTAGACCACGTACCGGGCATCGGGGGTGTCCGTGTTGATGTCGTCCACCCACTCAGACCAAATGTTGTTGGCCTTGAACTCTTTGAGGGACTGCACTTGGCAACGTGCGTTGCAGTTACTGATTTTCATGATGTGCTTTCGTTGGGTTTGGTTGATTACTGTGGGTAGCCTGAAACAAAATGCACATCAGACAGTTTGCCGATGTAGCACGTGCCAACGTTGGAATAGATACAGCAATACACGCGCCGCCATTTGCCGTTGAACTTAACCATCGTGGCCGTGGCAATGCGCTTACCGTAGCCCGTAGCCGTTTGCATTAGCCCCAGTTTGTGGCACTGCAAGGGTGCATGTTTGTGCTCGACTTCGATTGGGGCGTTACGCCATATAGCCCCGCTTAGTTGTACAGTGTGGGTTTGGACAAAATAACTCATGTTGATTCTTTCGGTTAGTTGTTGATGCAAGATCGCATCTGGTAGGACACAGACATGCTGTGCCCTACGGGTTGTTATCTTGTGCTACGTTGTACTGGTTTGTTTTAACTGCGATAGTGTTTGTCGAACTCTGCATCTCCCAACTTCATACGGTATGAAGTCGGCTCAGGTTCCTAGTGGGGGTTGGCATCGGGTTCGGTGATTGTTCTAGGGCTTGATCGCCCCGTGTATGTAAGTGAACGTCACTCTCCCGGGCATACTCCACGTTAGGCATGTTGCGCTTTTGGCGCAGTGCACACCACACATTTAGGCAGTATCTGTATTGACTTGCGCTTTGCTATCGCTGGGTTGTATCGGGGGTTGACGCATGCCTATCCCGAAATTTGCACATCCAGCTACACCACAAAGTGCACCGACTGACTACGGTACGCCTATTCGCTCAGGGAGAATCTTTGACCTTCTGCATCTTTGTTCAGTGCTTTTGGTGCTGTCATCTATGTGGCTTCTTGCATCGAGCAAGCGGCGGTTAGTTTGGATCTTCATACGGTATGAAGATCGGTGTCTGGTAAGTTGTTAATGAGCGGCACGGGTACTGGACGATGCCTGATTACCCTACAACATGTTCTTACGTGTTGAGCGTCCATTATAGGACAAAAGGGGGGGTATGTCAAGTTGCTACTAGTGGTTATATGAGGGTACTGCGAGTGATTAAATTCAATTAAGCAAGAAAGTTCTGTAAGTGGAGAATAAAAGAAAACCGTTATAGATCATAGTGTTACGAGGGTTTTTTGGGTATTATTCTTTTATTCTGCGGTTTTGAGATGAGAGAGACAAATAACAGGACTCACACGCATGCATGTGCGAGAGCGAACAAAAACAGCAAATTTAGTGTTTTTGCAAATTGTCTCTTCATATATATTTTTTAATAGAATAATAGAATAATAGGGAAAAACCGTGCGTAAGTTGTTGATTTTATTGGGGTTTGTATTATTCTGTGGTCACAGAATTTTCTTGCTTAATTGAATAAAATCACATACAGCATTGCGTTATACGCACTTGACACTTCATACGGTATGAAGATGTGTCCACGTAGTACGATGCAACCATACGCAACGCAAGCCCTTGCATGTCAGTACGGCCCGCATCGAGGGAACAGTTTTCGGTGTAAATGGTTTTGAATGTCGGCGGCTTGTAATAACTTAGATTTTAAGTTGCAAAGAAGTTGTAGGGTGATTTCTTGTGGCAACTTCTTTCGGTGTGTTTAGGGGTCTAAACACGTGACAACTTCTTTTCTGTGTGGTTATCCACAGGGGGTTTACCCTTAGTTTTGCACCAATTGCGGCCCGCATCGAGGAAACAGGTCTCAGAGAAACTTCATACCGTATGAAGTTATAACTTGGTGCTAGTTAACGCAACGAGTATTGTCTGCAACATAACATGGTATAAGATGGTGTGTCATTGCGGCCCGCATCGAGGAAACAGGTCTCAAAACTTT
>Ga0214917_10001081_pt1 | contig 35662 bp, 32 predicted proteins | sample LL_1208_BB_MetaG_FD_177983 | JGI IMG/M metagenome (GOLD analysis project Ga0214917, IMG submission 177983) | Freshwater microbial communities from Lake Lanier, Atlanta, Georgia, United States - LL_1208_BB | ecosystem: Environmental > Aquatic > Freshwater > Lake | place: USA: Georgia | collected... | reverse complement strand
CGGCGGCATCACGATCGACCGCAATAATCTGGGCACCTTCGGCAATCAAACGCTCGACGGTGGCGCGGCCGATACCACTGGCTGCCCCGGTGACGACAATGATTTGTGCTACAAAACGCTGCATCAGTCATTTCTTTCTCAAAAAACCAGACACAAAACCGTCGTGGCATGATGCCACGACGGTTTTGCAGTGCCTAGATTAGGCGTGGGCTTGAGCGATGGCTTCGTTCAAGGCTCGTGCGGCATAGACTTGCACCATAGCGCGGCGGTATTCTTCGGAGGCATGAATGTCGCCGAGATAATCCATGTCGTCACCAGCCTTGGCTGCGGCAGCCTTGACGGCAGCAGCGTCGCCGTTGCTCCCGATGATGGCGTTTTCGCAGGCGGTCTGACGTACGGCCTGAGGACCAGCGCCGGTCACCGCCACGCGGGCAGCCGTCACGACGCCGTTGCTGACGGTGACCATGGCAGCCACACCAACGATGGCATAGCGTGAGGCAGGGTGCTTGAGTTTGGCATAGGCAGCGCCTTGGCCTTTTTGCAACACCGGCACATGCACTTGGGCGAGGATTTCGCCACTGTCGAGGGCCGTGGTCAACATCGAGACAAACAAGTCGTCGGCAGCAATTTGGCGTGAGCCGTTGGCACTTTGGGCGGTAACTGTGCCACCCAATGCCAAAAACACGGCGGTTAAATCGGCAGCGGGGTCGGCGTGGGCCAAGGCACCACCAATGGTGCCACAATTGCGCACTTGGATGTCGCCGATTTGGGCCACACAAGCGGCAACAACGCCACAAGCGTGTTTGACGGTGTCCGAAGTGGCAATGGCGTGGTAGGTTTCACCAGCACCAATGGTCAATTCCGCACCATTGATGGCAATCCCCTTGAGGTCAGCCATGCCGGCGATGTCGATCAACACCGATGGTTGGCTGAGGCGGAGCTTCATGGCGGGGATGAGCGAATGCCCACCAGCAACCAATTTGGCATCTTCGCCGTGTTGTTGCAACAACACGAGGGCTTCAGCCACACTATTGGCTTTGACGTATTGAAACGCAGCAGGAATCATGAGTCGGGTACTCCTTTTGCACAAGCAAATTTAACCGCGGGTGGCATGCCAAATCTTCTCGGGGGTGGCTGGCATTTGCATGTGACGCACACCAAAGGGGGACAAGGCATCAATCACGGCATTCATAATACACTGAGCACTCCCAATCGTGCCAGCTTCACCGGCACCTTTGACGCCGAGTGGGTTGACTGGGCTAGGGGTGACGGTATGGCTGATTTCGAAGTCGGGTAACATGCCGGCATTGGGGATGGCATAGTCCATCAAGGTTCCGGCCAACAACTGACCGTTGTCATCATACACGGCATTTTCGTACAACGCTTGCGCCATCCCTTGGGCGATACCGCCATGGAGCTGGCCATGCACGATGCGTGGATTGATGATGTTACCGACGTCGTCCACCGCCACGTAGCGTTTGACTTCGACGGCACCGGTGTCGGGGAATACTTCGACGACACTGATGTGCGTGCCAAACGGGAAGGTGCAGTTGGGCGGGTCGTAGTAGGTCGTCTCGTCGAGGAATGGTTCCTCGCCGTCTGGCATACTCGCGCCGACCGAAGCGTACAAGGCGATTTCGCCTAAGGTCTTGGATTTGTCGGGCGACCCTTTGACCGAGATTTTGCCATCGGCAAATTCCATGTCTTCGGGATTGGCTTCGAGCAAATGGGCAGCGAGACGCTTGGCTTTTTCTCTGATTTTGCGAGCTGACTTGACCATCGCCGTACCACCCACCGCCAAGCTCCGGCTGCCATAGGTACCATAACCAAAGGGGGTGCCCGACGTGTCAGAATGCTCAATGAGCACACTTTCGTAAGGGACACCGAGTTCATCGGCCACAATCTGGGCGAAGGTGGTTTCGACCCCTTGACCGTGGGGGAGCGAGCCGGTGGTAACCACCACTTGACCGGTCAAGTGAATGCGCACATTGGCACTTTCCCACAGACCAGCACCCCATCCTTGGCCATTGGCCCACGCAGTTGGCGCCACGCCGCAGATTTCGACATACGAACTAATCCCGATGCCGACATAGCGCCCTTGGGCACGGAGCGTTGCTTGCTCCTTACGCAAATCAGCATACCCGACATTGGCCAACGCTTTGTCGAGGGCCGGAGCGTAATTGCCACTGTCATAGGGCAACAAGCCGAGACCATTGTCGTAGGGGAATTCGGTGGGGGGGATGAAGTTGCGCCGGCGCACTTCGGCGGGGTCCATGCCCAATTCAGCAGCGAAGCGATCAACCATCCGTTCGATTAAGTATGACGCTTCTGGGCGGCCGGCGCCACGGTAGGCATCGACCATGGCAGTATTGGTATAGGTGGCAATCACATCAATCGAGACATTGGGGATTTTGTAGACACCAGTGATGATGCGACCGTAAAGCGTAGTAGCAACACCAGGCGCAATCGTCGACAAATACGCCCCCAAACCGGCATAGGTCTTAACACGCAAGCCAGTGATGTGGCCATCGCGAGTCCCACTCAATTCAACATCGGTGACATGGTCACGCCCATGGGACGACGATTTGAAGTTTTCAGAGCGGTCTTCGACAAACTTGACCGGACGGCCAATCTTGCGCGAAATCCACATACAAAAAACCATATCGGGGTAGACGAAGATTTTTTGACCAAAGCCACCACCGACATTGGGGGCAATCACCCGCAATTTGGTTTCGGGGATGCCAAAGACAAATGCCGTCAACAGCAAGCGCATCACGTGGGGAGCTTGCGTGCTACTCCACAAGGTAAATTCGTTGGTTGAGGATTCGTAGCGCGCAATCGAGCCACGGGTCTCCATCGGCGTTGCCATCAAACGTTGATTGACAATCCGTTCTTTGACGACGACGTCGGCACTTGCGACGGCGCGATTGGTACCTTCACGGTTGCCTGCAGACCATTCAACGACCACGTTATTGGGGGCGTTTTCGTGGAGCTGGGGTGCACCGGGGTGGGTGGCTTTTTCGGGGTCGACCACCACGGCGAGTGGTTCGTAGTCGACATCAATCAGGTCAAGGGCATCGCGGGCAATAAAGCGGTCTTCGGCGATGACCACGGCCACGGCTTCACCCACAAACCGGACTACATCCACCGCAATGGCACGGGGGGTATTCATATTGTTTTTGAAGCCACCGGCTGGCCAGGCGCACGGCAAGGCATTGACGTCGAGCATATCACTGCCGACGAACACCGCTACCACACCAGGTAATGCTGAGGCCTTTTGGGTATCGATCGCACGGATGCGGGCGTGGGCATATGGGCTACGTAACACCGCGGCATGCGTCATGCCGGTGAGTTTCACATCATCCAAAAAATTTCCCTGGCCGGTGATGAGTTTGGGATCTTCGCGCCGTTTAATCGCGCGACCAATCATCGGCGTCGTTGCTTCAGATGTCATCGTTGATCCTCCTACACGAACGAGTCACTGCCAAATCATTTGCGAATGGATAACCGCCATAGCCACCACCGCGCACTAGACGCTGGGGGCGCTCACTGCTTCACCACGCATTTTGGCGGCGGCATATTGCACGGCCCGCACAATGTTGTGGTACCCGGTACAACGACACAGATTGCCTTCGAGACCATGACGTACTTCGTCATCCGTGGGATTGGGGTTTTGTTGGAGCAAGTCGTATGCCGACATAATCATGCCTGGCGTACAAAAGCCACATTGCAACCCGTGGCATTCCCAGAATCCTTCTTGCAACGGATGCAGGTTGCCGTCTTGGGCCAGCCCTTCGATGGTAGTGACATGCGCATGGTCACACCGTGCCGCCAAGGTGGTGCACGCCTTGACGCTCTGACCATCGACCACGACCACACATGCGCCACACTGGCTGGTATCGCACCCGATGTGCGTACCGGTCAGACTGAGTTGTTCGCGCAAGTAGTGCACCAACAACGTGCGATCTTCGACGTCGCTGGTATGGGACTTGCCGTTCACTGTTACCGTAATCCTAGCCACGCATAGCCTCCTTTTCATCACATCGACAGCGCCGATATCTGTACCTAGACGACAATGTCTAGCGAAACAGCCAAAAACTACCGCCCACGCCCAAATAGATACCCAATCACGGCGCCAATGACCACCAATGCTACTTTGCCGATGGTGGTGTTTAACCATTCGCCAACCATGCCCGCAACCAACGTTTCGGGCTTGAGTTGCTCTGATTCACTGAGCACCACACTGCGGCGCACTGGCTCACTGGCGATGGGTGCCACAGGCGCATCAGCCGCCGCAGGGGCATCGGCAACGGCCGGAGCTTCAGGGACCGCTGGCGCATCAGCTACTGCTGGGGCTTCAGGGGCCACTGGGGTTACGGGCACAACAGGGGCGCGTTGCGCGATTTGCGCCTCAAGTGCTTTGAGGGCTTGACCAATCAACTGACGAGCTGCACCTTCGATGAGGCGTTGCCCGACACTGGCAAGCATACCACCGATTTGGGCTTCACCACCATATTTAAGTGAGGTATTACCATCGGGTAATTGCTCAAGCTCGACAGTACCTACTGCATCAACCACCCCATTCGAGCCCTTGCCAGCAGCCACTAATTTGTAGTAGCGCGGGGCATCGACATCTTCGAGACGGATTTTGCCACTATAGACTCCTTTGATACCGGCCATACCCAGTTTGACCACCCCTTCAAATTGATTTTCGGCAATTTGTTCGAGTTTTTCACAGCCAGGTACTACGCGGGCCAACACGTCAATGTCATTCAAGGCAGTCCAAACTTGGGATTGCGAGGCGTTAATCGTTGCCGTACCAGAAATTTTCACGGGTCACTCCTTGGTGATAGACAGACCACAGAGACAAACAATCCCGGTCACTCGGGTATTATTTTGATAACATACTTCCCAATCATAGATGGTCAATAACAAGAGCAGGATGTCTGCATAGTTGGGTATTTGACACAATACAATAGGTATAGGCAACGGTGTTTTATACTTTAGTATGCTACGATTATACGCTTCTTTTGTCAACATTCCAATAGGGTTTTTTCACGATTTTAAGAGCCGAGAAAGTAGACATCCACCATGGCCCCACACTCTTTTTCGCTGACCGTCCATGCCGTCGCACAGGCAGATTCTGTCGTGTTTGTTGAGCTCCCCGATACCCAATCAGCCCCGATGCAAGGAATGGTAGTGGCACTGGGGCAATGTACTATTCTCACGCTGCATCGTATCTGTCAACGCCAACGCCAATCCGTCCAACGCTACCAATGCACGATTACTGCCCACCAACGTGACCGACACCCACAAATCTTTGCCAGCATCGATATGCAGATGCAGGTATTTGGGTATACACTTGATCCCAAGCGGATGGCACAGGCCTGGCACCTCGTCCCCAACTATTGTCCATTGCACGCCACTATCGCCATGAGTTGTCCGATTACGCATCAGCTCAACGTAGAGGAGCCATTATGACGACTATTTGTATTACGACACCATTGGGCGACATCCATGTCCAATTAGCATTACACGAAGCCCCCCTCACCGTCGCGAATTTTTTGACGTATGTACATGACCGCGCCTATCACGATGGCCGGGTCTGGCGCACCGTGGTCACCACCCCCGACAACCAGCCCAACAACAGTGTCAAAATCGACGTGATTCAGGCAACGGTCGCCGCAGGCTTCGTCAAACTCCCCGCCATCCCGCTAGAACGCACGTGTGACACGGGGCTACGCCACCGTGACGGCACCATTTCGATGGCGCGCTTTGCCCCAGATTCTGCCCAAGCCGATTTTTTTATTTGTATTGGCGATCAACCCGAGCTTGATTTTGGCGGGACGCGCAATCCTGACGGCCAAGGCTTCGCCGCTTTTGGGCAAGTGACACACGGGATGGAGGTGGTGCGCATGATTCACCAACAACCCCAACACGCACAAAACCTGACCCCTGCGATTGAGATTACGTCAATTACTATGCACGCATCATACTAACAGTCACATGGCAACAACGATACCTAAAACCGATTTATTAATCGTTTGACAACAAGCGCATTTCGCCCGTATAATCGCGCACACAACAATATCAAACTCTTTGACATCTGCGACTGACTGCAATGACGCGTCACACGGCAATTGGTGCCGTGGCGCACCTGCAAAGACTTCTCTCATGTGAGGTAAGTGCATGCAATATCAATGTGGAGCAAATCTGCTTGAGCTCGTCTCGGGTGACATTTGTGATCAACGGGTTGACGCAATTGTCAATGCCGCCAATGAATCACTCGCGGTAGGTGGGGGCGTATGTGGCGCAATTCACTACGCTGCTGGGAGTGAATTAGCCGTGGCGTGTCATGCCATCGGCAGTTGTCCGACGGGTGAAGCCCGCATCACTCCGGGGTTCAAACTCAAAGCCAAATATGTAATCCACGCCGTAGGGCCACGCTGGCATAGCCGTGCCGGCGATGCCGAGTTGCTCGAATCTACCTACCGGAGTGCCTTGACAGTAGCGAGCGAAAACGGCGTATCGACCATCGCCTTCCCCTCAATCAGTACGGGGATTTTTGCCTATCCACTCGATGAAGCTGCGACGATTGCCATCCGCACCGTGGCCCGATTCCTCGAATCACAAAGCCAAATCACGCTGGCGCGTTTTGTCTTCCTCAATGAAGAGACCTTCACTGCTTATCGTTACGCCGCCCGCCGCCAACTCGCAAGTGCCAGCCTCAGCGCCAAATAACCAATCGCTACAACACGCATCGACTCACCGCACTTGATGATGCAGGTGCGGTGGATTTGTGTTGAAACAAAACTATGCACAAAACGTCTGTATATCCATGCTATGCCGTTAGCATGTTCACCCACACGCATAGGAGTAATTCACCATGAGTCGTCGTTTTTTTTGGGCAATCCTCACGATAAGCCTCTTTCTCGTGGCCTGTAGCACATCAGCAAACGCCAGCCCCGCCCAAATCATCGGTACCAGTGAATGGCACCTGACCCAACTCAACGGGTCGACCATCAGCTCCCCAGTCGTCACCTTGCAATTAACCGACACGACCATTGGTGGGCAAGGGTTTTGTAACTCGTATCATGGACCATTGCACGTAACTGGAAATACGATTAAACTCGATAGCCTGGCCTCGACACGTCGTATGTGTGTCGACGAAGGGGTCATGCAACAAGAACAAGCCTACTTCGCCGCCTTGACTGCGACTACCCAAGTCAAACTCAATGGGAATCAACTGGAGCTCCTAGACGCCAACAACACCGTTGTGTTGGTATTTGCTAAATAATGCACTATGAAAACAAAAGACTCGCATCGAACCATTCATCCACCATGTAGAGGTTGACCTGGGTTGGCGCACGTGAGACACTCTAGGCGGTAGGTACGCAAGAAATAACTTTTTATGGGTGCATTCCTGTAATGAGGAATGCACCCATGGTACAATGGTGCCGGTTTCGTGGTAAATATCCCCACAAGAAAGGCACCGTCGCGATGATGCAACTGCCCCCAGCCAAGATTGACTTCTACCGCACCAATGGGTTCGTGCAAATCGACAATGTATTTAGTCCTGCAGAGCTGGCTGAACTCGCCGGTGCGATGGACGAAGTGATGACCAGCACCGAAGGTAGCTCGATCCAAACTGATCGTGCGGGTGGCAATTACTACAAAGTCCTCAATCAACGGGTCAACACGTGGCGTGACCACGGTGTGATGGCCAAATACTCGTTGCACCCCCGTATCGCTGATTTGGCGCTCCAACTCACCGGCGCAAATGGCATCCGTTTGTTCCACGACCACGCCTTGTGGAAGATGCCCGGCGACTCCAAACCAACCCCGTGGCACCAAGACTTCCCCTACTGGCCGATGAACGAACCGGGCGCCTTGTCGGCCTGGATCCCCATGCACGATGTCGACGAAGCTAATGGCTGTATGATGTTTGTGCCTGGCTCACACACCAAAGGTAAACTGACTGGCGTCGATCTGGTCAATCCGCAGGATATTTTTGCATTCGAAGAGAGCAAAGGGATTGACCGCAACAGTGCGGTCAAAGTGCCGCTCAAAGCCGGTTCACTCACCTTCCACAACGGGCTCTGCTTCCACTATGCCCACGCCAACAATTCCGATCAACCGCGACGGGTATTGGCGTTGATTTTCTTCCCTGACGGCACCACCTTCAATGGCAAACCACACGTCATCACCGACAATCAAGGCTTGGTCGAAGGTCAACCGATTACTGGTGGACTGTACCCCTTGATCGTCAAAAAATAATTATAAAAATACCCGTGTAGAGACGTAGCATGCTACGTCTCTACACGGGTATTGTGGTATTAATTTACCATTCGGCCACGGCGCCATCTTTGTGGCGCCAAATGGGATTTTTCCAATTATGGCCTTCTTTGGCCTTGGCGCGCACATATTCTTCGTTGATCTCGATGCCCAAGCCAGGGCCAGTGGGGATTTTGACCATGCCGTTTTCGTACTTAAACACGGTCGGGTCTACGAGGTAATCGAGCAAATCATTGCCTTTGTTGTAATGAATCCCGAGGCTTTGCTCTTGGATGGTGGCGTTGTGGCAGGTAGCGTCGATTTGCAGACATGCCGCAAGGGCAATCGGGCCGAGCGGGCAGTGGGGCGCCATGGCGACGTCATAGGCTTCTGCCATACTAGCGATTTTTTTGCATTCGGTAATCCCACCCGCATGCGACAAATCGGGTTGGATAACGTCAACCAAGCCATCAGCGAGGATGCGTTTGAAGTCCCAGCGCGAAAACAAGCGCTCGCCGAGGGCAATCGGGATGGCCGCCGCACTGACAATGTCGCGGATGGCTTCGTAGTTTTCGGACAATACCGGTTCTTCGATGAACAATAGTTGATGAGGCTCAAGCGCTCGCGCCAGCACCTTGGCCATGGGGCGATGGACGCGACCATGGAAGTCCATGGCGAAGCTGACGTCGGGACCGACGGCGGCCCGCACGGCGGCGGCCCGCTCTGCCGCCAAATCGATTTTGCCTGGCGTATCGAGGTACATCAGTTCTTCGGTGGCGTTCATTTTGAGGGCACGAAAGCCTTGTGCCACCGCTTTTTTGGCAGATTCGGCAATATCGGCCGGTCGGTCGCCACCAATCCACGAATAAACGCGGATTGAATGCCGCACCGCTCCACCCATCAATTGATAGATGGGGACGCCATAGCGCTTGCCTTTGATATCCCACAAGGCTTGGTCGATACCGGCGATGGCACTCATCGCCAAAGCGCCGCCCCGATAGAAGCCGCCGCGGTAAAGCACCTGCCAGATGTCTTCGATGTCATTGGGGTCACGCCCAACCAAGTATTCACTCAGTTCATTGACGGCGGCAGCAGTCGTGGCAGCCCGCCCTTCGACAATCGGTTCACCCCAACCACTAATCCCCTCATCGGTTGATATTTTCAAAAAAAGCCAACGGGGCGGGACGGTGAATAGCTCGATACCGGTGATTTTCATCGCGTGTTCCTTTGATATTGGGGCTGAACAATGTGTACGCCTATCATACCGCAACCGCGGTTGCCGGCGGATGATGTGGGCGCTTGCCCCATCCAGAGGGGGCGACAGCAAGTTGCCAACCTCCATTGACGCACACACCAATATCCTCGTACAATGAATCACACTATTACCTATTATCGTGCCCGGGAGGAGCAGATTATGACCACACCACCCCGCACCCGTCAAGAGATCCTCGATCTCTCACGCGAGACCACGTTGTACGAATGGACATCGCAAAAAGCGATTAAGCCAATGGTCATCGACCGTGCCGAAGGCATTTATTTGTGGGATGCTGACGGAAAGCGCTACATGGACTTCAATTCGCAGTTGATGTGTGTCAATATCGGTCATGGCGACCAGCGAGTCATCGATGCCATCACCGCCCAACTCAAACAAATCGCCTATGTGGCACCCACCGCCGCTACCACTGCGGTACGGGCCGAATTGGGTCGTTTGCTCAAAGAAATCACCCCAGGCAACCTGAGCAAAGCCTTTTTTACCAATGGGGGCGCTGAAGCCAACGAAAACGCCATCAAAATCGCCCGCACCTTCACCGGCCGCCACAAAATCATCGCCCGCTACCGCTCGTACCACGGCGCCACCGCCGGTGCCATCACCTTGACCGGCGACCCGCGTCGCTGGGGCGCCGAGCCCGGTATCCCCGGCGTGGTGCGCGCGCCAGACCCCTACCGCTACCGCTGTCGTTTTTGTGGCAACAAGAGCGGCTGTACCCTCGACTGTCTCAATAGCATCGAAGATATCATCATGTTTGAAGGCCCACATACCGTGGCCGCCATCATCGTTGAATCAGTAGTCGGCACCAACGGCATCATCATCCCCCCCGAAGGCTACATGCAAGGCCTACGCCAACTCTGTGACAAATACGGCATCATGCTGATTTGTGACGAAGTCATGAGCGGCTTTGGCCGGACCGGCAAATGGTTCGCCGTCGAACACTGGAACGTCGTCCCTGACATCATCACCATGGCCAAAGGACTCACTTCGGCCTATGTGCCACTCGGCGCCGCCGTGGTCAGTGACACCATCGCCGAATACTTCGAAGATCGCCCGTTGCTGGCCGGTTTGACCTACAACGCCCACTCGGTTGGCTGTGCCGCTGCCGTGGCCTGCATCAACGTCTACAAATCAGATAACTTGATCGAAAATGCCGCCCGCATGGGGGACATTTTGAGCGTCGAACTCGAAAAAATGAAGGCCAAACACCCCTCTGTCGGCGATGTGCGCTCGATTGGGTTGTTTAGCATCGTCGAATTGGTCAAAAACCGCGAAACCCGCGAACCACTCGTGCCCTACAACCCCAAACCCACCGAGTTGGGACCAATGCCCGCGTTTAATCAGTTCTTGCGTGAAAACGGCGTCTTTACCTTTGTGCGCTGGAATACCTTCTTTTGTAACCCGCCGTTGACCATCACCGAGGCGCAGTTGCGCGAAGGGCTCGAAGTCATGGATCGCGGGCTCGACATCATCGATGCCAGTCTGGCATAAAAGGAAATAATCATGCAGGTCTATCGTAATTTCATCGGCGGTGAATTCGTCCAATCCCAAGGCACGCGCCGCCTCGCCAATACCAACCCCGCCAACACCAACGACGTGCTGGGCGAAGCGATTCTGGCCACCAAAGCTGAAGCCGCCGCCGCCGTCGCGGCCGCGGCCGCCGCCTTCAAAAGCTGGCGCCGCATGCCCGCCCCCAAACGAGGCGCCATCGTCACCAAAGCGGCCCAAATTATGAGCGAACGCAAAGCCGAAATTGCCCGTACCCTGACCCGCGAAGAAGGCAAACTCCTCAGCGAAGCCATGGGCGAAATGCAACGCGCCATCAACATTGCCGAATTCTGTGGCGCCCATGGCCGCCGCCTCAATGGCGAAGTCATCCCCCTCGAATTGGCGAATAACGTCGGCTATACCATGAAAGAACCGGTGGGCGTGGCGGCCATCATCACCCCGTGGAACTTCCCCGCCGCCATCCCCATCTGGAAAATCGCCCCGGCCCTCGTTGCCGGTAACACAATCGTCTTCAAACCGGCCTCACTCGTACCCGCTACCGCCGAATTACTAATGCAATGCTTCGTCGATGCCGGCGTACCCGCCGGTGTGCTCAACATGGTCATCGGCTCCGGCGGCGAAGTAGGCAACACCTTTGTCGATCACCCCGATGTGCGCTTGGTATCGTTCACCGGCTCAACCGACATCGGCTTGGGCATCTACAAACGGGCTGCCGCACGTGGCATCCGCGCGCAATGCGAAATGGGCGGCAAAAACCCCGTCATCGTCTGTGACGATGCCGACATCGATTTGGCTGTATCGGGGGTCTACAACGGCGCCTTTGGCTCGACCGGCCAGCGCTGTACCGCCACCAGCCGCGTCATTGTGCAACACGGGGTGGCTGATGCCTTCCTCGAGCGCTTGTTGGCCCAAGTCGCCAAAATGAAAATCGGCAATCCCCTCGATGCCGATGTCGATATGGGGCCAAGCGTCGATGCCTCACAACTCAAAACCGTCCTCGATTACATCGATATCGGCAAAAACCAAGGTGCAGAGCTCCTCACCGGTGGGAATCGCATCACCAACGGCGATTGTGCCAACGGCTTTTTTGTGGAACCAACGATTTTTGACAAAGTCCGCACCAACATGCGCATCCACAACGAAGAAATCTTCGGACCAGTGCTGTCAGTCATTCGCGTCGAAAGCTTCGACGAAGCCATCGAGGTCGCCAATCAGAGCGAATTTGGGCTGACATCGAGCATTTATACGCGTGATTTGAGTCGCACCTTCCGTTATATCCACGAAATCGAGACAGGCATTACCCACGTCAACTCCCCCACCCTCGGTGGTGAAGCGCAAATGCCCTTTGGTGGCATGAAAAACACCGGCGTCGGCCCGCGCGAACAAGGCACCGAGGTCTTCGACTTTTATACCGAAACCAAGGCCGTCTATATCGACTTTACTGGTGCCAAACGCGAAGGTAAATTGTACTAATCCCACCGTTCGGTCAACACACAAAAACCCCCGCCACTGTATATGTCGTACAGTAGCGGGGGTTTAGATTACGACACGACCTGTCCGAGCAGTGTTTTGGCGTGATGACGAACACTTTCAATATCACTGGCGGTGGGGGCGAGTCGGGCATAGCGTTCGAGGTAAATCAACGCCATGTGCGGCAACCCCAGCCGACCAAGTATCAGTCCATAATCACGCACATCGGGCGCAACGTTAGGATCCAACACCAGCATGCGTTCGAGCGCACTCGCCGCATGAACAAAATCGGCCTGTGCCACATAGCTCCCTTTGAGATTGCGTAATACACGGCCAATCACGTGGAAGGGTGACGGTGGCGTCAACATCTCGTGGAGTGATGTCGAAACACCCTGTTGCACCAAATAGGCAGCACATTCAGCCATACTCCAAATTCGACCATCACGAAATGCATCGATCACTATCGGGTCATCTCCACCATCGCGACACTGCACCATGAAGTGCCCTGGGAAGGCCACCCCATGACAAATCACCCCCACTCGTTGGGCAATGGCAATATACAACAAAGACAGCATGATGGGTAGGCCAGTTTTGGTGATAACAACCTGATCAAAGTAGCTATTGTTGACGTGGTAATACTGTTGGTGATTCCCCGTAAATCCTTCGCTCACAAACAAAAAATCGTTAATAGTGGTGATTTTTTCAAGCAACGTTAATTTCGCATGCATTTGGGGCAACAATCTTCCCGTCATTGCTTCGAGCATGGCATAAACATGGGCACGACTATCGCATCCTTGGTCTTCCCAAGCGACACACAATATCGCCTCGATGATGTCTGGGGTTGGCAATCGTAATGCACGCAGATAGCCATGACGTGCCGGATGCGCTAACGATCGGCTTCTCATACCCACCAACGGTGTACATCGGTACCCAAGTTGTCACTCGATTCATTGAGCCACGTATCAAGGGTCAGCAATGACATGGCAGCCCGTTCGACAACGACGCTCCGTTCAAATCCTTGTTGGAAGCGACCGAGTGCCACCAAGACACGCACAACCAGCGCTAAGCGCATCATCGTCGGTATCACTGCGATTTCGGCATCAGACAGTGTAATAATCTGGCCAAACCCTTGCCCAAAGCGCAACAGCGCAGCCGCGTCATAGCGCTCACCAAAACCACCCCACGCGAGCATTGCTAACGCCACATCAAGGATCCGCAGGTCATCGCGACACCATTCAAAATCGAGCACTGCCGACACCATTGCATGAGTCACCAGCACATTACTTGGCACATAATCACCATGAATAATTTGGCGCGGCAATGCATCATACAAGGTAGGTAATTCATTTTGAAGCATTTCGACAAGCTGCACCAAATGTTTGATCTGGTCGATTGGGAGCGGTGCAACCCGCAATGCCGCCAATGGATCAATGATGTAGGGATGTACCCGATTCAATACTAGGTACGCCGGTGGCGATGATTCGCGCACCGTAACCGTTGCCAAGGCGTTGAGCAATTGCGCATGCACCCGCCCCGCATGGAAGTAGGCATCGGCATCTTCGCTTGTAGGGTGATCACCATCAAACCACGGAAACATCGTCATGACCCAAGTCCGATAGCCATCGTCGTGTCGATAGAGGCTTGCACCATTGCGAGTCAGCATCGGGAGCGGCAATGCAAACGGTAGTTTTTGGGCAGTCAGTGCCTGCAATACCGCCTGCGTATAACCAAATGATGCAGGGACATCGGTGCTATACGTACACAACACGGCGTGCTGGCCATTAGCCGCCACAATCAACGCGAGGTGATTATACGCACTGCCGCTCATTGGTTCAATTTGCCATGGTGCAGGTAAATCCCACACACTAGCCAAATCACTCATCTTCACAGTGATTTTCTTTCTGTACTCCCTGCATCCTGATGTGTCGACACACGCAACATGCGCCGAATCAGCAATAATACGGGGATTAACAATGGCAATAACACGGCAGGACGAGCGCCCGCCCACAACAACGCCCGCACTCCGGCACGCATACGCGCTACTTGGTGATGCACCTCATCGGTAGGAGGGAGCGTTTGATTGCGCCATGTCTGGTCAGCAATTACATCACTTAGACCAGGGATTGCATAGATTGCCGGCATATCGGCGATATAAATCTGCCCGACACCGCAAGCTGCAACATGTCCTAAGTCGCGCAATAATTCACTTTCGCTCAACGGCTGGTTCAGGCCATCTGGCACAATACTGCCAATCAACACACTACTCGCTTCTGGTGCATACGTCGCAATCAAACCAGGTCCGTACGGACGGACATTACTGCTATATAACTGCATCACTGTACGATCAGCGGCGAGATCTGGTAACCCGAGCAAGCGGCGTGCAATGGTCGAGCCACTGACCCGATCATCACAAACGAAGGGAATTTCATAACTTTCGACAGCAAAACCATCGGCTCGTATCTGTGCCACTAACGTAGCATAATCCGCAGTTGCAGCGTCGATATGCCATCGATTGGCAACCCGTTGCACGAGAGTATTGATATCGACACTGGGTTGATCCCCAAACCGCACTGCATCACGAATATCGGGCTCGATATCAATGCCTACCGCATCCCAGCCAAGGCCGTGTTGGGTGCTCCATTGCAAAAATTCACGATAGCGATCGTGCACAAGCGCCGCGTCATGCATGCGATAATCACGTTCATTATCGTGCTCGTCACGTACAATCCATGCCACGACTGCAATGCGTGCCCGATTTAAGCGCCGCACAAGCTCTGCGCGCAACGGGCTCAAATCACGAATCGCGAGGCACAACCGCACCCGATGCACACCCATATGGGCGATTAACGCCTCATCAAAAAAGTCAGCCAACGCAGATGCAGCCATGTCACACGTGTATGTTATCTGTATTCGTTGTGTCATTGTTTTGTCATTAATACCTATGCGTTGTCATGAAGCTGTCACTGATTGTTGCAATCATAGCATATCGATATAGCATTTAAAGTATTGAAACAAACAAAATGATTACAAATAGCATATACACCGTCATGCCTTGGCACCCTCCTGATTACCACGCAAGCCGCAGAGATGCCACGCCGGTTGTGCTGCCCGCCCATTACCATGCCCCATTGGCACCCAGGATGGCATAACGCTACGGGCACTTGCAAAATTCGATTTGCATTTTTTTCAAAAGCATGCTAAAGTTTACTCCGTTGTGACTTTGTAGCTCAGTGGATTAGAGCGCTTCCCTGCGGAGGAAGAGGCCGTGCGTTCGAGTCGCACCAGAGTCACCAGTACAAAAGCGGCTGATGCCAACGCGTCAGTCGCTTTTCACAATCAGGGAAGGTGGCGGAGCGGTTGAACGTGCTCGTCTCGAACACGAGTAGGGTGAGAGCCCTCGAGAGTTCGAATCTCTCCCTTCCCGCCAATTGGCGCATCGTCCCGTTGCTGCAACACGCAACGGGGCGTTGTGCATTATGCGAGGGACTGTATGCCAAGCCAATACCGCAAACCACGCGCATTAACGCCTGGTGATACCGTCGCAGTGATTTCGCCATCATGGGGTGGTCCAAGTGAGTTCCCCCACATATTCGAGGCTGGACTAAATGTGTTGCGTGGCTGGGGCTTACGCATCAAAGAATACCCCTCAACCCGCCTGCCAGCCGCTGAACTCGCCCGCCAGCCTGCCTTGCGCGCCCACGACGTCAACAGCGCCTTCGCCGACCACACCGTGGCGGCAATTTGGGCATCAATTGGTGGCGACGATAGTGTGCTGTTATTGCCACACCTCAACAGACAAGTTATTGCCGCCAACCCCAAAATCTTGATTGGGTTTTCGGATAACACCACGTTGCTGGTCTATGCGCATTTATGGGGTGGGATGGTGACCTTCCATGGGCCCAGCGTGATGGCAGGCATCGCCCAACTCAGCAAATTCCCAGCTCGCCACCGCACCCACATCCACGACATGCTCTTTGCCCACAAATCATCATGTAGCTACAAATCATATACGCACTATAGCAATGGTTATCGTGATTGGAGCGATCCTAGCTATGGGGCTGAGCTCAAACCATTGCAATTCAGTCGCGGCTGGCAGTTTTTGCAAGGGAATGGCGTCCATCAAGGGGAAGTGTTTGGTGGCTGTATCGAAGTATTAGAGTGGCTCAAAGGGTCACCTTATTGGCCGACACCTGATTTTTGGCAGGGCAAAATCCTGTTTCTTGAAACGTCCGAAGAAAAGCCCAGTGTGATCGATGTCACCCGTTGGCTACGCAATTACGGCATTCAAAACATATTTACCAAAGTTGCCGGCGTCTTGATTGGGCGCGCCCGTGATTACAGCTTGAGCGAACAAATCGCCCTTGATGTCGCAGTGTTGAATGTCATCCGTGATGAATTTGGGGCTACCACCATCCCCATCGTCACCAACGTCGATATCGGGCACACCGACCCACAATTTATCGTCCCACTCGGCATCAGCATGCAAATCGACTGTCACGAACAACGCATCAGTCTCACCGAGCCGTGGCTCAGTTAACCTGATGCGTCAAAGAACGATACAACACCGATTCATTACGCCCCGATGCCGGTCGTCGGAGGGGTGGGTCGATAGACAAGGAATGCCATCGCAATCCCCAGTAGCACCGTCAACCCCGCCGCCCAGCTTCCCGCTTGCATCGGGGTAATTGATGGCTCGAGGGCCGGATGAAAGCCCTGCCCATAGTCGACATAGACCGACAAGGCCAGCCAGGCCACGGCCAACAGGCGGATCGGCACGGGCACAGTCATCAAAGCGGGCCACAGCAATACCCCTTGCAACAACAAAGCAAGATGTACGAGGACTAGGCCAATTTCGATGGGTAGGTATTCACCCGTCGCAGCCCACTTAGTACTCCAAAACAGCACCGTCCAGATGCCGTATTTGATGCACGACAAGCTAGCAAGCGTGGTAAACCAATCTGCGGCATAGCCGTAGCGCAAACGCAGATACGCAAATATCCCCAGCAACGCGGCTAACGGACAATCGGGGATAAATGGCCACGCCCAAAAGGGCGCTCGTTGCAATTGTGGGCCATACCAGATTGCAGTGCCAATCACAAACCCAAGTACATCAAAAAAGACACAGGCCCAAAAAATCAATGGGATACCGGTGATTATGCTATACAATCGCCGCAAGATGTCTTCGCTCAATTGCCAAAATTGACTCATGCAGGGTCTTCTTTCTGCGTGGTAATCACGCGAATCGGCACGCCACCGACGATTGCCCCAGCCGGCACATCTCGATTTACCAAACTCCCTGCCGAGATGGTGGCACCATCGCCAATCACCACCCCCGGCAGTACCGTGGTATTGGCACCAATCATCACATCGCGGCCAATCACCACCGGCCCACGCCGCCATTCGTGCCGCAAAAACTCATGACACAAAATCGTACTCTGATAACCAATAATCGTGTCTTCGCCAATGGTGATATCTTGAGGGAAAAAAATATCCAACATCACCATCAATCCAATCGAGGCAAACGCACCGATGTTGACACCAATCAATTGATACAACCAGCGTTTCGCTTCTAGCCATGGCGTATAGCGTGCCACTTGAATAATCAGCGCATGCCACATCACCCGCCACATGCCACCCGTCACTTGCGGGAAGTAACGCAGACTGTTGTGTACGCCGGGTGACGGATGGATTTGTAGGCGTGCCCGCCGAGCAGCAGTCGTACCCAACACTGCTGGCACTGGTTATGCTCCTAGGAATTCGGCAACGCTGGCGTTGATGATTTGATCACCTTGGCGCAACGCCAACACCACATCCATGTCTTTGGTCAACCCAAACACGGTGTGGCGACCATCGAGGTGGGCCGTGCTGTCACGGTTGTGTACCAAAAAGAACTGGCTACCGTTGGTGTTGGGCCCCGCATTAGCCATCGACAAGGCGCCCGCTTGGTGTTGCAAGGTGTTGCCAGCAAATTCGTCTTCGAACTTATACCCAGGGCCACCACGACCCGTACCAGTGGGGTCGCCACCTTGGGTCATGAAGCCAGCAATCACACGGTGGAAGGTCACACCATCATAGAACCCTTGGCGAATCAAAAAGACAAAGTTGTTGACCGTTTTTGGGGCTTGTTGGGGGTACAACTCGATTACCACGTCACCTTTGCTGGTGCTGAGGGTCGCCACATAACGATTTTTGGCGTCAATTTCCATTGCCGGAGGGGTGCTCCATTGTTTGGGATTGGTCACGGTTATGCATCCTTTTGATACAAAAAACAAGTGTCACAAATGATTATAACGTAGAGCCACAAGGTTGTGCTATGCTACTGCTATTCTTGTTGGAACTACAGAGGAGTCGTACCACATGAGCAATCCTACCCGCATCGGTATCATTGGCGCCGGCGCAATCGCCATGTATGGCCACATCCCCGGCTTCAAACGCCATAGCGACGCCCAAGTCGTGGCCGTATGTGACACCAACAGCGCGCGCGCCAACGCCCTCGCCACCAGCCACGGCATCCCCACCGTCTATACCAATTGGCGCGACATTATCGCCGACCCCGCGATCGACGCCGTCACCGTCGCCCTCCCCAATGCCCTGCACGCCGAAGTATCCATCGCCGCCCTCAATGCGGGTAAGCATGTGCTGTGCGAAAAGCCCTTGGCGATGACGGTCGCCCAAGGCGAAGAAATGGTCGCCACTGCCCATCGCCAAGGCCGCGTACTGGCCATCAATATGAGCAATCGTCCCCGTGGTGAAGTGCAATATATGCGCGCCAAAGTCGCCGAAGGGCGGATTGGCACCGTCAGCTATGCCACGGGGCGGATAATCCGCCGTGCCGGCATCCCCGGCTTTGGTAGCTGGTTTACCCGCAAAGAATTGTCGGGGGGCGGCGCGCTACTCGATATCGGCGTACATATGCTCGACATGGTGCTCTACATTCTAGGCAACCCCGCAGTCAGTGCGGTACGAGGCGAAGTGCAGGCGGTACACGGACCACAACGCCGTGGTCTCGGCGGCTGGGGCTCAGACCGCGTGATGGATGGTACGTTTGATGTCGATGATTTGGCATCGCTCCACCTGCGCCTTGCCGACGGTGGCTTGGTCACCATCGAGGTCACGTGGGCGTTTTATGGTCAAGACGAAGAACGCATCCAAGTAGTCGGCAATCAAGGAGGGTTTGACTTTTTCCCCACGTTCTATGGCGAAGAAAAGCCGTTACGGTTTTATAGTGACGACAACGGTAGCCCCATCGAAACCATCCCCACCCTGCCCAGTTTAGCCGAACCAGCCTACGACGTTGTCTATCGTCGCTTTGTCGATACGCTTCGTGGCACGGGGAGCGTTGTCGCCAGTGGTGATGATGGGTTAGCGATTTTGCGCTTGCTCGAAGCCACCTATCGCTCTGCCGCCGAAAAACGCGAAATCACGCTCTAACACCTATCACCGAGTGATGGCAACGTCAGCGCGTTGCCATCATATTTCACCGTTTATTAATCTTGATTTGACCAAAAAACCAGTGCAAATCATTTATCATACTAGCTATACAGCGTGTTTTTTAACAAAGAGGGGTCGCCATGACTCGTGTACGTCGCACTACAACCAAACAAACCAATCAACCACCGCGCCTATTAAATCGCGAACAAAGTTGGGTTGAATTCAATGCGCGCGTACTCGAAGAAGCGCTTGACCCTCAGACACCGCTCCTCGAACGGGTCAAATTCCTCGCAATTGTCAGTACCAACATGGATGAGTTTTTTATGATTCGCGTGGCGGGTCTGCATCAACAGCGCCGTGCTGGTGTGCAAACCACCTCACCCGATGGACTTACGCCATCCGAGCAACTCACGGCAATCCGGGCGGCAGTTACAACCCAGCTCAATCAACAACGGCAGTGCTGGCACGAAGACGTTGCTCCCAAATTACGTGAACAAGGCATTTGGCTACTTGATTATGTCGAATTGGGTGATGAACAACGCCAACAAATGGACGACTACTTCGTCAATCAAATCCAACCCGTACTGACCCCATTGGCGTTTGATGCGAGCCATCCCTTCCCGTTGATTTCGAATTTAAGTCTTAATTTGGCCGTCATCATTGGCAATGAACAAAACGAACGTTTTGTGCGGGTCAAAGTCCCTGCAGTACTGCCACGCCTCATCCGACTCACCCCGAATGACACGCAAATTCCTGCCGGATTAACGCCAGCACAATGCAGTTGCTTTGTGTGGATTGAACAAATCATTGCGGCGAATTTATATCGACTCTTCCCCACCGAATTTGTGCGCGAGGTGCATCCCTTCCGGATTACGCGCAATGCTGATTTTGACATCGAAGAAGACGAAGCAGATGATTTGCTCCAAACCATCGAAGAAAACATCCGGCAACGACGCTTTGGTGCCGTAGTCCGCCTCGCCATCCAACCAACTATGCCGACACACCTGCGCCAACTTTTACTCCAAAACCTCAATCTCGATGCCGACGAACTCTACGAAATCCGTGGGCAACTCGGGATGTCGGTATTGATGCAACTGCTCAAACTTGACCGCCCCGACCTAAAAGATGCCCCTGATGTGCCCCGCATCCCCGCACTGTTTCGTGATTTACCCCAGCCCCATGGGTTATGGGATGTATTGCGGCAACGCGACGTGCTCTTGCATCATCCTTATGATTCATTTCAACCGGTGATTGATTTCATCGAAACTGCCGCAACCGACCCCAATGTACTGGCCATCAAACAAACACTCTACCGAGTCGGGAGCAATTCGCCGATTGTGCGGGCCTTGATGCACGCTCGTGACCTCGACAAACAGGTAACCGTACTCGTCGAGCTCAAAGCGCGTTTTGACGAAGAAAACAACATTACGTGGGCACGAGCGCTTGAGCGTGCGGGGGTGCATGTAGTATATGGCGTACCAAACCTCAAGACTCATGGCAAAATGGCACTCGTCGTACGCCGCGAGGGTGATCGTTTACAACGCTATGTGCATATGGGAACCGGCAATTACAACGCGGGAACGGCACGAATTTATACCGACCTCGGATTGCTGACGAGTAACCCTGACATCACGGCCGATGTCGCCGATGTGTTTAATTATTTGACTGGGTATGCCAAACACGACCAATACCGCGCCTTATTGGTGGCACCCGTCAATTTGCGCACGGGGCTTTCGGCACTAATTGAACGCGAAATCACGCATGCCAAGGCAGGAATCCCCGCACAAATCATCTTGAAAGCAAATTCGTTGGTTGATCAAAAAATCATCGAACTACTCTACACTGCAGCCCAAGCCGGGGTCGAAATCGACCTGATTGTGCGTGGCATGTGTGCCTTGCGCCCAGATATGCCAGGGGTGAGTGAACGCATCCGGGTGCGGAGCATTATCGGGCGTTATCTCGAGCATAGTCGTATCTATTGGTTTGCCAATAATCAGCAACCCGAACTCTTTGTGGGCAGTGCCGATATCATGGAACGCAACCTTGATCGACGCGTTGAGACGCTCTTCCCCATCAAAGATGAGCGAATCCGTACTTGGATTCATGACAACATGTTGATGACTTATCTCCGCGATACAGCTCGCGCTCGGATTTTGCGCTATGATGGGAGCTGGATGCGGTTGCCTCATAGCGCGACGGCATTTGATAGTCAACAATTCTTTCGCTCCCTCGCAACCTTGGAGTAGCAATGCCGAATCCGCGACTAATCAACATGACCCTTTGGCTTGCGATTATCGGGGTTAGTGTGTTTTTGATAGAGCGATTTGCGGTGGTTACCGAATTACTCGCCACGCCACTCTTGTTGTTTATCATTGCCTGGTTAATCGCACTGATTATTGAACCGCTATATGATTTGCTCGAGCAGTTGCGCATTGCGCGCCGTTTTGCGGTGCCCATCATCTACGTGATGTTGTTGACGTTGCTGACAGTGGCGATTTTTGCGTTTATCCCAGTGACCTATACACAGCTCAATTTGTTGATCCGCAATGTACCAGAGCTTCTGAATCTAGTCACGATTTTTTTCACTGACATCGAAAAACAGTTGAGTAAGTTTGGGCTTCACACCGACCTCACTGCGGTATTTCGCCCAGAGGCAATCGCCACCCAACTCGGTTCTTTTGGTGGTAGTGCGATTCAGCAATCGCTTGGTTTGGCTGGTGGACTTGCCGCAATCGCATTCAACATCGTCATTGTATTGATTTTGAGTTACTACATGGCAGTCGATGGACCGCAGTTGTATAATCGTTTGTTGCATTTGTGTCCTGCTGATTGGCAGCCCGAAGCACGCACCTTTAGCAATATCATTAGTCAGACCTTTGGTGGTTATATGCGTGCCCAAATATTGAGTTCGCTGTTATATGCCATCCTCAATGCCATCGTCATGGTGGCATTTGGGCTGAACAGTATCACCCTCACGACGATTATTGTTAGTATCGTCGTCATGGTGCCGTTAGTCGGTGGGGCAGCCGCATTAATCCCCCCGATTGTCGTGGCTGGCATCAACAAGCCCGAAGTCATCGTCCCGTTCGTGATTGTCATGCTTATCGTTCAACAAGTCCTCTTTAATATGATTTTGCCACGCATCCTTGGTCGGATTGTCGGCCTCCACCCACTGTTAGTCTTTGCAGCCTTGCTCATCGGGAGTGTTGTCGCTGGACCATGGGGGATTTTGTTTGGCATCCCATTAGCGGGGGTGGCTGCTTCGATTGCCAACTATTTCTATTTGCGCAATCAATCAACGTTATCGGCCGAAAAATTCACTTCTCTCCAAGAACCGTAACCCTTAGCATGCCATTACCACTGCGTGATGACGCAATCAATACAAAATTCAGAGACGGTCATCATCAACGTGTGCATCATGAAATCATCAGATAAAAAAAGTCATCAATAACAAGAGGTATGGTAAAATAAGGTGTGTATTTTTCTTTAGATATAGTCAAGGAGCGCAATCTTGTATCGACGTTTCCTGTCAACAATGGCATTGCTTGGTGCGCTAGTAACAAGCGCGCTCGGCTTGCCTGGCATCGCACTCGCAGTGCCACACAGTGCGAGCGAAGTTCCGGCATCACAAACATATGCTGGCTCACGCAAATTTAGCGAAACCGGTTTTACCGTTGCCAATTACTTCTACAAGACGTGGAAGGCAACACCCAACGCGTTATTTGTGTATGGGTTACCGATTTCACAACCATTTATTGAAGAAAGCTTTTCATCGCCGGGTGAATTTTATCGTGTGCAGTACTTTGAGCGGGCGATTCTCGAAGAGCATCCCGACAATTTTGGCACGCCGTACTACATTTTGGGACGGTTGTTAGGGAGCAAGCTCGCATCATCCCGTGGTGACGAGACGGCCTTTAAGGCGGTAGCCAACCCGGGTGATGGGACGTTTGACAGTGCGTCGGGGCACACGCTCCGGAATTCACCGGCACCATTCCGGACGTTTTATGCCAACAATGGTGGCTTGTCGGTATTTGGTCGGCCATTGTCTGAGCAATTCCAAGAAGTCAACAAAGCCAATGGCAAGACGTATTGGGTGCAATATTTCGAGCGTCAACGGATGGAATGGCACCCCGAAGAGAAAAACCCCAATTACCAGATTTTGCTGGGCTTACTCGGCAATGAATACCGTGATGCCAATCATGCGAGCAACCCTGCGTTTGTGGCAGGTGCAAGTTTGAGCAACGAATTATCTGGAGCGGGGAATAGCGCGAGCTCAAATAGTGGTAGCGGCAGTGGCTCAACCTCGTCAACCAGCAGCGGTTTAATTTATGGATTTAATGCGTTGTTGTACGAACAACAGCTATCGTCACCGGTACCAGGTATGCGTATGCGCACCTTGCAACTCGCCAAAGATGCAGGGATGCCATGGATTCGTATCCAAGTACGCTGGATGGACTTGCACGACCGTTCGGGTGCGATTTATTGGAGTGAGCTCGACGATATCGTCAGTGATGCAGCCAGTCAAGGGGTGAAGTTATTGGTCAGTGTGGTCAAAGCACCGAGCTGGGCAAGCAACAACAGCAATGGTATGCCCACTCGTGACCACTTCAACGATTTTAATTACTTCATGGGATCGATGGCTGCACGTTACAAAGGGCGCGTGCAAGCCTACGAAATCTGGAATGAAGAAAACCTTGCCCACGAAAACGCGGGCCGAGTGGCAAATGCATCGTTTTATATGGACATGTTAGTGGGTGCGTCTAATGCCATTCGTAGCAATGATCCTGCAGCGTTAATCGTGTCGGGGGCACCTTCTTCGACAGAAACCAATGTGTCGACAATTGCTATCAGCGACATCACCTTCCTTGAGCAAATGTTTAACGACTCACGATTTAACGGGGCGGTAGACGTGGTTGGGGTACACCCAGGTGGTGCGAGCAATCCACCCGACACAATGTGGCCCAGCAATCCTGGACCTGGTCCCAATTATGTCACCAGCGGTGAATTTTACTTCCGCCGCGTCGAAACCGTGCGTGATTTGATGGTGCGCAAAGGGCTCAACAACAAGCCAGTCTGGGTAACGGAGTTTGGTTGGGCAACCCGCAACAATACCCCTGGCTATGAATTCGGTAATTCGATTTCGTACCAACAGCAATCTGACTACATCATTCGTGCCTTCCAGTTAGCCAAAACCAACTATAGTCCATGGTTGCAGGGGATGTTCTTGTGGCAGCTGAATTATGCCGTGTCATGGAAGGCAGCCGGTAACGAATTACACGAACAAGCTTCGTATGGTGTCATCAATGGCGATTACAGTCCACGACCAGCGTATTTAGCCCTAAAGGCGATGGCTAAATAGTCGTATATCGTGTATGGTTAGGGGAGTGTACGTGGTATGCGTGTGCCAACGCACACGCATACCGCATATGGGAGCGTTTTTTGGATGTTACACCACAATCGACTTGTCACCATTGGAGATTTTTCATGAAACAAACTGGCTACATGAGCAAAGTGTTGCTGTGCATTTGTCTCGTGCCGTTGCTAATCGCATGCGGTGTAGGCGCAGCGAGTGAACCGACCGCTGTACCCACAGTGGCAGCCACTGCCACCGTTCCACCACCCACCGATACCGCGGTACCAACTGCCGTGCCGACGGCAACCAACACTCCCGAACCCACGGAAGAACCAACCCCAGTACCCGGAGAGCCAATTAAATCCAAAATCATGCAATTTGGGATTGTGAACCACTTGTACTACACCGACCGTGAACGAGTGCTTGCACTGACCAACATTGCCGGATTTGACTGGGTGCGCCAACAAATCGTCTGGAAAGACCTCGAAGGCCCCAAACCCGGTCAATACATGTGGCCTAAAGAGCTCGACGACATCATTAACGACGTCAATGCACATAATCTCAAATTGTTGATTAGCATCGTGCAGGCACCGTCGTTTTATAGTGCCAATAATGGGATGCCCGAAGACCCCATCGCCATGGGCAACTTTGTTGAGGCATTGATGCAACGTTATGGCAACAAAATCAATGCCGTCGAAATCTGGAACGAACAAAACCTCGCCCACGAAAACGGCGGTAAAGTCATCCCAGCTGATGCGGGACGCTACGTTGAGCTCCTCGCAGAATGCTATACCCGCATCAAAGCCATTGAACCACGCACCATCGTGGTATCGGGGGCACCGTCGTCAACGGGCGTCACCAGCCCCGAATTGGCCGTCGCCGACGAAATCTACTACCGCGAAATGTACCGCTACAAAAAAGGCATGATTAAAAAGTTTTTTGACGTGCAGGCCGTACATCCCGGTGGCTCGGCTAATCCCCCCGAAACCATGTGGCCAGATAACCCCAGCAAAGCGGAAGGTTGGACCACTGACCCCACATTCTACTTCCGCCATGTCGAAGACGTACGGAAATTCATGGTTGAAGAAGGGGTCGGCGACCATCAACTTTGGATCACAGAGTACGGCTGGGCTACCAAAAACGTCACTCCTGGCTACGAGTTTGGCAATCAAGTCACCCTTGATCAGCAAGGCGAGTACATCCTCGGGGCACTCCAATGGGCCTACAAAAACTACCGCAATGAAGATGGCTCACCTTGGCTCGGCAATATGTTCCTGTGGAACATGAACTTCGCCGTGCTGTGGGGTGCCCAAGACCAACCGCTCCACGAACAAGCATCGTTTGGGATCCTCAATCCTGACTGGAGCCCACGCCCGGGCTTTAACGCCGCCCAAGGGTTCTTGGCAACCATCAAGGCTGAAGGTCGCCGTTAATCGGTATGGCAATAATCCCGCCCGCCCACGGTACGTATGCCGTGGGCGGGCGTATTTGTCATTGCGCTAACCCGGAATATGCCCAACACCTACATGAATACGGTATAATTGAGCGGTATCCGACGCATACAGGGATAAACATGTACCGTCTACACATATATGCCATCATCGGTTTGTTGCTCTACAGCCTTAGCCCTAGTCATGCCATCGCAGCCCCCCATAGCACCCAAGAAGTGCCGGCGTCGCTACAAACACCAGGGAGCCGGACTTTTCGCGAGACCGGATTTACGGTCGCAAACTACTTCTACAAAACCTGGAAGGCGACCCCAAATGCACTCTTTGTATATGGCATGCCTATTTCACAGCCATTTATCGAAGAAAGCATCAGCAACCCGGGTGAATATTACCGCGTGCAATACTTTGAACGCGCCATCCTCGAAGAAAATCCCGACCTCGCCGGCACGCCATATTATGTCCAAGGGCGACTATTGGGGAGTGCCTTGGTCGCCATGCGCCGCACCGAGCCAGCTTTTGTGCCGGTAGCCAATTCGAACGATGGTTCATTTGATAATGTGACTCAACACACGTTGCACAACAGTCCCGCTCCATTCAGTGATTTTTTTCGCGCAAACGGTGGGCTCAAAGTATTTGGGCGCCCCTTGTCAGAACAATTCCAAGAGGTCAACAAAGCAGACGGCAAGCGCTATTGGGTACAATACTTCGAGCGCCAACGCATGGAATGGCACCCCGACGAACCCAACCCACAATACCGCATTTTGTTGGGCTTGTTGGGGAGCGAATACCGCGACCAACACCATGGCGGCGATACCGCATTTAATCCAAATGGAACAGTCAACGAAGTCGCAACCCCTGTCGATACAGGTGCTACTAATCCTTTGCCTGGGTTTACTTATGGATTTAATGCGGTATTGTACGGTGCATTCCATGGTACTACGTGGCAAGACCGCCCGCGCCTGATGCGTATCGCCATGGATGCCGGCATGCCATGGATCCGTCAGCAAGTGCGTTGGATGGATTTACACGATAAATCAGGCACAATTTATTGGGGTGAACTTGATTCCATCGTCGAAGATGCCACAAAATGGCAAACCAATCTCCTCTTCAGTGTAGTGGCTGCGCCACGCTGGGCTACCGACAATGGGCTGCACGGCATGCCGAACCGTGCCAATTTCGCCACTTTTAATTACTTTATGTCGCAAATGGCCAGCCGCTACCAAGGACGAGTCAAAGCCTACGAAATCTGGAATGAAGAAAATCTTGCCACCGAAAACGGCGGCACCGTCAGTAGTGTCAACGATTATATGGACTTGTTGGTGGGCGCATCGCAAGCGATCAAAGCCGCTGATCCGCATGCATTGATTGTCTCTGGCGCACTCGCTTCGACCGAAACCAATTGGCCGACCGTCGCCATGAGTGACGTACGCTACTACGACGGCATGTTCCGTGACCCGCGCTTTGCCCAAGTAGTCGACATCGTCGGCGTCCATCCCGGTGGTGCGAGTAATCCTCCCGAAACACTATGGCCCGATCAACCAGGCCCAGGACCCAACTTTGTCACCAGCCGCGAGTTTTACTTCCGGCGCGTCGAAGACGTACGCACCCTGATGGTCAAAAACGGCCTCAGTGCCAAACCAGTGTGGGTCACCGAATTCGGCTGGGCCACCGCCAACACGAGCCAGTACTATGAATACGGTAATCAGATTAGTTTTGACCAACAAGCCGATTACATCGTGCGGGCAATCAACTATTCCCACGCCCACTACAGCAATTGGTTGACTGGGTTGTTTGTCTGGAATCTCAACTTTGCGATTCCATGGACATCTGAAGGCAACCCGCTCCACGAACAAGCCTCGTTTGGCGTACTCAATGGCGACTGGAGCCCCCGCCCCGCCTATATCGCCCTCAAGAATTTGCCCAAATAACCCGTATCAAGAAAGCATCCTGTGAACACTCCCAAACGTATCATCCCGTGGAACGACATCGGGCTCCTCACCACCATCTTGATTTGGGCTGGCAACATGTCGATTGTCAAACAGAGTTTTGCTAGCATGCCCCCACTGGCATTCAACAGCGTCCGCTTCTTTTTTGTGCCAATCCTGATGCTCACTATCGTCTGGTTTGTCGAAAAAAGCATCAGCATCGAGCGCAGCCTGTGGCGTGATGCCATCCTGGTCGGCTTGATAGGGAATGCCGGCTACCAAGTGTTTTTCATGATTGGGCTGAATTTGACCAGTGCCGCCACCTCGGCACTCTTAATCGCTACGACTCCCATCTGGGTGGCACTGATTAGTCAAATACGCGGTTGGGAAAAACTCTCACGCACCGGCTGGATTGGCATCGTTATCTCATTTATTGGCGTCTTTGTAATTTTGTTTAACGGGGCCGCCATGAGCACCAACAGCATTATCGGCGATGTGCTGATTTTGATTGCCTCGATGTGCTGGGCCTATTACACCATTGGCGCCAAACCAATGCTGGCCAAATACTCTCCCCTACGCGTCACCGCCGTCACCTTGACCATTGGCGGAATTCCCTTGATCCTGATTGGGCTCAGTGAAGTACTCAGCGTCAATTGGGTGGCGGTACCGTGGCAAGGCTGGGCGGGGATGGCTTACTCGGTCGTCCTTTCGATCGCCTTGGCCTACATCTTGTGGTACAACGGGGTGGTCAAAGTGGGACCAACCCGCACCGGAATTTATGCCAGCTTGTTACCGGCGGCGGGGGTCATCTCGGCATACCTAATCCTCGGCGACCCCATCACCAGCCGTGACATACTTGGCACGGTGGCGATTGTAGGCGGCTTACTCCTCACCCGCCGCGGCTAAATAATCGACCAAAAAACCGAGGGTGACGCTAGTGCGTCGCCCTCGGTTTAGTTATTTTTAGGCTAAATCGGATTGCCACGCCGCCACCAATGCCGGCAAGTCGGTGTAGACCACATCAGGTTTGATGTCTGACGTCGCCACATCCTCCGTGGTCGCCACCCCGGTCAGTACCAACCCCGACGTCAAGCCGGCCGCCAGCGACCCGGCTACGTCGGTGTCGAGGCGATCACCGATGGTCAAGGTGCGCTGGGCATCGGCACCGAGTAATTTGATGGCGATATAGAACATGGTAGCGCCGGGCTTGCCGATGATAAATGGCTCGACTCCCGTTGCCGCCTGCAAAAAGGCCAACAAGGCGCCACAGCCCGGCACCAAACCCTCGGCTATGGGCAACGATACATCGGGATTGGTACCGACGAAGCGGGCACCGGCGTTGATGAGCAAGCAGGCTTGGCGCAATTTGGCGTAGGTGACCTCGGTATCGAGACCGACAATCACATACGCTGGCGCCTCAGCACTTTCGACGTAGTACCCGTCTTCAAACAAGGCGGTGCGCAAGCCATTCATGCCAATACAAAAAATCTTGGTGCCTTGCGGGGCTTGCGATTCGAGCCACAAACGGGTCCCAATCGGCGAATTGATGATGTTGGCGGCAGGATAGGTGATATCCATGCCGGCTAGTTTTTCAGAAAACTGTGCGGGCGTCATCGTCGCATTATTAGTGATACACGCCGTCATAATGCCGTTTTTGGCACAGAAATCAAACAATTCCGCCACCCCAGGCATGCGTTCGTGACCACGATACAACACCCCATCCATGTCGAGGAGCAAGGCATGATAATTGCGTAAATTCATGAATATGTTCTTTCCCTCAGCAAAAAACTCATTACGACGACACCCTACATCCGTTCGGCAACCTGAATCCCCAACAAGCCGAGGCCGTTTTTGAGCGCTTGGGCCGTCGCCACCGTCAACGCCAAGCGGGCGGTACGCAAGGCTTCGTCTTCGGCTTTGGCGACTGGGCAGTCCCGATAAAACCCAGCAAAGGTGCGCGCAGTATCGTAGCACCATTCGGCAATCACAAAGGTGGCGTAGCGGTCGGCAGCATCACGCACCGCACTAGGCATTTTGGCTAATTGACGCACCAAATCGAGCTCTGATGGATGGTTCAACAAGGCGGGGTTACAGGCCGGGATGGTGGTGGTGACTTGGTCACCCAAAATCCGGCGGGCGATAGAGCGGCAACGGGCATACATGTATTGGATGTAGGGGGCACTGTTGCCTTCGATGGCTAACATGCGGTCCCATTCGAGGGTAATGTTGCGGCGGGAGTCTTGGTAGAGGTCGTTGTACATGACCGCGCCGATACCCACTTTTTCGGCCACATCGGCGCGCTCGGCTTCGCTCAAATCGGGGCTCGAGGCGTCGACCACTTGGCGGGCACGATCGCGGGCATCGTTGAGCAAGTCGGTCAGGTAAATCATGTTGCCGGCTCGGGTCGAGAGCGGTTTGCCGTGTTGGTCAAAAATCGTGCCGAATTTGACGTGCGATAATTCGACACCTGCAGGGACGTACCCTACGGCCCGCGCCAAGGCAAAGAGTTGCCGGAAATGGAGCTCTTGGGGGGAGCCGACGACGTAAATAATCTGGGTCGGGGTAAAGGTTTCCATGCGGTATTTGATACAGCCCATGTCACGGGTGTGGTAGAGCGTCCCCGAGTCACTGCGTTGCAACAGGAATGTGGGCATGTTTTGTTCGAGTTCGCTCACCACCACGGCGCCGCCTTCGTCGCGGTGGGCTAGCCCACTGGCCAGTGCGTCAGCGATGACGCCGGCATTGAGCGGTGCATAAAAGCTCTCGCCGTAGGCGTGGTCAAACTTCACCCCCAGCCGGTCATAGTTTTCTTGAATGGCGGTCAAGGTCAAATCGACCATCCACTGCCACAATTCAGTCGCCGTCGCATCACCTTGCTCGAGCTTGAGCGACCACATACGGGCTTCGTCGTGGAGTGCTTCGTTTTCTTTGGCTTCACGCGAGTATCGGGCATACAACTTGTCGAGCTGCGCCAAGGCTTCTTCGTCTTGGCCCGTCGGTTTGCCCCATTTGACGATAGCAGCGATGTTCATGCCGAATTGCTTGCCATAGTCGCCGAGGTGGTTATCGCCGATTACGGTATAACCGAGGAATTTGAAAATATTGTAGAGCGCTTGGCCGATAATCGTCGAGCGGATATGCCCCACGTGCATCAGTTTGGCGATATTGACTGACGAATAATCGATGATAATGCGCTTGTTGGCACCCAGATCATCGCTACCATACTGGTCACCCAGTCGCACCACATCGGCAAGCACGCTGGCCACATAATTGGGTGCATTAATTGAAAAATTCAAAAACGGCCCAGCGGCGGTGACCGTGGCCAACAACGAATCGGCACCAAAGCTGATTTGACCGGCCAACTCGGTGGCGAGTTGGGGCGGTGGCATTTGGCGGTCGCGGGCAGCTTTGAAGGTCGGGAAGGCCAAATCGGCAGGGATGTTGGGTTTGGGGGCGACCAATTCAATCTGGGCATCGCTGGCCAAGTTGGTGGCCACAATGGCCTCACGGGCTTGGCGAATCAAGCGATCTTGCGTATATTCCATATTTCTCATCCTTTCAGATTACGCACAAACGTTAATCTTGCCAAAACGGCGCAACCCAGCCCCGCTGGGTCAATACGGCACGCAGCTCGAGCATGGCGGTGTAGGTGGGCAGCACATAGACCACCTGGTCGGCAGGAGTTGCCGCGAGCATGGCATCCAAGGCCTCGGCGCTATCATCAATGCGCTGGATTTGCAGGCGATCGACACCCGCATACTGCAGACGCACCTGCATATCGGCTGCCCGCGTACCACTGACAATCACCTGTTGGGTGGTGCCACACAGTCGTTCAAAATCGGCATCCCATAACCACGACACGTCGGTGCCGTCGGCGTCGCGATCATTGATGATAATCAACAATCGAGCGGGGGCAGCCCAGGCATCGACCAGCATGCGGATGGTTTCACTGGCGCCGACGGGGTTTTTGATCAATGCCATCACTAGCTGATGCGTCCCCGCCGTAATCACCTCGTAGCGCCCAAAAGCCGCCTGCATCTGCGCCAAAGCTGATGCCACCACCGGCGCTACCCCCAATTGATCGGCGCAGGCATAGGTGGCCAAGGCATTGGTGGCGTTGTACAAGCCCGGCAAGGGCACCTGGAGCGTGCAGGAGGCGGAGGGCGTGCGCAAGGTGACGGTAGAGCCCACCAGCCCTTGGGCGGTCACCTGGGTGAGCGCATAGGCCGGCTGTGGGCGCGCGAAATCACCGTTAGGGCAATGATAATGCCCAATATGCGCATAAAACCGCACATTATAGACCAGCGCTGCACCACAACGACAAAAGCCAGCATCAGCCAAGTGCGCCACACTGTCGCGGGCACTGCTGACGTCGTCATTACCGTAGCCGACGGTTTGGCACGTCAGGCTATTGGCCAACCGCACCAGCGACGGATCGTCGGCATGGTAGAGCACCACGGTGCTGGTGGGGAGGGTACGTAAGGCTGCCGCCCAATTATTGGCAATGGTATCGACTTCGCCATAGCGATCGAGTTGATCGCGGAACAAGTTATGCAAGAGCACGAGGCGCGGTTGCGTTTCACGCACGATTTGGGGCAAGGCTGCTTCGTCGCATTCAAACAAGGCCACATCGTAGGGCACACGGCCACGCCAATCGGCCCCCTTCAAGACGGTGGCCGTCACTCCCGAGGTCAAATTCGCGCCTGAGCGGTTATGCAGTACCCGCCAACCAGCCGCGACTAGCGTATCGGCAATCATGCGGGTAGTGGTAGTTTTGCCGTTGGTACCGGCCACACAAATCACCCCACGGGGCAATTGACGCGTGAGGTGGGTCAACACCTGAGGCGCCACGCGCCGGGCAATCACGCCGGGCATGGTAGTACCCCCACCACGCCCCAACAGCCGGCTTAGCGCACCAGCCAGCCATCCCAACCAAATCGCCACCACGTCACGCATCACACCGACACCCTTCGCTTATCGCGGTCTGTGGGTATTATACCGTCTGTGCGTGACTCCTACATGACATTCGCTCAGACCCGCCGTACAAAAGCCCCCGTCCATTCGGGCACAATCGCCGTACCGTCAGGTTGGGGGGTACCGGTTAGAGCGATACCAAAGAAAAATTCAGTTAATTCGGTCGCCTCAGCAACCGATGCAAAGCGGTAATCGGTACTCACCGGCGTACATACAAAGCCAAATTCGCGTGTAAACAAGGTATAACATTCGGCCAGTGCTGCCGTAGGCGGGGCAGGCTGGTCAGCGCCCGACCCCAGCGTTTCGAAGATAATCGCCACGCCACCGGGACGCAACACGCGGAGCATTTCGCTGATGGCGGCGCGCACATCGGCTTGCCACGCACCGGGAATCCACTCGGTGGCATGCCCAAAGCTCCAACCGGCCGTCACGAGATCGACACAAGCATCGGGCAACGGCAAATCACGATTGTCGGCCGTTACGAAGGTGGTGGTGGCAGGCAAGATCTGGCGCGCCACCGCCAGCATGGCTGGCGCGCGGTCGCTGACCGTCAAATGGCGCACATGGGGCGCCAACAAGGCAGCCACTCGCCCGGTGCCACAGCCCATGTCGAGGGCCTCGACGTGGGCGAGGTCACAATGGCGCCGGATCTCATAAAGCACATTGCCTTGATAATCTTCGCGTGACACTAGGTGGTGGTAGCGCTGAGCGTGTGATTCGTCTTGATAGATATCGCGGTAATCAGGCATGAGGGTTACTTTCATTGTTCGTCAGAACCACCTGCACGCGCGCCAACACCCCCACTACCAAAGGCAGATGGGCGGTTGGGCATTGCCACACCAGCCCATTGCGATCGGAAGTGGCACAGCGCGCCAGCACTGATTGATGTGCCTTTGGTAACAAAGGAATCGTCACCGCCACATCACCGTTTTCGCCAGCACGCAAGGCAATCGGGGCATGGGTATAGCCGGTTGCCTGAGCCAGCCCTTGCAACAGTGCAGTGTCTTCGGCGAGGGGCGTGTACTGGATGGTATGTGTGCCTTGGGGTTGACTCCGATACCATTCGGCTTGGCCACGCCCGCGCCGGCGCCGCACCATGCACCCTGGGTGCAGCCACACCCCGTGTTGCTCGGCGTGGCTGACCGTCTCACACGCCACCACGGCACGTTGACGTGGATCATAGTAGCTCCAACGCTCGCTGGGGTGCCCTAACGGCTGCCAACGCACATCGTCAGCGATAGGGGATGGAGCTGGTAACGGCGGCAACGCCTCCGTCAACGATTCGATGGTGACCATCACCAAGCCCCGTTCGGCCAAACGAGCCATCAGGCCATCACGTCGCCACGACGTCAGCACAAAGCGGTTGCCCTCGACGTCGCCTTCACCACGAATAAACGGCCGCACGCGAATGTCGTGCACCATGAAGTGGTTAGGGGCGTACTCTTCGAGGGCACCGTGACGCACGTTATTCGCCTTCATTCAGGCGTTCACCAATCAGGTCAGGCCGATTCTCGTCAAGCTGCGCTTTGCCACAATTCACCAACAAATCGTGGCGTTGTTGGGCCATTTCGACCAAATGGGTGCGCTCATGATGCACCATCCAATTGCCTTGGTGGAGCAGATTGATTTGACCATACGACACGTGGGTGGCTGGGCGGTGCCAAGCGGCACTGGTCAAGCCGCGCAACAACAACAAACAATCGCGGCGTGATTCGTGGAAAGATTCGAGGATGGCATTGATGTCGCGATCGCGGTAATGTACCGCCGCGTTGAGGCGCGGTGGGTGGGCCGACGGTAATTCAGGGTTGTTCGTATCGAGGATCAAGCGTACGCGCTCACAAAAGACCAAATTCATGTCGTTGAGGTGCCCAAGCACTTCTTTGAGTGAAGGAGCATTGTCGTTGCCGGCACAGACCAAGATTGCCTCGTCGAGATCGTGCATCATGGCACGCAAGGTAGCTTCGCTATGCTCGAGGGCATGCATGATGGCGTGTGGTCCGAGGGTGCC
>Ga0214917_10001080_pt1 | contig 35681 bp, 19 predicted proteins | sample LL_1208_BB_MetaG_FD_177983 | JGI IMG/M metagenome (GOLD analysis project Ga0214917, IMG submission 177983) | Freshwater microbial communities from Lake Lanier, Atlanta, Georgia, United States - LL_1208_BB | ecosystem: Environmental > Aquatic > Freshwater > Lake | place: USA: Georgia | collected... | reverse complement strand
GTCGCTGCCGCAGTACGTGCGGGCGGCCGGCGAGGGGAAGGTCAGGCCGGGGCACGAGAACCGCTCCTGCATCATGATCTTCAATCTCGGCGGGCCGAGCCAGCTCGACCTCTGGGACATGAAGCCCGACGCCGCCGCCGAGGTCCGCGGGCCCTTCAAGCCGATCCGCACCAAGACCGACGCCTTCGAGATCTCCGAACTGCTGCCGAAGCACGCCGCCGTGGCCGATCGCTTCTCGCTCGTGCGGTCGTGTCGCCACGACGGCGCGGCCGTCCACGACGCCGGCTGGCAGATGATGCAGACCGGACGCCGGTTCACGGGCGGCATCCAGACGCCGCACGCCGGCAGCGTGGCCTCGTTCCTGCTCGGTCGGCGGACCGACCTGCCGCCCTTCGTGGTGCTGCCGCAGCTGATGGGACGCGGCGGCGGCAATCTGCCCAACGGCCAGGCCGGCGGCTTTCTCGGGAAGTCGCAGGATCCGTTCGCGCTCATGGCCGATCCCTCGCAGCCGCGGTTCCGCGTGCCCGACCTCCTCCCTCCCGACCAGATCGGCGCCGCCCGGCTCGACCGGCGGCGGAAGCTGCGGGACATCGTGGAGTCGGCCGCGAAGGAGTTCGAGGCGAGCGAGGACGCCCGGCTGCTCGACGAGAACTTCCACGCGGCCTACCGGCTGATGACCAGCGCCCGGGCGCGGGAGGCGTTCGACCTGTCGCTGGAGCCGCCGGCGGTCCGGGAGCGGTACGGCATGAACCGCTTCGGTCAGTGCTGCCTGTTGGCCCGGCGGCTCGTCGAGAACGGCGTGCGGTTCGTGACCATCAACACGTTCCTCACCGTGTTCGACGAGATCACCTGGGATATCCACGGCTCCAAGCCGTTCACGTCGATCGAGGGGATGAAGACGATCGTCTGCCCGATGTACGACCAGGGCTACTCCGCCCTCATCGAGGACCTCGCGCAGCGCGGCATGCTCGACGACACGCTCGTCACCGGCCTCTCCGAGTTCGGCCGCACCCCGAAGGTCAATCCCGCGGGCGGCCGCGACCACTGGCCGCAGTGCTTCACCTGCTCGTTCGCGGGCGGCGGCGTGAAGGGGGGCCGCGTGGTCGGTGCCAGCGACCCGATCGGCGGCTTCCCGGCCGAGCGGCCGGTGGGGCCCGGCGACATCGTGGCCACGATCTTCCACAGCCTCGGCCTCGACCACACCGGCCACCTGCTCGGGCCGGCCGGCCGGCCCTTCGCGCTCACCGACTTCGGCACCGAGCCGATCAGGGAGCTGTTCGCATGACACGGCGTCCCGCACGCGGCTTCGTCCGCAGGTCGGCCATGCGCGCGGCCATCCTCGTGGCGGTCGCCGGCCCGGGGCACGCGGCTCCCTCCGCCCGCGCGGCCGGCGACGGCGTTCCCGCGCCGGCCGGTGCCGTCAGCTTCACGCACGACGTGATGCCGATCCTCTCGAAGGCCGGCTGCAACGGCGGCGGCTGCCACGGGGCCCTGGCGGGCAAGGGCGGGCTGCGACTCTCGCTCTTCGGGTACGACCCGGACGCCGACCACCTCGCCATCACGCGGGATGCCCGAGGGCGCCGCGTCGATCTCGCCGATCCGGCCGCGAGCCTGTTGCTCACGAAGCCGACGATGGCGGTGCCGCACAAGGGCGGACGGCGGCTGGAGATGGACGGGCCCGACTACGCGGTGCTGGCCGCGTGGGTCTCCGCCGGTTGCCCAGGGCCGCAGGCCGGCGAGCGGCGGCTCATGTCGATCGATCTGGAGCCGCGGGAGGCCGCGGTGACGCCCGGCCGGTCGCAGGCCTTCGTCGTCACGGCCCGCTACGGCGACGGCAGCACCCGCGACGTCACCCGCTGGGCGCGGTTCACGTCGGCCGACGAGAGCGTGGTCACGATCGACGCGGCCGGCCGGGCGACGGTCGTGGGCCACGGCGAGGGCGCCGTGACCGCCTGGTTCTCCTCGCAACTCGCCGTGGCCCGCGTGATCGCGCCGTTCCCCAACACGATCCCCCCCGAGACGTTCAGCGCGGCGCCGCGGGCGAACGTGATCGACGACCGGGTGCTCGAGCAGCTCGAAAAGCTCCACCTCGCGCCCGCGCCGCCCTGTGACGACGCCACGTTCCTGCGGCGGTGCCTGCTCGACACGATCGGACGGCTGCCGACGCCCGAGGAGGTGCGGAGCTACGTCGCCGACACGTCGCCCGGCAAACGGGAACGGCTGGTGGAACTCGTGCTGGCCCGGCCGGAGTTCATCGACTACTGGGCCTACAAGTGGTCCGACGTGCTGCTCGTCAGCGGCGCGAAGCTGCGGCCCGACGCGGTGAACGCCTACGCCCGGTGGATCCGCGACCGGGTCGCCGAGAACACGCCCTGGGACCGGCTGGTGCGGGAGGTGGTCACCGCCCGCGGCTCGAGCCTCGACAACGGCGCCACCAACTTCTTCGCCGTACACCAGGACCCGGAGACGATGGCCGAGAACGTCAGCCAGGCCTTCATGTCGCTGTCGATCGGCTGTGCGAAGTGCCACAACCACCCGCTGGAAAAGTGGACGAACGACCAGTACTACGCGTTCGCCAACCTGTTCGCGCGGGTGCGGGCCAAGGGCTGGGGCGGCGACGCCCGCAGCGGCAACGGCGAGCGGACGCTGTTCGTCGATGCGCGGGGCGACCTGCTGCAGCCGCGGACGGGCCGACCGCAGCCGCCGGCGCCGCTCGACGCCGCACCGCTCCCCGAGGACGACGCCGGCGACCGGCGCGAGCCGCTCGCCCGCTGGCTGACGTCGCCCGACAACCCCTCCTTCACCCGGTCGATCGTCAACCGCGTCTGGGCCAACTTCTTCGGCCTCGGACTCGTCGAACCGGTGGACGACCTCCGCGTCACGAATCCGGCCAGCAACGAGCCGCTCCTCGATGCCCTCTGCCGGCACACCGTCGCGCATGGCTACGATCTCAAGTCGCTGATGCGGCTGATCCTGCTCTCCGAGACCTACCGGCGATCGAGCACGCCGATCCCGGAGAACCGGGCCGACCGCAAGTGGTTCGCCCGTGCCTATCCGCGGCGGCTGATGGCGGAGGTGCTCAGCGACGCCATCGCCGACGTCACCGGCGTCCGCGACCAGTACACCGAGATCGTGCTCAGCGACGGCTCCAGCGAGAAGGTGCAGGGCTACGACGCCGACACGCGGGCGTTGCAGCTGCGCGACGCCGCGGTGAGGAACTACTTCCTCAAGGCGTTCGGCCGCAACGCCCGCGAGATCACCTGCGAATGCGAGCGGTCGAACCAGCCCAGCCTCGTGCAGGTGCTGCATCTCTCGAACGGCTCGACGATCAACGACAAGCTGGCCGCCAAGACGGGCTGGCTGACGCAGATCCTCGCCACCGATCCGACGCCCGCGACGCTCGTCGCGGACGCCTGGCTCCGCTGCCTGGGCCGGCCGCCGACCGACGCCGAGCGCACGCCGGTCGAGGCGCTGATCGCGGCCGCCACGGCCGACGAGAGGCGGGCGGTCGTCGAGGACATGTACTGGTCGCTGCTGACGAGCCGCGAGTTCCTGTTCCGCCACTAGCAGTTTGCCGCCAGGAATTTCGTCCCGAGGAGAGCCCCATGCCGCCGCTCGCGTCGCCGCTGCCGGCGGCCTGTCTCGTCGCCGCCCTGGTGTTTTTTCCCGGCCCCGTCGCCGCCGCACCGGCCTACGACCGCGACATCACCCCGATCCTGCGGACCTACTGCTCGGGCTGCCACAACGGCCGTGACCGGGAAGGCGAGTTCTCCGTCGAGACGTTCGCGTCGCTCCGGGCCGGTGGCGTCGGTGCGGGCGATCCGGTGGTGCCCGGGGATGCCGCGGCGTCGGTGCTCGTCCAGCGGATCGAGAGCCGTGACGGCGATCACATGCCCCCCGACGACCAGCCGCAGCCGTCGGCGGCCGATCTGGCCACGCTGCGGGCGTGGATCGCGGCCGGTGCGCAGGGGCCGGCGGCCGACGTGTCGCTGCTCGAGACGCTCGTCGTGCCGAAGGTGGCCGCGCACGCCGGACCCATGCCGGTGACCTCGGCGGCACCGACCGCCGACGGTGCCGGGCTCGCCGTCCTCAGCGGCCGAAGCCTGTCGGTCGTGCCGCTGGAAGCGGTCGGCGGCGGGTCGGCGGCCTCCGGTCGGCCGGTCGCGTCGCTCCCGTGGAAGGCGAACGCCGTGCACGTGAGCCCGGACGGCCGGGGGCTGGTCGTGGCCGGCGGAATCGCCGGGCTGTCGGGCGTCGCCGAGCTGCGCGATGCCGTCACGGGCGGACTGGTCCGCACCTTCGCCGGCCACCGCGACCTGCTCTACGACGCGGAACTGTCGCCCGACGGCCGCATCCTCGCCACGGCGGGCTACGACCGCGCGATCCGGCTCTGGAACGCCGCCGACGGCACGCTGCTGAGGTCGATCGAGGTCCACGACGGTGCGGTGTTCGACGTGGCCTGGCATCCCGGCGGCCGGCTGCTGGCGACCGCCAGCGCCGACGAGACGATCAAGCTCTGGAGGGCGGGCGACGGGCTGCGTCTCGACACGCTCAGCCAGCCGCAGGCGGAACTGTGCGCCGTCCTGTTCACCCCGGACGGCCGGCACGTGATCGGGGCCGGCCGGGACAAGCGCATCCACCTCTGGCGGCTCGTCTCGCTCGACACGCCCGCCCTCAATCCGGCGCTGCACGCCCGGTTCGCCCACGAGAGCCCGATCGTCGCCCTCGGGCTGTCGGCGGACGGCAGGCACCTGCTGTCGGCCGCCGAGGACCGTTCGCTCAAGTGCTGGAGCGTGCCCGATCTCGAACTCGAACACGACTACCCGCGGCAGCCCGACCTGGTCGCGGTGCTGGCCGCCCTGCCCGACGGACGCTTCGCGGTCGGGCGCATGGACGGGTCGCTCGACGTCGTGCCGGTGGTGGTCGATCCTCCCGGCCCCGCCGCGGCCGACGTCCCGGTGGCGGCCGCCCCGGCCGCCGTCACCGAGGTGGTGAAGGTGGCCGAGCGCGAGCCCGACGATGCCGCGCCGGCCGCCCTGCCGGTGTCGCTGCCCGTCGAGGTCCGGGGCACGATCGGTCGCCCCGGCGATGCCGACTGCTTCCGGTTCACAGCGACCCGCGGCCTGCCGCTCCTGCTGGAGGTGAACGCCGCCCGCTCGAAGTCGCGACTCGACTCGCGGATCGAGGTTCTCGACGCCGCCGGTGCGCCCGTCGAGCAGGTGATCCTGCAGGCCACCCGCGATTCGTGGTTCACCTTCCGCGGCAAGGACTCGAGCCAGTCGGGCGACTTCCGGCTGCAGAACTGGACGGAGATGGAACTCGACGAATACCTCTACGCCAACGGCGAAGTGGTCAGGCTGTGGCGGTATCCGCGCGGCCCGGACTCGGGCTTCGACGTCTATCCCGGCAGCGGCAGGAGGCAGGCCTTCTTCGGCACGTCGGGCATCACGCACGCCCTGGGCGAGCCGGCGTGGATCGTGCGGCCGCTGCCGCCGGGAAGCCGGCCCGCGGCCAACGGCCTGCCGGTGTTCCGGTTGTTTTACGCCAACGACGACGAGAGCACGCAGCAGCTGGGCGTCGATTCGCAGCTGATCTTCACGCCGCCGCGGGATGGCGACTACGTCGTCCGGATCACGGACGTCCGTGGCGCGGGTGGCGGCACGCGGCCCGACGACTACGCCTACACGCTCACCATGCGGCCGGCCCGGCCGTCGTTCACCGTGGCCGTCGGCGGCAGGGATCCCAAGGTGAGCCCGGGCAGCGGCCGGGAACTCACGTTCACCGCCACGCGGCTCGAGGGATTCGACGGCCCCATCGCCATCGACGTGACGCATCTGCCGCCGGGCTTCCGCTTCCACGGACCGGTGGAGATCGAGGCCGGACAACGGCAGGCCTTGGGCGTGCTGACGGCCGCGGCCGACGCCGCCGCGCCCGACGCGGCCGCCGACAAGGCGGTCATGGTGCGTGCCAGCGCCACCATCGATGGCAGCGACGTGGTGCGGGAGGTGGGCTCGCTCGGCGACATCCAATTGGCCGAGAAGCCGAAGCTGACCGTGGCCATCCTCCCCGGAGGCGACGGCACCGTGGCGGCGGCCCCGGGCGGGCCGGTCGAGTTCGCCATCCGGCCCGGGCAGACCATCACCGCCCGGGTCAGGGCGCAGCGGCACGATTTTCAGGGACGGATCGAGCTCGGCACCGCCGACGCGGGCCGCAACCTGCCCTACGGCGTGTTCGTGGACAACATCGGCCTCAACGGCCTGCTCATCGTCGAGGGGCAGGACGACCGCGAGTTCTTCATCACCGCGTCGCCCGTGGCCCGGCCCGGTTCCCGGCCGTTCCATCTGCGGGCCACGGCCGACGGCGGCCAGGCATCGGTGCCGGCCGTGATCCACGTGCTGCCCGACGAACCGAACGCCCGCTGACGGGGCCGCGCCGGCCTGCGCGTCACGCCTCCGCCAGACACGCCAGCGTGTCGGTGGCCGCGGCGATCGTCGCCTCGATGTCGGCGTCGGTGTGCACGCTCGAGAAGAACAGCGCCTCGTACTGGCTGCAGGGCAGGTAGATGCCGCGATCGATCATGCCCCAGAAAAAGGCGGCGTAGCGGGCGGTGTCGCTCGCCGAGGCGGTCGTCCAGCCCGTCACGGGCACGGGTTCGGGCCCGGCCTGGAAGAACATCGTCATCATGCTGCCCACGCGGGCGATCCACACCGGCAGGCCCGCGCGGGCGGCCGCCGCTCGGAAGCCCGCCTCCAGCATGGCCCCCCGCCGGTCGAGTTCCGCGTACGGGGGACGCTCGCCGAGTTCCGCGAGCGTCGCCGTTCCGGCGGCCACCGCCAGCGGATTGCCGGAGAGGGTGCCGGCCTGGAACACCTTGCCGGCCGGGAGCACGTGGTCCATCACGTCGCGGCGGCCGCCGTAGGCCCCCAGCGGCAGACCGCCCCCGACGATCTTGCCGAGCGTCGTCAGGTCGGGCGTGACGCCGAGGAGTTCCTGCGCCCCGCCGAGCGCCAGCCGGAAGCCGGTCATGACTTCGTCGAACACGAGCAACGCGCCGTGGGCGTGGGTCAGCCGCCGCGCCGTCTCGAGGAACTCCCGCGTGGGCCGCACCAGCCCCATGTTGCCCACGACCGGCTCCATGAGCACGGCGGCGATCGTGTCGCCCCGCGTGCGCAGGCAGTCTTCGAGCTGCCCGGGGTCGTTGTATTCGAGCACGATCGTGTCCTGTGCCGTCCCGGCCGTCACGCCCGGCGAATTGGGCACGCCCAGCGTGGCGGCCGACGAACCGGCGGCCACCAGCAGGCTGTCGGCGTGGCCGTGGTAGTTGCCGGCGAACTTGACGATCCGTTCACGGCCGGTGAAGCCCCGCGCCAGCCGCACGGCGGACATCGCCGCCTCGGTGCCGGAGCTGACCATCCGCACCTTCTCGATGCTCGGCACGGCGGCGACGATCAGCTCCGCCAGCCGGCTCTCGGCCTCGGTGGGCGCGCCATAGCTGGTACCCGTCTCCAGCGCGGCGGTGATCGCGGCAACCACTCGCGGGTGCCGGTGGCCGAGGATCATCGGCCCCCACGAGCCGATGTAGTCGAGGTAGTCGTTGCCGTCGATGTCGGTGAGCGTCTGGCCCGTCGCCCGGGCGAAGAAGATCGGCTCGCCCCCCACCCCGCCGAAGGCCCGCGCCGGGGAGTTGACGCCGCCGGGAATCAGCCCCCGGGCGTGGATGAAGGCCCGCCGGCTCGCGGCGCGGCGGTCGGCGTGGACGGTGTGGGGCGCGGGGCGGACTGCGGTCATGCGGTTCACCGTGCGGCGGGAGGAGCGGCGGGATCCAGGAACGGATCGATTGTCGGGCCGGCGGGCGACGCCGCGGCGGGCACCGTCGCGGAGGCGGCGAGTTCCCGGGTGGCGAAGGCCACCGCCTCGGCCGCATGCGGCCGCCGGGCGTACACCTCGACGATGCTGCCGAGCACGGCCCGCCGCTGCGTGGTGAACTGCCGGCGGGCGGCGGCATCGTTGGCGATCTCGGCCCGGGCCGCCAGCGACGCGGCCTCCGCGAGCAGTTCGTCGATCCGCGTGGCGTCGTCGCGCTGCTCCGCCGCCGCCTGCGGCCTGAGCTGCTCGACCTTGCGGCGGGCGAGGTCGAGCCAGAGCGACTCGGGGGTGTCGGCAGGCGGTGCGGCCGACGCATGCACGGCAAGCATGGCGTCGAGGGCCCGCACGCAGGCCGACGGACCGTCCTGCTCGTTGGCCATGGCGGCCCGGTAGTCGCGTTCCAGGGGCTGGAGTTCCCGGTCGCCACGACTCCGCCGCCGGGCCCGCCGCTCGAGGATGTCGAGGTCGAGGGTCCGCTTGAGTTCCCGCACCCGGTCGGCCCGCGGATCGTCGCCATGCCGCTCGAGAAACGTCTCCATGGCGGTACGGGCATCGCGGAGGTCGCCGTCGGGAGCATCGGCGATGGCCATGATCCGGCCGTGAAGGGTGTCCGCGGTCGGCTGCCTGAGGAGCGACGACACCGCCCACACCATGCCGATCGCGACGGTCGCGAAGGTCGCCGCCTGCCACGAGGTCTGCCAGAGCCATTCCCGCCGGGCCTTCGCCGCCGCCTCGCGCTCCGATTGCGCCACCGTGACGAACCGGTTCCGTTCGCCGTGGTCCACCTGGGTGGCCGCCGTCGCGACGTCGGTCGGCAGCCGCGAGGGCGGCTCCGCAGCCGCTGCCCCGGTGTTCCCGCGGTCGATGCTCCGATCGGCGAAGTCCCGGGTCTCGGCGGTGCTCCCCCGGGTCGGCCGCGGTGGGCTGGCGTCGCCGCGGGGGGCCGCGGGCGGCGCCACGGCGGGCCGCCTCGACGGCTGCGCGGCGGTCCGGCCGATCGCCGGAATCACCGGCTGCGTCGCCGCGAGGGGGTCGAACGCCGATCCGGGACCAGTCGGCTGTGCCGACGGCGTTCCGGCGGCGTCGGGAATGGCCCGCGTCACGGTGTCCGAACGAGTCGGCCTGTTGCTGCGTTCGTGTGCCGTCGGTGCGGCTGCGTCGCGGTGCGGGCCGACGGAGCCGGCGACGGACGACGGCGTCGGGGCGTGGAGCACCTCGATCGCCGCGAGCAGCCGGGCGAGCGCCAGGGCGCTGGCGGGTCGCTGGGCGGGGTCCTTGGCGAGCAGACGGGCGATGAGTTCGTCGAGTTCCGGGGGCACGTCGGCCACGAGGGTCGATACGCGGGGCGGAATCACCCGCCGCTGCTTGTCGATGACGTCCAAGAGCTGGGTCCCGCGGAAGGGCGGGCCGCCCGCCAGCATCGCGAACATGACGAGCCCCAGGCAGTAGAGATCGGCGCGGTGGTCGATCGGCCGGCCGGAGGCCTGCTCGGGCGCCATGTACTCGGCGGTGCCCACCACGCTCCCCATCGCCGTGTGGCCGACACTCCCGAAGATCCGGGCGATGCCGAAGTCGGCGAGCTTCACGGTGACGGCCCGAACGGACGCGTCGCCCGTCGCGCCGGCGGGACGGTCCACCGGGGTGGGCGCGTCGAGGAGGAGCAGGTTGGCGGGCTTCATGTCGCGGTGCACGATGCCGTGATCGTGGGCCGCCTTGAGCGCCCCGGTGATCTCCAGGGCGAGCGACACGGTGTCCCGCCAGGGAAACCGGCGGCCCGCACGGAGCACCTGCTCGAGACTCCGGCCGCGGACCAGTTCCATGGCGAAGAACGGCTGGTCGTCCTGCGAGCCGAAGGCCAGCAGGCGGACGATCCCCGGGTGCCGCAGGCTCTTGAGTGCCTCGATCTCCGACTCGAACCGGGCCCGCAGGCCGGGGTCGTCGGCGAGGTGCGATGCCAGCACCTTCACCGCGACGGTGTCGCCGGTGAACGTGTCCACGGCCTCGTAGACCGCCCCCATTCCGCCGCGGCCGAGCCGTGACCTGATCTCGTAGGGTCCCAAGTGCGTCGGGTGCATGCCCAGAGTCTATCCGGCGGCCCCCGGGGCTGTAGCCGGCGAGCCCCGCGGCGGCGGCGGATTCCGCGCCGGGCGGCGGCTGGTGTACAACCAGCGGCGCGGTCCCCCCCGCGTTGTTCCCCCGCCGCCCCGCGGCCCGTCGACCGAGGTTGCCAGCACCGATGACGCACGCGATTCCGACCGGATCGGCCGCCGCGCACCGCTCCGCAGGTGACACGGTCGTGCTCCACCGGACAGGGAACCAGGCCCGCGGGCTGGCCGAGTTCTGCCTGGCGTTTCTGGCACCGCCCTCCGGCGCGGCGTCCTCCGGCCCGCGGGAGGCCATCGGCCGGGCGACGCTCGAGCGGGTCGAGCAATTCCACCTCGACAGCGTCGGCTGCGGCGTGTCGGCGCTCGCCCACCGCGCCAACGCGCCGACGGTGTTGCGGGCCGAGGCGCTCGCCGCGCCGCCGGCGGCCGGCAGCCGCGGCGGCATCTGCTTCGGGTCGGCCCGGCCCTGCGCGGTGGAGAAGGCCGTGGCGGCGAACGCCTCGGCGGTCCGCGAGTGGGATTCCAACGGCACGAACTTCGGCTACGACCCCGTCCGGGGACGGATCGCCGGCGAGTTCGGCCACAACGACTTCTATCCCGTGGCGGTCGCGGCGGCGCGGGAGGCGGGCCTCGACGGCGATGCCACGCTCCGCGTCATGCTCCTCATCGACGAGATCCGCGGGCGGCTGGCGGAGGTGTTCGCGCTGCGTCTCCACGCCATCGACCACGTCCACCACGGGGCGGTGGCCTGCGCGGCCGCCTACGCGGCGGCGCTCGGCGGCACGGTCGACGCGATCGAGTCGGCGATCGGCATGGTGGTGGCGCACTACGTTCCCTTCCGGGCGATCCGGGCCGGTCACCAGCTCTCCGACAGCAAGGGGGCGTCCGCGGCGCTCGCGGCGGAGGCGGCGGTGCTCTGCGCGCGGCGGGCGCTGGCGGGTTTCCAGGGGCCGCGCGACGTGTTCCGCAACCCGCTGGCGATCTACCGGCGCAGCGTGGCCTGTCCCGAGGGCCAGAGCCCGTTCGACCTCGAGCTCGGCCGGCGGGGCGACGCCTTCGCCATCCACGCCATGCACTTCAAGCTCGGCCTCTACGAGCACCAGTCGGCGGGCGCCGTGCAGGCGATCATCGACACGTGCGCGGGCGACCCCGCGGCGGCCGGCGATCTCGACGGCATCCGCCGCATCGTCGTGCGGATCTACGAGCCCGCCTACTCCATCATCGCCGACCCGGCGAAGTGGACGCCCACCACCCGGCAGTCGGCCGACCACTCGCTGCCCTACATCGTCGCCAGGACGCTGCTCAAGGCCCGCGCCGCGGCGGTCGGCGGGACGCGGATCGACTGGGAGTCGGTCATGCTGCTGCCGGAGGACTACGCCGACGAGGCGATCGCCGATCCGGCCGTGAGGCGGCTCATCGACCGGATCGCCGTCGAGCACGGCGGGGCGGAGTACGATGGCCTCTATCCCGACGGCATCCCCACGAGCGTGTCGATCGAGCGCGCGTCGGGGACGGCCCGCGGCGGCCCGCTCGTGCGCTACCCGCTCGGGCATGCCCGGTCCGACGCCGGCCGCACGGCGGAGGTCGTGGCCCTCAAGTTCGACAGGCTGGTGGCCGGTGCCGTGGACGATCCCCGGTCGCTGCGGCAGCGGCTGCGGGTGGCGGGCCGTTCCCCGGCGGAGATCGCGGAGCTGTATGCGTTTCCCATTCACGGGTGTGATCCCGGTTGACAAGCCCGTCGGGGTGTCGTCGCGGCACGTCGTCGACGTCGTGGCGCGGGCCCTGCGGATGAAGGCCGTCGGCCATGCCGGCACGCTCGACCCGCTGGCCGGCGGCGTCGTGATCGTCTGCGTGGGACACGCCACGAAGCTGGTGGACTACCTGCACGAACTTCCCAAGACGTACGCCGCCACCTTTCTCCTCGGCCGGTCGAGCCCGTCCGACGATCTGGAGACGACGGTCGTCGTGGAGCCGGAACCGGAGCGGCCGTCGGCCGCCGCGATCGAGTCGGCCGCGGGGGCCTTTCGCGGCGACATCCTCCAGCGGCCCTGCGACTACTCGGCCGTGCACGTGGACGGCCGGCGGGCCTACCGGCTGGCACGGAACGGCCAGGCCGTGGTGCTCGACGCCAAGCCGGTCCGCATCGGCCGGCTCGAGATCACCGGCTACGACTGGCCGCGGCTCGCCGTCGGCATCGAGTGCTCCTCGGGGACGTTCGTCCGGGCGATCGGCCGCGATCTCGCCGAGAGCCTGGGCACGAAGGCGGTGATGGAGTCGCTGGTGCGGACGGCCGTGGGCCCGTTCACGCGAGCCACGAGCCTGCCGCTGGACGCCGTCGATCCCGACACGGCCCGGTCGCGGCTCGCGCCCGCGGCCGCGGCGGTGGCGCACCTGCCGCAGCGGACGCTCATCGACGCGGCGCTCGCCGACGCCGTCCGCGGCGGGCTCGTGGAGTGTCCCGTCGGGACCGCACCGGCGGTGGCCGCCGTCGACGGGCAGGGCGTGCTCGTGGGGATCCTCAAGCGGCTCGACACGGGCCGCTACCGGCTGCGGCCCAATTTCCTCGGCGAGGGCTGAGATCCGCTCGGCCGGTCGCCGACATCTCGGGTTCGGGTGCGACACATGAAGCGAACGCTCGCGGTGATCGGGGTGACGATCGCGTGTCTCGCGGGCTGGCCGCTCGGGTGGCGGCCGGGCCGGGCCGGGGAGTCGCTGCCGCCGCTGGAGAGCGGCAGCGTGCCGCGAACGCTCGACGAGATGTGGGGGGACTACGATCCGCGGGCGGAGCCGCTGGAGGCGGAGACGCTGGCCGAGTGGCAGCGGGACGGGATCGTGTGCCGGGTGATCCGGTACCGCATCGGCACGTTCAAGGAAGCGGCGGCGACGATGGTCGGCGTCTACGCGTTCCCCGGGGAGGCGACGCGGCTGCCGGGCCTGCTGCACCTCCACGGTGGCGGCCAGTCGGCCAGTGTGGACGGCGTCGTGGCGGACGCTCGGCGCGGCTACGCCAGCCTGTCGATCAACTGGGGGGGCAACAGGCTCCCGCGGGGGCGGGAGGCGCCGCCCTACGACGGCCCCAACACCGACTGGGGCAGGCTCGACGCCACGCATCCGCCCCAGCGGAATCCGCGGAATCACTTCGCCGGCCCGCTCACCCCCGACGGCTTCACGCTCGACGCGGTCGAGTCGCCCCGCAACAGCAACTGGTTCCTGGTGCTCGTGGCCGCCCGCCGCGGCCTGACGTTCCTCGAACGGCAGCCGGAGGTCGATCCCGACAGGCTCGGTGTGTACGGCCATTCGATGGGGGGCACGCTGACCACCCGCCTCGCCGCGATCGATCGCCGGGTGCGGGCCGCCGTGCCCTCCTGCGGCGGTTCCGGCATCGTGCCCGCCGGCCGCACCGACCTGCCGGGCTGCGTGAAGACGAATCCGTCGGCCCTGGAACTGGCCTGCGTCAGCGACAATGCCGCCATCGAGAGGCTGTCGTGCCCGATGCTGTGGCTGTCGCCCACGAACGACTTCCACGCCATCATCGACAACATGGCGGTGACGTGGCGGTCGGTCCCCGACGAGCGGGTGCGGTTCAGCATCTCGCCGCACTTCGACCATCGGCACGCGGCCGCCCACGCCATCACGCAGCACCTCTGGTTCGAGCAGCACCTCAAACCCGGCGGCGGTGGCTTCGCGATGCCCGCCTCGCCCGCGATCGACGTCGATCTCCGCACCGCCGATGGCGTGCCGCGGGTCACGGTCCGGCCCGACCGCTCCCGACCCCCGCGCCGCGTCGACGTCTACTCCTCCACCGACCCGCACGTGACGACCCGCTTCTGGCGGGATGGCGAGGCGGTCGAGGCCGGCGGCGTCTGGCAGGCCCGCTGTCCGGTGATGCGGGCCGACGAACCGCTCTTCGTGTTCGCGAACGTGACCTACGACCTGCCGGACGGGCAGCGGGCGGTGGCGCTGCCCCCCGGCCAGGCCGCCACCGACGTGTTCACGATCAGTTCCCGCGAGCGGTTGATCCCGCCGGAGGCGCTGGCGGCGGCGGGCGTCCGGGCGACCGACGCTCCCAGCCGCCTGATCGACGACGGCACGCGCGGCTGGCGGGACTGGTACCTGATCAACTGGGACCACCCGCCACAGTGGCGGGCGCACACCCGCAAGCCGAAGGACCCGCGGTGGCGCGGCCCGGATGGCGCGCGGCTGGTGTTCGAGATCCGCTGCGAGACCGACAACCAGCTCGTGGTCGAGGTGGAAACGAACGGCTGGCGGGCCTTCGATCCGGGCCGGCCGGCGGGCCGGGCGAGCGTCGTCAAACCACTGGCCGGTTCGCCCGACTGGCAGACGGTGTCGGTGGCGTGCGAGGAGCTGCTCGAGTTCGAGCCGGCCGTCGGCGGTCCGCTGTCCTCGTGGCGGACCGTCACGCAGCTGAGCATCGGCCCCAGTGGCGACGTGGTGCGCGACGGCACGAGGCAGTCCGCAGCCGGCCGGCCCTGGGCGGGGCCGCGGGAGATCCGTAACCTTCGCTGGGAATGAGGGAGCCGGCGGTGTCGCCGCCGCGGGGCTCCACGAGCCATCGGGACAGGTCATCCGCAGCCCATGATGCACGCCGCCACCCGTCGCCAGCGTCCGCCGCACCCGGCCCTTCAGGCAACGGTGTCGTCGCGCTGCCGGGCCGCGGTGCTGCACGTGCTCCTGGCGTCGGTCGCCACCGTGGCGGCCGCCGAGGACTGGCCCGGCTGGCGGGGGCCGCGGGGCGACGGCACGAGCCTCGAGGCCGACCCGCCGCTGCGGTGGGCCGTGGGCCGGGACGGTACTCCCGACGAGAACATCCGCTGGCGGGTGCCCGTGCCCGGTCTCGGGCACGCGTCGCCCATCGTCGTCGGGCAGCGGGTGTTCGTGGCCAGCTGCGATGCCGACACGCAGGAACGGCTGCTCGTGTGTCTCGATGCGGACACCGGCCGGACGCTCTGGCGGCAGACGGTGATCCGCTCGCCGCTGGAGATCAAGCACAAGCTCAACAGCCACGCCTCCAGCACCCCCGCCAGCGACGGCCGGCTCGTGTTCGTCGCCTTCTGGGAGACGTCGGACAAGCGGGTGCCGGCCCGGAACATGCCGGTCGACCGCGACGCCTCGTTCGGGCCCATGGTCGTCGCCGCCTACGACCTCGACGGCCGGCAGCAGTGGCTCGTGCGGCCGGGCGACTTCGCCAGCATCCACGGCTTCTGCTCCTGCCCGGTGGTCTGCGACGACACCGTCATTCTCAACGGCGATCATGACGGCGACGGGTATGTGGTGGCGCTCGACCGGGCCACGGGCGCGACCCGCTGGAAAGTCGCCCGCGACCACAACACCCGCAGCTACTGCACGCCGATCATCCGCACCTTCGCGGGCCGTCGGCAGCTGATCCTTTCGGGAAGCCGCCACGTCGCCTCCTACGATCCGGCCACGGGCCGCGAGTGGTGGCGGGTCGAGGGGCCGACCGAGCAGTTCGTGGCGTCGATGGTGGACGACGGCCGGCTCGTGTTTCTCACCGCGGGATTTCCCGACAAGCTCGTGGCCGCGATCGACCCGACCGGCTCGGGCGACGTGACCGCGACGCACGTCAGGTGGCGGAGCCCGCGGAACTGCGGCTACGTGCCGGCGCCGATCATGGCCGGTGATCGGCTCCTGCTCACCAGCGACGACGGCGTGGCCAGCTGCCTCGACCCGGCGACGGGCCGGCGGCTCTGGACCGCGCGGGCCGCCGGCCACTACAGCGGCTCGCCGGTCCTCGCGGGCGGGCTCGTCTACTTCACCGACGACGTCGGCGTGACGAAGGTCGTGCGGCCGGGGCCGTCGTTCGACGTGGTCGCGGAGAACGACCTCCGCGAGGAGTGTTACACCTCGCCGGCGGTCAGCGGCGGCCGGATCTTCTTCCGCACGGTCGGCCACCTCGTGTGTGTCGGTGCTGCCGCACCCGCGGGTCCGCAGCCATGATCCGCCTCAGATCCCGTCGCTGACGCTCCGGGCTTGTATGGGGCGGGGTGTGATAGAAGCCCCCGGCGTGAGCCGGGGGATGGGGCGAGGTGTGATAGAAGCCCCCGGCGTGAGCCGGGGGATGCGGCGGGGTGTGATAGAAGCCCCCGGCGTGAGCCGGGGGATGCGGCGAGGTGTGATAGAAGCCCCCGGCGTGAGCCGGGGGATGGGGCGGGGTGTGGGGCGGATCCCGTCGCGTACCTGCGGCGGACGATCTTCGCTTGACGCCGCAGACATGGAGAAACAGAATCGTAGTGGATGCCAAGGGGGGAGTGATCGATCGCGTTCGCCCCCTCGCTCGTTCCCATGCTCATCATTTTCAAGGGTCCAGTCATGCACGCCGTCACTCCCGCCGACAGGTGCCCGTCGTCCCGCCGCGGCTTCACGCTCGTCGAACTGCTCGTGGTGATCGCCATCATCGGCATCCTCGTGGGCCTGCTGCTGCCGGCCGTGCAGACGGCCCGCGAGGCGGCCCGCCGCAGCGCGTGCAGCAACAACCTCAAGCAGATCGGCTTGGGGTTGCTGGGCTACGAAGGCTCGAACAAGGCGTACCCCGCCGGCTACTCGATGTCGATGCTGGCCAACAGCAGTTCCGACCCGAGCTGGGGCTGGGCCGTGTTCATCCTGCCGTTCATGGAGAACCAGCAGCTCTACGACAATCTCAATCCCAAAACCCGCAAGCTCTCCGATCTCTACAAGACGGGGGCGGCGGCCGCCGACAGGGCGCTGCTGCAGACGTCGATACCGGGATATCGCTGCCCGTCGGACGACACCCCCGCGCTCAACGGCCTGCAGCAGTTCGGCAACAACAATTTTTACCAGCTGGCGACGTCGAACTACGCGGCCTGCACCGGTACCGACCCGCAGGGCTCGTACCGCGCCGTCTATAATTCGGCCACGAACACGCCCTACAACGCCCCCTACTACGACTACGACACCGGCGGCATGTTCCACGGCGTGCTCGACAAGACCGCGACGGGCATCCCGTCGAACTGCGTGACGACCGGCGCCGGTCTGGGGCCCAACGGCGTCCAGATGCAGACGGTTCGCGACGGCACGAGCAAGACGCTCGCCGTCGGTGAACGGGCGTCGTTGAATCGGGCCGCCGTCTGGGCCGGTGCCGGCAACTCGACCGATTTCGGTCCCGCAGGTACCTGCCGCACGTTCGGCCGCCCCGGGTTCCAGCTCAACTGGGACTACGTCGCCGCCGGCGATCCCGCCAACCCGGGCAAGGGCTTCGACAGCGGCCATACCGGCGGGGTGCAGTTCGGGCTCGCCGATGGCGCGGTCGTGTTCATCCAGGAGCAGATCGACGGGACGACGATGTCGCGGCTGGCCAACCGTGCCGACCGCCAGACGCCCGACCTGCCGTAGCCCTTGCGGTGGCGACACGGCCGGACGACGGGGTCCGGCCGGGTTCGGCGTCGCCTTCGCGTTCCCGCCAGAGCTTGCCCGACGAGCGTTCCATCGACAGGATGTCCATGCACGTGATCTCCCCTTTCGTTTTCGATCGTTCGCCTTCGCCACGCCTGCCCGCCGTCGCGTCGGCGTGGGCCATGGGCCTGTGCGTGATCGCATGCCTGTCGGGCTGCAGCGCGACCGGCGAGAGCTACGCCGAGGTCACCGGAAAGGTGACGATCGACGGCGTGCCGGCGCCGAAGGTGCTCGTCACGTTCGAGCCGCAGATCGACGATCCGCGGGTCAAGATGCGACCGGCCTCGTTCGGGCCGACCGACGAGAACGGCGAGTTCCGGATGATGCGTCGGGCGAAGCAGTCGGGCGTCGTGCTCGGTCTCCACCACGTGCGGATCACGCCGATCGAGCAGGAGGGGGGCAAGAACACGGTCGTCCACCCCCGGTACCAGGCCAACAATGCGATCTGGGCCGAGGTCAAGCCCGGCAGTCAGGTGATCAACTTCGAACTGAGGAAGGACCCCACCGCGCGGGTCAATGCCGCCAAGTGACGGCTTCGGGGTCCGCGGCGTCCTGCGGGCCGGCGGCGGCGATTGTTCGACACCACCGGCCGGGCTGGCTATGATCGGGTGAGTGCCGGTTCGGCGGATGCCGGCCGGACGTCCCGCCGATCGACCGCCCGCGGGCTCTCCGGGCGGTCCGCGATCCGGACGATCGTCCCGGGTCGGCGACGCGGGTGACCCTCGGGAACGCGGTGGCGTATGGGTTGCTCGATCCGGCTTCGTGCCACGAGGGTGGACCGGCTGCCGACGTTGGCACGCCGCGTCGTGGTGGCGGCGGTCATGGCCGCGGGTGTCGCGCTGCCACCGAGGGGTGCCGACGATCCGGCGCACCGGGCCGCGGCCGCCGAGGCCACCGCGACCGCGTCGCCGATCTCGTTCGATCGCGACATCCGCCCGATCCTCTCCGATGCCTGCTTCGCCTGCCACGGGCCGGACGGCGGCAACCGGCAGGCCGGCCTGCGGCTCGACCTCTTCGAACAGGCGACGGCCGAACTCGACAGCGGCACGCGGGCGATCGTGCCCAAGCGGCCCGAGGCCAGCGAACTGCTCGCCCGGATCGTCTCCGACGATCCCGACGCCGTCATGCCGCCGCCCCATGCCAAGATCGGACGGCTCGCTCCGGAGCAGGTCGAACGGCTGCGGCGGTGGATCGCGGAGGGAGCGGCCTACGAGCCGCACTGGGCGTTCGTGCCGGCCGCGAGGCCCGACCCGGCCGGCGTGGACGGGGCCTCGGCGGGATCGATGCACCCGATCGACCGGTTCGTCGCCGGACGGCTCGCCCGGCGGGGGCTCGCGTTCGCACCGGAGGCCGACCGGGCCACGCTCATCCGCCGGGCCACCTTCGACGTCACCGGCCTGCCCCCCACGCCCGCCGAGGTCGAGGCGTTCGTCGCCGACGCCTCCCCCGACGCCTACGAGGCGCTGCTCGACCGACTCCTGGCGAGCCCGCGGTACGGAGAGCGGATGGCGGCCGACTGGCTCGACCTCGCCCGCTATGCCGACAGCTACGGGTTCCAGGTGGACCGGGAACGGCCCGACATGTGGCCGTGGCGGGACTGGGTGATCCGGGCGTTCAACACGAACCTGCCCTGGGACCAGTTCACCACCTGGCAACTGGCCGGCGACCTCCTGCCCGATGCCTCCGACGAGCAGATCCTCGCGACCGCCTTCAACCGCCTCCACCAGCAGGAGAGCGAGGGGGGAAGCGTCGAGGAGGAGTATCGCGTCGCCTACGTCAACGACCGGGTGACGACCTTCGGCACCGCATTTCTCGGCCTCACGCTCGAGTGCTGCCGCTGCCACGACCACAAGTTCGATCCGCTGTCGCAGCGGGAGTTCTACCAGTTGTTCGCCTTCTTCGACGACATCGACGAGGCCGGCCTGTATTCGTTTTTTACGCCGGCCGTGCCGACGCCGAAGCTGCGGCTGGTGGACGAGGCGGCCGCGAACCGGCTGGCGGCGGCCGAGGAGAACGTGGCCGAGCGGGCCGCCGAAGTGGCCGAGGCCGAGCGGATCGCCGGGGAAGCGGTGGCGGACTGGATCGCCGGCCGTGGCGAGCGGCCCGAGCCGTTCGCCGCCGCCGGCGGCACCATCCCCGGCGAGATCGCCCGATATGGCTTCGACACCCGTGACGCGGACGGGACCTTCGCGTCGGCGGTTGCACCGAAAGACCCGGCGACCGCCCCGCGGGAGATCGTGCTCGTGGAGGACCGGCGCGACGGTCGGCCGTGCACCGCGATCCGGCTCACCGGCGATCACCCGGTGCAGACGCCCGTCGGCAACTTCCGCCGCAGCGAGCCCTTTACCATCACCGCGTGGATCAAACCGGCCGACGGCGGGCCGCGGGCCGTCGTCTGGCACCGGTCGCAGGCCTGGACCGACGCGGGCAGCCGCGGCTACGAACTCCTCGTCGACGAGGGGCATCTCCGCTGGTCGCTGATCCACTTCTGGCCGGGGGACGCCGCGAGCGTGCGGTGCGTGGAGCCGCTGCCTGTGGGCGAGTGGGTGCACGTGGCGGTGTCGAGCGACGGCTCGGGCCGGGCGGCCGGGCTGAAGGTATTCATCGACGGGCGGGCCGCGGCCACGGAGGTCGTCCGCGACACGCTCACCCGGGAGATCACCGGCGGCGGCGGCGACCACATCCGCATCGGCGAGCGGATGCGGGACCACGGCTTCAAGGGGGGCCTCGTGGACGACTTCCGCGTGTTCGGCCGGGCGCTCGCGCCCCTGGAGATCCGCGAGACGTTCGCCCCGGGCACGATCGCGGCGGCCCTGGCCGCCGGGCAGGACGCGGAGTCGCTCGGCCGCTACCACGCCGCCGCCTTCGACACGCCGGCGGCGCTGGCCCGCGAGCGGCTCCGCAGCGCCCGTCGCGACCGCGACGACGTGGCGGAGGCGTCGCGGGAGATCATGGTGATGCGGGAACTGCCTCAGCCGAAGACGGCCTACGTGCTGTCGCGGGGCGACTACGACAAGCGGGCCGAACCCGTCGCACCCGACACGCCGGCGGTGCTGCCCCCCTTCCCCGCCGGAGAGCCGCGGAATCGTCTCGGGCTCGCCCGCTGGCTGACGCACCCCGACCACCCGCTCCTGGCGCGGGTGACGGTGAACCGGCTCTGGCAGTCGCTGTTCGGCCTCGGCCTCGTGAAGAGCCCGGAGGACCTCGGTAGCCAGTCGACGCGGCCGGAGCATCCCGAACTGCTCGACTGGCTGGCCTGGAGGTTCTCCCATCCGCGGGCCGACGGTGGCCTGGGCTGGAACATGAAGGGGCTCGTCAAGGAGGTGATGCTGTCGCGGACCTACCGGCAGCGGAGCGTGGCCGACGGCAAGACCATGGCCGACGACCCGCTCAACGAGTGGCTCGCCCGCGGCCCGCGGCACAGGCTGCCGGCCGAGATGATCCGCGACGGCATCCTCGCCGCCTGCGGCCTGCTCGTGGACCGCGTCGGCGGGCCGCCGGTGAGGACCTACGACATCGCCGAATCGTTCAAGCCGGCGAAGGCCGACGCGGGCGATGCGGTCTACCGCCGCAGCCTCTACACGTTCTGGAGGCGGACCGGTCCGGCGCCGGTGCTGGAGAGCTTCGACGTGCCCAAGCGGGTGGTCTGCGTCGCACGGCGCGACACGACCAACACGCCGCTGCACGCGTTGGTGCTGCTCAACGGGCCGCAGTTCGTGGAGGCGGCCCGGGTGCTGGCCGAGCGGCTGCTGGTCGAGCATGCCGGCCGGCCCGACGAGGCGGTGGCCATGGCCTTCGAGCGGCTCACGAGCCGGCCGCCCGACGCGGCGGAGCGGGAGATCCTCGCCCGCATGCACGCGGCCCAGCTCGCCTGGTATCGGGCGCATGTGGACGAGGCGGCGAAGCTCGTGGCGGTCGGGCAGCGGCAGCCGGCGGCGGGCCTCGATCCGGCCGAGGTGGCCGCGGCGGCCGGCGTGATCGGTGCCCTGCTGAACTACGACGGATGCGTGGTGAAACGATGAACAGGCGCGACTGGCTGGGCACGTTCGGCATGGGCTTCGGTGGGCTGGCGCTCGCCGAGATGCTCGCCCGTGAGGCGACCGGCACGCCCGCCGCGGCGGACACCGGCGGCGGCGTGCTCGGCGGCTTCCACCATCCGCCCCGGGCCAAGCGGGTGATCTACCTGTTCCAGTCGGGCGGTCCGTCGCAGCTGGATCTCTACGACCACAAGCCGCTGCTGGAGAAACAGGACGGGCAGCAGCTGCCCGAGAGCGTCCGCGGCGGCCAGCGGCTCACCGGGATGTCGGGCAACCAGAGTTCGATCCCGCTGGCCGCGTCGCCCTACGCCTTCGCCCAGCACGGAGAGAGCGGCGCGTGGCTCTCGGAGCTCCTGCCGCACACCGCGGCGATCGCCGACCGCCTCTGCTTCGTGCGGACGATGCACACCGAGAGCATCAACCACGGCCCGGGCGTGACGTTCATGCAGAGCGGCGCGCAGATCCCGGGGCGGCCGAGCATCGGCGCCTGGCTCGACTACGGGCTGGGAAGCGTCCACCACGACCTGCCGTCCTTCGTCGTCCTCATCACGAAGAACAAGGGCGGCCAGCCGCTCATGAGCCACCTCTGGGGGGCCGGCTTCCTGCCGACCAGGCACCAGGCCGTCCGGTTCCGCTCCGGTGGCGACCCGGTGCTCTACCTCGGCAACCCGGCCGGCGTGTCGCGGGAAAGCCGCCGTGCCGTGCTCGACGGGCTGCGGCAGCTGCACGAGCACCAGCTCGCCGGCACCCCCGACGCCGAGATCATGGCGCGGATCGCCAACTACGAGATGGCCTTCCGCATGCAGGCCAGCGTGCCGGAGGTGGCCGACTTCTCCGCCGAGCCCGCCCACGTGGTGGACCGCTACGGCCCCGAGGCCAGGGACCCGGGCACCTTCGCCGCCAACTGCCTGCTCGCCCGGCGGCTGGCCGAGCGGGGCGTGCGGTTCATCCAGCTCTACCACCAGGACTGGGACCACCACGGCGGCATCCGGGGCGGCCTCAAGCGGGAGTGTGCGCAGACCGACCGGCCCGCGGCGGCGCTGGTGCAGGACCTGGCCGATCGCGGCATGCTCGACGACACGCTCGTGATCTGGGGCGGCGAGTTCGGCCGCACGAACTACTGCCAGGGCCTCTACAAGCCGGGGAGCGACTTCGGCCGCGACCACCATCCGCGCTGTTTCACGATCTGGATGGCCGGCGGCGGCGTGAAGCCCGGCACGACCTGGGGCGAGACCTGCGAATACGGCTACAACGTCGTCAGGGACGGCGTCCACGTGCACGACTTCCATGCCACGCTGCTGCACCTGCTGGGCATCGACCACGAGCGGCTCACCTACCGGTTCCAGGGCCGCCGCTACCGGCTCACCGACGTCCATGGCCGGGTCGTGAAGGGCATCCTCGCATGAGGCCGGGCGGCGGGGGCCGCACCGATCGACGCCGTGTCGGCGTGGCCGCCGTCATGGTGGCCGCGGCCGCGGCCGGCGCGATGGGCGTCGTGACACTGCCGGCGGCACCGGCCGATTCCCTGCACGTGCGGGCGGTCGCGGCGGAGGCCGGGGATGCCGACTCCGATCGGCTGCTCATCGAGGGGGCGTGGCGGGTGGTGTCGATCGAGGTCGATGGCACGGTCAACGAGTCCGACGACGTGCGCAGGATCACGACCCGCAACGGCCGCGACGGCGCGTGGACGCTGTTCGTCGACGGCGTCGAACTCGCCGCCGGCACCAGTGCGATCGACGCGTCGGCGACGCCGAAGACGATCGACCTCGAATTCACCAGCGGGCCGAACGCGGGCCGGACGAGCTACGGCATCTACGAGGCCACGCGGTCGTCGCGACGCATCTGCTACGCGGAGGCCGGCCGTGCCCGTCCCGGCGCGTTCTCCACCGAAGCGGGTTCGGGCCGGACCCTGGTCGTGTTCGAGCGGGTGGAAGCCGCACGGTGAGCCGCACGCCGCGGCGGCTCACCACAGATCGACGACGTAGATCCCGATCGCGGCCGTCATGAGCAGGGCGGCGGCCAGGCGGCGCACGAGCGTCGCCCGGTCCACCCGTTGCTCCAGTTCGTGCCAGCCATGCCGGGCGAGCGCCGCGCCCAGCGCGACCGCCATCAGGCCCCGCGTCGATTGCAGGATGTTCCCGAACACCACGCCGACGAGACCGAAGCAGCAGTACAGGCCGGCCATCGCCGCCAGCCAGGCGGCGGCGTAGGCGGCCGAGCCCATCCAGTCGGCCCGGGCGTGCGGCCACAGGGCCGCCACCACCGGCAGGAAGAGCAGGCCGCAGAGGGCGTAGGTGACCGCCATGGCGAGCCCGCCGGCGTGCAGCCGGCCCAGCGAGCCACCCGTCGCCGCCACGCCCGCCTGCAGGCCGTCGATCAGGCTCACGATCCAGATGTCGGAGATCGCGAAGCACAGGCAGGCCGCCAGCACGAGGCCGAATGCCGCGGCCGGCACCCGCCCCTTCCCCGCCTGCAACAGTCCCGCGGCCACCACGCTCAGGCCCACCGCCAGCCACTGCCGACGGTCGAGTTCGTGGTGCATCACCGCCGTCACGATCCCCGCCAGCATCACGATCTTGAGTCCCAACAGCGGCGCGATCCGCGACGCCTCGGCCCGCTTGAGCGCCGCGAACAGGCCCGCCTGGCCGACGAGATAGCAGCCGGCCGATCCGCAGGCCGGCAGCACGAAGGAGCCCCAGGCCGGCGCGGGTGACGGCCAGCCCCACCAGATCAACGGTCCACACACGGCCGCCATGAGCAGGTGGGCCACCGCCAGCAGTCGCACGGCCACGCCGGAACGCCCCAGGGCCCGCTGGGCCAGCCCGTGCTGCCGGGACACGAGGTAGGAGATGGCGCTGAAGAACGCGGCCGCCAGGCCGGCGGCGACGCCAATCACGAGGTCGGTCATCGGCGGGCCGGGTGCTGTGGGGGCGTGCGAGTTCGGGGATGGCGCGCCGGGCAGGCCGGGCAGGCGTTGACCGGTTCGATTGTGACACAACCCGCGTGGCGGCGGGAGCCGCGGAACGGATCGGCCGGCAGCGGATCGAGGCGTCCGCGGTGCCGGCGCGTGACACGGCGCCCGCAGCGGTGTCGGCCGGTGCAGCGGCCGACGAGTCCGGGCGATCGGCACCACCGGCACGACCGGTCGTCCGCCCCTCCCCGGACGCCGCCCGGGCGTCGTGGGTGGCCGCCGCGTGGCCGCCATCCGGCCTGTAGAGTTGCAGTGGACCCGCGCCCCCGCCGCGCGACTGGCAGGAAAGGACTCCCATGGCCTACGTCGATCGATCGGTCGCCTCGAGCATCGCGGCCCGTCACCCCGCCGCGAGCCCCGCGTTCGGGGGCCGCTTCGGCGGCGCCGCGCGGGCCGTGGACACTCCCGGGCCGGCCGACGCCCCCGAACAGACGACGCTGCCCCGCGACCGGTTCCGGGACCTCACGGCGCTGGCCCTTCTGGCCGGGTGCCTGTTCACGATCGCGGCGCTGGCCACGTTCGATCCCGCCGACCCGCCCCTGTCCCACGGGTTTCCACCGCATGCCCGGGCGACGAACGCCTGCGGCGTCCTCGGGTCGGTCGTGGCGAGCGGGCTCTACGCCTGGTTCGGACTCGGCGCCTGGGCGCTGGTGGCGGCCCTGGCGGCCTGCGACGTCGTGCTGCTGCGACGCCGCGCCCTGCCCGACCTGCCCCTGCGGACGGCCGGCGCCCTCGTGGCGCTCGTCGGCATCTGCACCCTGCTGGCGATGTTCCTGCCGGACTGGATCGGACGGCCGATCTGGGGCCCGGGCGGCCATGCGGGCGCCGTCGGGCGGCACTTCGCCGAGGTCTATTTCGCCAGCACCGGCGCGGCGATCGTGGTGACGGCCGTCATGGCGGCCGGTCTGTTCCTCGCCTGCGATGCGGCCGTGCTCTGGGCCGTGGGTGGCGTCGCCTCGGCCGCTGTCGGCGCCGGGGCCGCCTGCGCGGCCGCCGCCAGCGGACTTTCGACGCGGCTGGCAGCGCGGGCGTCGTCTCCCGACGTCGAGGAGCCGGCGGCCGGGAACGCGGCGGCCTTCCCCGGGCTGCGGCTGCGGGCCGCGGCCCCCGCGGACGACGACGGAGAGGGCGACGAGGACGATGACGACGTCGAGATCGGCCCCGACGGCGACGCGGAGAGCGGCCCGGCGATCCGCGTCCGTCGCCGCGAGACACCGGCGGCTGCGGCCGTCGAACCGGACGAAGATGATCTCGACACCGGCGAGTCGGATGCGGACGATGCCGACGACGATGCCGCCGGGGATGCCGAGCCGGAGGCCGCGGAGGCCAGGCCGGTGGTGCCGATCAGGTCGCTGGCGAGCCGGCGCCGCAAGCCGGAACCGATCCAGATGGCCCCGGCCCCCGCGGCCGACTACGAACTGCCGTCCCTGGAGCTGCTCCTGCCCGCGGAGCAGCTGCGGCTCGACGAGCAGGAGCAGGAGGTCAGGGACCGGGCCCGCGTGCTCGAGAAGACGTTCGCCGACTTCGGCTTCAAGGTCCGCGTCGTCGAGATCGAGACCGGACCGGTCATCTCGCAGTACGAGATCGAGCTGGAGGCGGGCCTGCGTCTGGCCAAGATCGCCAACCTCGCCGACGACCTCGCCATCGCCCTGCGGGTGCCCAGCGTCCGCATCGTGGCCCCGATTCCGGGCAAGAACTCCGTGGGGATCGAGGTGCCCAACACCACCCGCCAGATGGTCCGGCTCCGCGAGGTGATCGAGGAGACGCAGTCGAAGAGCCGCACCATGAAGATCCCGCTCTACTTCGGCAAGGACGTGGCGGGCAACCCGATGGTGTTCGACATGGCCAGCCTGCCGCATCTGCTCATCGCCGGCCGCACCGGCACGGGCAAGAGCGTGTGCCTGAACTCCATCATCGTGTCGATGCTGATGACGCGGCGGCCCGACGAGGTGCGGATGCTGATGATCGACCCCAAGATGGTCGAGCTCACCCCCTACAAGTCGCTGCCGCACCTCATGCACCCCGTGGTGACCGACATGAAGAAGGCGGAGGCGATCCTGGCCTGGGCCGTCGACAAGATGGAGGAGCGTTACGCGATGCTCGCCCGGGTCGGCGTGCGGCACCTGTCGCAGTACAACCAGCTCGGTCGGGAGGAGCTGCTGCGGCGGTTCAACCCGGAGACCGACGAGGAGGCGGCGGCCATCCCCACGACCATGCCCTACATCGTCATGATCGCCGACGAGATCGCCGACATGATGATGACCGCCGGCAAGGAGATCGAGCAGCACATCATCCGGCTGGCGCAGAAGAGCCGGGCGGTCGGCATCCACCTGATCCTCGCCACGCAGAAGCCCACCGTCGACGTCATCACGGGGCTCATCAAGAGCAACCTGCCGGCCCGGATCGCCTTCCAGGTGGCCAGCCGGACCGACAGCCGCGTCGTGCTCGACGAGTGCGGCGCCGAGCGGCTGCTCGGCAACGGCGACATGCTCTTCCTCTCCCCCGGCACCAGCCAGATCCTGCGCGGCCAGGGCACCTACCTCTCCGACGAGGAGATCGGCCGGGTCATGGCCGCGATCGGCACGAGCGAGCCGCAGTACGCCGCGGAGCTGGTCAACCTCCAGCCGGCGCCGTCGGCCGACGCGCCGAAGGGATCGGCCGGCAAGGATCGGGACGAGATGTACGAGGCGGCCGTGGAGGTGGTGATCCGGGAGGGCCGCGGCAGCGTGTCGCTCCTGCAGCGGGCCCTCGGCGTGGGCTACGGCCGCGGGGCCCGGCTCATCGACTTCATGGCGGAGGACGGCGTGGTCGGCCAGTACGCCGGCTCGCAGGCCCGCGAGGTGCTCGTCACCATGGAGCAGTGGGCCGAACGCAACGGCACCACGGCGCCCGCCCCCGACCCCGCCCCCCGCAGGCTGAAGATCCAGCCGCACGCCGCGGCCGCGCCGGCGATCGACGAGGAAGAGGACGAGGACGAAGACGATCAGGACGAGGGCGACGACCAGGAGCAGGAGCAGGACGACCTCGGCGACGAGGACGAGTCGGGCGACGACGACTCCTACGAGGAAGACGTCGACCCCGAGGACGACGACCTCGAGGACGCCGATCCCGAGGACGATGACGGCGGGGACGCCACGGACGACTGACACCCCGAGGCCCCGTCGCGGCACGGCGGCCGAATTCCCCCTATACTCGCGGTCCCGACCGCGGCCGTCCGTGCCGCCCGGGGCAGAGGACGCAGGCGTGCGCAGGATCGAGATCTACGACACGACACTCCGTGACGGCTCGCAGGGCGAGGGCGTCAACTTCTCGCTCGAGGACAAGCTCGCCATCACGCGGCGGCTCGACGAGGCCGGCATCGACTTCATCGAAGGCGGCTACCCGCTGTCGAATCCCAAGGATGCGCAGTACTTCGCCCGCGTCCGCGACCTGCCCCTGCGGCACTCGAAGGTGTGCGCCTTCGGCATGACCCGCCGACGCGGGATGGAGGCCGCTGAGGATCCGGGCATGAAGGCCCTGCTCGACGCGGGCACGAGCGTCGTCACCATCGTCGGCAAGACCTCCGCGTTCCACGTCACCGAGGTGCTCGGCGTGTCGCGGGAGGAGAACCTCGCGATGATCGCCGACACGGTGCGGCACCTCGTCGCGGCCGGCCGCGAGGTGTTCTACGACGCCGAGCACTTCTTCGACGGCTGGAAGCTCGACCCCGACTACTCCGCGGCGACCATTCGCGCCGCCGCCGGGGCCGGCGCGACACGGATCGTGCTCTGCGACACCAACGGGGGCACGCTTCCCGGCGAGATCGCCACGATCGTCGGCGAGGCCGCCGCCGCCCTGCGGTCGGGCGGCGCCGACGTCCCGCTGGCGATCCACTGTCACAACGACTGCGACGTCGCCGTCGCCAATTCGCTGTCGGCCGTGGCGGCGGGCGCGGTGCAGGTGCAGGGCACCGTCAACGGCATCGGCGAGCGGTGCGGCAACGCGGATCTGATCTCCGTGATCGCCAACCTGTCGCTGAAGCTGCCGGGGCACGCGGTCCTGGCCGGCGGCGACGGCGCCGCGGCTCGACTCACGGAACTCTCCCGGTTCGTGTACGAGACGGCGAACATGTCGTACCGCTCCGGCCAGCCGTTCGTGGGGTCGAGCGCCTTCGCCCACAAGGGCGGGATGCACGTCCACGCCATCGCCAAGGCCACGGAGTCGTACGAGCACATCCCGCCCGAGGCGGTGGGCAACGCCCGACGCATCCTCGTCAGCGAACTGTCGGGCCGCTCCAACATCGCCGCGCTGGTCAGCCGTCCCGACGTGAAGAACGACCGGGCCCTGCTCGACAGGGTGCTCGCGGAGGTCTGCCGTCTGGAGAACGAGGGCTGGCAGTTCGAGGCCGCGGGGGCGTCTTTCGACCTGCTCGTCGACCGCTTGGCGGGAACGTTCCGCCCCGCCTTCGAGACGCTCGCCTACAACGTGACCGTGGAGAGCCGGGCCGGCGCCGGCGTGCGGACGGAGGCCACCGTGAAGCTGGTCGTGGGTGGCACCGCGCGGCACGAGGTGGCGGAGGGGGACGGTCCGGTCAACGCGCTCGACGCCGCGCTCCGCAAGGCGCTCGGCGGGGCCTATCCGACGCTCTCGCGGATGCACCTGCTCGACTACAAGGTGCGGGTCATCAACGCCCAGGAAGGCACCGCAGCCAAGGTGCGGGTGTCGATCGAGAGCACCGACGGGGACGCCGTCTGGGGGACCGTGGGCGTCAGCGAGAACGTGATCGAGGCCAGTTGGCTGGCCCTGGCCGACTCGTTCCACCACTTCCTCGGCCACACGTACCGCGGCTGACGGGCGGCCTGCGGCCGGCCCGGCCGCATCCGCCGGCGTTCGCTGCCCGGGCGGCGGTCGCGTCAGAGGCCGGCCGGGTACACGAGCGGCCGTTCCGCGGCTTCGAGCACGGCGATCGTGCGGGTGGCCAGATCGAGGGGATAGCGGTCTGCCTTGTCGGCGGGCGTGTCACCGTGCTGCGGCTGCAGCGATTCCCGCAGGCGGCGCAGGGCCGGGAGCGCGGGCCGGGCTCGCTCCCCGAGCCGGTCGAGGACGTTGAGCGCCTGGAGCCGCGGTCCGGGGGCACCGGCGTCGAGCGCCCGCGTGAGGGCGTCGAGCGCGGGGGCCGGACGGCCTCCCGCGGCGACCGCCTCGGCCGCGGCCACCCGCACGGCCGCCGACGCGTCGTCCAGCCGTCGCTGGAGGCTCGCGAGGACGTCGTCCGGCAGGACCGCACCGCGGGCGGCGGCGGTCGTGCAGCCCTGCGCGGCCCACCAGCGGATCGGCTCGGATGGATCGTCAAGCGCCGCCGCCAGGGCCGGCAGCCGCGCGGAATCGCCGTCGGAGGCCGCCAACGCCATGTCGCACACCCGCGCGACGGGAAACGCCACGGGGTCCCGGGATCGCTCGTAGCCCTCGTGGACCGACCCCTCGGGGAGCAGGCCGTTGTCACGGATTTCGATCATCGTCTCCCGCAGCACCAGCCGGAGCCGGTCGAGATCGGCCCGGTGGCGTGGATCGGCGGCGAGGCTCCGGACGTTGTCGGGATCGGCCGCGAGGTCGTAGAGTTCCTCGGTGGGCTTCGGTCCCCAATAGCGGGCCGTGTCGGCCGACAGCCCGCCCGCGCGGGCCGCCTCCGCCCACGACCGGTAGCCGCGACCGCGGAACATGTAGGCGAGCGGCACGACGTAGGGAATGTCGGGGCGGAAGTGGCGGATGTAGAGCCAGCGGCCGTCGCTGACCGACCGCGACATGTCGTACCGCTCGTCCATGCGGTCGCGGGTGCAGAAGGCGTGGCCCCCGCTCCGCGGCGCCGGTCCGGCGAAGGGGCGGCCATGCCCGGGTTGCGGTGCCGCGACGCCCGCCAGCGCGAGGACCGTGGCCGCGAAGTCGACGAATCCGACGGGGCCGCCGTGCCGCGTGCCGGGGGCGGATGGCGCGAGGTGCCTCCAGCGGGGAGGCACGTGGACGATCAGCGGCACGCGGGTGCCGCTGGCCTGCAGGAAACGCTTGCTCCGGGGGGTCACTCCGCCGTTGTCGCCGAAGAAGAAGACGATCGTGTCGTCGGCGAGGCCGTCGGCCTCGAGGTCGCGGAGCTTGCTGCCGATCTGGGCGTCCAGCACGGCGAGCCGGTCGGCGTGTCGCGCCCAGTCGGCCCGCATCGCCGGCGTGTCGGGCTGATAGGAAGGAATGCGGACGTCGGCCGGATCGGTCGGTGTCGCCACCGGCTGGTCGTCACGCTCCGGAAACAGGCAGCTCTCGTGGCTGACCTCGTGGTTGAAGACGGCGAAGAACGGCTGGCCGGTATCGGGACGGTCGCGGTAGTGCGCGGCCTTGCCCGACGCGTTCCACTCCCGTCCGACGTCGATGGGGGCGTTGTAGTCGGTCTTGGCGTTGTTGGTGGTGTAGTAGCCGGCGGCCCGCAGCAGCGCCGGGAAACCGGTGAGGCCGGCGGGGATCCCGCCCTGAGCCCGCATGTGGTGGGCGGGGCCGCAGGAGGCGGCGTGCAGGCCCGTGAGCAGCGTGAACCGCGACGGCGCACAGACGGGATTGGTGAAGCAGCGGTCGAAGACGATGCTCCGTGCCGCCAGGGCGTCGAGCGTGGGGGTGCGAGCCAGCGCGTCGCCGTAGCAGGCGAGGCTCGAGGCGGACGTATCCTCGGCGACGAGCCAGAGGATGTTGGGACGGCCGGCGGCGGCCTGTCGCCGTTTTCGGCCGCCACCCCCGGAGGGCCGGGCGGGCCCCTCCGCGTCGGCGTCGTCCGGCCCCTGGCCGCGGTCGAGAGCCTTCGGCCGGGCGTTCGCGAACCGGTCGAGGACGGCGCGGAGCTTTCCGGCGGCCGCCGCGGCCGCACCGTGTGCCGACCCGGCCGGCACCGGCGACCGCTCGTCCGGGTCGGCGTCGAGGTCGTAGAGCGTGCCGTCGGCGTAGAGCTTGTGGTGTTTGTCGAAAGCGAATTCACGGACTTCCCGCGAGCGTTTCAGCCGGGGGGAGTACCAGCAGTAGATCCACTCCCGGGGGCTGCCGCGTTCGCCACGCAGCTGCGTGGCGAAGCTCTGGCCGTCGCCGCCCGGAGGGGCGGCCAGCCCGGCGACCTCGCAGATCGTCGGCAGGACGTCCACGGCCGTCACCAGGTCGTCGCAGACGCGGCCCGCGGGGATCCGGCCGGGCCAGCTGGCGATGCCGGGCACGTGCATGCCGCGATGCGTCGTCCGCCCCTTGCCCCCCTCCACGCTCGTGCCCTTGAACCGGCTGACGACACCGCGGCCGGTGCCGTTGTCTCCGAGAAACAGAACGAGCGTGTCGTCGCGCAGGCCGAGCGCGTCGAGCCGGTCCATCAGCCGACCGATCAGCTTGTCCATGAAGGCGGTCATGTCGGCGAAGTGACGGGGATCGTCGTTGACCCGTTCGCCGACGGCCCGCGGGTCCCAGTCGTCGCTGTCGGGAGTGGGCTGGAACGGGGAGTGGGTGAGCATCATGGGGTAGTAGAGGAAAAACGGCCTCCCGTCCCCCGCCGCCGCCCGCCGCGCGAGAAACTCCAGCGCGAAGTCGTTCACGAGTGTCGGCCCGTACTCGCCGTCGCGGAAATCCTTCTCCACCCCGTCGATCTCGAGGCCCGGGTTGGCGTACCGCGGCGGCCGCCGCGTGTGCTGCCAGAGAAAGCTCTCCTGGAAGCCGGCCTGGCGGGGCTGGTTCGGGTCGTGCCCGAGCTGCCACTTGCCGCAGACGGCCGTGGCGTAGCCGGCATCCTCGAGGACGTTCGCGAACGTCCGTTCCCCGGGCGGAAGCACGCCGAAGCGGACGTAGTTGCGGACGTTCGACCGTCCAGTCATCAGCTCCAGCCTGGTCGGCGTGCAGAGCGGCTGCACGTAGCAGTGCGTGAACCGCAGGCCCGTCGCCGCCAGCCGGTCGAGGTGCGGGGTGCGGTAGGACTCGCCGCCGTTCGCGGCGACGCACTCGTAGCCGAAGTCGTCGGCCACGATCAGCACGATGTTGGGCCGGGACGACGGCGGGGCGGCGGCCGCCGTCCCGCCGAGGCAGGCGATGATCAGGCAGAGCAGTCGTGCATGCGGTCTCATGGACTCGTCTCCCGCTGGCCGTCGGCGCGGCCGCCCGTGCCTCGGTTCCTGCCCCGCCCGGCCTCCGGGCGCGGGCTCCGCGGGCCGCGGGGCCGGTCCGCCTGCGGATCGTACGCCGGATTCGGTCCCGCTGGCAGCGCCGCCCGCGTCTCAAGCTGCCATCGCCGGAGCGTCGCCGTCATGGCCCGCGTGCGGGCGGGCTCCCGGGCCGAGAGGTCGTGCGTCTCGTGCGGGTCGGCCCGCAGGTCGTAGAGCTCGACGTGTCCGCCGTCCTCGAAGAACTCGACGAGCTTGTAGTCGCCCTCGCGGACGGCGCTCGCCGGGGTCGCCCGGCCCACGTAGCAGGGGAAGTGCCAGAACAGCCGGGGCCGATCCACCGCGGCCCGGCCCTCGAGCACGGGCACCAGGCTGACGCCGTCGAGCACCTGGCCCGGCGGCGGGGACAGGCCCGCCAGTTCGAGCAGCGTGGGATGGAAGTCGATGCTCGACACCGGGGCATCGCACGTCGAGCCGGGCCGGATGTGGCCCGGCCAGGAGATCGCCAGCGGCACGCGGATGCCCCCCTCGTAGAGCTGTCCCTTGCCGCCCCGCAGGGGCGGGGTGAACTGCGGCGTGCCGCCGTTGTCCGACGTGAAGATCACGATCGTGTCGTGGGTGAGCCCCAGCCGCGCGAGCGCCGCCACGAGGCGGCCGACGTTCTGGTCGACCGCCTCGACGGTCGCGGCGTGGGCCGGATCGTCGCGGCCGTCGGCGTCGCGGGCCTTGCGTTCGTACTTCGCCAGCAGTTCGGGCTTGGGGTCGAACGGCGCGTGGACCGCGTGGTCGGGGAGATAGGCGAAGAACGGCCGGTCGCGGTGCCGCTCCACGAAGGCGAGCACCTCGTCGGTGAGCCGGTCGCTGAGATACCTGCCCGAGGCGTCGAAGTAGGCGTCCTTGCCGAACTGGATCGTCTCGGGAAAGACGACGGTCTCGAATCCCTGCCCGTCGGGCGTGACCGGGCCGGTCCGTCCGCGGCCGAGGTTCCACATCCCGAAGAAGCCGGTGGCGTAGCCACCGGCACGGAGCGACTCGGCGACCGTGACGACGTCGGTCGAGAGTTCCGCTTCGCTCTCGGCCGCGACGAGCTTGTGCCAGGCGGCTCCCGCGGGCTGCCGGGGATCGACGACGGTGTAGATGCCGTGCCGCGGCGTGTACTGGCCCGACAGGAGGCAGGCCCGCGTGGGCGCGCAGTTGGGCGCGCTGGCGTACGCCTGCCGGAACACCATGCCGCCGCGTGCCAGCCGGTCGATGTGCGGAGTCTCCACGAACGTGTTGCCCATGAATCCCACGTCGCGCCAGCCCATGTCGTCCATGAGGATGAGGATCACGTTGGGCGGGCGCGGCCCTCCCGCGGCCGGTGCGGCCCCGTCTGCGGTCCGGGCGGGAAGGGGGCCGCCGAGACAGGCCAGCAGGATCGCGACGCCGGCCGTCGCCAGGGACGCGGGCCGCGTCATCGCCCCGCCCCGCGGTCGTACGTGAACGTGAGGGTGCCTTCCGCGAGCGTGAGGTCGCGGATCGCGTCGAGCAGCGTCGCGCGGGTGGCGGCGGAGATCCGGGGCCGGGCCGAGACCGCGTAGACCGTGAGGTGGTAGGTCTTCGCTCCGGGGCCCTTCGAGCACATCGGGTCGTACTCGGCCCGCCGCTTGTCGTTGAGCCCGGTCGTGCCGACGCCGCGGGAGCCCCTCGCGAGGCTCGTCACGTCCGCCGGGATGTCGTACACGATCCAGTACGACTTCACCTGGTCCGGGGCCTCGTGCCAGAGGATCACGGCGTAGGACTGCGTGCCCGCCGGGCCGGCGGGCCACTCCAGCGGCGGCGAGACGCCCGCTCCGTCACAGGTGAACTCCCGGGGCAGGCGGCCGTCGGGGCCGATCGCCGCACTCGTGACGGCGAGTCGGCCGACGCGGGTTCCGGCCGCCGCTCGCCCGGAGCCCCCTCCCTCCTTCCCTGGCGGTCGGCCCATGGCGGACTGCGGCCCCGGCCCGCGGCGGCGCGGCGCGTAGGTTTCGCTCGTCCGCTTGCCGTTGGGATCGGTGACGTCGAACACGACGGCGCCGTCCTCGCCGGAGCGGTACTCGACCGTTCCCCTCCGGCCGCCGACCTCGTAGGTGAGCCGTCGGCTGTCGGGGGTGGGCGACGTGAAGCCCACGATCGTCGCGCCCCGCAGCGGCGGCTGCGCCGGCCGCACGGGCTCGGCCCGCGGCTGCGGATCGACCTGGCCGTCCCGCTCGGTCACCACGCCGTGGAAACCGCCGTTGAGGTACGGATACGCCCGCGTCGCGTGATAGTGATAGCGGCCGGCGGCGTCTTCGTGGCCGTTGAACCGGTCCAGCCCCCGCACGGGGGAGCCGTCGGGCTCCTCGTAGCCATAGATCGGATACCCGTCGAGGGCGTAGGCGATCGGCATCCCCTTGCCCACCTGCTTCTCCAGATGCACCGGGGCGAGGTGGTAGTGGTAGTCGTCTGCCCGTCCGCAGTGGCCGCCGTGCTCGTCGAGTTCGCCGATGAGGGAGGCATCCTCGCCGCGGTTGTTGAGGGGATTGAAGATCGGCACGCCGTTGACCGCCAGCGCGATCGCCCCCCGCAGGAAGCGGTCCTTCGTGCTCATCGGCGTCGCGGCCGGCACCGGCTCCAGCGGGATCCGCCAGGCGTTGTCGCCGACGTACCGCTGGGGCAGCGGCACCTGCTGCTGCCAGGCGCGGATGCCGACCATCAGCGGATGGTCGGGGACGCCGTTCGACTCGACGTAGAAGAAGCGGTCGTCGCTCCGGCACGCGATCGACCGCCGTTCCACGAACGGTGCGAAGGCCCGGGCGATGTCCGCTTCCGCCGGCCGCTGCAGTCTCGCCGCCGTGAGCCGCACCGGCGTGGGGGCCGTCGGCGGCGGATCGGCGGCGACGGGGGGGGCCACCGCCGCGGTGCGGTGCCGGTGCCAGGGGTGCGCGATCGCGCCGGCCGGCGCGAGCACGGCCACGACCGACACGGCGAGGCCCGCGATCGCCGCCGCGTTCGTCTTTCGAAGGTGCGTCATGGTCTCGGCGTCCTCTCCGTATCCCCGCCGTCCGGCCGGTTCTTTCCTCCCCGCTTCCCGCGGCCCGGCGGCGGG
>Ga0214917_10001079_pt1 | contig 35686 bp, 26 predicted proteins | sample LL_1208_BB_MetaG_FD_177983 | JGI IMG/M metagenome (GOLD analysis project Ga0214917, IMG submission 177983) | Freshwater microbial communities from Lake Lanier, Atlanta, Georgia, United States - LL_1208_BB | ecosystem: Environmental > Aquatic > Freshwater > Lake | place: USA: Georgia | collected... | reverse complement strand
CCGACGCGGCCAGCATCACGATGGTCGCCAGCCCAATCCCATTAATGCCCAACAAGACATGCGCATGACCGCCACCCAACCAAAAGGCACTTCCAATCCAGGTCAAAATCAACGTATATATGACAAAAAACCGTTCAAGGCGACCCTCCACCCACCGTTTAAAATACGATTCATAGTGGATGAGCCCGAACAAAATTAACGACACGGCCATCGACAACCAATAGATGGATAAAAATCGTGCAGACACGTCGTGAATCGATACAAACACAATCGACAGTGCGCCCACCAGTCCCCAGGACACCCCAAACTCCCATTCGGGGCGACTCCCACGAACTTTTGCGGCGAGCAAGTTAACAAACGCGCCAAACGCCACCACTATCAGACCCATGCTCATGCTTCCAGGTGCCATCCCTTCAAGTCCTTCGGACAACGTCACCGCCTCAATCCCAATGACACCCAAAATCGCGGTAACAACAATACTTTGAACAATCGCGGTCTTGGTCCAACTACGATGTACCAATTCGATCAAGGTGGATGGTATCCCGATCGGATTTCGGAGATCGTAATGACCCAAACCCGGATACGCCGCCACAATATCGTCGTTTGTACGATCCAAGCTGGTCATCATGACCCGAGACGAGAACACAATAAATAATGCATGGACCAGAACACCCAAACCCAAAATGACGCAAATCATGGTCACTTGATGTTGAATACCGTGCTGGAACGATTGCGTCGCGATCAACTCGGGAGACCACTCTGACGGCACATCCAAGTGGCTGGCGACCGCCGCACCCAGTTGAAACCAATTTCGCGAGATTGCTTCGGTAATAATCGTCAACCAAACCCAAATGTCCAAGACCGACACGGATATCAGCACCGATATCAACGCCCGACCAATGTGATCCACCCGATGAAAATCATCGGATTTGAGACTGGATCCAATTCGGTTCACAACCAACGCAATGGTAACTGCGAGGGTAGTGGCTCCAAATAATCCCCAAATCAACAACACGATTGAAATCGCGTGGTGGAACTTTAGCCACACCATCACGGCGCCGACCGCCGCAACCCCACCCAGAATGGTCCCGAAAAAAACGCATTGCTTGGCAATAAACGTCCGCAAACTATTACTAAAAAACGATTGCAGTGCCGATTCGGCTTCATCGTTAGAGGTCGCCGACCCGATACGCCGCAATTGAAGTCCCGCCCACAATATTGTAACTGCACAAATCACCGGAACCAACCAATGCCAAACCGGGAAAACAGTACTCGCTATCATAACCGCTCCTTAAATGAGTTAGCCCTACAGTTCCCGCCCGACTCACAACCCAAACATCCTAAAATTTAAGCCACCTACCTCCTACTCATCCATCAAAAAACTCAAAGGCAATAAATATCCAGAAATTTTTTTTTAAATATGCCGATAACTAAGTTAATCAGCGTCTCAATCGCAGAGCATTTTTTAGGAGCATTGCCATGACCGCCCATTTCTCGACCCAATTCTTTAAACGAGTCGCGACACGTCGCCGAAATCCAGGTATGAGGAAACTCGAATCGATTCAACTTTCGCCAATTCAATCCCCCCCTGACGGTCTTCCGATCGATAGTCCATTTGTCACAACGAGACGCCCAGACAAACGCAACGCTCAAACAGCCGAATTGGAATTGTCCCCAATCGGGTTCAGTAGCGACTCCGAAGTAGCCCCGCCAAGCCCCCCAACTGAAGACAACCGAAATATCACCTACCGCCGATCACAGCGAACCAAACCAATAATCGAACCGGATACCGACGAATTAAACCCAAAACGACCCAAAATCGCACAACAAGACGATCATAGCCGCCAAATTGAGGTTCGATTAAGCGAGTTTACAGCAGCGGTAGTGGCAATCGTTGGCACGAAGATTGATCCCCCAGTAACTAAAAATGCATTGGAGATGGTCACTCGATTTGGCGACCTTCATCTGTCAATCACCCCAGACACCCCGGCCCCGATTTCCAACACCTACAAATCATCGTTGGTTGCGTTATACAAATGGGCACAATATGACCGGCAATTGGGTAGCGCCATCCGCAAAAAAATCGCAGACATAGACCCGTCTGTAAAGGTAGAGTGCGCAAGAGGTCCCGTCCAAATACTACTAGATTCGCTTGTGGGTGCACTATAAATTCAATGGGTTATTTCAAAATAATTGCCAACAACATTTCTGGCAGTCCATCCCAAACAAAAGCGGACGTTATCCTGGGTATTTTGGGTAAACTGCCCAAAAATGATCGGTCATTTAATGACTACATGGCCCGGTTTGCTCAATTACTGATTGATGATCCCGGGAGCATATCGCTAAATACCGAATGTCTCGCCGTCATATATGCCTTAAAACAACGAAAATTCGAAATTAAAGCCCCAGTATATGACTCACTCCCTCAATCATCGTTTCTCAAATACGCAATTGCAATGACTTCTAGCAAAACCGCCGAGATCGACGATACCAACCTTCGCCACTTTTTGGATTGTGATCGTCTACCTGACATGCCCACGTTGTACATCAATCTCATCACCCAATGGAGTGACCGAGGCTATCAACTAAATTCTGTGGACTGGGTCAATATTACCGCCCTTTCACGAGACCGAGATAATCCAGAATATCTCACCGCAAGAGCCATAATCAGCACCGACTTTGGCGCTGCCGCGGCATTTTTAACGGCCGACGAATTTACCACTCACTTGAATATTTTAAAATTAGCATCCGCAGAAAATCTACACATTCAAATCCGTGACTTTTTAGCAACTGCAGAATATGACGTCGCTAATACCCATATCGAAATTTTGGTACGACAACATAGTCGTCTTTTAAATACCGTAATTGACTACGTATTCAATTCATTGACCGCCGATGATCAAGACGCAATAAAACGCCTCACTCATGCTGCAAAATCCAAACCGCTGTTGGTCCAATATTATCTCACATCACTGCGCAACCAATCACAGGCAGGGAATTCGTATCCATGGCCAATTTTAACCGAATTGATTAAACTCGAGTTACCCGCGCCTGCAAAGGTCTACATCGAATCCGTTCTCAATCGGGCACCAACCAGGCATCTCGCCGATTATTTAAAGTTGGTATTAAGGTCCCGATTCGCTGGCACCGTAAAGATGATCCTAAGCATGCCAGTAATGAAATCGATTACACTGTCCCATCTTTTAAATGAGGCCTCGTGGGCAAATTCCAGGTACGCAAACGAGCTGTTGCATTCTGCGTTTCCACCACCCGTGGGAACCTCTTCAGATGGCACAAACGGCCAACTGATCAGACGTATATTTAATCTTGCATACGTTAATTCGTTGCCACACCACGAGCAATTGTTATTCGACACTCTCGATCCCATTTACAAAAGAATTGCAATGTTACCAGCATATCCTCTCCATTGCGGGAAGGCCTTTAACATTTCAGCTTTCGACGGTTAAATCACGACGTTGACACATCCGCATAATTGAGACTTAATATCAAAACATTATTGATACTGACTCTCAGTATTAATTTGATCAATTAGGAGAAGCCAATGTCCAAACGATTAATCACAACCGCAGTGGCTGCTGCGATACTTGCATTCGCTACCATCTGATCAAGAGTTTATAAGTAGCAATTCTGACGGGCGAGCCCGGCTCACAAAACTCGTCAGCAAGCTGACAGACACCAGTACAGACCTAAGCACATTATCCGTCAAATTGACCGGATCAGGGGTAGTGGGTGATGGCGACTAAACCTCGACTTTGGGCAACATTTCTCTGTTTCGCCATCCTATCGACCCTGTAATGCTGGCGAACCGTTCTTGGCACTACTCCTTCGGCTCAGCATCCCCGGAACAGATTCCCATGGCGGCCCCTTGGATGAGCCGACTTATGGTGGGCAACTCCAAAACTTCGTCGCGCCAACCGATAACACCTCAATTCAACCAGAGGGCACGCCCCAATTGACATTTTCGACCGTATCGGGGCAGTTTGGAGACGGAGAAACCTACGAACTCGCCCAACCTCACTTCACTATCCAAGATCTCATGTACGGGGCGATGGACCCCAGCACCATGATTTCGCCCCGAACAGCGCCTCCGATGATTGGACTTGGCCTCCTCGAAGATGTCCCAGAATCAGAAATTCTCAAAAATGCAGACGCCAACGACCAAAACGGGGACGGTATCTGAGGACGACCAAACTATGTTTGGGATGTTGAAGACAATCGCACCAAACTCGGACGATTTGGTTGGAAAGCCAACCAGCCCACATTGCGCCAACAAGTTGCGGGGGCGTTTTTGGGGGACATCGGGATTACATCTTCAACCTTCCCTAACGAAAATCACAGCCGCAACCAATCCGCACTCAGCGCCTTGCCGAGTGGGGGCAATCCAGAGCTCACAGAATTGATATTGTCTCGGGTTACCACTTATGTCCGAAATCTTGCCGTCCCGGGCCGGCGCGACATCGGCAATTCGGAGGTCAAAAAAGGCGAAAACCTCTTTTATCAAGCCAAATGCACGGCCTGCCACTCACCGCAACTGCGATCATCGAAGGGCATTATCCGACCATTCACCGATATGCTGCTACATGACAGGGGACCTGGACTGGCTGACAATCGACCCGACTTCGAAGCCGACGGTCAAGAATGGCGAACCCCGCCGTTGTGGGGCATTGGATTGGTCGAAAAAGTCAATGGCCACACCCGATTTCTTCATGACGGACGCGCCCGAAATCTCCAAGAAGCCATTTTATGGCATGGCGGTGAGGCCACAGCCTCCAAAGAGGCATTCCGAACCATGTCACGATCCGACAGAACCGCTATGATCAAGTTCTTAAATTCGTTATAACCATTTCACATGCCCCCATTCTTCGATCGTTATCCGAACAAAGTCCGTCAATGCATCCCTCACAATCTTGAATTCGCCAGATCTTCATCGTATAAACAAATGTTATGTCGGATCCAATAATCCTCTTTTTCATATTAGGAGTCATTGCAGGTTCAATCCGATCCGAGCTTAGGCTCCCTACCCAAATCTATGAATTTGTCAGTATTGTCCTGCTTCTGTCGATTGGACTGAGAGGGGGAATAGAACTCTCTCATCTGCCATTTTTCGAATTAGCACCTCAAGTCATAGTGGTCTTTTTGATGGGCATCTTAATCCCGATACTCGCGTTTCCCATTCTTCGGTTAGCCGGAAAGTTCAGTCGCGCAGACGCCGCCTCAATCGCAGCCCATTACGGTTCCGTCAGCGTAGGCACCTTTGCAGTTGCCACCACCTACATGGCAGCCAGAGGCGTCTTCTATGAAGCTCACATGCCATTACTGCTGGTCATATTAGAAATCCCCGCCATCATCGTCGGCATATTGTTGGCCAAGGGCCTAAAAAATCAAAAATGGGGCGGGGTCCTGCATGAAATATTTGCTGGTAAAGGAATCGTCTTATTGATTGGGGGGCTACTCATCGGCCTCATTACCGGCGAGAAAGGGATCATGCCCATCCACCCCCTCTTTTTTGACTCCTTTAAAAGCATCCTCGCGTTATTCCTCATGGAAATGGGGCTACTCGCTTCGTCCAAACTTGGGGCATTACGTCATTATGGGCTGTTCTTACTGGCATTTGGAATTGGCATGCCACTGGTGTCATCGCTAATCGGTATTGGCCTCGGACTACTATTAAAATTTTCAGTGGGGGGCACCGCAATGCTGGGCATAATGGCAGCCAGCGCGTCGTACATCGCAGTCCCTGCTGCCATTCGAATTTCAGTCCCCGAAGCCAATCCCACGTTATCGTTAACCGCGTCGTTAGGGGTCACATTCCCGTTTAATGTATTAGTCGGAATTCCAATATATTACCAACTCGCCATTAAAGCGTACGCACTATTCGGAGGATAATCGATGACAACTAATGCGCGCACACTGCTAACTATTATCACGGAAGCCTCAATTGAATCCAAATTAATCCACGAGATTGAATCTCTGGGGGCACATGGCTTTACGATTACAGAGGCCAGGGGAAAAGGACAACGTGGCGTACGAAATGCGGACTGGACAACCCAAACCAATATCAAAATTGAAATCATCTGCACTCCCGATACAGCCACTAAAATTTCAAGCCATTTACAAGAGAACTACTTTCAATACTACGCGATGATCATGTTTACCCATGAGGTGTCCGTTTTAAGAGCCAATAAATTTTAAAATTGCCTTCAAAAATTTTATAAAAATTGCCCCTCAATAAATTGTCTGCAATTTTTTATAATTCATTCCGATAATTGGGCATAGCGGTGAAACCGAAATGACTCTCCGCACCTTCCCCCAATTTAAAGGAGCCTCCAATGAAAGCGATCACATCCGGACAATATCTATCATTCCTTCAATCGTTCGGATTAACATTGACCAACACAACCGGGGGGAACCAGCCCGTAACATCGGATAGCTATCGCATTGCGAAAGAAGCGGGGCTACATACATTGATAGTCGGCCACGACGCCCCCATCGTATTTTTGGAACCCGACCTCTTCATTAACACGGTTAAGGCAACGGAAGCATCGCTCAAAGTTCAACTCTTTAACTAAATTCCTGCAACCCAAAGTAATTCTGAGTTGTCTTAACGGACAACTAAAACGAATTAATTTGGAGTCCATTATTATGAATTATTTATTATACGCACTTCTCTGTAGTTCCTTAATTGCAGGGCTATCAATGCCAACCTTCGCAGACGGTCATGGCAAGGGTATTCCACCGGAAAAGATAATCGAGAAGCGGATCGAAGATCTGAAAAAGAATCTCGCCCTCACCGACGACCAGATTGCCCAAATCAAAACCATTCTTGACCAATCCATCCCAAAACCGGATACCCGCATAACGCCTGCGGAGCGGAAAGCCAAATTCGACGAAGTTGAAACCAAAATTATTGCGATTCTGACTCCCGATCAAAAATCAAAATACGATCAATACAAAGCCGAATTTAAGACCAAGACCAAAACCGAATTCCACGCAAAAGCAGTGGAACGCCTTAAAAACGACTTAAAATTAACCAACGACCAAACTGAAAAAGTGTCTAAAATTCTAGCCACCTATCAAGATGACATTATGAAAGTCGTCAAAAACGATCCCAAATTATCTGAAAGCAAGGGGCAATTCGCTGCGGCACGCAACCAACGCAACGAGGCACTCGAAGCTGTATTAACCGATGAACAAATGAAGCAATTCAAAAAGCGTCATGCCTTCGGACCGGCCAAAGATAAGCCACCGGTTCCCGAAGGATTCTAAATAAGCAAATGAGCACGGCAACTACCATTAGCCCGTCGTTCACCGTCGTCGGATCGGAGAGTCCCCGGTCCGACGAACACCTATTAGCCGATTTCATCGCCGGCAATGAATTGGCATTTGATACGTTATTTAGCCGCTTTAAAGACCGCATCTATCGATCGGCTCTTGGACTGATGACCAACGAAGATGACGCAGAAGAACTGACGCAAGATGTCTTTATCACACTCTATCGCAAGGGTCACCAATTCAAAGGAACCGCAGCATTGTCCAGCTGGCTTTATCGGATCACTCACAATCTCGGCAAAAACATGTTACTCCGCCGAAAATTAAAATACGCGGTGTCACTTGAATGGATCATGGACAGCGTACCCCATATCGGTGCGAGCTCCGATAGCAGTAGTCAAATCGATCAGGGCGAAACCATGGCCGAGATTTTAAAATTAATCCGTCGTTTGGATCCGTTGTCCCGCCACATCCTTACATTACGAGAAATTAATGAACTCAGTTACGAAGAAATTTCAGAAACAACCCAGTTGCCACTGGGCACCGTAAAGTCCCGTATTTCCCGTGCCAAATCCAAGTTACAGCAGTGGTCAACGCCCACAAAAATAAAGCGAGGTGAAGAATAATGAACGATCTCCTCAGACCGTTAAAAACCGCAACTGCCCCCAAGACCCTCCGACACGATATTTATCATAAAATGATGAAGCCTCAGCCTTCTCGGGTAAATCCATGGGTAGTCGTCGGTGCCATGGGGATGGCGGCATGGATCGCCATCATGATTGCCACGACGTCGCCAATAGAAACATTTGCAATGGATGAGATCACAGACACCTACTCCACCATCGATAATCCATGGGCACCACCAGCCGGAAACGCACTATCGCTATTGCATTAACCTTGGTAAAATCGGCCGCATGAATTCCACGCCTGAATATGCAGATACCCCGTGGGGCCGTTGGGAAGTATTGCTCGACTCCCAAGACTGTAAAGTTAAACGCCTTATTGTCAAACCAGGCCAACGATTAAGTTACCAAAAGCACCGACATCGGCAAGAAACATGGATGGTTGTGTCCGGGGTAGCCACAGTCACCTTAGATGGAATTGTCTCCCACTACCAGACCGGGGAAATCGCTCAAATCCCTTTAGGCGCAGCGCACCGTCTATCCAATACAGGCACCGACACACTCACCGTTATCGAAGTCCAACGTGGCACCTACTTTGGCGAAGACGACATTATTCGACTCGAAGACGATTACGGACGATCTAATTAAATGCCAGTTGCAATTCTCGGGGCTGGTGGAATGCTTGGAAAAGATTGTGTCGAGATATTCGAACAAACCTACGACATCGTTACATTCTCAAAAGCCGAACTCGATATTACCGACCCGATGGCGATTAATACCCAACTCTCGCAAGTCGTGGACTTAGACGTGGTGATTAATTGCGCCGCTTATACCAATGTAGACGGGGCAGAAACCCACCGAGACCTCGCCTTTTTAGCCAATGAAACCGGGCCTGCTTATTTGGCCGAATGGTGCGGCCAGCGCTCCGTCATCCTGGTTCATTTTTCGACCGACTACGTTTTTAACGGACAAGGCGACACACCCTACCCCGAAACCCACGCGGTTGCACCCATCAATGCGTACGGAGCCTCCAAACTGGCAGGCGAAATGGCGATTCGTGCCGCCGCTGAACAGCACTATATTTTCAGGATTCAATGGCTATACGGGCAATATGGCACCCATTTCGTTAAAACCATAACGGAGCTTCTTAGAACAAAACCTCAATTGTCCGTAGTCAACGACCAGATCGGTGCATTGACATGGACCCGAGACATCGCCACCACCGTCAAACGGGCCCTCCAACGTCGGATCCCGTATGGGACCTATCATCTTGCTGCAGATGGGTATGCATCATGGCATGAAGTAACCTGTAAAATTGCGGAAGTCCTCGAACTCACGACCCCAATCGTCGCCGTCGGGTCTGACACCTTCCACAGACCCGCACAGCGTCCCCATAATTCCAGATTAGACTGCAATAAATTATGGAAAACAGGCGTATCAAAAATTCCCCGGTGGGACGAACAATTAAGTCATTTTTTACAATTGATATAGGCCAATTCCGGTCAACAAAACGATTATTTCGTTTAAATGTAGTGAAATTTCAAGTCGACACGGGTCGATAACTGAATATCATGTCTCTCAAAATCTCGTATAAACGCATCAGTCTTTGTGAACAGATTGGGCAGCCTTTCGCGCTAATTCAGGAATGGATGACCGGAAAGACTGGCACTCTAAGCAGTAGCAGCAAGCATTCAATCAGAAAAGTAGTACCTGTCACAATCCACGTGCAACAAGCGAAACAACACACGGATATAGAGGCGTACCGATACGACCATCACGCAGGGACCTCAACGAAGTCAACTAAACCCCATGCGAACATAATCGATGAGTACCATGTTTTGGTAGAAAAAGAACCGAATAACTCAGCAATGGTCGCCTTGCAGCACATTACCATCGGTGCAAAAAAAGGATTCAAAACGGGTAAACACCTCGTCGTAGATGATGAAAAATCAGTTGCAAAACTGAATCGGCACCAGCTCGCGATGATTGCCATCCCTAAAGAAGCCCGTCGCCGATCATGGGACTTGACCCATCCGCACAGCCAACAGGCCCCCACTATCGATGAATTTTCTACCCATTATAACCACGAGATTAAAACCTGGGGCGAGAACCACATTACGCTCGCCCATTCAGTCGAAGCGGCATTCGAAGAATATGGCAAATGTAAGGGATCATTCGATCTTATCTGCCTCGACAATTGGATCGATGACCAAAAAATGCCTGGCATTCAAATTGCGGCAACCCTGCGAGAAGAGGGTTACCAGGGACCCATTATAATGATCACCTCGAGCGATCCAGACCAACTGACATTTTTACATGACGGGGCAGAATGCAGACTTAAAATGTGGCAAGTCATCGGGGAAACGCTCACGCCGATCGAGGTATCTGAAGCAACCGCGCAGTCCACGCTGTTATTGCCGCACAATGTCTACTATGTCAAAAAACCACTAACTCCCGGAGAATCCGTTCTAAAAAATATCATCCGACACCATTTTGAGTTAACAGACGCCGTACACGATTTCGATAATACCCACGATATTTCCCACCAAGGCACCCTAGCGTCAACCCATTCGATTAGTGAACACCCGGTCTTTCAAGAATTACAGGTTGCCGCTAAATGTCTAGCGGAATCCCGACCAACCGGAACAGTGGTCGGCACGCCTGATACCCGATTAACTAAAGCCCTACAGGTGTTAACCAAGCTATCTCAACTGGAGATTATCGACCCACCAGGAGACACGGCAATTTCATTCGGCACAATACCCACTGCGAGGGGGGGACGTGAACATATTACAACCTCAGCCCTCTCCCAAATTGGAATGGCAATGCCCGATCCCCACAAATATAGTGGTCAGTGGAAAGTTGACGCAAAACAAATCGCTACAGCAGCCTTGGACGAACTCGAGAAACACGACGCAGATACCGAAGAGAACACGCCAGATTCCCTAGTAGGGCAATTCTCTTAAGAGTCAACGTTCTAGAAAGGCTATCCCCATTAATTTTTAAATTTTAAAACGATATCGGGTGCAAGTGGATCATTCGGTGCATCTGCACGATGAGGGACTACAGGGGTGGCATTTGATATTGCCACCGGATTGTTTGAAAACGTCAGCTCAATAACAATAGGATCGCCGTTTCCATCAACGGTGTCAAAATTATTTGGATGGCTATGTACCAAGGTCAACGACGTCCGTGTAATAAAATCGACGATTCGTTCCCGATGCAAATCGATGTCGTGAAACTAAATTACAAGTCCCGAAATAACCGACTCGTAGTCGATAATTTGGTCTAAAATTCGATATTCCGACGATTCGATATCCACCTTTAAAATGTCCAATTGGTGGAAATCCCCAACGAAATCAATTTACGACTTTGATAAATTGAGTTTTTTTCAACAAGATAGCCGCCGTCGTGGGTACTCCCTACACGAATCAGATCGTAGGTTTTATCGGGCAAAAAACAGGCAGGTAGCATACAAGGAAGGGTAGCAGTTTTCGCCTCGTTTTACCAACGTAGGTGCTATCTAACGAAGCTAGAGGTGAGCCCCGCCGCCAACCGATATTTGGTGACGGTTCGCCGTGCAATGGGGATACCACGTTCCCCCAAGACAGTCGCAATTTTGAGATCGCTATAGGTCGGAAATTCGTCAAACACCCCCATAATTAAGTGTCCTAACCGAACAGAGGTAAGACCAAAATGATTCCGAGGACACAATTGTTTAAGCGAGAAGGTACCATGCGGCGTCACAATATATTTGGAGGCCACAATCCGAGAAATGGTCGAAGGGGACATCCTGAGGGCTTCTGCCAATTCTTTTTGAAGCAACGGCACCAAGTACAACAGTCCTCGTTTAAGAAACTCCGACTGCCGCTGCACAATCCGTTCAACCAAGTCGCGCATTAACCGTTGGCGATTCCGAATCATATCAATAAGGTCATTTGCCTTTTGAACCCGCTCCTCAATATACGTCCGTGTCTCCGCATCTATTGCCGGATCCGACAACATCTTCAAATATCGGGCAGATACCCCCAATTGAACCCCCATCGTCTGCTCAAGATGAATCAAGTCGATGTGATCCCCCTCTAATCGCACTTCAAACGACGGGATAATCGGTGATGCGGTATCGCTACCCCCATACGCAAGTCCTGGATTTGGGTTTAAATTGAGTCGGATAAAATCAGCAATCGCTGACACACCATCGACATCGATCTCCAAGGCTGCCGCAATCTGATCGTAACGCCCTGCGCCGAGGTCATCTAAATGATGACTTACCACCCGTTTAAATATGACGGCTAGCCGGTCGTGTTCAAAATGATGATTGTCGATTTGAATTAATAAACATTCCTTGAGCGACCGGGCACCGACTCCGTCAGGTTCTAATTTTTGAACCATTCGAAGTACGCTCAATAATTTACGGTCATCAATGTCAAATTGGCGGCACAACTGAGCCTTGATCTGATCATAATCGCTGATATAGCCACGATCATCGATGTGCAAAATCAACGCCTTTGCGATTGCCTCGTCACCGTCTGACAACGTACATAAACCCAACTGAGCCATCAAAAATGAGTGCAATTGATCAGAATCAGACTTTGACCGGGCAAGATCCCCGACGTCATAACTGGACTCGGTAGCCAACGAATTTCTTCGGCTGGCCGCGTAGTCGGTCAATCGATCGTATTGAACAACCTCAAGTACAACATTTTCATCCACATCCCGAGTCACCCTATCCATCATGTCGGAATACGACAATGAAAAGGTTTTCAGCATCTGAATCATTTTAGGACTTAAAATCTGTGACAACTTCAATTGCTGTCGCAACGCCACAGTCGGCCGTAATTTAATCACATAGTCACCGTCCCAACGCGAAGTTCCTTTAGATCCCCACGTTTAGTTATCGGAAAAAAATGCGCGGCGGTTGCAATCATTGCCGCGTTATCTGTGCAATAGTGCCTAGGTGGGGCAACAACCCGGACACCAACCAATCGCTCACTGGCGGCCGTAACCAATGTTTGATTCGCAGCAACCCCCCCAACAACACACAGGGTCGACGCTTGAGAATGTCGCAACGCCGCCCCTGCCTTCTCAATTAATGTGTCAATAACAGATGCCTGAAATCCCGCGCAAATGTCGTTGACCGTTGTCTCATCCAAAGTCCCAATCTCAGCAACCAATTGCACGACTGCTGTCTTAAGACCCGAGAAACTAAATTCAAACGGGGAGTCCCGTAACGGGCGGGGCAGCTTAAATCGACTGGGATTCCCCAATGCCGCCCGGCGTTCAACCGGCGGCCCCCCTGGATAAGTTAACCCCAATTGGCGGGCAACTTTATCGAACGCCTCGCCAACGGCATCATCCCGGGTTTGCCCCAACAATTCAAATTGATAATGGCCAGTTACAGACCACAACTGCGTATGCCCCCCCGAAATAACCAACGCAACAAAAGGGAATTCTGGGGGGGTGTCCGTGTCTAAAAATGCCGAATAAATATGGCCATAAATGTGATTTACTGGGATCACCGGACGATTCAACATCATCCCCAATGTCTTGGCGACAACAACACCGATGAGTAATGCACCTTCCAAACCTGGGGTCGTCGTGACAGCAATTTGGTCGATATCGGACCACGTTAGGCCCGCCTTCTCCAAACATCTCGGCAATAGGTGATGAATCGCCTGCGTATGCATTCGCGCAGCCAATTCCGGGACGACACCTCCATAAGGCCGATGGGCATTGATTTGAGACGCAGTGAGCACCGCTTCAACATAAATACCATCTCGAACAATCGCTATGGATGTGTCATCACAAGAGGTTTCAATTCCGAGAATTCTCACCGCCGTTCCCAGGGCGCCGAAATTTGAATTTCTTTTCCTTTAATATCCGTAAAAAAGTCGCCTTCACGATACACCATCTGGCCATTCACAAAGGTCGCGATCGGAAGCCCATGAATTTTGTGACCATCAAACGCCGTCCACCCGGAACGACTCACGGTTGACGAATTACGCAATACCGTCCGTCCTTGCATATCGACCAATACGAGATCGGCATCAAATCCAACTTCGATCTTACCCTTGCCTGCAATGCCAAAAATGGCAGCTGGGGCTTCAGACATCCACCGACATACATCTTTTAAGGTACACCGATTTTGATTAACCAAATTCAACATCAACGGCAACGACGTTTCAATTCCCGGCATCCCTGATGGAGCCTTGCCAAAGGGTTGCATTTTTTCGTCCAAAGTATGGGGCGCATGATCAGTTGCGATACAATTAATCACCCCATTTTTGAGGGCTCTCCACAAACCATCCGCATGGCGCTTGGTTCGAATGGGCGGATTGATCTGGGCCAAGTTGCCCAATCGACTATAAACGTCAGGCGCCCACAGCAACAGATGTTGAGGAGATACTTCGGTAGTTACCAATCCAGACGCATGATGCTCCAAAAACAACGCTTCCTCGATCGTAGTCAAATGCAAAATATGGAGCCGGCGGTTGTATTTATCCGCCAATGACACTGCCAACTTGGTGGCCTTTAACGCTGCGGCATCCTCGCGAATCAGCAAGTGATCGGCAGGATCGGTCGATTCTGAATACCGTTGTTTATTCGCCTGAACCATCGCCTCGTCTTCGGCATGAACCGCGATTAAGCGGCTCCCATTGGCAAAAATATGGGCCAAATCTTCCTTGCGATCAACCAAGAGAGACCCCGTCGACGACCCCATAAAAATCTTAATTCCGGGAATGTTTTCGCAGGTATTTAACTCATCCAAATTGTCCACCGTTGCACCAATATAAAAGTTGTAATTAACAATCGATTTTTGAGATGCAAGTTGCTTTTTGTGGGCCACAGCCGCACTCGTAATCGTCAACGGTGTGGTATTAGGCATATCAAAAAAGGAGGTCACCCCACCTGACGCCGCAGCCTTTGAACCTGATTCCAAGTCTTCTTTATGAGTCGCACCTGGTTCGCGCAAATGAACGTGGGGGTCAATAACACCTGGCATCAGGGTAAGCCCGCTATCTTCGACAATCAATTCCGCATGCCGGGGAAGGTCCCAACCCACTTCGGCAATCTTGCCGTCTTTCACCAAGACATCGCCTGTCTTGATTGACTCTCCGGACACAATTTCAATATTTCTAAATAATACGGATTCCAGCATTAGGACTTCGCCTTTCTTAAATACGACACAATTTCACGAGCTGCCCGTTCAACGACACCAGGGGCACCCAATAACGGCGCCACTTTCGCCAATTCACCACGGATTTGAAGATCCCGATCAGAATCCTCTAAAATCGCCTTGGCCGCCTTTTTCATGGCATACACATTGGCATAGTCCTGCAAAAATTCGGGGATCACACGCCGATGCAACAGCATATTAGGTAACGAAAAATAGGGCATTTTTCGGAATCGTCTGCCAAAAATCAATTTGGCGACCAAATATGAAATATCTGAAAATCGATATGCGCAAATATGGGGCGTCCCCAACAACGCGTGTTCCAAGGTAATCGTCCCTGATGTCACTAAGGACAAAGCAGAATGGCGTATCAAGTCATACGATCGACCCCTCACCACAATGGCCTCTAACCCATATTTCACCATGGCGTTACGAATTTGGGATTCGTACCGATCATCAACAACCGATACAACAAACTGAAGCCCCTCGATATCCCGTTGCAGCTCCACCGCCGTTTCGATCAGGACAGGCATGGTATGTTTCATTTCTTGCTTTCGCGACCCAGGGAACACGGTAACAATGCGCTGACTCGGATCCAAATTATAGCGTCCGCAAAATTCGTCGCGGGACACCATCGATTTCACAATATCCACCAGTGGATGCCCAATAAATACGGGACGCCCCCCAATCCGTTTAAAAAAGTCGTATTCCTCTTTAAAAATGGCCAAAATTTTAACGGTTCGACTAACGACCGAACGGCCCCCAGAATCGGTCCCCCATTGCCATTCTTGTGGCCCAATATAATAGATACCGGGCACACCCATTTGACGCAAAGACCCTAACAACACATTATTAAACCCCTGAAAATCAACCGGAATAAATAAATCCGGCAACCGACCATTGGCGCCTTTAATAACGGCCCGAAACGCCTCAATATACCGAAACAGATATCGAATAGGTTCCACCAATCCGACGGTACTGCAATCGGTAAGATCCGCAACAATCTCAACCCCCGCTTCGGCCAACAGAGGCCCACCAATACCCCAAAACTGAATCGTCGGATCCATTGCCTGAACCGCCTTGACCAACCGAGCCGCGTGCATATCCCCTGACAATTCACCAGCGCTAATTAAAATATTCATAAATACCGATACTTAATACGAGCGACCATCACCGCGTTCGCTGACCCAAACAACGACTCTCGGGATTCTTGATACAAATACGGCAATAATGTCGCCGGATCGGTCACCAACGTAAAAATGGTCACCACACGGGCATCTTCGGTCGCAGTTGCGCCCATATCTTTTTCGCTAGGAATCGATTTTCCTTCGATCAATACACAGTCCCGACTTGTCGATCCAGGCCCACACGGCACCCGTGACACCACTCTAAAATAAAATTCAGACGGCACCACAGCACCCAATTGAGACACATATTCATAGGTCGTTACCTGGTACCAAGATCCAATTTTAAGATCTACCCCATTCCACATTTGAACCATTCGTCCCCATTGATCTTGAATGGCCGCCGCCATATGAGGTGCCGAAAACAAATGATGCACCATCGCATCCGCCGTATTAGACTGGGCTTTTTGGTGCATTTCTGCAATGGATTGAGACACCCCGGCTTCAAAGTTTGGGATCGAAATTGCACCTGCAGTGGACACCCGAATCACAGGAAAGTTGCGGTTCGAAACTTCGACAATATCCTGAATAAATCGATTCATCGATGCAGGTAAATTCGAATCGACCTCGACCTTCCCAATCGAATTTTTAAGCAAATATCCAGCCCCGTCATTAAGCCCGTTCACCGAGTATTCAAAGGTAACACTACTGGATTCGGGATCAGTTTTCGCATTGGTCGCCTGACTTCGGAAATCAGCCACTTCAGCAGAAAATTTTTGCGGCCAGTTCATACGAAATAAAACATGATCCGATGGCGCAGTCGTCTGGGCAGCCACGACGGTCGCCATACCCAGGAAACTCGCAATTGTCCAAAGACCCTTCAAAACAACGCCCCCTGGACATACAATTCGCCACCCGCCGAGCGGAATTCTGCCGATTTTTCGGCCATCCCTTCATCGATGGCAGCTGCCTCCTCCAACCCCTTTTTGGCGGCGTAATCCCGAACATCTTGGGACATTTTCATCGAACAGAAGTGCGGTCCGCACATTGAGCAAAAATGGGCCACCTTCGCGCCATCTTGAGGAAGGGTTTCATCGTGAAAAGAGCGTGCGGTTTCAGGGTCTAAACTCAGGTTAAACTGGTCCTCCCATCGGAACTCAAACCGCGCCTTCGACAACGCGTCATCCCGCTCGCGCGCCAAAGGATGCCCCTTCGCCAAATCCGCAGCATGTGCCGCGATTTTATACGCCATTATGCCCTGTTTGACATCGTCCTTGTCAGGCAACCCTAAGTGTTCTTTCGGCGTAACGTAACACAACATCGCACAGCCAAACCATCCGATCATCGCGGCACCAATTGCAGAGGTAATATGGTCGTAGGCCGGTGCAATATCCGTGGTCAAGGGGCCCAAGGTATAAAACGGAGCTTCTTTGCAAATCTCCAACTGCTTATCCATATTTTCTTTAATCAAGTGCATGGGAACATGGCCGGGCCCCTCGATCATCACCTGAACATCATGCTGCCACGCCACTTGGGTCAACTCCCCTAATGTCGTGAGCTCGGCAAATTGGGCCTCGTCATTGGCATCGGCTATAGATCCAGGTCGCAACCCATCTCCCAAGCTAAAGCTGACATCGTACGCCTTCATAATTTCGCAAATTTCTTCGAAGTGGGTGTACAAGAAATTTTCACGGTGATGCGCCAAACACCATTTGGCCATAATCGAGCCGCCGCGCGACACAATTCCGGTCATCCGCTTAGCCGTCATGGGAACGTACCGCAACAATACCCCCGCATGGATCGTAAAATAATCCACGCCTTGTTCGGCCTGTTCAATTAGCGTATCACGGTACAATTCCCAGGTTAATTCTTCGGCTTTACCATTTACTTTTTCGAGTGCCTGATAAATCGGAACCGTCCCAATTGGTACAGCCGAATTTCTGACAATCCATTCACGGGTTTCATGAATATTCTTTCCGGTGGATAAATCCATCACCGTATCACCGCCCCACCGCGCCGACCACACCATCTTTTCGACCTCTTCTGCAATGCTAGAACTAATGGCCGAATTACCAATATTGGCATTTATTTTCACTCTAAAATTACGACCAATAATCATCGGTTCCAGCTCAACGTGATTCACATTAGCCGGAATAATGGCGCGTCCTCGGGCAATTTCGTCCCGCACAAATTCAGGGGGCGCACTCTCACGAATGGCCACATATTCCATTTCAGGCGTGATGATCCCGCGACGGGCATAGTGCATCTGGCTCACGTTACGACCAGCCCGCGCCATCATCGGCCGACGGGTCTTGGGGAACCGGATATCAGCGAATCGTTCATCGGACTCTCGCAACAATCGATAATCGGAAATCGTGCGTTCCAATACCTCAACATCATCACGTTCTAAAATCCAAGGGGTACGCAAATCCGGAAGTCCACACAATATATCAATGGAATGGGCGGGGTCGGAGTACGGCCCCGACGTGTCATACAACCGCACGGGGGGATTGGGTTCTTTTTCGCCATTTCGCCCGATTGTCGGCGACAATTCTACTTCGCGAAATGGAACTCGAATCGACGGATGTTCGGTCCCATGAACATAGACTTTACGAGAGTTGGGCAATGGGGAATAACTTAAATCAATTTCAGTCGGTGCGAGTTGGGGGGATTGGCGGCGAGTCGTCTCAGTCATTATGGGGTCTCCAAGCAAGTTTGATGAGCCTGAGTATACCCCGATCCAAACTCGCGGATCAATTCAAGATCCATCCCGTTGCCAGGGCTCGGCATCCATGAAAAAATTGAGTTCAAATGGCGCAATTTGAACTTCGTTTTAATGACAATGCCGCTGGGACGTATTACGTGGACTCCAATTGTATCGCCTGCGATACCTGTGTTGGCATCGCGCCCAACCACTTCAGGTTGACCACCACCCACGATCACGCAATTGTGGTTGCTCAACCTCAGACCCCCGCCGCGATCAAAGACTGCGAAGAAGCCATGGCCTGTTGTCCAGTCAACGCGATCGGCAATGACGGGAGCCCAACGTGATTACTAGTGCCCAATTATTTGATCGCTTAAAAGACGTCAAACTCGGGGGCAGCACCTGTTTGTTTACTCCCGAAAAATGCGACACACTGGCGCCCATCGTAAATCAAATCGAACAGCTCAAAAAAGAGCAGGACGCTGTGATTTTGGCCCATTCGTACGTGGGGCCCGAGATCATCGCCACTGTTGCCGATTTTTCAGGCGACTCATACGAATTATCCAAATGGGCCAAGAATACCGCCGCAAAAACGATCGTGTTTGTTGCGGTCAAATTCATGGCCGAAACTGCTAAGTTGCTCAATCCAACAAAGCGGGTACTGATGCCCAGCAAAACAAATGGATGCACGTTAGCCGATTCCATTACCGGCGACCAAGTGCGGGTATTACGCCAGCAATACCCCGACTACACGTTCGTGTGCTACATCAACACAACCGTCGATGTAAAAGCCCAATGTGATGTCTGTGTCACGTCATCAAATGTTCATCACATCATCGAAGCCATTCCCAATCGGAATATTTATTTCTTGCCGGATCGCCTAATGGGCCAAAATGTTATTAATGCATTGAAGGCCAAGGGCATCGATAAAAATATCGTCTTATGGGATGGCACCTGTTACGTTCACGAAGAATATGACCCCGACTTGATTCTGTATCTGCGTAAAGAACATCCGGGGCTCCAAGTTGCCAGCCACCCTGAATGTCATCCAGATGTGGTGGCTCAATCTGATTTTGTCGGCAGCACATCCCAAATGTTGAAATTTGTGGCGGACACCCCTGCGCCTTCGTATTTTTTGCTGACTGAATGCGGGCTAACATCTCGTCTCCAACTCGAACATCCCACCAAAAAATTTGTAGGGGCCTGTACGATGTGCAGATATATGAAATCCAATTCGCTCGCGGATATTGCGCGGGTGCTGACACATCCCGAGGCTGACGACGAAATTCATTTGAACCCGGCCGACATTGCGGGTGCGGACCGGTGTATCAATGAAATGTTTCGATACGTGAGCATCGAGTTAAAATAGGGGTATTGCGGGCCGGGGCATCGGCTTAACTACACCGCTTCGCCTTCGGCACGCTCTTCGGTAGTCTGCGCCTCCGCCCCACCCCACACTCCCCCCATTTTAATCGATGCTGTATTAGGATTTTAGTCTTGCCCTAGGCCCTTACACAATTACAGATCTTCATCCGGGTCGCCCACAGAATGTTTAGAACCACTCCCACTCGAACTACTTCGTAGCTCAATACCCTTTTGCGAATCATACGCGCGAAGATTAGGGCTACCGCCAGGTTTCTTTCCCGGAGACGTCATTTCAAGAGTTTCTCTAGATACGGGCCCTAAATCCGCGTCAGCCAAACTTGCTATCCTCGGATCGGAACTCGCATTTTCAGTTGCTCGCTTAGTTCCTGCAAAATAGTCATATATACCAAAATTCGGAATCAATGAAGAACGACTTGGGTTTTTTGCCGCACTCGTGTCCAGCGGGGCCACAATTATCTCATTATCGCCGTCCGCCGAAGAACGATTCATCTCTTTCTCCTGCTTATTACGCACTGATAACTCGCGTCTAAAAACCGCCGCATAGGATCCAAGAGCGTCGGCAAAGCCGCTATCGTCACTTTTATCGTCACTTTCGGCATCACTCTCACCGGTGTACTTATAACCCTTTAAAATATTTCCCTCTGTATGAACACGATTTAACGGAGTGAACCGACTTTCTCTGTCTCCTCTGGAGTGCATCGCACTTGCCGATAAACCGGGATTTTCTCCCGGCAATATATCCTCACCTGGAGCCTCTTCGAAATCTACAGAGCTCGATGATCCACCGAGCTGCCCTCCGATGTAAAACGGCGTACTAGACGCAACAACACCCCGTCCAACTCCGGGAGACACAGAATTAATGGAGTTTTCAAAACCCGGGACAAATTCGCCATCTAAACCAAACAGGTCGTCGTCCTCGCCAAACAACGACTGTCGCACAGTACCTCCGGCCGTTTGGCCCACATAAAACGACTCCAACGTGGAAGAGTTTCTGGAATCAGAATCAAATCCTTTAAAAAATGACCGGATACGCTCCGATTGGCTAGCACCCGACCTCAACTCATTAACAGCGGCTTGCAATTGCGAATGACGTTCAGAGGTCTCCCCATGTTCACCCGAATCGTTCCCTTCAATCCCACTTGAACGGCTACCTAATCCATCGATCTGGCGACCATACCGAGCCAGTGCGTCCCGAACATTCATACCCAACTCAAAAAACGGTTCGCTTGCAGTGCGGTCAGATACGAAGAGTCCGGGCTCTAATGCATAAATACGTCCAAAACTTGCGTCTTGGCTAGGGAGATTTGTACTGGAACTCGCATCAGCGTATCCATCCAGAAAATCGATGGTGGCCTGACTAGGATGTTCAATATCATCCAGAGCCATTTGTATTATCGCCAGGTTGGCAGAAGGCGATACCGGACTATTAAGAGACGAAAGTTCGTCAACCCGAGCCCGGAAGGCCTGCCCAACGGCTCTCCAATCAATCGGCTCAGTCGGTTCGGCATTCGATCCGTTAATGTATCGTAGTACACCGAGCAACGTTGCGCCTTCGTCCAAAGGTCCGTCATCATCACCGTCACCAGCGAGAAAAACAGGTTGGATGAGAGAATTGCCGTGCGATCTGCTCCCTGAGGCAGCTGGGGTCGACACCACCGATGACACGGACCCAGAATTCAACGGGTCACGTCGGTCTGTATCTTCAACTGCGTCTGCACCAACGGACCGTGGGGTCGATCGCCCCGAGGATCCCATAAGATCTATCTGGTCATACTTGGCCGTGACCCCACCAACAGAAAAAATTCCGTCAAGAAGAGGACCCCAGATGTCAGGATCTTCGTCCCCATACTCCGCAAAATAGACCAGCCTATTCACACGTTGAAAAATCTCGTTATTAGACGTCGGGCCTTCGATGAATTTTTGCCCCACACGCCCCCCCAATTCGCGCCATTGGGTCTCCGTGCGCGCCTCGTTCTGAGGATCATCCACTAATGGTAATAACGCAACCACGACCTCGCGGAGCAGAGACCGTTCAGCTAACCCGATCACACGCTCCTGATCCCCGAGAGGCATGGACACGGAGGTCGCTGCCGCGGCGGCAATTTCTGGTTGAGGAGTCATACCCGAGGTACGTCTAACAATGGGACTAGGCTTAGGTTGCGAATTCCATATAGCTAACGCCTTGTTAGTCATAAACCCTTCTAAAAAGGCATCAGAAACAAGAGACTCTGTAGAATTGGTCAAAGCCAGTTCCCTAAGTGACCCAACAGCATCCCAAACTTCCTGCCGATTTTGACATTCTGGGGAAACAAATTGCTGCTCCAACCGTCCCCCAACAGCCGTCCACTCCGTCGGGGTTCGAGTTGCCTTACATGATTCTCCGATAAAATTCAAAACTCTCACAAGGCCCCGCCCAAAATCCGATTCGAGATCGATCTCGATTGGCTCTGCACTTTGTGGCGACACCCAAGGATCCAGATTGAGCGATTCAACGGCAAAGTCTCCTTCCGCCAAATACTGACCGTAAGCGCCTTGAGGGTCTAAAAGTGTCGTCCGGTATGCCAATTCCCTGAGATTATGAACCTTTCGTGAACTTGGAGATTGTACATGTTCAGGTCCGCCATACTGAATATCAATATTCAGACGATTCAAATCATCAAACAATTCATGGCGGGCCAGCCGATGCATTGTCGCAGCCAAATTCGGTTCTAGGTCTTGCCATTCCTCAGCTAATTCAAACAACGCGTCTTGATCCCGACGAATCTTATTCACGTCAACCGAAATGGATGTCAATCTCTTTTCATAAGCATCGACCAATTGATGTGCCAGCTTCGACACCGCCACATGTCCGTCTGTTGGAATTGCCAGTTTTACACGCACATCAACAGAAACAACGTTAAGCCCAGGCCCCCTGTTTAGGAGTGGCCTTCTGGAAACGGACGAACTCACATCTGCCGACTCTACAGGCACCGATATCGTCAACATATTAGACACAGCGGCTTTCGAACCGCCACGCAGCGTCGATCCGACAACGTGTGGCCGCACAGCTGCCGAATGTGCAGGCGACAAATCCATCATCGACATGGTTGATACAGCGGCTTTCGAACCGCCAACCCGCGTCGATCCGGAAACGGGTGGACGAACAGAATCAGCGTTTTGAGGCACAAATTTCGGGGTACCAGTTGGCCGATCGCCAAACAATTCGCCCCCAGTCTGTACCAAGTCTTTCGCACCTTGTTCAGTAACCCACGGAACCAACGGCTTAATTAATCGATTTAGGACATCCTCCGACCTGCCTGATGACTCATACAGGGCATTCAGCTGGCAGGATAGATTTTGAAGAAAATTAAATTGAGCAGGGTAAGCGGACTTTAAGGTTCCCAGCCATTTGCGAAGTTCACCTTTTCGCCCCCCTTCATCCGCAATCGGATTAACAAAAAGAGAAAAATGAGTGTGTTTAAATCCTCTACTATGTGGCATTCCGGATTGAAGTAAATTCCACTCGACAAACGCCTGATGAATCTCTGGAGACTCGGTCTTCAATTTCAGCAAAAACTGCGGTTGTTTACTGGTGGACAAAGCTATATACGATTTATTCAACCCCTGCATTAACCGTGAATTGGGAACCTCGTCACCAAATAGGGGCCGACTGGTCTCAATCGTGGGCAAAGCGCTTGGAACAGATATATATTGGTTCGCAAAGGTCCCAGTTCTAACCGGTATTGGCTTCACTGTATCGGGTCCCCGGCTCACCCAAAGTGAGGTGGTTTCAGGTACGGAAACAGGACGACCACCCGCAAGGTCCTTACCCAGCTGCTTATACGATTTATACAACTGGGTGGTTGTGTCAACACTAGACCGACTCAGGCTAAATCCAGAAAGTACACCAGGCCAACTACCCGTTGGTGAAACAAAACTCATATCATTACTCCTCATCGCATCAGGACCTTTAGAACCAATGCGCCCTTCTTTAAACTTATCGAAAAAGGCGGTCAAGTAATTTCAAAAAAAATTATGATACCCTAGCCAGTCTATGACTGTGACCGCCACGACTCTACTCGATGCAATTGCACAATTGCCACTGGACTTAAATTCCGCAACAAACGGCCTTATTGAAATTGCAGATAGGCTCATGACGGCCGCTATCGCCGATCGCAATGCGACCGAACGACGCCACTATACAATGGTCAAAAAACTCATGGCGTCCCCGACCAACAAACGCTGGGCCACACAAGTTACCGACCGGTTGTTTCGTACCACAGATGCGGCCAGAACCCGAAAGGCAATCGCGCAAATCACGCAAACCACCGGCTACCCCTCGTTTCTGTCAGCCAGGCATCAAGTGGGTCTACGACTCCTAAAATGGGTACCATCACTTTTTGATCCGCTAATCGTCCGTCAGGCCCGGGCTATCACCCAACGTCAATTTCGCAACGTTGTTCTGAGTCGGCTGCCGGCAGCGGTTTCAGGTCCCATTCGCAATTTTAACAGCCTTGGAGAAGCCATTTTTGGAACGTCCGAGGCCAGACAGAAACTTCACGACTATCTTGAATTACTGACCCATCCGGATTGCCAGTATATTTCGGTCAAGATTTCGTCTTTGGTCCCCAATGTGTCGCTGATCGACGCCGAACGAAGTTTAGAAGCAATCGCGGTCCCCCTAAGGACACTCTACCGTACAGCAATGACCCACAGCCCCCACAAAACTGTGACCTTGGATATGGAAGAGTATAAAGACCTGTTGCTGACCGTCGGGGTCTTTAAGAAAGTACTAAGCGAATCTGAATTCCAAACCTATCGCGGGGGAATTGTTCTCCAAGCCTATCTTCCGGATACAACCGCGATTTTGGAGACATTAAAAGAATGGGCCATTGATCGTTTTCGCAATGGCGGTGCGCCCGTTCGGATTCGGATTGTCAAAGGTGCCAATCGAGCAATGGAACTAGTGGAATCCGAAATTTCAGGCCACCCCAATCCATTGTTCACCGACAAAATCGATACCGACGCCCATTTCAAGACTTTAATTTTAGCCTGCTGCGCCACCGACGTACGGCCTGCTATTGAGCTTGGAATCGCCACCCACAATATATTTGATCTAACCTTCGCGCTGTGGATTCGTCACCACCACCATCCCACCGCCATGATCGAAATGTTACAGGGAATGGCTGATGATCTCATTCGGGTACTCATTCAAAACGATGTCCCTGTCTTGGTTTACACCCCGATTGCCAAGCCCTCACAGTATCTACATGCCGTGGCCTACCTCATCCGACGACTCGACGAAAATACGGGATCGGATCATTTCTTGGGCGTGGCACATTCCGTCATTCCAGGCGACTCCCAATGGCGCTACATAGCCACATTATTCCAAAAATCAATCGACCGGATGCGGTCGTTGGACACCCGTAGTCGTCGAACGATTCTGGAAATACCAGCGCCACTGCCCCCCCACGACCCCGATTTTGCAGTCATTCCCTCTGGATTTGTCAGTACCAGCGATTCGGACTGGACACTACCCGCTACGGTCGCCAAACTCCGACGCGAATTAAGCCATCCAATGCCACTCGCCATCCCACCCCATGTACAATCGAATCAGCTCCAAACAGTTGTACAAACGGCTGTCATGGGCCATGAGCAATGGCACCACCATCCCAATCGGAGTCATCTGCTTATGGCATGGGCAGATCAACTCGAAGATCATCGATTGAACCTAAGTCATGCCATGGTTACGGAAGTCCACAAAACCGCCACCGAAGCGGATGCAGAAGTCAGTGAAGCCATCGATTTTATTCGTTATTATCTCTGCCTTTATCAGGACATGCGTCGTCAATTTGAACATCCGATCGTCGGGAAAGGCCCTGCCCTGGTATGCCCACCATGGAATTTCCCCCTAGCAATACCAATCGGGGCCATTGCCGCGAATTTAATCGTCGGCAATTCAGTGATATTCAAACCCGCCCCCGAAGCCAAGGGAATCGGGCAACGACTTGCCGAACTCGCGTGGGTATCGGGCATTCCACAATACGCGCTCCAATGCATCGCGATCGATGATGCCGATGGGCAACAACTGGTCAACGATCCCTCGATTGCAACGGTAATGCTCACTGGTAGTACCCAAACTGCGCATCATTTTTTGGACTGGCGGCCTGACCTAAACCTCATTGCCGAAACCGGTGGCAAAAATACACTCATTGTGTCGGGAATGTGCGATCGCGACTTGGCAATTAGAGACATTGTCCAGTCCGCATTTGGATTTTCGGGCCAAAAATGCAGTGCTGTCAGCGTCTTGATTTTAGAAAAATCCCTATATGACGACCCCACGTTCATCACCCACCTCAAAGAAGCGGTTGAAGCCATTCCCAACATACACGATTCGCAGCTCCCAGTGGCCTCTTTACCTTTAATCCGGCCACCCTCCCCCGAACTACTTGTGGCCCTAACGGATTTAGATATCGGAGAAGAATGGGTGGTTCTCCCCAAGGAAATTGCACCCAATCACTGGACTCCCGGTGTCAAACGAGGCTCCCAACCCGGATCACGATCCACCACCATCGAATTTTTTGGCCCGGTCCTAAGCGTCATCCGGGCCACATCGATGTCGGACGCGATCGCCATCGCGAACCAAAGTCAATATGGCCTGACAGCGGGGCTTCATTCACTTGACCCTACCGACATTTCGGAATGGGTGACGATTATTCGTGCCGGGAATCTCTACGTCAACCGAACAACCACCGGGGCCATCGTTGGCCGCCAACCGTTCGGCGGCACCAAAGCAAGCTGTATCGGAAATGGCCTCAAGGCGGGGGGGCCACTCTACCTCACCCCGTTGGTGCGCCCCGTTCCGTTTAATCATCACCCCTATGTGTCTCACTTGGTTCAATGGCGCAAAAAAATGACTTTGCCTCAGCGGACAAGCAGGCTCTCCGGCCAAACCAACACTTACTGGCTCAAACACCGCGAAAACCAGTATCTGATTATTGATGGATCTACGCCCAAGGAAACCGCCGTCTTAGCCGCTCAAATCGCAGCACAATTCCATGTACCCATCCAATTGGTTAATCCTTCACCCCAACTATTTAGCAAAATTCATGACTATTGCCGAACCGTTCGGGCCACCAAACTAGAGGAAATTGATCAGTACATTACAACCGGAACCTACGGCGCCATTCGATGGATAGGCCCTCTCCCACTGAATATTCGTCGAACTGCAAACGAAAACAACGTTCCCTTATTTGCTCACCCGCTCGGAGACCACGCGTTGTGGGAACTCCCCCGATGGCTGAGAGAGGTCTCACTAAGCCACACCACTCACCGCTTCGGAAATACCACGATGGGAAACGCCACATGACCGCCATTACAACGGCACTCAAAACCCACTTTGGATTCAATACCTTCCGTCCCCACCAAGAGACGATTATTTCAGGCATTTTGTCCGGCAAAGATGGGGTCGCCATTTTGCCAACCGGGGCAGGGAAATCCTTATGCTATCAGCTTCCCGCCGTGATGATGCCAGGCACAACAATCGTCATCTCCCCCCTCATTGCCCTCATCGTCGACCAGGTCACGGCACTCCATGAACAGGGTATTGCAGCAGCCGGCGTCCACAGTGGCGGTGGAGATCAACGACGCGACGTCTTTTCGAGATTTTCGTCACTCAAATTGGTGTATGTATCACCCGAACGCATTGTAGACCCCGAATTCAATGCATTTCTGCGTACCCAATCCATATCGATGATCGTGGTTGACGAAGCCCATTGTATCTCACAATGGGGCCATGCATTTCGGCCCGAATACCGCGAATTGGGACGGCTCAAAACCGAGTTCAACTGCCCGGTTGTGGCATTCACCGCAACCGCCACCCCAAAGGTCCGTCAAGATATAGCTACTCAATTGAAACTCGAGAATCCAGTGGTCACAATTGGCAATTTTGATCGCCCTAATCTCAAATTGGAAATTCGTTCCAAAACCGGGATTCAGGCCATTGTCGACTACGTTGTCGGACATCCAGACGATAGCGGCATTGTCTATGCCTCCACCCGAAACGGCGCCGAAATGATCGCCACGGCCCTGCAACGCCAAGGCGTCAAAGCTGCGCTGTATCATGCCGGGTTATCCGATACCCAACGCCAACAGTCCCAGCGGCAATTCATCACCGACGACATTCCCGTCATCGTGGCCACCGTTGCCTTTGGCATGGGAATCAACAAACCTGACGTTCGATATGTTATTCACGCCAATATGCCCCAAAGCATCGAACAATATTACCAAGAAATTGGGCGAGCAGGCCGTGATGGATTGCCATCAGAATGCATCAGTTTTTATTCGGTCCAAGACAAAATTCTCCACCAACAATTTTTATCCGAATACAAACACGACCCCGAACTCCACAACGCGATGCGCCAAAAACTGGAGGCCATGACCGCATTTTGCACCGCAACCACCTGCAGACGTGCGGATATTTTGACCTATTTTGGCCAGCCCGCGTCCGGTCACTGTGGAAATTGCGACAATTGTCTGGCCCCACCTCATCTCATCGATGGTACACAACTCGCACAAAAAATTCTGTCGTGTATTTACCGGGTCCGCCAACGGTTTGGGATGCACTATGTCGTTGATGTACTCCGAGGCACCGCAACTGACGCCATCACCCGCAACCAGCACACAACATTGTCCACCTTCAATTTATTGCCCGACATGTCAAAAACCGAGTTGATTTATTATATCCAGGCCATGATCCATCTTGGGCTCATCTCACTCACCGAAGGCCAATATCCCGTTCTAACGCTGACCGACAGCGCCGTTTCGGTACTCAAACACGCAACCACAGTCCAATTTAGAGAATTTAAAAAATCAGAGAAACAATCCAGACAATCCAAGACAAAAATTAAGCCAACCGCGACTGACCAATCGATGTTCACCAAACTCCGCGCACTCCGTAAGCAGCTGGCGGACGCCAAACGGATCGCGCCCTATATGGTATTTTCAGACCGTACCCTTCACGAAATCGCCAGTACAAAACCCAAGACCGAAGCCGAATTATTAGAAATCAACGGTGTCGGCCCCACAAAACTCAAACAATTTGGAGCCGCATTCTTAACCGCCATTCAACACCACAATTTAGGCAACTAAACGGTCACCATTCCCGTCGACAACGCCAAATCCTTCGTCCCGTAATTGTCTATATCCAAGGGGACCGTCCTGCACCACTATTTGGGGAGTCGAACTTGCCACAAACAATTGGTTGTATAAGTTTGCAATTGGAGAAAACTCTGGGGACCCCACCTCTCCAGATCGTATAAATCGCGCCATTTGCCCGTCGACAATGTCAGACAATCGAAGCCTGTGAAACGGCCTATCCAGCAGTTCATTAAGTGATTGGCTTGGAAATTCATGCTTGATTTGATCAACAATCCCAGTCAATACATCCCTCATAATTTCCATTCCAAGCGAGAATAAATGGAAATCAATCAAAATTCGTTGGTCATCACGTTTGTTGTGGGTATACGAGTACGGCATATCTCGAATAAATTGCCGAAATGCCATAAACATAAGATGCACTTTAAAAAAAGGTCTCTGAATGACTAAGTTGTGCCCCGCATCAACGCTCTTCATTCGATCGATAATTTGATCCATCCCATGATAATACTTTAGCCGTTGCAATTGTTCCGGGGTCTCAGACTTAACCACCAGGTGTCCATTTTCGGTATATCTAACGTTCCCTCTCAAGATATTCCCGAGCATCAACGCAAAGGGGCCGGAATTCTTAATCATTGGAATACTCAATTGAACCTGTTTCTCGACTCGCCCTGGATCAACCCAAACGACACGGGCATCAAATGCGTCGGCCACGACAAGTTCATTAAGCAAATTGGGGTCAGTCACCGTGGGGGCTGTATATCGAGCCTCTAAAATCTTTTCGAACATCTCGCGATATTCGGGCGCGATCGACGATACCCCATCTTTACAGACGTACCCACGCGTACGACTGAGGTCATTCAAAAATTGCAATCCGTTCGGAATGCTAACCCCATTAAGCCAGACTGTGTCACGGTCCATCAACTGGCTAAAATTATATCCCTGTCCATCCAAGACAGGGTCCGCATCTGGACCCGAAACCTGACGCAATTTATTAACGACAGGCTCCAAGGCTTTACCCACAGTATACTCTTCAAACCATTTTTTGGGGTCCGGGTTCTCAACCTCCCGCTCCAAAAAAGCAGCCAAAAATTTGCCTGTGCCTTCTCGAAAAATTCGACCCAAATCCACATGGCGCGGATTTTGAATCAAATCGAATGTTGCCACTGGATTGGTCAAAAAATCCATCGCGATATACGCGGGTTCGTTATGTGACAACGCGTTGGGTTTTAGATAAAGGTCACTTAATCCACAGTCAACCAATTCGCGATAAGCATTCACCTCTCCCGCAACAATCCGAGACCCCGGACTATCACATTTGACGAACACTTTTTTCGACGAATCATGATCCAATTGCGCAATAAAAAATACTGACCCAGACCCACTATCACCCGGAACCGTCGATTGGATATGCGTCACGCGACTAGCAAAAATGGGATTGTCACAAGCGATCAGAGACTTAAATTCAGATAACGTCATTCTAGGGTGAAACTGAGACGGAACCTGGGGCATCGCAATCATTCGACCGAAGACTGTTAACCGCATATTTTTGCTCCTGTAGACTCGGATTTGAGACCGCTACGGAGTACACGCACCGAATGGAATCGGGGCCCCCCTCTGATACGAGTAGTTATCGAAAATCAGTAAAAAAAAATTTCAGTCACCGCTAAGGTAATTATTGCTTCGGAATATCCATCACCACAGCTGTTTCCAAGGGCGACACTGGATTAATGACCAACCCTGTAATCAATTTCGGATAAAAATAAGTGGACTTTTGGGGCATTTTTTCGCCGGCCAAACACACGTCTCTCATTTCATCTAATCGCGTTGCTTCCAACACAAAGGCCACCTGAATCGATCCATCTATCAACGCCGTTTCAACCGCTGCGTCGGATTTCAAATACCGGATACCACGTTGGGCTCGAATATCCTCGAACGTAAACCCAAAAATTCCTTGCAAAATAACATATTGAAGAATGGACACATCCAACCCCTTCAACACAGATGACGCATCCGCTGGAAATACCGCGTGATTCGCCATTTCCGGCTTTAAGGTTAACGCCCACAAATTCGATTGCCCCGGGATAGCAACGCCAATTGATTTGGACGATCGCCCACCCGCCCATTGATGAAACGCCGCAATCGTCGGCACTTCCGCAATATCAAAAAACGACGCCAATTGCGTCTTAAAGGCCGCAGGATCAAATTGTTCAAGACCAAAAACGACCCGATGAGTTGGATAAATAGTCAATCCATCATTCTGGAGGGGCGTTGCAAACGTCAAGGTGTAATCAGATAAGGGATCACTCGACAATGTCCGTTCCCGGCAATAGTCCCGATAGTGAAGGGCCGTTGTATACCGATGATGTCCATCCGCTATTAATAATTTTTTCTGTTCCAAAAGCGCGTATAACCGACTCAAAATTCCGGACTCAGATACCGGCCATAACCGATAGCGATCCCCTGTATCCGTGGTCCAGTCGGCGGTCGGAATCGATGACCAAACCCCGGCGGTCAACGCAAAGAACTCGCCATTGGCATCGTCGAACAACGTATAAATCGGGCTCAAATTTGCCTCACATGCCTTGGTCAATTCCAGTCGATCTTGAATGGGTCCCGGCATCGTATTTTCATGAGGCAGCACCACCCCTTCTTCAAATCGGAACAACTTACAGGCGCCTAAAATCCCACGGAGTTGTTTAATCTGCCCGTCCGCTTTGTAGGTGTGCTCGTACAGATAATATGATGGGGTATCATCTCTTTCTAATATACCCTCAACTAGCCATCCGTTAAGGTGAATACTGGCACGGGTATACCGATTATCATCTGAGGTATCCGACGGATATTCCAAGCCAAAATCCAATCGCACAATATTGGCGTCGTGGCGTTGATATAGGGCAAGCTGTTCGTCTGGAGAAATCACGTCATAAGGTGGCGCTAATACATCGGCAGGGTTCGACAATTGAGATGAGAATCGAATGGCACGAAAGGGCTTAAATTGGTTGTTCATAATGGCCCAGAAGTATATCCCAAATGCCTAACCCGACACCAGAACCCTCACACAATTCAAATAGGCATTTGACAAATTTAAACGACCGATTAAAAATTGAAACCATGATTATTACAGATAATACCAAGGACCTTTTACTCAAATCAGCACAGAAACTATTTGCAATTAAAGGATTGGAAGGAACCACAGTAAAAGAGATTGCCGAAGACGCAGGAGTCAATTCAAGCCTCGTCAGTTACCACTTCAATGGCAAAGAAGGGTTGTTTGAAGCCTGTATTCGCAGCATGGGCCAAACTAGTTTACAAATGGCCAAGCGCGTCCTTACGCCGGCTGAATCCAAACCGGAACTAAAATTAAAACTCGAAATCTTTGTCACCGAAATCTTGACCCATCACGCTGAAAACTCTGATGTTACCCGTATCATTCATCGGGAAATGGAAAATAACACGCCATTTATGGAAGATATCTTCAAATCAACTTTTTTGGAAATATTTGTCACCGTCCAAACTTTTTTAATCGACGCACAGAAGACCGGCCTTATTCGCTCTGATTTAAATCCATTGGTTGTAAGTTCAATACTGATCGGAAGCATTGTTCAGTTTGGGCGAATGGACATCAAATGCCAACGATATTTTAACCATTCAATCCAGGACAAAGAGTATTTAAATTCCGTAACCCACCACATTGTTGAAATGTTTTTATTTGGAACACTATCAAAGAAAGAAGAAACCCTATGAGCCCTATTTCACGCCCAGTATGCGTGATCATTGGTATATTGGTTGGACTATCAATTGCCCACCCGACATGGGGCCTAACCTTGGAAGAATTCATCGATCAGGTGAAAGAAAAAAACAAAGCAGTACAAGTATCACTCAAAACAATCAACGCGCTCACACTCAAAATCAGTGAAAAAGACGGCCCCACTACCCCTCGGTTCTCAACATCTTATTCGTTTTTATCAGATAAAAAAATTGGTACATTCTCATCGTTTTTGGGTACCGACAGCACGCTCCAAACTGCCGATGCAATGGTCCAAACCCAACTCGATTCCGGGTTAACATTGTCAGGTGGATACACGTTAAATAGCACTGAATACCCAAATAGCACGTTGGGTGGTAGCACAAAAGCATTTTCAACGGCGACCCCCTATGTCGGGGTAACAATGCCATTGTGGAGAAACAGTGGTGGCGACATTACCAAAGCCGCCAAGTCGGGCACAGAGGAATCATATTTAGCCGCGATCAAACTAAATGAATTTGCAATTGACGCTGGCCTTAGCCAAGCAGAAGCAACCTATTGGCGTGTCGCCCTGGCGCGGGAAGCCGTCGAATTGGCCACAGAATCCGTCATCCGAGCAAAAAAAATGGTCAATTGGGCCCAAAGCCGTCATCAATTGGCGTTAGGGGACGATGCTGATTTACTGCAAGTGCAAACACTGTACGAGCACCGCCAGTTAGAATTAAAAATGGCGCAACAAGAACTTGAAACGGCAGAACGTGCATTTAATGCGTTAAGGAACGCAGACCCCAACGCGACAGTAGGGCCGTTAAAATCCGTTTCTGATGTTCAGATCTCTAAATTCAAATGGCCCAAAAATGGCGAACGAAAAGATGTCGAATCCGCCTATCACACACTGAAAGCAACCCAAGCCAAGACAAAGGTCGATATTCAAAATCTAGAGCCGGCCTTGGATTTGATTGGACAATTAAAATTGAACCAATACGCACCTGACATTGTGGGCGCCATCCAACGCACAACGGCAACCGACTATCCGACTGCTTATGTCGGAATCACATTCTCGGGGGCACTCGATATCAATAACGCAACACTCGATAATATCCGAAAAGGCAACCGAGAATTGATCGAAGTGGCAGAATTGACATACGAACAGAAAAAAACAGACGCCGCCAACCAATGGGTCGATCTCTCGCAACGATTCCTCCATGCTCAAAAACGGCTGGAGTTGGTTCAACGGGTCGAAAATCTCCAAAAACAAAAATGGCAATCCGAATCCAATTTGCATCAAAAAGGGCGAAGCACCCTCCTACAGGTATTAAACGCGGAAGAAGATTATGCCAATACTCGCCTGGCCCATCTCCGAATGAAAGGCGACCTTCTGGGCCTGTACGCACAACGAAAATTATTTGGGAGCAACTAGTATGAATATCGCCAATCTGTCGATTAAACGGCCCATTTTTATATCATGTTTGATCTTTTTAATGCTGGCGTTGGGCTATATGTCCCTCAAGAAAATGCCGGTCGATTTGTTCCCAAACGTGACATTTCCGATCGTTACAGTAAATACACCCTACCCAGGTGCGGGTCCAAAAGAAGTCGAAACCCTGATCAGCAAGGTAGTCGAAGAAGAAATCAGTACACTTCCAGGTGTTAAGCGAGTTTCGTCATACAGCCAGGACGGATACAGTTCGGTTTACGTCGAATTTAGTCTAGAAACCGACGTCAAATACGCCGAGCAACAAATTCGTGACCGGGTAAGTGGCCTACAAAATAAATTGCCAAAGGACGCCAAGGCTCCGGTGATTCGACGTTTAGACCCAGCGGACCAACCGGTCATGATCGTTGCAATCAAATCCAATCTCCCTCAAGGCAAACTTTTCGATTTGGCAAACATCCAAATCAAGCCAAAACTTGAACAAATTAACAACGTTGGGGTCGTCGAAATCGTTGGGGGCCGCAAGCGCGAAATCCACGTCGATCTCGACCGTTCAAAACTCAAAGGTCACGAAATTTCGGCAACTCGAATAACGAACGCAATCGCGATGTCAGGGCAAAACGTTCCCGTAGGCACCATTCAAAAAGGCGCAAAAGAAATTGCCATTCGGTCTGTGGCCGAATACAAGTCCATCGATGACATCGGTGCTACAGTCGTTAATTTTGTGGGCAATGATGTCCCGATCCGACTCGACGAAATCGCCACAATTAGCGACGGCCTCGAAGATGAAAACAGTCGTGCGTACGTCAACGGCAGCAAATCCATTTTCTTAAACGTATACCGTCAATCTGGGTCCAACACGATTGCAGTTGTAGACGCAGTCAAAAAACAAATTGATAAAATCAATCAGGAACTCGGCGATCAAAAAATCGTGGCCGAGGTCACTGTCGTCCGTGATAGCTCCAAGATGATCCACGCTAACGTCGTCGACGTTCAAGAATCCATCCTCATTGGGATCTCGTTGACCCTGGTAGTCGTCTATTTATTCTTAGGGTCAGTACGGTCAA